>Ga0075349_1000098_pt1 | contig 9596 bp, 9 predicted proteins | sample RushSE_TuleB_D1_FD_120066 | JGI IMG/M metagenome (GOLD analysis project Ga0075349, IMG submission 120066) | Natural and restored wetland microbial communities from the San Francisco Bay, California, USA, that impact long-term carbon... | ecosystem: Environmental > Terrestrial > Soil > Wetlands ... | reverse complement strand
GGGGGGGCAGCCCGCCGCGTATATCCCCGGCCGAAAGCAGAAACTGTCGGGGTCCGACCCGAGCGGCGATGTGCGGCGGAATGCCGATGTCGACCACTTCGAGCTGCCCCGTGTACTCCGCCCCGGGAAACACGACATGGCCGATTTTAGGAAAGGCGAAGGTGGCGGTGACCCCGGCGCGAATGCAGGCCCCGCAGGGTTGGCCGGTGTCTGCGTTCAGGCCCGAGGGGATGTCGACGGCGAACACCGGGCGGTTCAACTGGTTGACGAACTCGATGACGCTGCGGAGCCAACCGGTTACGGCGGCGTTGAGGCCGGTGCCGAAAATGGCATCGATCCACACCGCGGCCGACCGCATCCGGGGTTGATGGCGGGCAAACGCCTCCTCATCCGGTACTTCGATTACCGGCACGCCGAGAGCAGGCAAAAGGTTCAAATTGGCGGCGGCATCCCCCTGGACCTTGCCGGCCGAAGACAGGAGATAGACCGTGACCGGGTAGCCCTTCTGGGCCAGATACCGAGCCATCACATGGCCGTCTCCGCCGTTGTTGCCCCGCCCGGCGGCAACCGCCACCCCCTGACGGGCGGCTTCGGAAAAATGGGCCAGAAACACCCGCGCGGCTTCGCAGCCCGCGGTCTCCATGAGGACCCGGCCGGGGATGCCGAGGGCGTCGATGGTCGTGCGATCCATGGCCTGCATTTCGGCGGCGGTCACAAGGTACATTGCGCAACTCCTTAGCCTTTGAATCAGGAGCGTTTGACCATGCTTTCGGTCCTGAGAATCTTCGCCAACAGGCGCCGGCTTTTCGCGGCCATGCGGCGGGCTTCCGCTGCGTTGTGTTCATGATCATAGCCATGGAGATGCAACAGGCCGTGCACGAGCAGTTGGGTGAGCCGTTCTTCCAAAGCCAGTTCGGCATCCCGGGCCTCTCTGTGGGCGGTGTCCACGGAGATGACCACATCCCCCAGGAGGTCCGGGCTGAGACCGGAGAAGCGGCCCTCCTGCATCGGAAATGCAATGACGTTGGTGGGCCCCTCGCGGCCGAGGAACTTCCGGTTCATCGCAGCGATCTGCAGGTCATCCACGAGCAGGATGGAAATCTCGGCCTCAGGAGACTTTAAGGCGTCTAAGATGATCCGGGTCCGGCGGCGTATCTTCCGCAGCGATAGCGGATGCCGCTTTTGACGGTTGGCGATCTGAATGTCCATTCTTGGCCTTGCCCTTTCCGGGCTCATCAAATGCCTGGCGCTGGTCGAGATACTCGATGCGGTGGTGGTGGATCCCGTTGAGGATGGTGTTGAAGCTGACGGCAATCGTGTTGAGGTCTTTCAGAGTGATCCCGCATTCATCAAGCTGACCGTCGGATAGAAGCCGGTTCATCAAACTCTTGACGAGTCCCCTGATCCGTGCCGGGGTTGGGTTTTCAAGCGTCCGCGAGGCGGCCTCCACGGCGTCCGCCAGCATGACCAGCGCGGCTTCCTGCGTGCGGGGCTTGGGTCCCGGGTAGCGGAAATCCTCTTCCTTTACCGCGTCCTCGCCTTTGAGGAGCTTGGCTTTTTCGTAGAAATAGCGGATCAGTCCGGTGCCGTGATGCGAACGGATGCCGTCGATGATCACTTTGGCAAGCTTGTGCTCGCGTGCGATCTCCACCCCCTCTTTGATGTGGGAGACAAGGATGAGGCTCGACATCGACGGTGCCAGCTTGTCGTGCTTGTTTTTTCCGTTGCGCTGGTTCTCGATGAAGTACTGCGGCTTCTTGATCTTGCCGATGTCGTGGTAGTAGCCGGTCACTTTGGCCAGCAGCGGGTTGGCGTCGATCTCCACCGCCGCCGCTTCCACCATGGTGCCCACGATCACCGAGTGGTGATACGTACCGGGGGCTTCGATCATGAGCCGGCGGAGAATCGGGCGGTCCAGATTGGCAAGCTCCAGCAGGGTGATGTCCGTCGTGTACCCGAAGGCGATTTCGACGAGGGGCACCACCCCGGCGGCGACAATGCCCGAACCCATGCCTCCCAGAAAAGCGAAAACCGAGCTCCAGATCAGGTCGGCCAAGGCGAAATGGCCGGTATAGGCGTTCACCGTCGCGGCCAGGGCGACGGCCAGCAGTCCGGTTTTGGCGCCCGCCGTCACGAAGACTTTGCGTTCCCGGCAGTTGCGGGTCCAGTAGGCACCCATGCTGCCGGTGATCAGGAAATAGACCAGCATGGGCAGGCTGTTTTTGAAAACGACGGCCGCGGCCACGCCGGCCACCATCGCAAACGGCAGCGCGCTCGCAAGCCCCAGGAAGACGCAGATGATCATGGGGGCGGCGGCCAGAGGCACGATGAACACCACCGATGACTCGGGAATGGCGTGCGACGAGTTCCGAACGAGCACCTCGCCGAAGGCGACCATCGTTTGGGCCGTCAACTGGAACACCAGGAACATGCAGGCCATCAGAAGGAGGTTCTGGGTGGGGTTGTCCCAATCGTTTGAGACACGTCTGAGGAGCAGGACGTAGGTCATCGCGATGAGACCCAGCATCAGGGCGGCGGAGCCCAAGACCCCCAGGAAAAACTGCTCGGGCTTGGCTTCGGTTTCCATGGCTTTGAGTTTCAGCAGGTGGAGCTCGGTGACGCGTTCCCCCTCGCGCAGCAGCATCTCCCCCTGCTTGATCTTGTACAGGACAGGCTTGATCTCGGCGGCGGCGCGGGCCTTGCGCAGCTCGGTCTCGCTGCGGTTAAGCGTGATGTTCGGCTGGATCAGGCGCTGGCAGAAGTCCACCGCCAGGTTGGTCAGGGCGTAGTCCAGGTCCCGCAGCGCGGGCTGGCCGGTGGTGCGAACCAACGAGCGGGCCTGCTCCACGCTGTAAAACTGCTTGAAGTCCCGGACGACCCTTTCTTCACGGGAGTGAACGTCCCGCAGAACCACTCCTTTTTCAAAGTCCTTGAGCAGGGCCTCCTTGGTTGAGACGACCCCGTTTTCGATGATCTTTTGCAGGGTTTCGCCGATGGCCTCTGCGATGCGCTTGGAATAACCCTCTGTCTCCAGGGCTGTGAACGCTCCCTTGCTCACCCGGATCCCGAGCCGGTCCTCGAAGTTCTTGCGGATCTCATCGGGCTGAGGGGCGGCGGCGGATTTTTTGTCGGCGCCGGTGGCGAAGGCGGCCTCCGGGGCTGAGGCCGGCAACGGGATGCGGGTATCGAGCGCCGTTTTGCGCAGAGCACGCATGTCGGCGAAGGCCTCGTCGACGTTACGTGCCAGCCGCCCGGCGAGCTCGGTGTCGATGTCGAAAACCGTCAGCACGTCCTGGACCGCCTGCTGGCGCTTGATTTCCGTTGCCGTCTGGTCCTCCACGAGAAAGTCCCGTTGCGCCTTGACGTCTTTTTCGGCGACGTCGCTCAATCCGTAGGGAATGCGGGTCACCAGCAGATTCGGGTGAATGATGAGCGTAAAGAGGAGGGTGACCGCAAACAGGAGCAGCAGGCGAAAGCCGGACGACCGGTCTCGCAGCCACTCGCGGCGCTTATAAAGCTTATCAGCTGTCACGTTCGACTCGTCCCGCGTTCGGGGCTCCCTTGCCGCCCCGTTTTCTGGCGTCGAGGTCCTCGTAGGCACGGATGATTTCCTGCACCAGACGATGGCGCACGACGTCCTGTTTCGAGAAAAAAACGAATTTGATTCCTTCGATGTCTTGCAGGATGTTTTTAGTTTCGATCAGGCCGGAGGTTCGTTCCGGAGGCAGGTCGATCTGGGTGATGTCGCCCGTGATTACCGCCTTCGAGTTAAAGCCGATCCGGGTCAGGAACATCTTCATCTGCTCGGAGGTCGTGTTTTGCGCCTCGTCGAGAATGATGAAGGAATCATTGAGCGTGCGGCCGCGCATGAAGGCGATGGGTGCGACTTCGATGACTCCTTTTTCCATCAGGGCGGAGACCTTCTCAAAACGCATCATGTCGTGCAGGGCATCGTAAAGCGGGCGCAGATAAGGGTCCACCTTTTCGGCGAGGTCGCCCGGCAGAAACCCGAGGGTCTCGCCGGCTTCCACCGCCGGCCGCGTCAGGATGATCCGGCTGACTTGGCCTTTGGAAAACGATGCAACGGCCATGGCCATGGCCAGATACGTCTTGCCGGTGCCGGCCGGACCGATGCCGAAGACGATGTCATGGGTGCGGATGGCCTCAATGTAAGCTTTCTGAGACGGGGACTTGGGCGTGACGACACTTTTCTTCGCCGTGATGTAGACCGTGTCCAGAAAGATGTCTTTCAGGTTCAGCCGATCGTTGCTGCTCAGCATCCGCGCGGCGTACTCGATGTCGTTCGGATGCAGCGGGTAGCCTTCTGCCAAGAGGCCGTAAAGCTGGTTCAGGAGGTTGTGGGCGAGTTCGGCCAAGGCTCGCTCACCCTCCAGAAAAACGCTGGTGCCGCGCGTGTTGATGCGGATATCGAGGATGTCGGCCAGCCGCTGCAAATTGCCGTTATGCTCGCCAAAGAGCTGACGGGCGTGGTCGTTGTCCGCAAACGGTATGGTGATGAGGTGGTGATCGCTCATAAGGGTGGTGTCGGCGCCCGGAGTTTGCCGTCGCCGATGCGTTTGAAACGATAAAATCTACCACAGCTTTTGCGTGAAATGCAAACGACGTGTCCGTCGCCGCGGAGGAGGTCCCCAGTTTGGGCTTGACGGACGGGGGGGCGCTTTGTTAGGTGATCGATGCGCCCGTCCGGCGCATCGTCAGGCCACCCAACACCCGAGCGTCATATGAATGCATTCGACATAGTCGTTGCCGTCATTTTGTCCTACAGTCTGATCCGTGGTCTTTTCCGCGGGTTGGTGAGGGAACTGGCCTCGATCGTCGGGGTGCTGGGCGGGTTTTTTGCCGCCTATTCCCTATACGGCGTTGCTGCGGGCTATTTGTCCGGGCTGGTGTCGAACCCCGCGTATCGGAATATTCTGGCCTTTATGGTCATCTTCTGCGTGGTGATGATCCTGGTCAATCTGCTGGCCCTCGTCATCAAATACGTGCTGAGGATTGTTTTTCTCGGCTGGCTGGACCGACTGGGCGGGGCTGCATTTGGCGTCGTCAAGGGTGTTTTGATCGTTTCGGTCATTTTCCTGGTTCTCACCGCATTCCTCCCGAAGGGGACCCCGCTGATCAGGGATTCCATGTCCGCCCCTTATGTCTCCATGGTTTCCGAAAAACTGGCGGCGTTGGTTTCCAACGACGTCAAGACCGAGTTTTCCGCGAAATTGGATGCGTTGAAAAAAGCCTGGAACCTGTTGAGATGAGCCCCCTGCCGCCCGCGATGAACGACCTGATCCAGCTCATCGAGAGGCTGAGAGGGCCGTCGGGTTGTCCATGGGACCGTGAGCAAACTCCCCGCTCGATGGTGCGTTATCTTTTGGAAGAGGCTTATGAGCTGGCTGACGCTATCGAATCGAACGCGGCGGAGCCGGTGTGTGAAGAGCTGGGGGATGTCCTGTTTCATGTGCTTTTCCTGGCCCGGATGTTCGCCGAAAGGGGCCAGTTCGACCTCGACGCGGTTTGCCGGATGATCGCAGCCAAAATGAAGCGCCGTCACCCGCACGTGTTCGGGGCGACCGAGGTGACCGATAGCGCCGAAGTCGTTCGGAACTGGCAGCAGATCAAAAAGAACGAGAAAAATGCCGACGAGCCGGTATCGGTATTGGATACCGTACCGGCCAGCCTGCCGGGGCTCCTGCGGGCCCACGCGGTATCCGAACGGGCGGCGGCGGCAGCCTTCGATTGGAAGGACCTGTCCGGGGTTTTCGCGAAATTGGATGAGGAGCTGGCGGAATTCAAGGCAGCCGCCGGACGGGAGGACGCGACCCGGGAGTTCGGCGATATCCTCTTCACGCTGGTCAACATTGCCCGCTTCAGCGGGGTTCATCCGGAAACGGCGCTGTCGGGGGCCATCAAGAAGTTCGAGCGCCGCTTTCGTGCCATGGAGCAGATCATCGCCGGCAGCGGCAGGGCGTTGGAGGAGGTTTCCCAGAGCGAAAAAGACCGTATCTGGGAAGAGGTCAAATCAAAGGAATGATTGCGATCATCGATTACAATGCCGGCAATCTCGCCAGCGTAGCGCGGGCGGTAGCACACCTCGGGTATCCCTGCAAGATCACCCACGAGGCCGACGAGATCCGCGGGGCCGAGCGCATCATATTTCCCGGCGTGGGCGCGGCGGGCGCCGCTATGGCCAGCCTCAGGCGCATGGGCCTCGATGCGGTTCTCAGGGAGCAGTTCGCCGCCGGCACGCCCATCATGGGGATCTGCCTGGGCACGCAGGTCATCATGAGCCGCAGTGAGGAAAACGACACCGTCTGTCTGGGAATTGTCCCGGGCCGGGTGAATGTGTTCCCGGCCGCGCTCACGAGCGCATCCGGAGTGCGGCTGAAAATCCCCCACATGGGCTGGAACCGCATCCGCATCCGCCGGCAGCATCCCTTGTTCGCGGGGGTGAGGCCCGAAGACGAATTCTACTTCGTGCACAGCTATTACCCCGTGCCCGATGACCCGGCCTGCGTCCTGGCCTCCTCGGACTACGGCATGCCCTTTGCCTCGGTCATCGGGTACCGCAACCTGGCGGCCACTCAGTTTCATCTTGAACAGAGCGGCCGTCCCGGCCTGCGCATGCTTCAGACTTTCTGCGCCTGGACCCCCGCAGTTTAGCAGGGTGTTTAAAAACAAGCATCGGGCCGTCAGATAAGGCGCGCGGCGTTTTGGAAAGCCAAGCATGTTCAGCTAGATGTGAGCATTTACAAAAGCCGCGCAACGCCGGATCACGGCCTGAGGCGCCATTTTTCAACAGCCTGTTAGGAGCCTTTCATGCTGAGCAAGCGCATCATTCCCTGCCTTGACGTCCGTGACGGACGGACCACCAAGGGCATCCGCTTCAAGGACAACATCGACATCGGCGATCCCGTCGACATGGCCCGCCACTACTACGAGCAAGGGGCCGACGAGATCGTTTTCTACGACATCACCGCATCGCATGAACGGCGCAACATCATGATCGACGTAGTCAGCCGGGTGGCCGAGACCATTTTTATCCCGTTTTCAGTGGGAGGGGGCCTCCGGACCCTGGAAGACATGCGGGAGGTGTTGCTGGCGGGCGCGGAGAAGGTCAGCGTCAACTCGGCCGCCGTGCGCAAACCTGAGATCATCGCGCGGGGTGCCGAGGCCTTCGGCAGCCAGTGCGTCGTCCTGGGCATGGACGTGAAGCACGTCGGCCCGAGCGAACGCATACCCAGCGGCTACGAAGTGGTGATCAACGGCGGACGCACGTACATGGGGATGGACGCATTGGAGTGGGCGCTGCGCGCGGAGAAACTCGGGGCCGGTGAGATCTGCCTGAACTCCATTGATGCCGACGGGACTCAGGAGGGCTACGAGCTGAACCTGACCGCCCTGATTTCGGAACGGGTCGCGATTCCGGTCATCGCTTCAGGTGGCGCCGGTCGACCGGAACACCTGCGCGATGCCCTCACCGTCGGAAAGGCCGACGCCGCCCTCATCGCCTCGATGGTCCACTACGGGGCCTATACGATGGCCGACATCAAGTCCTATCTGAGCCGGTGTGGCATCCAGGTCCGCACTGCGTGGTGAAGGACCGACCTATGCAATTTTACCGAGAGGCAGATAGCCCGGCGGTGTGAGCTTGATCAGCTTGCCGTCCTCGTCGTACTTTTCGATAAGGATCTTTCCATCCTCCAGCCGGGTCCGGTTGTGCCCCTTGTCTTCGCTGCTTTGAAGATTCGCCTTTTCGCCATCGTTTGATTTCTCCACCGGACGCGCTTCCCGCATTCGCTCGGCTTTTTGGACGATGACGTGCTTTTCCGTGCCGCTGTCATAGGTGCCCGTTCGGGGCATCTGCTGAACAGCCGCCTCACCGATGCTGTCAAACATGGTATCCTCCTTTATGCTCCTGGGTTGACGTTCTGCCAATCTCCAGGCCGTGCAGCGGGTTTTCTCGGCTTCAACCGTTGCGGTGCCGGGTTCAGCTCCGACTGCGGGTGCCGGCACCGGGGCATTTGCCGCCCATGGGTTGACGCCGCTTCCTCAGACCCAAGACTCTGTTTTGCTCGCTGATGGCTTTTCCGCCATCGGGCCCAGCCGCCGGATCAACGTGGCCGGGTCCCCCATGGCCAGACGGCTGGTCCGTTTGCGATTGATGGCATCAATCACGTTGAAGGTAAATTCCGTTTCAGCCGGTCTCGGCGCAGCGGCGGCATCTCCCTCGTTTTCAGACGATTCCGGCGGTGACTTTTCCCGGGAGAGTGAAAGCGCCACCACATCCGTGACCTTGTCCAACACCTGCCGGGAGATTTTTTCCATGGTGGCCTGCCGATTGCTATCCGAGGACAAGGTTTGTTCATCCGCGATTTTTTTCGGCAGGCCGTCAGCCGGGTTTTCGTTTTTGCGCATCCGGCTCAGTTTCCTGCTGAAGCATTCGAGCACGTTGTGCATCTGGTAGCTGCTGACTTGCATTCCGGAACCCTCCTGTACCTACTTATCGGCGTGTGCGCAGAAGGACTTTAGGTAAAAATGCAAATGCATTATTAAAAGTAATTATTTCGAAGTCTTGAAAAGTAACACCGCAGGATGGGACTCTGTCGAATTCGGACACGGCTCGGTGGGTGGTGTCTATTGAGCCGAGGAGATCGGCCGGGGGGCCCGGCCCGTGCGGTCGCACGGACCGGAGTCTCTCCCATCAAATACTATCGTTCGGTTTTCTTGAGGATTGCACTGCAAAAACCCAAGGGCCGGCCCGCCTCTGAGTTTTCAGTCGTCGAAATTCCCCTGCGGTCCCTTGTCCGGCTGCAGGGCGGCGGCGTTCTCTCTGATTTTTTCGGGCGTCCAGTCGGCGGCTTTTTCTACGCGCCGGGCTTTGGGCCGCGGAGAGTAGGAGCCGGTTTTGAGGATCGCCTCGATGGCCAGGGGGGCCGTGTCCTCGGCGTTGAAGACCGTCGCCATCATGTGGTAGGCGAAGTCCTCCACCCTGCGAGCCATGCGCGCCCGCACCTCTCGCGGAAGACCCAGGAGCTTGTTTTCGAAGGGCAGGTTGAGTTTCTTGTAATCGCCGGCTTTCAGGCTGCGGGCCTGGGCGTAGGCGACCATCTCCGCCCACAGGGTTTCGGTGAGGCCCTGCTCCGGCACTTTGACAAAATTGCCGTTGGCATCGAGGAAGGCGTTGCCGTAGTCGTTTACCTCAAGTCCCCAGGATATCATCTGCAGCGCCGTGGCGACGTTGGCCTTCGTCGTGCGCGTCTTGGCCGCGATCTCCCGCAGCCGCTCGGAGCTGTTGCCGGACGTACCGTGCTGGGCGCCGGAGAGCTTGTACGCGGCGATGGCCTCGTGGATCCGGCGGGTGAGGTCCACTTGAATGCCCGAATCGCTGGCTTCGATCCCATGAGTTGTCCCGTTGTTCAGGGCAATCCAGTCCGGGAAAATCCCGTGGGCGTTCAGACCCTGGATCAAAAACAGCGCCTCCGCGGGAGTCGAAAGCCCCTCTTTTCCCTTGATTTCACCGACTTCGGTTTCGAGGCCGGCCCACTTGGGAATGCAGGGATTCAATTCGATGCTCGCCAGCAGGT
>Ga0075349_1000095_pt1 | contig 9680 bp, 9 predicted proteins | sample RushSE_TuleB_D1_FD_120066 | JGI IMG/M metagenome (GOLD analysis project Ga0075349, IMG submission 120066) | Natural and restored wetland microbial communities from the San Francisco Bay, California, USA, that impact long-term carbon... | ecosystem: Environmental > Terrestrial > Soil > Wetlands ... | reverse complement strand
CGTTAAAGCCTTAAGGAAAGCGGGAATCAGGGATGGGTCCATTCCCTGTGATTTGAGTCGGTCGATCAGCAGCAGCTTGAGGTGGTCCATCAGGGTAAATCATATCACAGAAACGGGGTTCATAGAATCCTGATTAACCAACCAACGCAGCCATCCACAGGAGGGCCAACTGCACCGATGGTGATGGGATGGCAAAGCGGGTAAAGAAATTCCGTTCTAATATCAGTTCAACTTCCTTCTTTGATTTTTCCAGCTTACCTGCATTAACCCCTTTTTACCAGAAAGGTGAGGGGTATAGTGAGGGGTATAAAAAGCGAAAGGGCTTAGGATTTTATCCTAAGCCCTTGATTTTGTTGGTAGCGGGGAGAGGATTTGAACCTCTGACCTTCGGGTTATGAGCCCGACGAGCTACCAGACTGCTCCACCCCGCAGTAGGATTTGCAGATCCGCTTATTACCGGAGCGGTGCCCATAAGTCAAGGTATATTCCCAAAAAAATTCGGGGGGCAGACCGCTTTCATCCGACGCTCAGTTCCTCGAGGCGCCTGCGAAGCAGTGGGGTTTGGCGCGCGGAACAGGTGATCCGGATGTTTTTATGGCGGCTGGAATGCCCGGAGACAATCTTGATGCTGTTTTTGGGAACCCCGAGGGCTTCGGACAGAATCTCGACGCAGGCCTTGTTGGCTTTGCCCTCGACCGGCGGCGCGGTCAGTTTCAGTTTGAGGGCGTCGCCGTGAAGACCCAGGATCTGGTTGCGCGAGGCCCCGGGCTGGACATGAACCTTGAAGGAGAGGCCTGCGGGATTGGCTGTGGTGGCGAGCATGAGAAAAAAGGCTCACGGCGCAAGGTGCACGGCACAGGATTCAATGCGACGTAGGGTTTGTTGGTTTTTTCTTTTTCGTGCGCCTTGAGCCGGGTACCGTGGACCTGGCCTTTATCCTGTCGATGATGTGGGTGGATGACAGGCCTTCGGTTACCGGGATGAGCGCGACGCGGCCGCCCAAACGCTCCATTATTTCGCGGCCGACGACAACATCGTTTTCGTAGTTGCTGCCCTTGGTCAGCACCTCCGGCCGCACCGCCTCGATCACCTTGTCCAGCTGCCGGGTGGAGAACACCACCACATAGTCCACGCTGTCCAGGGCACTCAGGATGCGGACACGCTCCGCCGCAGAGATGACGGGGCGCCCCGACCCCTTCAGCTCCCGCACGGAAGCATCGTCATCCAGCGCGACAACGAGGACGTCGCCATGCGCTTTGGAGGCCTCGAACAGGCGGATGTGCCCCACGTGCAGCAGGTCGAAGCAGCCGTTGGTGAGAACGATGCGCTTGCCGCTGCGGCGCAGCTCGCGGGAGAGCTCCTGGATTTCGGCAAGGCTCTTGTGCTTCAAGGCGGCCGGGTCGCGGGACGGCTGCAACGCCTCAAGCAGCTCGGCCCGGGTGACGGTCGCGGTCCCGACCTTGCCCACGACGATGCCGGCCGCCGTGTTGGCCAGGCAGATGGCATCCGGATAGGAGAACCCCGCGGCCAAGCCGATGCTAAGGGCGGCGGCCACCGTATCGCCTGCGCCGGACACGTCGTAGACCTGTTGCGCGCGGGTGCCGAATTTGCGCGGCTTGGCGCCGCGCTCGAAGAACACCATGCCGTCCTTGCCGCAGGTAACGAGGAGTTTTTCAATGTCGACGGTATCGAGCAGGCGGCGGCCGGCTGCAAAGAGACCGGGCTCGTCCCGGATCTCAACACCTGCGGCCAAGGCGGCCTCCTTTTTGTTGGGCGTGATCAGGTTCAGGCCGGCGTACTTCGAGTAGTCCAGACCCTTGGGGTCGGCGATGGCTATTTTGCGGGCTTTCCTGGTGTTCTCCGCCAGCGACGCCACCAGCTGCCGGGTGACCACGCCTTTGCCGTAGTCGGACAGGAGCACCACGTCCACGGTGTTCAACAGGTTGGTCGTGCGCCGAATCAGGGCGTCGGTGGAGGATGGCGAGACCTCTTCCGCCGTCTCGCGGTCGATGCGCAGCACTTGCTGGTGCTCGGCGATGATGCGGGTCTTGCGGGTAGTGGGGCGCTTGGGCTCGGCGATCACCGCACTCACGTCGACCCCCAGCTCGACGAGTTCCTCGCACAGCTTTTTTCCTTGCGGGCCCTTTCCGACGACCCCCGCAACAACGACCCGTGCGCCCAGCACCGCCAGGTTCTTGGCCACGTTGCCGGCCCCCCCGAGGGTGAACTCCTCGTGGGTGACGGACAGCACCGGCACCGGTGCTTCCGGTGAAATGCGCTCGACATTGCCCCAGACGTATTCATCCAGCATCAGGTCGCCGACGACCATTACACGGCATTTGTCGAATAATGATAAATCAATCTTCATAGATAAATATCTTATGTAAAATCTTAAGTTATTCTGTGCCGCCGATCAGTTCCCGGACAAACCCGGGCGGCCGTACCACTCGCCCGGTGCCGTCCACATAAGCGTGCTTGGTGAAACCCTCCGCCAACAGCGTGCGGCCGTCCTCGCGATAGATGCGGTAGTCGAACTTGATTCCACCCTTGACCGAGGCATCCACCGATGTCTCGATTACGATAAGCTCGTCGTAGAGCGCGGGCGCGGAATACTTGGCGCGGCACTCGGAGACGGGCAGAAAAAAACCCTGCTCTTCGATGGCCTTGTAAGACAGGCCCCGGGCTCGGAATAATTCGGTGCGGCCGATTTCAAACCAGCGGAAATAGTTGCCGTAGTAGGCTTGGCCCATTCGATCGGTGTCGCCGTAAATGACGCGGCAGGTGGTGCGGTGAGCCATGCGGTCATCCTCCGTTGCGCAGGATATTTTCAATCATGGTCTTAAGGGCACCGAAATCGGTCGCGACCGGAAAGCCCGGGTGCTCCCGGCGGACCTTGTCGGGCGGCCGGTAGAGGATGCCGTGGTCGGCCGCCTTGAGCATGCTGATGTCGTTGTAGGAATCCCCCACACCGATCACGGCGTAGTTGAGGCCGCGCATGGCCTCGGCGACCTTGCGTTTGCCGTCCGCCTGGCGCAGGCGGTAGCCCGTGATGGTGCCGTCGGCCTCCACCGTGAGTCTGTTGCAAAGTAAGGTGGGGTAGCCCAGTTTCTTCATCAGGGGGCCGGCAAATTCGACGAAGGTGTCCGAGACCACCAGGATCTGCGTTGCCGACCGCACCCATTCCAGGAACGCGAGCGCGCCCTCGTGGGGGTCCATGCCAGCGATCACGGCCTGGATGTCGGGCAGCTTGAGGCCTTGCGCCTTGAGGATCTTCAGGCGGTGCTGCATCAGCACGTCGTAATCGGAAATGTCACGGGTGGTGAGGCGCAGCTCCTGGATCCCGGTTTTTTCCGCGAACTCGATCCAGATCTCGGGCAGAAAGATGCCCTCCAGGTCGGAACACACTAAATGCATTGCGTCACCCCTCCTAAGGTGGGTTGTTGAAAAACAAGCATCGAGCCGTCAGCCAAGGCGCATGGCGATTTGGAAAGCGCAGCACATCGGCTGATATGCGAGCATTTACAAAAACCATGCAACGCCGAATCACGGCTTGAGGCGCCATTTTTCAACAGCCTAATCTTCCAGGCTCTCGTCCTCAATGCGAATCACCACCGGTTTGGCGGCCGTCACATCCAGGGCGCTGATCTCGTGCAGGGCCTGTTTGACATCCGCTTCCCGGGCTCGGTGAGACAGCATCACCACCGGCACGGCGCCGTCGGTTTTGCGGCCTTTTTGGTGAACCGACTGGATGCTGATGCCGTGCGTGCCCAGGATCCCTGATATGGTCGAGAGCACGCCGGGTCTGTCCAGCGCCGAAAAGCGGAAATAGTAGTGGACTGATATCCGGTCGATGGGCATGATGGGGATCGCCCGGATCATCTCGCGTTGAAAGGCCAGGGCGGGCACGCGGCCGGCGGCGCCGCTCAGCATGTTGCGCGCGAGATCCACCAGATCGCTCACCACGGCGCTGGCCGTGGGCAGCATGCCGGCGCCGCGGCCGTAGAGCATGATGTCGCCCGCTGCATCCCCGGTCACCGTGACGGCGTTGAGAGTGCCGTTCACGTTGGAGAGCATGTTGGCGAAGGGGATCATGGTGGGGTGTACCCGGACTTCCACGGCGTCCCCCCGGTGCTTGCTGATGGCCAGCAGCTTGATGCGGTAGCCGAACTGCCCGGCGAACTCGATGTCCATCGGCGTGATGTGCGAGATGCCTTCGATGAAGACGTCCTTCAGGTTGATCGGCATCCCATAGGCGAGCGCGCTCAGGATGGCGATCTTGTGGGCCGTGTCGGAGCCCTCCACGTCCAGGGTCGGGTCGGCCTCGGCGTAGCCCTGTTTCTGGGCGACCGCCAGGGCGTCGGCGAAGGGGCTGCCCTCGTCCGTGATCTTGGAGAGAATGTAGTTGCAGGTGCCGTTGAGAATTCCCGTCATTGCGGTGATGCGGTTTCCCACCATGGATTCACGCAAGGTCTTGATGATGGGCATGCACCCGCCGACGCTCGCTTCGAAGTAGAGGTCCACCTTTTTTTCGGCGGCCGCCTGGAAGAGCTCGTTGCCGCGGCTTGCGATGAGAGCCTTGTTGGCCGTCACGACATGCCGGCCGGCGGCGATGGCCTTTGCGATCAGTTCCCTGGCAATGCCCTCGCCGCCGATCATCTCGACGATGACGTCGATCCCCGGGTCCTCTACGACCCGGCGGGCGTCGGCGACCAGGACACCCTCCGGGAAACGGATGCCGCGGTCGCGCGCGAGGTCGAGATCCGCCACCCGTTTGAGATTCAGAACCGCCCCCAGGCGGGAGGCGATCAGGTCGCGCTGCTCGAGCAGCAGTTTGGCAACGCCGGTTCCCACCGTGCCGCAGCCGAGCAGGCCGATGTTAATTTGACGCATCTTCTCTGTGATCCTTTTCTCTTATGAATTCTGCCCGCCGAAAGCGATGGGCAGAATTCATGGTTACATGATTTTTCGGATTCCCCGCACGGCCTGGTTGATGCGCATGGGGTTTTCGATCAGCGCAAAACGCACGAACTCGTCGCCATACTCGCCGAACCCGAGGCCGGGCGAAACCGCCACCTGGGCCTCGCGGATGAGGAACTTCGAAAACTCCACCGACCCCATCTTCCGGTATTTTTCAGGGATCCGCCCCCACACGAACATGGTGCCCTTGGGTTTCGGGATTTTCCAGCCCGCGCGGCTCAGCCCCCGCACCAGGGCATCGCGGCGCTCCTTGTACGTGGTGCGCATCTCCTGAACGCAATCGTCTGGGCCGTTCAGGGCGATGATCGAGGCGATCTGGATCGGCTGGAACACGCCGTAGTCGAGATAGCTTTTGATGCGTTTCAGGGCCGCCACCGTCTCGGGGTTGCCGCAGCAGAAGCCCATGCGCCAGCCCGCCATGCTGTAACTCTTTGAGAGCGAGAAAAATTCGACCCCCACGTCCTTGGCACCCTTCGCCTGCAGTAAACTCGGTGCCTGATAGCCGTCGAATACGAGATCGGCGTAGGCAAAGTCGTGGATCACCAGGATGTCGTTTTCCTTGGCATAGTCCACCACTTTTTGGAAGAAGTCCAAGTTGACGACCTCGGTGGTCGGGTTGTGCGGGTAGCTGATGATCAGCATTTTGGGCCGCGGCCAGGTCTGCTTGGTGGCGGCCATCAGGTTTTCGAAAAAATCCTGACCGGGCCCCACCGGTATCCCGCGCACGTCGCCGCCGGCGATGATCGCCGAAAACGGGTGGATCGGGTAGGTCGGGTTGGGGGTGAAGACCACATCGCCCGGCCGGGTGGTGACCAGCACAAGGTGCGACAAACCCTCCTTGACGCCGATGGTGACGATGGCCTCCGAATCCGGATCAATGTCGACGTCGAACCGGCGTTTGTACCACTTGGCAATGGCCAGGCGCAGTTTGGTGATCCCCATCGAGGCCGAGTAGCGGTGGTTGTGGGGTTTCCGGGCGGCTTCCACGAGCTTTTCGACGATGTGCGGCGGGGTCCCAAGGTCCGGGTTGCCCATGCCGAGATCGATGATGTCCTGGCCCTCGCGCCGGGCCTGCATCTTGATCTGGTTCACCGTTGCAAACACATAGGGCGGTAGGCGGTCAAGTCTGGCAAAGCGATTGCTCATGGTCGCACCTCTGCTTGTCCGGCAAAATAACTTTGACTTTTAGGTCGAATACGTCTAATTTTCAAGGGTTTTGTGATATTTGCAGATAAAAAAGGAGACGGGCATGACGGAGCCGATCACCTATGCCGATGCCGGTGTCGACATCGACAAGGCCAACACACTGGTCAGCGCCATCGGGCGCATCACCAAGCAGACCAGCCGCCCCGGGGTCATCAGCGAGATCGGCGGCTTTGCCGGGCTCTTTTCCATCGAGCGCGTCATCGCGGACATGAAGCATCCGATCCTGGTCAGCTCCACCGACGGCGTCGGCACCAAACTGAAGATCGCCTTCATGCTGGACAAGCACGACACCATCGGCATCGATCTGGTGGCGATGTGCGTGAACGACATTCTCGTGCAGGGCGCCAAGCCGCTTTTCCTGCTCGACTACATCGCCACGGGCAAAATCGACAGCGGGCAAGTGGAGGCCGTCATCACGGGCATTGCCGAGGGCTGCAAGCAGGCCAAATGCGCACTCATCGGCGGGGAAACCGCCGAGATGCCGGGGATGTACGCTCCGGGCGAATACGACCTGGCCGGGTTCGTGGTCGGCATCGTCGACAACAGCAACATCATCGACGGCACCGCGATCCGCGTCGGCCACCAACTGATCGGGATTGCCTCGAGCGGGCTTCACAGCAACGGCTATTCCCTGGTGCGCAAGATCTGCTTCGACGCCCTGAAGCTCAAGGTGGATGCCTACATCCCGGAGCTGGGAAAGCCTTTGGGCGAGGAGTTGATCACGCCGACGCGCATTTACACCGATACCGTGCAGGGCCTGCTGAAGGAGTTGCCGATTCACGGCCTCGCGCACATCACCGGCGGCGGCATCGTCGACAACATCGTGCGCATTATTCCCCAGGCCTTCAGCATTCTGATCCGCAAGGGCAGTTGGAAGGTGCCACCGGTGTTCTCATTCCTGCAGGCCGCCGGCCAGGTGCCGGAAGCGGACATGCTGCGCACCTTCAACAACGGGATCGGGCTGGTCGCCGTAGTCCCCCAGCAGGCGGCGGCTGAAATCCTCGATCGGCTCGGGGCGATGAACGAGCAGGCCTGGCTCATCGGCGAAATCATCGAGCGCAAGGACCCTGCCGGGCGACTCGTCTGGGCATGACACCGCATTCCCTTCTGCCTGCCATGAACGTTCTGGGTATCGAATCCTCCTGCGATGAAACCGCGGCCGCTTTAGTGCGCGACGGCTGCCGAGTGCTGTCTTCCGTGGTCGCCTCCCAGACCGAAGTTCATCACCGCTTCGGCGGCGTGGTCCCCGAGCTGGCATCCCGCAGGCACTTGGAGGTCATCGCCCCGGTGGTGCGGGAGGCCCTGTCCCAAGCCGGGTTCAAGCTATCAGGTGTGGACGGCATTGCCGTGACCCGCGGTCCGGGCCTGATCGGATCGCTTCTGATCGGCTTTTCCTTTGCCAAGGCCGTGGCGTATTCCCTTGGGGTCCCCTGGGTCGGTGTCAACCACCTCGAGGCGCACATCCATGCGCTGTTTTTGGAGGACCGGCCGCCGGAGTTCCCCTTCGTCGCGCTGCTCGTCTCCGGGGGCCACACAGGCCTTTACCACGTCACCTCGTTCAGGAACATGGAATTGCTTGGGCAGACCCGCGATGACGCCGCCGGTGAGGCGTTCGACAAGGTGGCCAAGATTCTGTCCCTCGGCTACCCCGGCGGCGCGGTGATCGACCGGCTCGCCCGCGACGGGGACCCTGGGCGCATCCGCTTCCCGCGGCCCTGCATCGACAAGCTGGGTTTCGACTTCAGCTTCAGCGGGGTCAAGTCGGCCGTCGGCCGCTACCTTGCTCAACAACGTGAGGATTACCGCGAGAACGTGGCGGACATCGCCGCCGGCTTCCAGGAAGCGGTGGTGGACGTGCTGGTCTTCAAGCTGATGCGTGCGGCGCGTGAAAAGGACTGCGGCCGCATTGCGCTGGCGGGCGGGGTGGCGGCCAACAGCCGGCTGCGCGAGCGGGTTCGGCAGGATGCCGCGGCGGTCGGGCACGAGGCGTACCTGCCCTCGCTTCACCTGTGCGGGGACAACGCCGCGATGGTGGCGGCCGCCGGCTACCACCTGCTTGCATCCGGCCAGCGCTCCGCGCCGGAGGATGACGTGTTCTCGCGCAATCGCTGACGTTTATGGCCCTGAAAGGTAGGCGGCTTTCAGGGCCATGATCCGGCCCGCCGATTGCTCTCCCCTGCGCCTCAGGTTTTCGGATTTGCCGATCTTTCTCGTCATCAATGCGTGCGCCTCGGTCAGTTTCTCTGCGCTGCGGCAGATCAGCACCGTGTCGATGTCCGCCCGGAGCGCCTGACGGACAGCGGTTTTGAAGGCGCAGTGACGCGTGACGGCGCCCATTTCCAGATCGTCGGTCATGACAATGCCGTTGAAACCGAGCCGCTTTCGGAGCAGTCCCCGGGCGATGCGCGGCGAAAGGCTGGCCGGCCATTCGGGATCCAACCGGCGGTAGAAAATGTGAGATAGCATGACTCCGGCCACCTGATTTTCGATGGCGGCGCGGAAGGGGATAAAATCAAACCGCTCGAAGGAAGGCAGGTCGGCATCCAACACCGGCAGATCGAGGTGGGAGTCCAGCGTGGTCCGGCCGATTCCGGGAAAATGCTTCGCAACCGCCATGATGCGCCGGGATTGCAGCCCGTTGATGACCATCACACCCAGCCGGGCGACGTTTTCGGGGTCCGACCCGAAGGCGCGTTCGGCCATGACGCTGTTGAAACCTTCCGGGGCCACGTCCAGCACGGGTGCCAGGTTCATGTTGATCCCCACCGAAGCGAGTTCAGTGGAGGAGATTTCGGCGAAGCGCACCGCCTCGGCCGCAGTTGCGACCGGAGGCGTGCCCGGGAACTGGGTGAAAGGCGGCCCCAGCCGGGCCACTCGCCCGCCTTCCTGGTCGATGGCGATGAAAAGCGGCGGCTGGCCGCAGTCCCGGGCGAACGCCTGGACGGACTGCGTCAGTTCGGTGAGCTGCGAAGGGGATTCCACGTTGCGTTTGAAAAGAATCAGACCGCCGACCCTCAGACCGGCGATCAGGTGTTGAAGACCTTCGTTCAATCGCATGCCGTCGAATCCAGCCATGAGCCGCTGGCCGGCCAGTTTTTTGTCGGACCAAGAATGGATATCCATTTTTTTTTAATATCACCATGGGGCGTGGCAGGCAAGTTCAACGGCGCCTATCAAGGCAACCAACACCCGAAATTCTAATATTGAAATTTGAAATAAATCAAGATGGCTAAATGATAAAACCTCGAAGCATATTTAACTTTTTGAAATTTTCACTTTGTTTCGGGTTTCGAATTTTGTGCTTGGGATTTCTAAGCGCATAACCCACTTCGGAAGTCTGGCGTGAACTGTTTTAAAAAAAATGGATGGGCTACAATACTAATTAGAAAGGCAGCTGGTGAGGGGGTACGGGAGCGACGTGCGCTCGTCGGAGAAGGCTTTTATTTGGGAGATCAGCCGGCCGACTTCCGAACTCGGGACCGGCCGTGAAAACAAAT
>Ga0075349_1000094_pt1 | contig 9724 bp, 8 predicted proteins | sample RushSE_TuleB_D1_FD_120066 | JGI IMG/M metagenome (GOLD analysis project Ga0075349, IMG submission 120066) | Natural and restored wetland microbial communities from the San Francisco Bay, California, USA, that impact long-term carbon... | ecosystem: Environmental > Terrestrial > Soil > Wetlands ... | reverse complement strand
GCATCGTCTGCCGCCGGCTGCCCAGCCGCACGGTGGCATCGGCGTAGGCATAGCCGGCGAGCAGCGCGCTCTGGAAGAACACCAGGCAGGTGGCCCAGACGCTGGCCGCGCCGCCGAACCACGGCAGGATCTGCCTGGCAATGATCGGCTGCACCAGGAACAGCAGGAACGCCGACAGGAAGATCGTGACCGCGTAGGGCAACACTGCGGTTCGCGCTGCCGGCACGATGGCCGGATCAATGACTGACATGGAAGGCAGGGGCTGTGTTGGCGAAGGCGCGATTATCGGTGATCGCGGTCAACGCGGCGCCTCGCACGATCGATCGCCGCCTGGGCGGACCGCAGGTTGTCGGATTCTCAGCACGGTAAAGGTGGCTTCTGCCTGCGCGCTTCGACTCACAGGCCCCTACTGTGCCTCCACGTCGCAAGCAACCGCTGCGGCGCTGACTCAGTGATCAACTTTCCCTTAGCGGGGTTCAGAGAGGTGAAAAATGAAACGCCACGAGAAAAGTTCGACCCAGCGTTCAATCTATGCCGCCATCGGCGCGGCACTGCTAGTCGCCGCATTGGCGGGCTGCTCAACCGTCCCATCGCTCGACTTCGACAGCATCGCGACGTCCGAAGCTTCCAGCGAGTTCCAGAGGGTGGGCGAAGGCTGAGCCTGGTTCGGATCTGCGTGCGCCCGCATCCTGCCGGCGCACGCAGCCACGCCAGAGCTACAGCAGCGGGCTGACCAGCCGCGTCAGGTTCTGCACCAGTTGCTCGTGGAACGGGCGCTGGCGCCATGTCTCCAGCAGCACCGGCTCCGAGCCGCGGATGTAGCCCTCCTCGATCGCCTGCAGCCGCGCCGCGATGTCCCGACTGTAGAAGAGTGCAATCACCTCCTCGTTCAGTTCGAACGAGCGCAGGTCCATGTTGCACGACCCCACCCAGGCAATCTCACCATCCACCGACACGGCCTTGGTATGCAGGAACGCTTCACCATAGGCGTGGATCCGTACACCGGCTGTAAGCAGTGACTCGTAATAGGACCGCTGGGCATTGGCCACCATGAACTGGTCCTTGCGATAGTCGACGATCAGGTGAACCTCGACGCCGCGCTGGGCCGCCGTCTCGAGCGCCTCCTGCAACGCCTGGCTCGGGATGAAATACGGCGTCGTGATGACGATCCGGCAGCGTGCCGCATAGACGAGGTTCACGACCATGCGCTGCGCCCGTTGCGTCGCTGATGCCGGGCCGTTGGGCAGGATCTGCGCTGGGCAGTCGCCGGCTATCCGCAGCGGCGGCAGCCTCGCCTCCCCGATGAACTCGCGCGTCTCGACGTACCAGTCGGCGCCGAACACCAGCTGCAGCTGCAGGACCGTGGGGCCTTCGATGCGCGCGACCAGTTCACTGTAGTTGAGCCCCGGCTTGAAATCCGGGCTCACCATGTTCTGCGAACCCGTGTAGCCAATGCCGCCGTCGATGACGACGATCTTGCGGTGGTTGCGCAGGTCGAGGCGCTCCGGCTTGCGCCAGCGAAACGGCAGGGCAATGAACGTGTCGATGCCCAGTCCCCGCAGGTGGGGAACGACGACCGGAATCGACGGACGGGATCCGAACGCATCGATGAGCACCCGGCAACGCACGCCGCGCCGCACGGCGCGCGCCATCGCGTCAACGACCGGCTCCGTGGAGGCATCAAGCTGGAAGATGTAATAGCAGAGATGGACCGTGTCCCGCGCGGCATCGATATCGACCGCAATGCGCGTGAGGATCTCCTGATAGTTCGTCAGCAGTTCCACCGCGTTGCCGCCGAAGTTCGGCATGCGGGCGAGATCGGTGGAAAGCCGTACGCTCGGCTCGTAGGCGATCGGAATGGGCGGCGGCTCGATCCCGGGAACGGTCGCCAGGCGCCCGCGCAGCGGCTCCACCCGCTCGACATAGTCCCGCAGCCGTTCTAGCCGCCAGCGTGGAAGGTGCGGCCGTCCGATCAGCAGGTACGCGGCGAGGCCGACCCACGGCAGAAAGAAGATCAGCAGCAGCCAGCCCTTGGCCGCCTCTGCCGACCGCCGGGTCGGAACGATCGGCAACATGACGAGGCGGATCGCCCAGTCGGCGACGATGGCGATCGTTCCCCAGTGCAGCCAGGACAGTTCAGGCATCGGGGACCGCGGCGCGGGCCGCGCAGTCCTGCGGGACGAAAGCTAGTGTCCCAGGATCTTCGACAGGAAGTCCTTGGTTCGCTCACTCTTGGGATTGTCGAAGAATTCCTTCGGGGTGTTTTGTTCCACGATCTGACCCTGGTCCATGAAGATCACACGGTCGGCGACGGCCTTGGCAAAGCCCATTTCGTGAGTGACGCACAGCATGGTCATACCCTGGCCTGCTAGTTCGATCATCACGTCGAGCACTTCCTTGATCATTTCCGGATCGAGCGCCGATGTCGGCTCGTCGAACATCATGACTTTGGGCGTTAGGCACAGTGCGCGCGCGATCGCGACCCGCTGCTGCTGACCACCCGACAGCTGCAGGGGGAACTTCTCCGCCTGCTCGGCGATCCGGACGCGCTGCAGCTGCGTCATTGCGCGCTCCTCGGCCTCGGCCTTCGGCATTTTCGCGACCCACATCGGCGCCAGCGTCAGGTTCTGCAGAACCGTCAGATGGGGAAACAGGTTGAACTGCTGGAACACCATGCCGACTTCTTTGCGGATATTCTCGATTGCCTTGACATCGTCGGTCAGCTCGATTCCGTCGACCGTAATCCTGCCCTCCTGGTACTCCTCGAGCCGGTTGATGCAGCGGATCAGCGTCGACTTGCCGGAGCCCGAAGGCCCGCAGATGACGATGCGCTCGCCGCGACCAACGCTCAGATCGATGTCGCGCAGGACGTGGAAGTCGTTGCCGTACCACTTGTTGACCTTGTCGAAGACAATGATCGGGTCGCCTACCTTGGCGCGCTCGGGTGCGGTCATGGGTGTCTCGTCGAGGTGCGGTCAACGGGTCTTGCTGCGATTCAGCTGTCCCTCAACCCACAGGCTGTAGCGGGACATCGCAAAGCAGAAGATGAAGTAAATGACGGTGATGAAAAGATAGCCCTCGATCTTGAACGGCCGCCAGTCGGCATCCGAATTGAGCGCCAGGCCGAGTGAGCCGGTCAGCTCGTAGAGCGAGACGATCGCCACTAGCGATGTGTCCTTGAAGATCGAGATGAAGTTGTTCATGATGCCCGGCACCACCATCGCCAGCGCCTGCGGCAGCACGATCTTGCGCTGCGTCTGCCAGTAGCTGAGCCCGAGCGAGTCCGCCGCCTCGATCTGTCCTTTCGGTATCGCCTGGAGACCGCCACGCACGATTTCCGCCAGATACGCAGCAGCGAACAGCGTAATGCCGACCAGCACCCTTATCAGTACATCGACCGTCAGTCCCACCGGCATGAACAGGGGAAACATGAACGAGGCCATGAACAGGACCGAGATCAGCGGTACACCCCGGATCAGTTCGATATAGATGATGCAGACGGTCCGGATCGCCGGCAGGTTTGAGCGGCGCCCGAGCGCGACCAGTACGGCAAGCGGAAATGCCAGCACGATCGACAGCGACGACAGCATGATCGTCAGCGGCAACCCGCCCCAGCGATCTGTCGTCACGACTTCGAGACCGAAGATGCCGCCGTACATCAGCCCGAAGAATGCCGCGAGGACGGCGACCCAGAGGACGGCCAGCCAGGGTCGCCAGAACGCGCGAATGCAGCTGACGACCAGAAGGCCAACCAGCAGCAAGGTCGCCACCAGCGGGCGCCACTGGTCTTCATACGGATAGCGGCCGAAAATGATCAGACGGTACTTTTCGACGACCACGCCCCAGCAGGCACCCGAACCGCGAGCCGCCTGACAGGCCCCCGCATCCGGCTGCGTGACGGCATTTACGATCATCCAGTCGACCGCCGCCGGCAGATACAGGACCGCCAGCGCGACCGCCGTCAGCGTGGCCAGGCCGCTCTTCCAGTCTGCGAAGAGGTTGGTACGGATCCACAGGGCGAGTCCCGATTGTCGCGTCGGCGGCGCGCGCGCGGGGATCTGCCTGTCGGCGACGCTGCTCATCATCGCTCCTTGATCGCCGCGCGCTTGTTGTACCAGTTCATGATCGCCGAGGTTGTGAGCGACAACGTCAGGTAGACCGCCATGATGATCGCGATGCACTCGACTGCGCGGCCGGTCTGGTTGATCGCCGTATTCGTGATCGACACCAGATCGGGATAACCGATCGCCACCGCCAGCGACGAGTTTTTCGTCAGATTCAGGTACTGGCTGGTGATCGGCGGGATGATTACGCGCAGCGCCTGCGGCAAGATAACGAGCCGCATTGCCCGCCCCTTGGACAAGCCGAGGCTCTCGGCCGCCTCGATCTGCCCGCGCGACACCGAGGCTATGCCCGCGCGCACGGTCTCAGCGATGAAGGCCGAGGTGTAAAGCACCAGCCCGACCAGCACCGCCATGAACTCCGGCGTGGCCGTCATGCCACCAGTGAGAGCAAACCCGTCGAGCACCGGCACGCTCATGGCCATCGGCGCCCCGCCGGCCAGCCATCCGATCACTGCGCCGCCCACGACCAGACTCAGCGGTACCAGAAACAGCTTCGGCACTTGGCCGGTGGCCTCGAAGCGACGGATCGCCCAGCGGCGGTAACCCCACGCAGCGAAGCCGCCGGCAACCGCTCCAGCGAGGGCAAGCGCATGGCCGACGCCCCAGACCGGCACCGGGATCGAAAGACCGTTTTTGCTGAGGCGTATGTCGCCCAGCGTGATCGCTTCATACGCGGGAGGCAGGATGTCAGTGAAGAGCAGGTACCACATCAGCAACTGCAGCAGCACGGGCACGTTGCGAAACAGCTCCACGTACGCGTAACAAACGCCGCGCACGATTGCATTGTGCGAAAAGCGGCCTATGCCGAGCAGGGTACCGAGGATGGTCGACAGGAAGATGCCGACGACTGCCACCCGCAGCGTGTTGAGCAGGCCGATCAGAAAGGCGCGCCAGTAGGGGTCGAGCGACTCGTACGTGATCGGCGTCTCGCCGATGTCGAAGCCCGCTGTCGTGCTGAGAAAATCGAAACCGCTTTGTATGCCACGCGCGGCCATGTTGACCAGCGTGTTGTGGGCCAGGTACCAGATCGCGCCACCGATCAGCACAATGGCGATGATCTGATAGATCACCCCGCGGAAGGCGCGGCTACGCCACGAGAACGGCTGGCGCTTCGGAGGCCGGCGATCCGCCATGGGTGTCCTGACTATGCGCGCATAGCTTCAGCAGGCGCCAGGCGGATAACCAGGCGCCTGCTCATCCCTGAGCTCCTGCTCAGCGGACCGGCGGCGCGTACATGATGCCGCCCTTGTTCCACAGGTTGTTCAAGCCGCGCGGCAGGCCCAAGGCAGACTTCGGGCCGACATTGCGTTCGAAGATCTCGCCATAGTTGCCGGTGGCCTTGATCGCGTTGACCATCCAGTTCTTGTCGAGACCGAGCAGTTTTCCAGTGTCTTCCGATGTCCCGACGATCCGCATGACGACCGGGTCCTTGCTCTCGGCCACCATCTTGTCGACATTGGCTTTTGTGATGTCGTACTCCTCGGCTTCGATCAGGCCGAACACGACCCATTTGACGATCGAGAACCATTCATCATCGCCTCTGCGCACCGAGGGACCGAGCGGCTCCTTGGAGATGAGTTCCGGCAGGATCAAGTGCTCCTTGGGATCCTTGGCTTCTTTGTTGCGCACCGACGCCAGCCCCGAGGCATCCGTCGTGAAGGCGATGCAGCGGCCGGAAAAATAGGCACCGGTCGCGGCTTCCTGCTTCTCGAACACCACCGGCTTCAGGTTGAGGTTATTGGCGCGCGAAAAATCGGTCAGATTCTTCTCGGTCGTCGTACCCGACTGCACGCAGACCGTCGCGCCTTTCAGCTGTTTGGCACTCGTGATCTTGCTCTTGACAGGAACCATGAATCCCTGGCCATCGTAATAGGTGGTTCCGGTGAAAAACATGCCCAGCGAGGCGTCGCGCGTCAGGGTCCAGGTCGTGTTGCGCGACAGGATGTCGATCTCGCCCGACTGCAGCGCGGTGAAGCGCTGCTGTGCGGTAAGCGGCACCCATTTGACCTTGTTACCGTCGCCCAATACCGCCGCCGCGATGGCGCGGCAGACATCGACGTCCAGTCCGGTCCAGTTGCCCTGGCTATCGGCGGCCGAGAATCCGGCCAGACCCGTGTTCACCCCGCAGACAACGCTACCGCGTGACTTGATCGCATCGAGCGTCTTGCCGGCGTGCGCGGGCGCCGACGCCAGTGCAGCAGCTGCAACCAGTCCTCCCGCGAGGATCCTGCCTGAAGTCTTGATCATCTTCTTGCTCCATTTTTGAGAACCCGCCCCGCGGGTGTGTGCGTGTTGCACGATTTTCGTGCGCCCTTGAACGCCCGAGGGGCTAATCTAGCGTACCCGGGGCAAAGACGCACTATCCGTGCCAACCTAGGGTTGCCACCGGGGGGCGCTCAGACCCGGCCCGGCCAAGCGTCGCGCTCCGAGGCGGGATTGCCGCGGCAGTCAGGTCGCGCCCTGCAAGACCTCAGCCGCCGATCTCGTCGCCGACCTTGTCGGTCGGGAAGGTGAACTGCTCGCGCAGCAGTGGACTGACCTGGATGCCGAGCGTCACGCCTTTGGGCGGAATCGGCGCCAGGAACCACTTGCGATAGATCGTCGCGACGTCGCCGTCGACCATCGCCCGCGACAGCACCAGGTCGACGAACTTCTTGAAGTCGGGATCATCGCGCCAGAGCATGATTGCCAGCGGTTCCACCGTGGTGAACTCGCCGACGACCTCCCACGACTTCGGATCCTTGCTGTTGGCGCGCAGGGCGAACAGCACAATGTCGTCGTGCAGGTAGGCGTCGGCCCGGCCGGACTCGAGGTCGGCGAAGGCCGCATCTGCGTCCTTGGCTTCGATCACCCGGGCGCTGAACAGTCCTTTTTCCAGCGCACGCGCCAGGAACGCCGAGTGTGTCGAGCCCGCATTGGCAACGATCGTCTTGCCACGCATGTCCGACAGCCGCTGGATGCCGGCGTTTGAGCGCACCAGCAGGCGGCCGCCGGCAAAGTAATGCGTCACGGTGAACGCCGCCTGCTTGCGCCGCGCGGCGGTATTGGTGGTGTTGCCGCATTCGAGATCGGCCTTGCCGTCGGCGATCGAGGGAATGCGCTGAGCCGGCGTAACCGGCAGGTATTCGACGCGCAGCCCGGGCAGCTTGAGTTCACGCCGCAGCGCCTCGACCACGCGCAGGCACAGGTCGAGCGCATAGCCGATCGGGCGCCGTTTCTCGTCGAGGTAGGAAAACGGGATCGACGACTCGCGATGCGCCAGCGTGATGACCCCGGTGTCGCGCACCTTCTGCAGGGTCGGCTGCACCTTCGGCGTCTGTGCCAGCGGCGGCAGCGCATGCAGGCCGCCGGCCACCACCACCCCCATTGCCAGGGACCGAGCCCAAACCCGTCGCGTGCGCCACGCTCCTGCACTGTGCCGCTGTGAGTTTAGCCCGTGCGCACCGTTGACTCGCTCAACCGGCGAGCGTCTGCTCAGCCGCCGCCTCCTCGGCCTTGGCGCGTTCGCGGCTCTGGATCTCCCACATGGCCGCATAGGCGCCGCGCCGCTGCAGCAGTTCGGCGTGCTTGCCGCGCTCGACGATGCGGCCGTGGTCCATCACCAGGATCTGGTCGGCATGCACGACGGTCGACAGCCGATGCGCAATGACCAGCGTGGTGCGGCTGCGCGCGATGCCTTCCAGTTCGTCCTGGATCACCCGCTCGGTGCGCGAATCGAGCGCCGATGTGGCCTCGTCGAACACGAGGATCGCCGGATCCTTCAGCAGCGTGCGCGCGATCGCCACGCGCTGCTTCTCGCCGCCCGAGAGCTTCAGTCCCCGCTCCCCTACGAGCGTCGCGTAACCGTCGGGCAGCGACTCGATGAAGGCGTGGATGTGCGCAGCCCGCGCGGCAACGGCCACCTCGTCGCGCCCGGCGCCGGGCCGGCCGTAGGCGATGTTGTACTCGATCGTGTCGTTGAACAGCACCGTGTCCTGCGGAACGATGCCGATGGCCGCCCGCAGGCTTTCCTGCGTCACCGTGCGCACATCCCGCCCATCGATCAGGACGGCGCCGGCGCCAACGTCGTAGAAACGGAACAACAGCCGCGCCAGCGTGGATTTACCGGACCCGGTCGCGCCGACCACAGCCGTTGTCGTGCCAGCAGCGATCGTGAAGTCCACATCGTGCAGCACCTGCCGGCGCGGATCGTAGGCGAAATCCACATGCGCGAAGCGCACTTCGGCGCCGCGGACATCCAGAGGACGGGCGTCCGGCGCATCGGCGACTTCACGGTTCTGGTCGAGCAGCAGGAACATCCGGTCCATGTCCGCCAGGCTCTGCTTGATCTCGCGGTAGATGACGCCGAGGAAGTTGAGCGGGATGTAGAGCTGGATCATGAAGGCATTCACCAGCACCAGGTCGCCGATCGTCATCCGGCCTTCGGCGACACCGACCGCGGCGCGCCATAGGATCAGCGTCAGTGCGATCGCGATGATCAGCTGCTGGCCCGCATTGAGCACGTTGAGCGACTGCTGCGACATGACCGCAGTGCGCTGGCTGGCCGCCAGGGTCTCGTCGTAGCGACGCGCCTCGTAGTCCTCATTGCCGAAATACTTGACCGTCTCGAAATTGAGCAGCGAATCGACCGCGCGCGACTGCGCCTTGGTCTCGAGTTCATTCCAGCGCCGCCGCACGACGGTGCGCCAGTTGGTGACGTTGACCGTGAAGACGATGTAGACGACGAGGCTCACGCCGACGATCACCGCGAACCAGACCTCGTAGTTCCACACCAGGTACGCCACGACCAGCGTGATCTCGATCAGCGTCGGCAGGATCGAGTACAGCGTGAAGCTGATCAGCGACGAGATGCCGCGGATGCCCTGGTCGATCTCGCGCGTCACCGCTCCGGTGCGCCGCTCGAGGTGATAGCGGAGCGACAGGGAATGCAGGTGGCGGAAGGTCTTCAGCGCCAGCGTCCGCATCGCCGCCTGCGTCACGTTGACGAAGAAGAACTCGCGCAGCTCGGTGAAGAGCGAGGTCGAAAGCCGGAGCAGGCCATAGGCCACGACCAGCGCGACCGGCACCACCAGCAGATCGGTCCCCGACTTCGCCGCCGGCGCGAGCGTGTCGACGATGCTCTTCAGGAGGATCGGGACACTGACGGTCGCCAGCTTGGCGGCCACCAGGCAACCGAGCGCAAACAGCACGCGCCCCTTGTAGGTCCACAGATAGGGCAGCAGCATGCGCAGGGTCTGCCAGTCATCGCGCTCGGCGCGGGATGACGGCAAGGCTTCCTTGGGAGGGGACCAGCGCATGGTGGGCGGCGTCACTCGTGTACGCGACCGCTGCGCGGTCGCAGGTGCACTCGCTCCGAATAGTAAAGCGCTCCTCGTATACGCGACCGCTGCGTGGCTGCACGTGCCCTCGAAGCGGGGAACACCAGTTACTCGGCTGCGCTCCGGAGCGGCCGCGCGCTTCGCCGAAGTACAAAGACGGGCACTCCACCCCGCGATACATCTCGCAGTGCCAGGATTGCCTCTCCCTCCTCGCCGGGCGAGGAGGGCGCAGGGAGGAGTGCACCGGTTCCTCTCGCTGGGCGAGAGGGCCAGGGTGAGTGC
>Ga0075349_1000092_pt1 | contig 9795 bp, 7 predicted proteins | sample RushSE_TuleB_D1_FD_120066 | JGI IMG/M metagenome (GOLD analysis project Ga0075349, IMG submission 120066) | Natural and restored wetland microbial communities from the San Francisco Bay, California, USA, that impact long-term carbon... | ecosystem: Environmental > Terrestrial > Soil > Wetlands ... | reverse complement strand
TACGCCGTCGCGGCCGCGGCGCAGTACCTTCGCCGACTTACGAAAGGTGCCGCGCGGTTTCCCCCTCAGGCGTCGGCCGGACTCCGTGGCAGCGAGATCCCAGGGGCTCGGCAGATAGCGCTCCATCAGCGGCGCGTCGGGCGGGAGGACAGCACGCGTGATGGTGCCCGAATGGCAGCAGTCGGTGATGAACGTGAGGCTGACGCCGTCAGGCATTGCCTTGACGGTCTTCTTGAGGAAGTCGTCCCTGAGCGGGCTCTTCCAGTCGAGGTCCGTCGGGCAAAGGATCTCATCGCGACGATCGGCCTCGTCGCCATCGTCGTCCGGAACGTTCGAGCCGTGCCCCGAAAAGTGCACGAGCAGCACGTCGCCTTTCCGGGCCTTGAGCACCAGTGAAGTGATCGCGGCCTCGATGGCTCTCTTCGTCGCAGCGAAGTTGAGCAGGGTCGTGATGTCCCCGGCCTTGAAGCCATAGGCACCGGTGAGCACCGTCTTCATGTTCCTGACGTCGTTGACGCATCCGCGCAGGTCTGCGCCTGCCATGCGATACCGGTTGACGCCGATCAGCACCGCCTTCTTGGCCATAGGAAAACGCCTCGTGCGTGATTGATGAAACCGACCGGACGGTCGAGGGCGCTCGCGACTCCGCGCCAACGCGTGGTGCGGGCGCTGGAGCGCCCCGACATGCATGAACGGGAGTGGCCCGTCGTTTCGCACGCGGCGGGCTGATGCTTGTTCCTGCTCCGTCGACACCGGACGCGACGCATCCCTGGTGGCTGTTGCGCTTCGATGCTACGCCGCGGTCTGGACGCCTGGACATCACCCGTATGGGTGATTAGTTCACGATCTGCTCGCCTTGCCTCGTCCGAATCCGGATGCCCTTGCAGGCAGGACGGCTGTCTGCGGATGCGCACTGAAGACTGGCGCCGGGATCGGCATGAATTGGATCGCTGGTGCGGACGGCGATTCGTCGGTGGTTTCGCCGCCTCGTTCGGATCGGTAGCCTCAGTGCACGGCGGACTCGACCCGGCGTGATCGAGAGGTCCAGATGCGTACACGAATTTCGGTTGGGTTTCTCGTCGGCGCGGCAGTCCAGGTCCTGACATTGGGGTGCAGTGGTGGCGGATCCGGCTCGAGTAACGAGTCGCCGCCCCGCGCCACGGGCACGCTGACGGTCGCCGGATGTGTCATTGCCGAGGGCGCCTCGGCGTGTCCAGCGCGAGTGACGTGGAACACGAGCGGCGCAGCGAGTCCTGTCGTACTGCTCGGGAGTTCCTCCATCGCGACGGCGTCGAGTGGCAGCGCGACCGCTCCAATAGCGAGCGGGAGCCAGACGGTCACGCTGCTGGACGGCGGTGTTCGGCTGGACGAGAAGACCGTTTCCGCGTCATGCGTTTCCGCGAGCAGCTGGGATGGGAACGCCTGCCGCGCTTTCGCGGTACGCACGACGGACCGTGCACCGACACCATTTGTCGAGGGCGGATCTGCGGTAACCCTCGAGGTCGTGATTTTTCGGCCGCTGGGCACCGGGCCCTTTCCCGCCGTGATGTTCAATCACGGCTCGACCGGCAACGGCGACGACCCGTCCCAGTTCACCGTCACTTACACCAGCGAGTCGGTTGCGAAGTTCTTTACCGAGCGCGGCTGGCTGGTCGCGTTTCCGCAGCGCCGTGGCCGCGGCGGCTCTGACGGCCTCTACGACGAAGGCTTCACGCCGGATCGGTCCCGGTACTCCTGCCTGCGTGACCCGGCGCTTGCTGGGTTCGAGCGGGCCTTGGGCGATGCGGACGCGGCTGCCGATTATCTGGCCAGCCGAAGCGACGTGGATGCATCGCGCATGCTGAGCGCTGGCACTTCACGCGGTGGCATTCTCGCGATCGTGCACGCGGCACAGCGTCCTGATCTTTTCGACGGTGCGGTGAACTTCGTCGGCGGCTGGCTCGGCGAGGGCTGCGAGGATTCGCTGGCGGTGAACCGCCCGACTTTCGCCCGCGGGGCGGGCTTTCCGCGCTCAACGCTCTGGCTGTACGGAGACAACGACTCCTTCTACAGCCTGACGCACAGTCGCGGGAATTTCGATGTCTTCATTGCCGCGGGGGGCTCGGGATCGTTCCTCATCTTCACGCGCGCACCAACGCTGAACGGTCACTTCCTAGTGAACGACCCAGCCCTGTGGGCGACAGCTGTGGACGCGTACGTCAGGCAGGTCTTGCAGTGAGTTCTCAAGTGAGCCGGACTACTGGACTCGACCGCGCTTCACGGCAATTGCAGCGTCAGTGCCTGCAATCACCGCTGCTGGCAACCACGCTGCGATCACACGTCGAGGTTCGTTGCCGACAGCGCGTTTCGCTCGATGAATTCACGACGGGGTTCAACTTGATCGCCCATCAGCGTCGAGAAGATCTCGTCAGCACCGAGGGCGTCTTCGATCTTCACCTGCACCAGCCGGCGTGACGCTGGATTGATGGTGGTGTCCCAGAGCTGCTCGGGATTCATCTCGCCCAAGCCCTTGTAGCGCTGGATCGACTGGCCCTTGCGCGCTTGTTCCAGCATCCACTGCATCGCTGCACGGAAATCGGCGACTTCCTCGCGCGCATCGCCACGCCGCACAAAGGAACCGGGACCAAACAGTCCGGCGAGCGTGCGTGACAACTCCGCGATGCGGCGGTACTCGCTCGAGCTGAAGAACTCGCGGTGAAGATGCTTCTCCGCCGAAACGCCGTGCTCCGTGCGCGAGACCACGAGATGCGGCGGCGTGCCCTCCTGCAGTGCGACCTTGTAGGTGCGGCCAGGCGGCTGCCCGGCGTTTAGCAGCCCCTCCAGTTGCCCACCCCACTGCGTGAGGCGCGCCGCGTCCTCCCGCTCAGCGACGGACAGCTCGGGCAGCAGCAACATCTGCTCGAGAACGTGCGTGTCGTAACGCCGCGCGGCGCGGCGCACGATCGCCTGGAACTCCATGTAGCGACGCGCCAGCGTCTCGAGCGCCGTGGCCGGCATCGCCTCGCTCGTTCCGGTGACGTGCAGTTCGGTTCCTTCGAGCGCCGACTTCAGCAGCAACTGGTTCAATTCGGCATCGTCTTTGACATAAGTCTCGCCCTTACCTTTCTTGATCTTGTAGAGTGGTGGCTGGGCGATGTAGATATGCCCTCTTTCGATAAGAAGTGGGATTTGTCGATAGAAAAACGTCAGAAGTAGGGTACGAATGTGGGAACCATCCACGTCCGCGTCTGTCATGATGATGATGCGGTGGTAACGCAATTTGGCGATGTCGAAGTCGTCCTTGCCGATGCCGCATCCCAGCGCCGTGATCAGGGTTCCGACCTCCGCGGATGACAGCATCTTGTCGAAGCGAGCACGCTCGACGTTCAGGATCTTGCCCTTGAGCGGCAGGATTGCCTGTGTGCGGCGGTCCCGTCCCTGCTTGGCCGAGCCGCCGGCCGAGTCTCCCTCGACGATGAAGATTTCGCACAGCGACGGGTCTTTTTCCTGGCAGTCGGCGAGCTTTCCTGGGAGCCCGGCGATGTCTAGCGCTCCCTTTCGGCGGGTGAGCTCGCGAGCCCTTCTGGCGGCCTCACGGGCGCGGGCTGCATCGATGATCTTGTTTACGATGGCCTTGGCCTGCGCGGGATTCTCGAGCAGGAACTCCCCGAGCTTTTCCGCGACCAGGGATTCCACCGTTCCCTTCACCTCCGAGGACACCAGCTTGTCCTTGGTCTGGGAGGAGAATTTGGGGTCCGGCAGCTTGATCGACAGCACGGCGGTCAGGCCTTCGCGAGAGTCATCCCCGGTGGTTGGCACCTTGTCCTTCTTGCCGGCCGTCTCCTGCTCGATGTAATCGTTCAGGGTGCGCGTAAGGGCGGCGCGAAAGCCCGCGAGGTGCGTGCCGCCGTCCTTCTGCGGGATGTTGTTGGTGAAGCAGTACATCGTCTCGGCGTACGAGTCGTTCCACTGCAGCGCGAGTTCGACTCCAATGCCGTCCCGCTCGCTACGGAACCAGAAGATGGTTTCGTGTATCGCGGTCTTGCTGCGGTTGAGGAAGCGGACGAACTCTCTGATTCCGCCTTCATGGTGAAAGGTCTCGCGTTCATCGTCACGCTCGTCGATCAGTTCGATCTTGACGCCGGAGTTCAGGAACGAAAGCTCCCTCAGGCGCTTCTGGAGTACCTCGTACTCGAATTCGATGTTGGTGAAGATCGTATCGCTGGGCTTGAAGCGGATCGTCGTGCCGCGACCGCTGCTGGGCCCGAAGACGGCCAAAGGGGCCACCGGCTCGCCTAGGCGGTATTCCTGGCGGTATTCCTTTCCGTCGCGATGGATGGTCAGGCTCAGCGTCTCGGACAGAGCGTTGACCACCGAGACACCCACCCCGTGCAGGCCACCGGAGACCTTGTAGGACGAGTCGTCGAATTTGCCGCCAGCGTGCAGGACAGTGAGGATCACCTCGGCGGCGGAGCGTCCCTCCTCTGGATGGATATCCACAGGAATTCCACGGCCGTTGTCCTGGACTGTGACGGACTGGTCGGCATGGATCGTGACCGTAATGTCGGTGCAATGACCGGCCAGGGCTTCGTCGATCGAGTTGTCCAGGACCTCGAACACCATGTGGTGGAGACCGGTGCCGTCGTCAGTGTCGCCGATGTACATTCCGGGCCGCTTTCGGACCGCGTCGAGGCCCTTTAAGACCTTGATTTTGCTAGAGTCGTAGACGTCGGCGCCGCTCATGGGAGACCTGGCTTCAAAAGGTGCGGGATTATACCAGACGGGTCACTGACCCATGTTCCACGTGGAACCGATGACCGTCCGGAAGGTCCCGTAGGGCCGGATTCCGTGGGTCCAAGGCCGTTACTACCAGTTGCGCGGGCAGACCGAGGACCTCCGCCAGCAACCGTTTGAGATGGTTCTCGTCGAGTTCGGCGGCCGGATCATCCACAAGCAGTCCCGCCAGTTCCGACCCGAGGCTCGCGTCGCAATGCAGTTGGCCCAGTAGCAAGGCGGCAGCGACGAGCTTCTGTTGGCCGCGCGACACGCGATCCTTGGCTAGCGATCCCTCGAACCGGACGACCAGGTCTGCCCTGTGCGGACCGCAGTGCGTCAGGCCCCGGGCCCGGTCCCGCGACCAAGTTTCGGAGACTGCATCCATCAGCGATCGCTCGAGCGACCAGCCACGCGATAGTGTCAGATCGACAGGCGATCCGAGCAATCGCTCGGCGACGGCTCTGACGTGTTGCCTCAACGTGCCGAGGTATCGCTCGCGGAGGCTGGCAATCTCTTCACCTGCTTCTATCAGCTCCTTGTCCCAGATGCGCACCAGCGCGTCAGGCTGTTCAGCTTTCAGTCCGGCATTTCGCTGCCGGAGGGCACGCTGGTACCGGCGCCAGTGGTCGATGAAGGTTGGTTCCACGTGGAACACACCCCAGTCGAGGTAACGGCGTCGCTCCTGCGGTCCGCTCTCTATGAGCCTGTGCACCTCCGGATCGATTGCCTGGACCGGAAGAATGCTCGCCAGCTCCGCTAGCGCGCCTACCGGTCGTCCCGTATAGCGAATCTCCATCCCGCCCCGATCGAACCTCATTCCGAGCGGCCGGGCCGGCCCTTCAGCTCCCGAGACCCTACCCACCAGTTGGAAAGCAGCTGCATTCGTCCGAATCAGGCTCTCGGCCTGTGCCGTGCGAAACGATCGGCCTCGGCCCAGAATGAACATCGCCTCGAGCAGAGTGGTCTTGCCCGAAGCGTTTTCGCCAGTAATGAGGTTGAATCGAGGGTGGAGCGCAAGCTCAGCCCGTTCGACGCAGCGGAAATCCTCTACGAGAAGGCTCTGGAGAGTCATTCCCCAGGACCAATCGCCTCAAAGACGCATCGGCATCACAACGAACCGTGATCCAGCATCAGCGGTCGAGGAGATCAGGCAGCTGCTGTTCCCGTCTGTCAGGCCGACCTGTACCTCAGGTCCTTCCACCGCTGCCAAAGCGTCCAGCAAATAATTGACGTTGAAACCAATCTCGAGGTCGTCACCTTGGTAAGTGACCTCAACTTCCTCTTCAGCTTCTTCCTGCTCCGGATTGTGCGACTGGATGGTCAACGTATTGGGCTTCACGGCGAATCGGATACCACGGTACTTCTCGTTCGAGAGAATCGCGGCCCGCTGAAGAGCCTGGCGCAAGTCCTCGCGGACGGCTGTCACCAGCCTTGGCGGGTTGTTAGGGATTACCCGGCTGTATTCAGGGAAACGTCCGTCGATCAGCTTTGAAGTGAAGCGAATATCGCCGATCTGGACGCGAACGTGGTTCGAACCGATGGCAACCTCGAGGACTTGTTCCTCGCTCCCGAGAATCCGCTGCAATTCCATGACCCCCTTGCGCGGAACAATGACCTGCTGCCCTGACTTCGCTCCCTCGGGTAGGTCAACGTCACACAATGCCAGACGATGGCCGTCAGTCGCTACAGATCGGAGAGATTTCGCCGAAGTTTCCAGCAATAGTCCGTTGAGATAGTACCGAACGTCCTGCTGAGCCATCGAAAAGTAGGTTTTCTCCAGCAGGCGTTTGAAATCCTTCTGCGGTACCCGAAGCGTTTGCTGGGCATTGATCTCATCGACGGTTGGAAACTCACTCGCCGGCAGAGTCGAGAGCGTGAACCTGCTTTTCCGAGCACGGACAGACATCTTCTCGGCATCGAGTGTGAGTGTGATCTCGGCGCCTTCCGGCAGTGCCCGACAGATGTCGAGCAGCTTGCGGCCAGGCACGGTGATCTCGCCGTTGCGCTGTACATCCACCTCGCTGGTCGCGACGAGTTCGACCTCAAGGTCCGTTGCCGTAACTGCAAGCCGCCCACCCTTGGCTGACAGCAGCACGTTGGCAAGGATCGGCATGGTCTGCCGCCGCTCCACCACCCCAATGACGGACTGCAGCGGACTAAGGATCGATTCGCGCTTGGCAATGATCTTCATCTTGTTGCTTCCAAAAACAGATCTCTTATCTGATTAGTCTGTAATTATGATTTCTAGCACAGCCCCAGCCTGTGCAGAACGCCTTTTTCTCCAGCGCCGGTCGGGAGTTGCACGCATGGCATACCTCCGGGCAAGTCATTCATGGCTTGTCGGAAGGCTGTGGATGAAAAGTGGATGACTCCAGTTGATGATTTCGTCCACAGGCTCTTCACATCATGCCGTCAGTGTCCTCAACAGGTTCTGGTAATCCTCGTTCATGCGCGTCTGCGACTCGCGTAACTCCTTGATCACACGGCAGGCGTGCAACACCGTTGTGTGATCGCGGCCCCCGAAAGCGTCGCCTATCTCCGGAAGGCTGTGATTCGTCAGCTCCTTCGCGAGCGCCATCGCAACCTGCCGTGGCCGCGTGATCGAGCGGCTGCGACGCTTGGAAAGCAAGTCCGCGACGCGGATCTTGAAGTACTCGGCGACCGTCTTCTGGATGTTGTCGATGGTGACCAGGCGTTCCTGCAGCGCCAGCAGGTCCTTCAAGGCCTCGCGTGCAAAATCGAGAGTGATCGGGCGCCCGGTGAACTGCGAATTCGCAATCACACGACGCAGCGCACCCTCGAGTTCTCGAACGTTCGAGCGAATTCGCTTGGCGACGAAGAAAGCAACTTCCTCGGGCAATTCCACGCCGGCACCCGTGGCCTTGCTCATCAGGATCGCCACGCAGGTTTCGAGCTCCGGTGGCTCGATTGCAACGGTCAGTCCCCAGCCGAAGCGCGACTTCAGGCGCTCCTCCAGGCCCTGCACTTCCTTGGGATAACGATCGCAGGTCAGGATCACCTGCTGTTGCCCCTCCAGCAGCGCGTTGAACGTGTGGAAGAACTCTTCCTGCGAACGCTCCTTGCCGGCGAAGAACTGGATGTCGTCGATGAGCAGTGCGTCGAGCGTCCGATAAGAGGTCTTGAACAGGTCGATGGTGTTGTGCTGCAGCGCGCGCACCATGTCACCGACGAACCTCTCGGAATGCACGTAAGCGATACGGGCTTCCGGGTTGGCCGCACGGATGTGATTGCCGACGGCGTGCATCAGGTGCGTCTTTCCCAGGCCGACGCCGCCATAGATAAACAGCGGGTTATAGGCACGTCCCGGATTCTCGGCGACCTGGATGGCCGCAGCCCGCGCGAGCTGATTGCTCTTGCCCTGCACGAAGTTCGTGAAGGTGAAATCCGGATTCAGCCGACCGCCGATCGGCGGCAGCGGCGTCGCGCGACGTGCGCGAGGGTCAGGACCCCGAGCAACGGCTGCCGGAGCCTCCTCTTCCAGCGAAGCCCGCGAGCCGATCTCCACGACAATCTGCGGCACCGGCGGTGGAACGAATTCCTCGACCATCTCGCCTATGCGCCCCGCGCAGTTCTGGTTCACCCAGTCGACGACATAGCGATTCGGGGCCAGGAGTCGCAGGCGTTCGCGCTCCTCCACGGCCTGTAGAGGCCGGATCCAGGTGTTGAACTGCTGCTCGGGCAACTCGGCTTCCAGGCGCCGCAGGCATTGGGTCCAGAGTGACATTTCTACGGCGGATTCGAGGTCAGACGGCGGGAAGGAAGCGGCGGGGGGCGGGAGTTTATACCGGGCTCCAGCCTGTGGATATCTCGAGATTCCCTGTCTCGCCTCTCGCCGTGCGGTTGACGCTGGAGCGGCGCCTGCGTATCCTTCCCGGCCCTTTTGTCGACCAGTGCATGTGATTGTTTCTGGTCTGAATTCCGCCAGGAACGGAGCCGCACATGAAGCGCACCTATCAACCGAGCAATCTGCACCGCAAGCGGACCCACGGCTTCCGTGCGCGCATGGCCACCAAGAGCGGGCGCCTGGTGCTGAGCCGCCGCCGCGCCAAGGGCCGCAAGCGCCTCGCGGTCTGATCCTGACTGACGGGCGAGCCACTTTGTGCCCGCCCGAAAGCCGCCTGCCACGTCAAGCCCGACTCACCGATAAGCCGCAGTTCGACCGCGTCCACCGCGAGGGACGGCGTGTGTCTGATGCATTGTTCACCGTGATTGCGAAGCCCAATGATGTCGGGCGAGCGCGACTTGGAATGGCTGTAGGGATACGCGCGGCCGGCTGCGCGGTGAACCGAAACCGTGTAAAGCGAGTGGTTCGCGAACGCTTTCGACTTACCCAGCAGGAGCTGCCACCGGTGGATGTCGTCGTAAATGCAAGGCCCGGCGCGGGAAAGGCGTCGCGAGCCGAGCTGGCCGCGAGCATCACGACGCTGCTCGCCAGGATGTCTCTGCGATGCGCCCGCTCCTGATCTGGATCATCCAGCTGTACCGCTGGTTCGTCAGCCCGTTGCTCGGGCCGAACTGCCGTTTCTACCCGTCGTGCTCCTGCTACGCGCAGGAAGCAATCAGCCACCATGGCGCTTTGCGCGGCACTTGGCTCGGCGTGCGTCGAATCCTGCGATGTCATCCGTGGCATCCGGGTGGCTACGATCCCGTGCCCGATGTGGAACCGCCCTCACTCAAGCGACCGTCTCATGGATAACCCACGCGTCTACCTCCTGGTGGCGCTCGCGCTGCTGGTCTGGATGAACGTCATCCAGTGGAACCGCGATTACGGCACCGCGCCGGCGGCTGCAGAAGCGAACCTGCCGGCAACGACTGCCGACGCGACTCCCAGCGCTACCAACGCTCCGGCTGGCCAGTCGCAGCTGCCGACGCTCCCCACCGGCGAAGCAGCCGCACCGGTACCTGGCGGCCCTGCCGTGCCGACGGCTGGACCGGCAGGGGACGGGAGTGCACCGCGCGTGCGCGTCGTCACAGACGTGCTCGACCTCGACATCAGTCTCCAGGGCGGCAACCTGGTGC
>Ga0075349_1000091_pt1 | contig 9795 bp, 10 predicted proteins | sample RushSE_TuleB_D1_FD_120066 | JGI IMG/M metagenome (GOLD analysis project Ga0075349, IMG submission 120066) | Natural and restored wetland microbial communities from the San Francisco Bay, California, USA, that impact long-term carbon... | ecosystem: Environmental > Terrestrial > Soil > Wetlands ... | reverse complement strand
CACAAGGACAATGTGCGTTGTCACCTCTGCAGACACCTTTCTGTTCTGGTAGATTGAACTCTAATTCAATTCCTACTTTAAGTAATTTAGCGAGAGCGCTTTTCCAATATCTTATAGCTTCGGCCGTCAACGGCGGCTTGGATGGATGATTATAAAAACGCCATTTTTCTCGATTATCCCTCATGATGAGATAGCCTCCAATTGTGCTCTATGCTCTCTGTGTATTTATCGCCGCGAGAAAAATATCCTACGACATAGTTGAAGTAATCTGTTATATACTTTTCGTTCTCTGTGTATCCGATCATCTTCTTTATGTCTGAGAAAATGTTATTCGTGTACGATAAAGCTGGTACTATTTTCTCGCTCGTGATAGCACGATATATACTATGACGGTCTGGAAGACTTGGATATAGTTCTTTCAACTCTTCATACTTCTTTATTATCTCTAGCTTGGAGAAATTATTTGTGCAGATCTTTAATCTACTAAGCAAATCCTTCATAACAGTAGCACTCAATGCTATTAGACCACGAGTTAATATCGGATGTCTTAGTAAATGACCACCAGGTACACGGTATTCTAATGTAATGCGGTCATCAGATCTAAAATCGCCAGGTTTGCCATACTGACTATATCTTTGAGATCTGCGCCAATAATCTTCTTCACCTTCCGGCAGAATAGATGGTATACCTACATAGTAATCTAGTACGTAAACCATCTTAACAAGTATATTGTAAGCTGCTGGAGATCCGTCTAAGAATTCAGGTGGTAGTCCATAATGAATATGAAAGCCAGCAGATGCGTTATCATGCATTGATGCAGCCATCATAGAGATAGGGCGTTTACGATATAATGCACGGTTGCTTATATGATTAAACGCTTGAAGCATTAGCGCTTCCATATTCTTTGTCAATTCTTCTGGTGACATGCTCGGTCTAGGACGAAGCTCGGCAAGACCAGCATCACTCCCTACTTGACCATGTCTAGAAAAGAAATGACTAGCTGATATGTTTCTACCACTCATCATATCTACGATGAAGAATTCAGGATCACATCCTATTAGAATGTCGTCCGCTGGATTTATTCTATTAATACGATCGAAAGAGACCTCTTCATACGTTAAGTCACTTACATATGCACTATACGGATCTATATCTGTATCGCTTTTGTATGCATGCGTGACTTGTAATGGAATGGTTTTACCATCTTTTGATTTCAGGCGCAAAAAAAGCCCGGGTTTCAAACCGAGCTTATCGCGTAAATCTTTTGGTATTCTTATTAATCGATCTTCGATGTTTCCTAGCGGCGATTTATCTTGCGACATAGAAAACGAAATCTTAATTTTCAAGTCCACGTAATTCTACCTCTGCATTTATATATTTACAAATTCATATGGAAATTCTTTGTCTTCCCAACCATTTATGAAGCTGATACCATACTCAACTATGGGAAAACTACTCGACATTATTTCGTCGTACATTTTTGTGGCAGCTTCCATAGCAGCTTCTTTTGTTTTGTGTACTTTCGCGTGTCCGAAATATACAGCTATTTCTCTTGGATTTAGTTCATTCCTTGATTCGCCTTTACTCTTAAACGGATTTTTAACTCCGGCTTTTTCCTGAGCTTCCACGAATTCTTTATCATATAGACGCTCGTCTGTCCACCACCAGTTCAGATTATCTATAGCTTGAGCATGAATAACTCTCCAACCATCCTTGGCTTCTAGAATATAGATACCGTTATCAGCACTCATATTTTCCTCCTTATGCGGCGATCTTCATACCTAGCAGTTGATATACGAATTGGCGAGATCGAAATTGATTGTTTAATATACCTATGTTGTAATCAACATAATCATACAACAAGGCATCTATTTTACCCTCGCATGTTCTTTGTATACGCCCTACTGCTTGTTCAACACGAGTACGTTCACGAAATGGCAGAGCTAAAAAACCACGGTTAAGTTTTTTAACATCAAATCCTTCGCCTAATAACTCAAATGTAGTTATTAGTACGGTGATTTCTCCTGCTTCGAGCTTTGCTACTTGGCTTGCGTTATGTTTATCACCATAATCTCCATTCGCTACGCCAGTTTTTGCCCACATTCTGGAGATTTTAGTATTTAATATATCGCAATATGTTTTACGTGTGGTTATAACAATACAGTAATTACCGGCTTTAGCTTCACGAACTACGTCTTCCGCTATCATGTCACTACGTCTTTCGTTCGGTAATATTAGTTCTTCCAGTATTTTATGATAGTCATTACTTTCTTCCAATGGTGAAGGAACTTGACGAACAATAACAGTTGGTGTCATAATTCCAGAGGCGGCCTTTACGTTCTGTCGAGATATTTTAGCATTTGGATAACCAAGTGTTGCGAACATGATGGGTTCCAACTTGTCTCTTCTATACGGAGTAGCTGTTAAGCCATACATGTAGTAGGCATAAAAGTGCGATAGTACTTTAAGGAATGTAGTAGCTGGCACATGGTGGGCTTCATCCACTATTACTAATCCGAACTCGCGCCCTATTTCTGATAGATCTCGAGCGCGCCTTACTAGTGTCTGAACTAATCCGATGGTAATTTTTTCTCCTATCTTCCATTTACCCGACCCAATTATACCTATATCACTTGCTGAAATACCTGATAGTAATGGTGGAGAACTTTCAGTTCCTAATATACGTTCTTGTACTTGAACCATTAGTCTTTTAGTATGTGTCAACCATAGCATACGTTGACGTAGAGTAGCAAATATCTCTAATCCCAAGACCGTTTTTCCTGAACCAGCTGGTGCTACAAGTACACCATTCGGATGTTTCAGTAGATCAAATTTAGCTGGTGCTTGATATGGTCTTAGTGATATGTTAGAATTTACTTCTACTGGTTCAAGTAGAATTCGTGAATCAGATAACTCTATGTTCTTGCCTTTACCAATAAAACTCTGCTCAACTAATTGCAACCATCCTCTTGGAATTACAATGCCTTCTGGCAATGATTTGTACATGCATATATATTTTTCGATATTTCTAGTATAACGACCACGATGCAGCGCATCTTCGTATTTTGGATTAGAAAAAGTAAGATTTGATATAAACCAGTTCTTTATTTCTGGCGATATATCAGTCAATGTTATTTGGCTGCCTATCGATATTCTCAACTGGTCTACCCTCCAAAATAGCTTGTATGCGATTTTTCCATTCTTCGTTATCGTTATAGAATATTAAAGTTGTAACTTCCTTTTTGACTTTCGCTTTTGATTCTTTTGTAGTTGACTTTGCGGTATCATTAGATACCAAATTATGATACCATCCAGACATCATATGCATTACGCGGTCAGCTATCTTATTCAGCCGCTTCTTCTTTTTCTTCGGCATGGTTTTCATTATTTTAGATATGTTATCAAGTTCTCTACATAGCTCCCTTTCTAGATCGTTATTCCAGCTTTCTTTGAGCGCAGCTTCTTCTGCTTCTGTCATGGCTGGCTCACTTTGTATTGCAAACATCTGATAACAACTGACTTTTTGCCGCAAACCACAATGTTCAGAGTAGAAGCCGCAGAGATCGGGATTACAAAATAATGCCGAGAATCCTTCAATACATTTTAGTGCATCAATCAGTTTTGGATATCTATCTCTTGCTATCTTAATAAAGAAGATAATATTTGTGAGAAAATCTTTACCAAGATTATTGAAGTAGAATGAGCAGAACTCTGGTTTCTTTGCAGAGCATAGCATACAATGCTGTTTGCAGACTTCATTCAGGAAGATGTTTTCTTTTGTAATATATTCTTCCTTTGTCATTTTTTTTGAACTCATCTTATTTCCCTTCTCGGTATACCTCTTTCACCGATCTGCCTTCATGTTTCCCAGCATCGAACTTCCAGAATGTCCAACCACTTCTGCGTACTCCACTCACACCCTCTGCTGCTGCAGACAAACTTTCATAGCGTGTTATACCGACATAAAAACCGTCTGACCTTACCATGCACCAGAAAGGCACTCCCTTTGTAAGACCTTTCAGTCTAGTACCTACTGGTATTTTGTTATCTGATCGATTGACTTCTATCTCATGGTCGAGGTGGGCTGCTTGTTCACAAGCTTCCTTATTATTCTTCTGTGTATCTTTGATGATGGTGTAGATGCTGTCGAGAGAGATCGTATGCTGCTTGAGGACCTGCTCAAGATAAGTTAGCCTTTCTTCAACGGTTCTTGGTTCATGTTCTAATACTATACCCTCCGCCATGTCTTCGCCTAGTGCTACCGCTTGATTAGCGATACTACGCAACATTCCGTTCATATTTTAATTCCTCCTTGGACGCCTGCGGTTTTCTTCCGGTATTAAGTTTGGGTTGTCCGGTCTACCTGCCATTATTTCGCAGATACGATCAAAGGAAACCGGATAGAAATTATTATTATCCACCCCCACATCCCATGATTTACCGATAGGCTCTAACTTACCATGTGAATGACCAAACAGATGCCATGAACCGTAATGGGATTTCGCCCAAACTCGTAGACAGTAATGATCCATCACAATAAATCTGTTTTTTATTTCGATCTCAATTCGACTACCACGGTAATCGATTTCCCCACGCCTACCCATACGAGCAATGCTTTTGTCATGGCTGCCATAAATAAATATGTGTTTTCCATTTAATTGGCCTATCAGCTTTTTTATGTTATCCATGGATCCAAATGCAAAATCACCAATATGATAAGTGATATCATTTGATTTGACGATTTTATTGTGATTAGTGATGAGCGCTTCATTCATATCGCTTACATTAGCGTATGGACGATTCGCATACTCTATCATATTTTTATGAAAATAGTGCTCATCCGCTGTAAAGAACTCCATTTTTTCTCCTCACTTACATTTATCTAGAAATTCTCTAAACCATGGTGGATTTACTAGTATTATGTACATCAAAAATAAAGCGGTTAATGGTAGTATAAATACTATTAGATCTAAAACTAATATGCCAAGAGCTATTATCATTCTCTCATTTAATGGAAAAGATTCTTTCATCACTACATACTTCTCCTTATTCATTCTTAAGTCTTATGTTTAAGTTCCTGGCAGGCTATATCATTTGCTCTTTTCATTTCTTTGGCTATTTCAAAAAACGCATCAGCTATACGATTAATGCTTTTACCAATACCTTCGATGGCATGCCTTTCATCTAATCCCATATTTACCCACACTACGTCCATCTCTTACCTCCCTGATCAAAAAAATAGGGTGCCGGGAATACCCAGCACCCATAGATAATCATACTATGTTGTTAAACCTCAATGGCTTTGATCTTTGCCAGAGCGTCTTTACCTTCATCAATTGCTTTCAACACGTCAAAGATTTTGTCCGACCAACCAGCAACCATGTACACGTCATTCTGCTTCAGGTTGATTGGCGATGTACCATATCCAGCCAAGTCAAAGATGTACAACTTAGCCTTAGGTGCCAGCTTCTTGAACTTCTTCCACGCACTGTCAATATGACCAAGGTCACTGTTGCTGTTCCACAACTGATTGTCGGAGAACAGAAAGACTTTGTCAAACACGATGCCTTTCTTCACAGCTTCGATTGCGTAGTCTATTACTAAGTACCCATTGGTAGAGTAACCAACCATGCCTTCGAACTGATGCATCTCATCCACGTTTCTCAGTATCTGGTCCTTTGGAAATGGCAATACTGCGAAGCTGTCACCAAACATACCAGCTGAAACGACCTTGCACTTGTACTGAAGCATCATACTCAGCGCGAGCCCGATGTCGTAGCACTGCAACAAGCTTTCACCTATTACTTTACCACGTGCATCCTTTTGAACTGAAATCGCCTTCTGCATTGAACCAGAAGTATCAGCGGCAATCAGAACATTTGTATTCCAATCGAAAGATGGAATGTTCTTGCACGCATGCTTTACCGCTTCCTCAAGTGCTTCCAGAAGAATACCAACGCGTGGATCTTTCACTTCTTTGGAACTACGCTTAATCCTGAAGTCTTTCACTTCAAAGATTTTATTACGCTGGGATAGCTTATCATTGAGAGATATTTTTGTAGTAGAATACCCTCTAATTATACTAGGAGAAATTCCCTCAAGACTTCGTAACATACGATAGGCAGTGACAAATCGAAAAGGTAGTTGCTTTGAGCGCAACACTTCTTTCTCATCCGCCAGTCTTGACGCAACTTTCTTGATAGAATCAAGTGACACGTTGTACTTCAGAAAGTTCATCAGATTACGAAGCAGAGCCATGTAACCGATTTCACCTTTGCCACGTGCGTCTATCTTACTTTCCCACATAGCCTTCGCTTCTTTGGCCTTCAAGACTTCTTTGTCAGCTTCATTCAAGTCTTGTTCTTTGGCCATCTGAGCAACCTTCTGCCCCATTTCTGAGGATGCAGCTTCCCAAGTAGCGGCGGTAGTCAAAGCACCGTCAGCAATCTTTTTGAACAACGCCTTCTGCTCTTCAGTCTTTGGTACTGGATGTGTCAGAAACAATACATCACGGAGTTTGATGTCTTTGTCACCGGCTTCGTACTTCTTCATCTGATATTCGTCAAACTTCAGAAACGCATCAGCCACACCCTTTGACAACTGCTTTGAGATAGAGTGCAGAGCTTTGATCTGGCCACCCACTTCTTTAGCATTCTTTGTATGACGTGCATTTGCAATTGCGTAGTATGAAAGAATCTCAGACAGTTCATCGGCGCGCTGAATGACACGATATACCATACGGCGAACCAGATTGTCACCCTGGTGAACCTTCGCCAATTCCACAGCTAATACTAATGGAATTGAGCGCAGATACATCTGCTCACGAGCATACACCGCCAGCTGAGCCACGAATTTTGGATCGACTTTCTTGATCAGTGTACGGATTCGGTTCAGTTCATCATTGAAGTTAGGTGTATAGAATTGGTCCACCAGAAAGGTAGTGCATACACGAGTGTACAAGGCCATCTCATCGTCCAACTTCCAGGCTTTTTCACCTTCATAGTTGGTAGTTACTGCCTTGTCACGTGAGGTAGAATTGAATTTTGCCATGGTAATATCCTCCTTAGAAAGTAGAGATTTAGGGAATAGTCACCGAGAGTAACGCCTCTCGGCTAGAATAGGCGGTTTACGTCTGCCTATGACATTGTAGTGGGGGGGAACTTCCCGTTCTCCAAAGGGTGAAGCGATTGCTTCAATCATGTAACCGAAGTTACGGATGTATTGTTGATTTTATCAACGATGAAACTCTCGGTTACGCCACTAAATCCCCCAAGGATCCATTAGTATTCGATTGTGAGAAAAGATTCAGGGTACAGTCGTTAAGAGCATTTCTGCTCCTCTGTTATATAGACAGAGTCTCTGTAGCAGAGAGTAGGTCAGTTAAAGTCAGCCTACGACTGTTAGATTAGCCAAAAGTTATTTATCTCATATTATATCGATGAAACTCTTAACTTCGCCACTGAATCTAGAACTTCAATAGTATTGGGGAACTTGCGAAATGAGCTTGTTTTTCGGTTTCCATATCGATGAAACTCATTTCTACGCCACCGTTATTTTTGCACAACCATATATTATAGAATATTTTTACGATTTTGCTAGGCAAAAAGTAAATATTTTTTTACATGCCAGGAGGACCCATTGGTCCACGCGCCGGACCGGCACCCGCATCAGCCACATCTCTCTTTGGTTTGAAGCCGAAAGAGACATTTTGGATGATCATTCCATGACCAAGTTGACCATTTCCAGCATCCCAGCTCTGGTAGTAACATTCCAAAGTGAGTTCTTGGCCGTCCACTACGTACTTCTCGACCAGATCTGCTTTCGCATCGAAAGCGTACACTGGCACTGGCATCGGAGTGTCCACCCATTGACCATTTGCTTGCTGTGTTCTACGATTTACAGTAAAGGTGAAAGACGCTTGCTTCTTGCCACCGCGATCAACAACCTGTGGGGCACCTTGGACTTTGCCAATGCCGAACCATTTATTCAAATCCATACCTAATTTCCTCCTGTGTTTGTTGGATTTTTTCTATATTATAGAATAAAAATCTCTTTTTGCTAGGCTAAAACGCCTATATTTGTAAATTTTTCTTGATTCTCTTCGACATTCTCATTTTCCGCACCACAGATTGTATCTATGATACCGAATAGAATGTTCTGCACTTCCCGAATCTTAGTGGTTTTCAATGTTGAGCGCTTCATAGCTCGCTCAAATCCTTTACGCGATATCATTTCAGATGTTTTCTCTGTTGGAGATTTCAAGATGTTCTTCAACATATAACTTGGTAAATCAACCGGCATGGCTTTAAGATGCTCACGCAGTTTAAATGGCCCAAGATTTGAACGAGTTGCGAACCAAAGTCGATTCTTCAACCGTACTATCTTGTTGATGATCTTGCTTCCGCCATTCTTCTTGATGAATTCGTGATAACCTACCAGGTCTTTAGTGCCAATCAGCGCAGCTTCTTTCTTGATGAGATTACATATCAACGCACTTGGCTCTCTCTTGAAGCCCAATTCAACCATTCGTTCTACGTTAGCAGTACAAATGGCGTCAGTAGCTTCTTCTTGTAGAGATTTTATACCATGCTTCTGCTTAAACACGGTATTGCCTAAGAAGTCTAGCAGTAATTCCAGTTCCACATGCTGCTGAATTGCGGAGTACGGTATATTTGCTTCCACAATTCTCATCAAGTTATATGCTAGAGCAATGACTGGGCCAGTATGACTCTTTACACCAGTGGCTTTCCGAACAATTTCGGAATGTTCTTCATTCGTTGGTTTTGGAAATGTACGGATTTCGAAATCATCCAAGTTCATTTCTCGATATTCCGGTATCTTATTGTTGTTGATTCGAATGATTTCATTCTCACATATGAGATTCGGATTTCTCATCTCACTCTGAAGCATCTCTATCGACTGCGGAGTTTTAAATGCCGCAAGAAATAGAGTATCTCCATCGAAATCCAGATTCATGGATACCAGGCTATTACCACTTACTCGTATCACATACTTACACTGTGGATCATCAGTTACCTGTACCCATTGCGGTCGAATGGACACAAATCCAAGACATGGAAATCTCTCAGCGATAACCACATCACCACTCTTTACTCTCAGTACCTTTGCCATGTCTTCGTGGATCTCTACCGTGTTTTCTGGCAGACTCTCGGATAGAGCAGCGGTGGCACGGCTGGAATACGGATATCTCACTGACATTCCATACGTGCTCAATTCGCCTGTCTTCGAACCCATCATACGTGCGACATTACGAAAGTAACTTGACACCGCACGAATAATGTTTATATGATCAGCAACGTCTCCGGTATTCAGAAACTTGCTAGCTGTACGTATGATCTGATTGACATACGCACCAATAGTGCTAAGGCCCCATTTACCAGACGGATGATGCCAACATCTACGCAGCATACTGTTTGGTACAAATATCTTATCCAATTGATACACTTCTTTGTTTTCTTTGTCTTCGACTTCTTGTGGTATACCGATGACAAAATGGTCACGATCATCTTTCTCCACAATGGCTTGTACTGGTATCGGCAACTGAAGCAGAAATCCGTCCGGCATAAACTCGTCATCGACGATAGTACCTTTGATGTCTTCAAGATTGTGAAAGATACCATTGGTAGTATCCACAAAACCTATGGATCCAACAGTGAGTACTGGATACTTCTCTTCGAATTCTCCGCATACGCCTTTGATTATACGTATTTCATCCTTTAGATTCTCAGCACCTTGCGCGGAGTCCAGTATCTCTTTCATCAATGGGTTATTCGT
>Ga0075349_1000090_pt1 | contig 9857 bp, 7 predicted proteins | sample RushSE_TuleB_D1_FD_120066 | JGI IMG/M metagenome (GOLD analysis project Ga0075349, IMG submission 120066) | Natural and restored wetland microbial communities from the San Francisco Bay, California, USA, that impact long-term carbon... | ecosystem: Environmental > Terrestrial > Soil > Wetlands ... | reverse complement strand
ATGTGCAGCCGGCGACCGCGCCGAGTGCAAGCAGGATGGCCGCAACGGCCGCCCACCAGTGACGCGCCAGTGCCGTCGAACGTCTCATCGCCGCTTCGACCACCGCTGTTCGAGCCGGTTCACGGGCAAAGCCTGTCGGGGGCTAGACCGTTCCGATGAAGTCGCGCTTACCGAGCTCCACGCCGTTGTGGCGCAGGATGTCGTAGGCCGTCGTGGCGTGGAAGAAGAAGTTCGGCAGTGCGATGTGGGCCAGGTACGGCAGACCCTTGTAGGTCAGTGTCTGGTCGCGGATCTTCAGCGATACCTCACGCGCTTCGCTGCCGGTCAGCTGCGCCTCGGTGAAGCCTTCGGTGAAGGCGATGGTGCGGGCGATGCGCGATTTCAGCGCGTCGATCGTCGTCTCGGTGTCCTCGTATTTTGGGGGCTCCTGTCCGGCAAGCCGGGCGACGCTGCCCTTGGCGAAGTCGCACGCGACCTGGACCTGCTTGGTCAACGCAAACATGTCGGGGAACAGGCGCGCGGCGAGCAGCACGGCCGGGTCGATCTTCTTCGCTTCAGCGTGGGCCGCGGCCTTGTCGAGGATCAGAGCGAGCTGGCCGAGCGTCTTGACGAACACCGGCACCGACATCGAGTACATGAGGCTCATCAGGATTCCTTTTTCTTCCGGGTTTTCAGCGCGAGCATCGTGCCGCGGCAGTTCTTCGAGCCGCAGCGACATTCATGCTGCTTCTTCAGGGTCGGCGTGATGCGCTCGTCGATGATCAGGCCGTAGTCGTAGTTAAGCTCCTCGCCCCCACGGATGTCGCGCACCGCTTCGATGAATACGCGGCCGTCGTCGGTTTCCTCGCTCTCGCAGTTCGGCTCGCAGGAGTGGTTGATCCAGCGTGCCGCATTGCCGCGGACCGAAGCGTCAATCACCGTCTTGCCGTCCGACAGGGAGAAGAAGAACGTGTGGTTCGGATCCGTCGGATCCGACGGCGGGCGACGGTCAGCCTCCTTCCACGTGATCCGCTCGCCGCGGTATTCGATGATGCGTTCGCCGGCTTTGATCTTGCGGGCGGCGTATACGCCGCGGCCGTGAACCTTGGAGTTGCGAATGACTATGCGCGGCTTGCGCGTGGACGGCATCAGCATTCCTGCGAAAGAGTGTTTGAGGAGTGTCGGACAACGCGCTCGGGAAGCGAGCGGGCCGCAAGTATCGCAAATTGCGCCTCCGGTTCGCCCGCGACCCTACGCTCAGCCATCAAGCAGTCGCTTGAATTCCTCGACGGGATTTGTCTTCAGCACGTCGAGCAGGTTGTTGAAGTGGTCGGACCATACCGAAAACCCCGGTACCGGCTCGATCACCTCGGCGACGGTCAGCGCGGCGCCGTTCAGTGCCTCAGGTGTCGCGGCCAGCAGCACCCAGTCGCTCATGGACGCGGGCTCGGGCGGGTGATCGGAGATCAGCCGCACCCGCAGACCTTCCTCGCGGGCAATGTTGGCGAGCACCGGTTTCAGGTCGAGGAAGCGATTCGAAATGTGGATCGCCAGTACGCCGCCCGGCGCCAGGTGCCGCATGTACAGCCGGATGGCCTCGCGCGTGATCAGGTGCACGGGGATCGAGTCGCTCGAGAACGCATCGATGGCCAGCACGTCGAAGTTCTGCGGCGCGCCCTGCGCCAATTCGCGCTCCAGCGACAGCCGCGCGTCGCCGATCGCGAACTCGAGCTTCGCGGGCGAAGCGTTCAGGTAGTCGAAGCGGCTGCGGGCCAGTTTCAGCACGTCCGGATCGAGTTCGTAGAAACGGATTGAGTCTCCGGCCCGTCCGTAGGCGGACAGCGTTCCCACGCCCAGCCCGACGACGCCGAGGCGCACCGGCCCGTCCGCCTGCTTGGCGCTGATCGCCCGACCCACTCCGGAGGTGCGGGCATAGTAAGTGCCCGGCTCGAGGCGCTCCGGATGGATCGTGAACTGCTCGCCGTGCAGAATCACGCCGTGCAGCAGGCGGCGTACCTGGTGATCACCGCTGCCCTGCTCGCGCACGCGTAGCGTGCCGTAGAAGTTGCGCTCCATGAACACGACATCGTTGCGCACGAACTGCACGTACTCGACTCCGTACCAGCCGGTTGCCAGAGTCGCGACGATGGCCGGACCCACCAGCCAGCGGTTACGCCAGGCGACGACCACGGCGAGGGCGGCGAGCAGCATGAGCGCAAGTGGCAACTCGTAGTAGGAGGGGAATATGCGCGGTGCCACCAGGCCGACGAACAGTCCCCCGAGTGCTCCGCCCAGCGAGATCATCAGATAAAAGTTCGTCAGGTAACGCGGCGCGGGCTTCCTTTGTGCCAGCTCGCCGTTGCAGAACAGGACCGACATGAACATGCCGAGTGTGTAGAGCGGCACGGCGATGCCGATGTCGAGCACGCCCCGCGCGGCCGACAGCCCGGCGGCCATGCCGACGATCAGCATCAGCGTGAGGAACAGCCACCAGTTCTGCTCGTACCAGCCACGTCCGCCTCGACCTTCGAAGGCGATGACAAAGGTCAGAAGGTAGAGCGAGAGCGGCAACACCCACAGGAACGGCACCGACGCGATGTTCTGCGTGATGTGGCTGGTGGAGGCGAGCAGCATCACCGAGGCGAGCGCGGAAAGGGCTAGCCACAGCAGGTAGTCGGCCGGGCGCGGCGGCGACGCGTCGGCCCTGCCGTCTTCTTGCACGGACTCTGTATTGCCCAGCGCGACGACATGAGGGACGGCATCCTGCCGTCCGACCTTCCACGCCGAGAAGCCGCAGGTCAGCACGAACGCCGCATAGGCGATGCTCCATGCGATCGATTGAGTCGTTGAACTCGTGAACGGTTCGATCGCGAACGGAAAAGCCAGCAGGCCGATCAGCGAGCCGAAGTTGGACAGCGCAAAGAGGCGATAGACCGACTTCTCCGGAAATTGCGGAGCAACCCACTTCTGCAGCAGGGGGCCGGTCGTCGAAAGCAGGAAGTAGGGCAGGCCGATGGTCGCGACCAGCAGCACGATGATGCGAAGCGCGGCGTCGGCCTCGGCAGTCGGCTTCAGCGCCGCGCTCGGCACGATCGGCAGGAAGAGCAGGCTCGCGATCAACAGCGCGATGTGCAGCCGCGACTGGGCGCGTAGGCTCAGGTGGCGGGTACTAAGGTGCGCATAGGTGTAACCGGCGAGCAGGACGACCTGGAAGAACACCAGGCAGGTGATCCACACCGCCGAGGTCCCGCCGAACCACGGCAGGATCTGCTTGGCGATGATCGGTTGCACCAGGAAAAGCAGGAACGCCGACAGCAGGATCGTTGAAGCGAAGAGCAGCATGGCAGCCGGGCCGGGCGCAAAGCGGGCGATTGTAGGCTGCGCTTCGCCGCTCACGTACGCGACCCTGCGTGTAAGCGTGCGCTCGCGGCGGAATCAAGAATTCGTCGGCTGCGCTCCGGAGCGCAGCCAACTGACTAATCGGAGCGAGTGCACGTGCGACCGCGTAGCGGTCGCGTACACGAGCGACGCCAACTAGTTCGGCGCGTGGATATTGCTGCCGGGCAGGCAGGGGTCGAGGTCGGCGCCGAAGGCGACGCGATCGATGTTTCCCGCCGTGCTGTTGTTGATCACCGAGACGAACTGTTTCACGGCGCCGGCGAAGCTGCCGGTCCGGGCGGCGCGACCGTACGGGTCGCTGTACCAGGTCGTCGTCGAACCGCCGCCGTTGGTGATGCGCGTCGCGCCCAGCGTCACGACACGGCGGCAGCCGTTGAAGACGCTGCGGGGATCGTCGTAAGCGATGCGGTTGATGCGCAGTGTCGCCGGTCCATTGGGCGCGATCGCTGCGCATTCGGGGCCCCGCGCCTGCCGCACGATCTCGGAGGAGCGCAGGGGATCGTCGATGAGCAGGCCGGCGGCGCTGATGCCGATGTAACAGAGGTCGATGCTGCGCGCGATGGCATTGAGGCGCGTGACGTCGAAGTAGCGCGAGGGCGACGTGACCGCATAAGACGGGTCGAGGTACACGAGTTCGGCGCCGTCGGTGCGTCGCAGTGTGAGTGCGGAATACCAGGTCTCGGTGAGTCCGCCGATGAAGTCCGAGGTTTCGCGCACGGGAACAAGGATGGCGTCGTAGACACTCTCCGCCCGCGGAATCACGCGTCCGCGCTCCGTTCCGCCCTGCGGCGAATTGACGGGGTCCGGGGTGCCGAAGCGCAGCGTCACGAAGGTGTTGTCGGTCTGCTCCACCGTGAACTCACCGGGGTTGCCGAAGGTCGTCATCGCGGCGACGATGACCTTGCCGCCGAAGCTTGTGACGTCTGCGCCCCGGTTGCAGTCGAGCGCGTACAGCATCTCGTGCAGATTGCTGGCGTAGGCGTCGGCGGAATGGGTCTCCTGGTGCAGCATCGAGAGGGCATCGCAGGCGAGGTCAAAGGTCTGCAGCTGCCCGTTGAGCGTTCGGGTGCGGGCAATGCCGTTTTCCCACGCGATCTTGTAGCCGACATGGTCCTCGTCGCGGTTGGCGTTCGGCAGGCCGTTCGCGGCGTTGTAGGCGCGCAGCTGCTCGGCGGCATAGCCGAACGGCACACCGCTGACGTCGCGTTCGGCGGTATCGATCGTGCCGTTGCTGTTGGCGTCAAAGGCGTAATGATTGCGGATCGAGTCCCACAGCGCGGAGTTGCGCGGGTCGCGGCCGTGCTCGTGGCCAAACGAGCAGACGCGGCTGGTGGCCGGGTCGGTCGCGGTCGGCGGATGCCAGGTCGGGTACTTCTTGCCGTCGGGACCGACGACGAAATACGTGTCGTGAAAGTCCTTCGTGCAGGTGTCATACGTAGTGTTGGGCGTCCACCTGCCCATCGCCGCGCTGTTGGGCCGCGTCCCATCGGGAGAATCGCTGTCATCCTCGTCGCTTGTGCCTTCGCAGGAAATCAGCGCCGCGCCGGTCAGAAGGAACATCGCCGCGAGCGGGGCGGCGGCGCGCAGCAGCGCGAGCCAGCGGGATCGAGATGAGGCGTTCATCAGTTCAGCGGCGCAGTAGCCAGATGGTCAGTGTGACGACGATCGAGACGACCAGCGAGGTGGTGAGCGGAAAGTAGAACGAGAAACCCTCCCGCTGCACGTGGAAGTCACCCGGCAGTCGGCCGAGTCCGAGCCGGGCCAGCCACGGCCACAGGAGGCCGAGCAGGATCGCTGCGATGCCGGCGATGATCAGGGCGCGTTGCATTGATCCAGCATAGCCGAGCGCGCGCGGCTCGGAGAATAACGCGCCTGGATGAAGCGCGCGCCCGCGTTACTTGCGCGCGGTCTTGGCAGTCTTGCGCGCCGCGGTGGTGGTGGCTGCCTTGGCCGGGCGCTTGGCCGTGCTCTTGGCCGGGGCTTTCGCGACCGAACGGGTCTTCGATGTCTTGGCCGCGGGGGCCAAGGCATCCCCGTTCGCCGGTGGCGCCGCCGCCGTTCGACCCGTCGCCCCTTTCGGCGTCGCGGCGCCCGCTGCCTCCGCGGCAGGCTTTGCACGCGCAGTCTTTGCAGGCGCCTTGGTGCGCGGCTCGAACTCGAAGCCCACCGTGCCGTCCGGCTTGCGCACCAGGAAAGCAGCGAACTTGCGCCGCGTGCGGTTGGAGACGAAGGCGCGCAGTACATCGGTACGGCCGCTGTTCAGCAACTTCTCCATCTGCGCGCGCTCGATCGGCTGCTGCAGGATCACCTTTCCCGAACGGAAATCACAGGTTTTCGCCGGGCCGGTAGCGCGTTCGCACAGGTAGTTCATCGGCTGCTCGAACACGCGTCCGCCACACTTCGGGCATGGGCCGATCGGCTGCTGGCCGGAGAAGTCGACCGGCTCGTCCGAGGCGCCGTCGTCACTGCCCTGGCCGAAGTCGAACTCAAGCTTGAATTCGGGCGTCAGCTTGAGCACGGCCGAAAATGGCCGGCCCATCTTACTGATGAAGCCCGACATCGGTCCGATCGTGCCCTTGCCCAGCAGCTCCTCGACTTCCTCGACTTCCAGCGAGCGACTGCCGGGGTGCTTCGGAATCGAGAAGTCGCAACTGGAGCAGGCGAAGCGGCGATAGTTCTCGACGACGGTCTTGCCGCACTTCGGGCAGGGTGTCGTGAGCTGTGCCGGGTCTTCGATCGGCACGGTGTCGGACTCGTAGGTTTTCGCGCGCTCGACGATCTTCTGCGTCATGCCGGCGATCTCGCGCATGAAAAGATCGCGCTTGAGCCGGCCGCGTTCCATCTGTGCCAGCTTGAACTCCCATTCGCCGGTCAGTTCGGGCGCAGTCAGCTCGGGCACATCGAGACCCTTGAGCAGCGTCATCAGGTCGAAGGCCTTGCGCGTCGGACGGAGGTCCTTGCCGTCGCGCACCATGTAACGCTGATCGATCAGGTTCTCGATGATCTGCGCGCGCGTGGCCGGCGTGCCGAGACCCTTGCCGGCCATCGCCGCGCGCAGTTCGTCGTCCTCGATCAGCTTGCCGGCGCCTTCCATCGCGGTCAGCAGCGTCGCCTCGGTGTACCGTGGTGGGGGCCGCGTGGCCAGCGGCACCGCCTCGATTTCGGTCGTGCGCACGCGCTCGTCGGGCTCGACCTTCACCAGCGAACCCTGCTCCTCGACCGCCTCGCGCCCGTAGATCGCGAGCCAGCCGGGCTCGACCAGAACCTTGCCTTCGGTCTTGAAGGCGTGGCCTTCGACGCGAGTGATGCGCGTCGTCACCATGTACTCGGCCGCCGGGAAGAAAACGGCGAGGAAGCGCTTGACGACCAGGTCGTAGAGCTTGGCCTCGACCTCCGACAGGTGCCCCGGCGCCTGCGGTGTCGGGATGATCGCGAAGTGATCCGAGATCTTCGAGTTGTCGAAGATGCGCTTGTTAGGACGCACCCAGCCGTTCTTCTGCACCTGCTTGGCAAAGGTCTTGTAGCTGGACTGCCCAGCGAGTTCCTCCATCGTCTTCTTGACGACACCGAGGTAGTCCTCAGGCAGCGCGCGCGCGTCGGTACGCGGATAGGTCAATACCTTGTGTCGTTCATACAGCGCCTGTGCGATCGACAGCGTGGTCTTGGCGGAGAAGCCGAACTTGCCGTTCGCTTCCCGCTGCAGCGATGTCAGGTCGAACAGCAGTGGCGACAGCTGCGTGCTCGGCTTGGCTTCCTCGGTGACGTCGCCGGGCTTGCCGGCGCAGGCGGCGGCGATGGCCGTCGCACGGGCTTCGTCCCACAGGCGCTCGGCGCGAGCGTCGGGGTCATCATTCTTCCTGAAGGCTTCGTCGATCCAGCGGCCGTCGTACTGGCCGGCCTTCGCATCGAACTTCGCGCGCACTTCCCAGTAGTTACGCGCCACAAACCGGCGGATCTTGTCCTCGCGCTCGGCAACGATGGCCAGCGTCGGCGTCTGCACGCGACCGACAGTCGTCAGATAGAAGCCGCCTTCCTTGCTGTTGAAGGCGGTCATGGCTCGCGTGCCGTTGATGCCGACCAGCCAGTCGGCTTCGGAACGGCTGCGCGCCGCGTCTGCCAAAGGCAGCATCTCGTCGTCGCTGCGCAGTGTCTCGAACGCCTCGCGGATCGAAGCCGGGGTCATCGACTGCAGCCACAACCGCCGCAGCGGCTGGCGCGCTTTCGCCGCCTGCACGATGTAACGGAAGATGAGCTCCCCCTCGCGCCCGGCATCGCAGGCATTGACGAGCTCGGTGACGTCCTTGCGCTTGAGCAGCTTCAGCAGCACCTTCAGCCGCGCCTCGGCCTTGGCAATCGGCGCCAGTTCGAAGTGGGGCGGGATCACCGGCAGGTGCGTGAAGGTCCACTTGCCGCGCTTGACGTCGTGGGACTCGGGCGCCTTGAGTTCCAGCAGATGGCCGACGGCGGAGGACAGCACGTAGCGGTCGCTCTCGAAGTAATCCTGCTGCTTCGTGAAGCCACCCAGCGCGCGCGCGATGTCGGCGGCGACAGAGGGTTTCTCGGCAATGATCAGTGCCTTGGACATGGTGTCGTCAGAAAAAGAAACCGCCGGATTTCGGCGGTCTCTTTATATAGAGATGTCTCTTTTCAGGATAACAACGAAACGCCACTCGCGTGCAAGTGCCCGTCGCGACGGCACAAATCAGGATTCATGCACACGACGAGAGCCGCCGCGGATCGCCCCAGCACGTCGTCGCACGAGCGCTCGCGGCAGAAACGCCGATATGCCGCGCTCCCTCCGGAGCGGCTAAGCGCCTCTGCCGAAGCTAGTGAAGATCGCGCTCGGAACCGTCGTGCAGCAGTTCCTCGAGCAGCAGCACGTCGATATCGACCTGCTGGCTCCAGAGGACCATTAGTACGATCACCTTGAGCATCTCGAGCGGGATCGGTGTGTCCTCGATCGCCAGCGCGCGTTCGATGGCGATCTCGCGCTGGGTCGGCGTGAGTTGCCCTGCGTTCTCGAGGAAGCTTAGAAAGCCGACCGATTCGCTGCCGAGCCGTTCGGTTTCGATCGCCGCGTAAACGCGGAAGGATCCGTCGCTTTCCGGACCCACAGCGACTGATTGCTCGGTTACGTGTTCCAGGCCCTGCAGCCACGCCAGGGCCTCGTTGATTTCCTCGTCGTCGAAGCCGGCTGCGGTGAGTTTGCGGGACAGCGAGTCGGCATCCGGGCACGCATGCGGGGCGCCATAGTTTTCGTACAGATAGACGAGGACGTCGAACACCGTGGTTGGACTCTATGCGAGCAGGCGGTTGCTGTAAAGCCCTACCGCAACCTTTGGTAGCGGTTACCCGGCAGACGCTCAATATCTTGTGCCAGTTCGAGTTCCAGCAGAGACGCGGCGAGGTTTGAAGCATCGCGCCCGGTGCGCTGCGCGAGCGTGTCGATGTCAACCGGATCGTGGCCGAGCAGCGCGAGCAGTTCGCCATGCGGACCGGCCTTGACGGTCGCATCGGGCGTCGCTGCGGCCGCGCGCTCGAGTCCGAGGTCCTCGGCGATGTCGTGCGCGGACTCGACCAGCTTTGCGCCTTCGCGGATCAGGCGATGACAGCCCTTCGCCAGCGGTGAATGGATCGAACCCGGGATCGCGAACACATCGCGCCCGGCGTCCGCCGCCAGGCGCGCGGTGATCAGAGAGCCGGAGCGCAAGGCGGCCTCGACCACCAGGACACCACGAACGAGGCCGGCGATGATGCGGTTGCGCCGTGGGAAGTTGTGCGCAATCGCCGGAGTGCGCAGAGGGAACTCGGAGATGACGAGGCCTTCGGCGCGGATGCGCTGGGTCAGGGCGCGGTTGCTCGTCGGGTAGATTGCATCGACACCGGTGCCGACGACCGCGATCGTCGACGCATCGCTGTCGGCATCGAGCGCCCCGCGGTGTGCGGCGGTGTCGATTCCGAGCGCCAGCCCGCTCACGATCGTCAGCCCGGCGCGGGCGAGGGCATCGGCGAAGGCTTGGGCGTTGGCTACGCCCTGTTGGGTGGCGTTGCGGCTGCCGACGACGGCGAGCGCTGGGCGGTTCAGAAGGTCGACGCAACCGATCGCAAAGAGTACCGGCGGCGGGTCGGGCGTGGTCAGTAGCAGTTGCGGATAGTCGCCGTCAGCCAGCGAGATCAGCGCGTGCGACGGCGAGGAGGCGAGCCAGTGCTCGGTCGCATCAATGGTGGACTGGAGGTCCGCGCTGGGTGGAGCAGCGAGCACGCGGGCCAGCGGTTCCGGAACTGCGCGGAGCAGCGCATGAACGCCCGCCGCGAAGATCGCGTCAGGCAATCCAAAGGACGCAAGCAGGTGGCGCGCCGTTCGCGGGCCGAGGCCCGGCGTGGCGACCAGCCGCAGCCATCCCGCGAGTTCGGCCGCCTGCACGGGCGGCGCGGTTACTGGACGGTGGCCGGGCGCAGGGGCTGTCGCAACACCCGGT
>Ga0075349_1000089_pt1 | contig 9960 bp, 10 predicted proteins | sample RushSE_TuleB_D1_FD_120066 | JGI IMG/M metagenome (GOLD analysis project Ga0075349, IMG submission 120066) | Natural and restored wetland microbial communities from the San Francisco Bay, California, USA, that impact long-term carbon... | ecosystem: Environmental > Terrestrial > Soil > Wetlands ... | reverse complement strand
ATTTGACGAATCATCGATTTTTTTTTGTAACTGTGACCGGATCCGTCAAATTGCCCTGATAGTCTGCAAATCAACAAACAGGGGAAATTTAAAAAAGCGGGCAGAATCTTGTGGGAGCGGCACCTTGCCGCGATCGAAACAGACAAGGAGACAAACATGACGCGACAGCTTACTTGTGACGCTTACGACGACTGTTTTGAGTATCACGGCAGCACCGTCATCGAGCACACGCGAACCCAGGCCGGAGTGACCCTCTGGCGGGACTGGATCATCTTTGACTCCGTGGAAGAAGCCGTCGACTACTTCAACGATGAAATCGTGTAACGCCGGGGTGGTGTGCCATTTTGCGTGTAACGAACCTCCGCGCGTGTGGGAGTGGCTTTCAGCCACGGTCATCGCGGCTGGAAAGCCGCTCCCACAAAAAAGATAGACTTGATCGCAAGCCATCGCGATGGATGAAAGGATGAACCAATGACCAAGACCGGAAACAGGATGATGGGCGTGGGCTGCTTTGCACGGCAGCCGACACTGTCGCGCGTGCTGGGCCGGATGATGGAGGCCTATTCGCTCGGCGATTGGAAGGCTGCGGCGGTGGGGAACGAAAGGACTTCGGCAGGCTGCCTCGCGCTGTGGAAGTTGATGTCCGGGACGTCGGAAATCACCGGTCTGGACGGAGACGGCACCACCGATGAAAAAATCGCCGGGTTTTTCCTGGCATTTGAAAACCAACGGGTCAACCTGTCCGTGTTCACCCGCCGGCAGGGGATGCGATGCCGAAAATACACGGCGTCGCTGGACGAGCTCAGCCGCCTTCGCCGCAGCCGGTTGAATTAAATTTTCCGTGCCCCCACAAAGAGGCGCGTAAAATTTATTTGGGGTGGCAGCCCGAGCAGGTTGTAGGCCCTGTCTTCGGCAGCTTCTTGCTGCCCGGAGTCAACGACCTCTGGAGCTCCAGGTTCTTGGCCTTCATGTCCTGGTGGCAGGTGATGCAGAGCTTGTGATAGGCGGTTTTGAAGTAAGCCATGCCAGGCCCCTCGCCGACCGGCTCCCCGGCTTTGCGCTTCGGGACCTCGGTGACATCGTGGCAGCCCGATGTCGTGCAGCCGACAATCGGTTCGGTGAGCCCCCACGTGTGATGGCAGGTGACGCAGCTGACTTCGAAATGCCGGGCATGAGGGAAGTTCACATCCGGGCGCTGGGACTTGACCCCTTCCGGCGCTTTCAAGGCAATGGTCCCCATGGGGACGCACATGTCTTCAGTTGTGGCGGTTCCGGAGATTGCCTGCACGCCGCCGATCAGCCCTGCTGCCAAGAACCCCAAAACAACCCAACCCATCGTCCGCTTCGTCATCCTTCCCCCTGTATGAGCCTTAAAAAAGCCGTTGTGAAAAATCCTTTGGCCCGCCAATGCTTTTAAATTGGTTTTTAATGCGTCAAATCAGGGAAAAGATCAATAAAAAAAACGTGGCTGAAGGCCACCCCCCCGAATTCGAGCGTCGCATTCATTTGCGGTATTTATGAAAAAGGCCGCTTGGCGGCTTCAACGGGGCAGGTCGAGGGCGATGGTGCAGCCGGGTCCGGAATTGTTGGAAGCGGACACCCGGCCGCCCAGCAGGCTCACGAAACGCTTGACCAGTGCCAGCCCGATGCCGGTGCCGCCGGCGGCGGAGGTCACCGCATTTTCGGCACGGTAAAAGTCATTGAAGATCTTTTTCACATCCCGGTCGGGGATGCCCGGCCCGGTGTCGGCCACCTCGATCCGCACGCGCTCCCCCTCCTCGCGCAGGCGGACGGTGACCGCCTTCACTGCCGAGGAGACGCCGAACTTGACGCTGTTTTCAATCAGGTTGATCAGGACCTGGACCATGATTTCCCGGTCGTAGCGAAACGGGCGCGTCAAGCTGTTTTCGCAGTTCAAAACAAACCCCGCCTGCCTGAGGGGTTCGGCCATCAGGCTTTCAACATCTCCGAGAACTTCGTCGAATGTCCCGGTCTGAAGGTCGGGCCGCCGGTGCTTTTTCTCCAGCCTGGACAACTCGAGCACGTTGGTGATCAACCGCGACAGGCGCGCCCCCTCGGATTGCACGATCCGAAAATACGCCTGCTCCCTCTCCGCATCGCGCGCCATGCCCTGCTCCAGCATTTCGATGTACATGCGGATGTTGGTAAGCGGCGTCTTGAGCTCGTGGGTCACCGAGGAAACGAATCGCGACTGGCGCTCGGAGAAATCCACGACCTTCTTGGCGCTGTGATGGATGGCCAGCAACCCGGCCAAGATCACGCCGGCCAGCGCCAAAAGCGCCAGGTTCAGGGTGTTGCGGCCCGCCGAGGGCGGGATGGTGTCACAGGAAAGCGTCGCGCGCAGAAAGGCAAACGGCGCGGGAAAGGTTCGGTTCAGGACGATGCGGGGCCGCTCGGCGACTGCGCCGGCCTCCACCACCCGCGCGTTGCGACCCTGGTCGACCGCCCGCAGCCGCAGGTGGGTGAAGCGCGCCATGGGCTGGGTGCTGAAGTGGCTGCGGATCAGATCAGCGAGGAAGGCATCGAGCTGAAGCACAAACCCCTGCCGGTACATGCGGCTGTCGATCAGGATGCGCCGGAAGGTGAGCACCCGGCTGTCGTCGATGAAAACGGACTGAAACGGGGCCACCTCCGCCTGATATTCCTGAGCATCACTTTCCCCGAACGGCGCCGCCGGACGCGAAGGGGCGCCGCCGGCCAAGGATTCCCGAGCCACCGGCGGCCGCCTCGACGCCAACTGCCGCTCAGGTTCCGCCACGCCGGGTGCGGCCGCCTGCTTCTTTTCGGATTTGGCCAGGCTGGAGGCCTGCCCCGGTGTCACCGTTTCGAGCCGGCTGTCCCTCTCTCCCAGGTAGCTCTTGGACCGCTGTGAGCGGGACAGGTCCAGGTATCGCCCGGAGAATCCTGCCTGGTCCTTGCGCTTTTCATCCTGCAGCGTGTCGGCGACCTCCGGCCGGATCCGGTCCGTGCCCTCGGCCCGCTTGCGGTTGAACACGCGGTTGGCCTCTTCGAGTTCGGCCACCCGGGGGGTCAATGCGGCCCGAGCGCCGGTTCGATGCGGCGTCTGGAAACTCCCGTCGGGGTTGTTCTGAAAATACCCCCGGATGTAGTCCTCGGCCGGCAGGCCGGCCAAGGCCGCGGCGGCCGGATCGGTGTAGGCATCGATGGGGCGGCCCTCTTCGCGCCGGATGAGGGTGGCCGCAGATTCCTGCATCTCGTCGAAGAGGGCTTCCGCGAAAAAGCTGAGGGTGGCGGCCTCTTCGGCTTCCAGGCTCCGGTAGGACTGGACCACCAGGTAGCCGAGCGGCAGGGCCAGCCCGATGGCGAATATCAGAATCAGCCGTCTCAGTGATTTCATGTCGCTGTGTCCAACCGGTAGCCTTCGCCGCGCACGGTGGTGATGAAGGGGCCGTCCCCGGCGAGCGCAGATATTTTTTTGCGGAGCTTCAGCATGTGGATGTCCACGGTGCGGGTTTCGATGCCGGCGTCGGCATACTGCCACACCTCGGTGAGCAGCTCCTTTTTGCTGACGATCCGCTGTGAGTTCCGGTGCAGGTAGGAGACGATGTCCATCTCACGGCGGGTGATCTCGACCGAGCGGCCCTGGAATTCGGCCACCAGGTGGTGTCCGTCGAAACGGATGTCGCCCAGCACGACCTGTTGTTCGCCGGTGTTTTTCCCCGCCCGGCGCAGCACCGCCTCGACCCGCACCATCAGCTCCCGCAAAGAAAACGGCTTGGGGATGTAGTCGTCCGCACCGGCCTTGAACCCGGCGACGACGTCGTCCTCGGCGCCCTTGGCAGTGATCATGACCACGGCCTGGTTCGGCTTGCGGCGCCGGATCTCCCGGCAGACGGACAACCCGTCCAGACCGGGCAGCATCACGTCGAGCAGCACGAGGTCGCAGGGGTTCTCCAGCGCGGCCCGCAGGCCTTCGCTGCCTTCCGCGATCCCACGCACCTCATAGCCGTTGAACACCAGCACATCCATGAGGCCTTGCAGGAGAGCCGCATCGTCTTCCACGACCAGGATCCGGGCCTTGGGGTGTTTCATCCGTTCAGTCTCTATGGCTCGTTACTCAGCGCTCGTTACGCGATACTATATTATTTTATCCCGGCGCACGCCGGGATCAAAGCAAAAGTTTTGCAAAAATTCCGGCCTCTCATTTTGCAGTTGTTTGAATTGAGCTCCGGCCGGTTTGGATCGAGAATATGAGCCGTGAGCGAAAACCGCTGGCTTGCGTCACCTCTCAACCAAACGAAAGGAGCAACACCATGAAACAACCGCGCGTGAAATCCTTCATCCTCATTCTGGCCCTGGTCGTCGCCACCGGAGCTGCCATGGCCTACACCGGAAGGGGCCGGCACGCCGCCCCGCCGCCACCGCCGATCGTGTTCTCGGGCAGCGGCCCCCTGAGCCTGTCCGGTCACCTGGTCCAAACCCATGTGCTGAAAGGCTCACCGGGCAGAGTCGGTCTTGAACTCGTGCTGTCGGCCGGCCCCGGCGGCGAAACGCAGCTTGCCGGCGATCGCGGCATCGATTTCGTCGTGGTCCTGGACCGCAGCGGATCCATGCAGGGCTCGAAGCTGGAGTATGCCCGCCGGTCCCTGCTTGGCCTCGTCGCCGGCTTGACGGAACGCGACCGGTTTGCGCTTTTCAGCTACTCCGACGCCGTTCAAAAGCACTGCGACCTGCTGGCCGTGACCGACACCAACCGCCGGGAAATTCAATCCGCGGTAAACGGCATTTATTCCAGCGGCGCCACCAATCTGGGGGGTGGGTTGCGCGCGGGCATCGACCTGATCACGGCCGCCGGCCGTTCGGGGCACCCGGGGCGGGTGGTCCTGATCTCCGACGGCCTGGCCAACCGCGGTGTGACCGACCCGGGGGCCCTCGGGCGGATGGCGGCGGACGCGGCCGGGCAGGAGTTCGCCGTAAGCACCGTGGGCGTCGGCGCCGACTTCAACGAATTCCTGATGACCCGGATCGCCGACCAGGGAGCCGGCGCATACTATTACCTGGACAACCCTGCGGCGTTCGCCGAAATGTTTCAAAAAGAATTCCTGGCCGTGAAATCCGCTGCGGCCACCGGTATCGCGGTCAGCCTGGCCTTGCCGCCGGGAGTGCGCGTGGTGGATGCGTCCGGCTACCCGGTGACCGTCAGGGGTGACACGGCGCTGTTCCACCCCGGCAGCCTGCGCTCCGGCCAAACCCGCCGCATTTTTCTGACGCTCCAGGTGCCGACCAGCGAGGAGGCCCTGTTCCCGATCGGCCGCGTCACGGCCCGCTACCGCCACGACGGTCAGCCCCACGAAGTTTTCATGGAGAATGCCTTCGCCATCGCCTGCGTCGGCGACGAGGGCCGGGTCCTGTCATCCATCGACCGCACCCGTTGGGAGGAAAAGGTCCTGACCGACGATTACAACCGCCTCAAGCAGGAGGTCGCCGCCGACGTCAGCGCCGGGAAAGCGGATTCCGCGCACAGGCGCATCGCCGCCTATGAAAAGGAGCAGAAGGCCCTGAACGCCGTCGTCAATTCCCCCGGGGTCGCCCGCAACCTGGAACGCGACCTGAAAGACCTTGAAAAGCGAGTCGACGAGACCTTCCACGGCCCGCCGGCCGCCGTCCTGGAAAAGCAGAAGTCCAGTTCGAAATCGATGCAGTACGAAGGGTACTCGAACAGAAGGACGCAATGAAAAGTGTTGAGTAACGAGCAATGAGCAACGAGTTGAAAAGGATTTATTCCCCCTTTGAAAAAGGGGGTTGGGGGATTTCCTGACTCTCGACCCGACAGGTTCGGTTTCGAGTCGAAACGACGCAACGCGTTTAACCGTTATTTGCAAAACCACGAATCGAGGAACCCCATGAATCAGAAAATATCCCCTGTTGCCGCATCGTTGATCTTTGCAGCGGCGTCAGCCGCGCTGATGGCCGCCGTTGCGATCCTTCCGCTGCGTTCGATCCACAGGCCGGTCGCCGCGAATGCGGCGATCTTCCTTTGCCTGGCTGCATACTCGACGGTTCTCGCCCGATCGAGCGGCCGAAGCCTGCGAGCCCTCTTCGCCCCGTTTTTAATGCTTTCCGCCGTGCTGGCCGTCGCCGGATCCGTCACTGAATTCGTCGTACCGGCAGCGGCCGGCTTGGCCTGGGTCCGCAGCGGGATCTGCTTCCCGGGGCCAACGGCGCGCCGGGTGGGCGCGGAAGCGCTCACCGGCCCGGCCGGCCTGGCCCTGGTCTGGCTGCTGCAGCCGCCGGGAGCCTGTGGCTGGGCGCTTGGGATATGGATGTTCGGTATCCTCCAGGCGCTGTACTTCGTGATAGTCGACATTGGGGACGCCGGCCCCCTTGAAAAACAGGTGCCGGACAAAATTGCGCAAGCCCGCCTTCGTGCAGAGGCGCTCCTTAAGGAACAAAGACTGGCAAGGGCGTTTGAGGAGCTTGGTTTGTAATGCGGTCGGCGTTTTGCTACAGGATTTTGAGCATTGATGATTTGATATTTGGGTCTGTCTCGGGTTTCGATATTCCAATTTCGGATTTGTTCAACTCAATCGCATGGCCATAAGCCAGGTATTTCCGGGACAAATCATATGGAGTGACCTGGATAATGACAAGGAGGGACGCATGGAAGTTCGGTTTGTTTACATGACGACCGCAAACCTGGAAGAAGCGCAAAAGATAGGCCGCGAACTGGTCTCAGCCGGCCTCGCCGCCTGCGTCAACATCCTCCCCCACATGAACTCGATCTACGTCTGGGAGGGCAAGCTCGAGGAGGCCTCCGAGGTGGTGATGATCGCAAAGACCGTCGAGGCTCGTGTGGCCGACCTCATCACCCGGGTCAAGGCCCTTCACAGCTACAGCCTCCCCTGCATTGTGAGTCTCGAAGTGGAAGACGGTTATGCGCCGTTTCTGGAGTGGATCGCGGGCAGAGTCACGCCGGGGTGACTGCATGATTTTGCGGGAACGGCTTCCAGCCGCGACACCTTCGCGGCAAGATGCCGCTCTCCCAGACCGCAGGTTGGCAAGCGGGGGTTCCGCTCAGAAGCCTCCGAACGCAATCTTGATGAACCGCGGCCGGTAGAGCCGTGCATCGGATTCGAGCAGCTCGATTTCCGTTGCATTGGCCATGTAGGTCACGATCAGTTCATCCGCTGCGGCGGCAAGTTCAGGGTGCCCCTTGGCCGCGTAACAGAAAATGCGCGGGTCCCAGCCGGCCTCGGGGCAGCGGTAAACCTGCTTCGGCTCGCCCCATGGCCCCTCGGGCCGGGGGGAAAATCGCAGGACGATGTTCGGCGACAGGCCACCCTCGCTGTAGACCATGACAAAGCGGTCCTGGGCCGACTGATAGGAAACCGAGAACTCGCCGGCCACATTTTCGCACACCCGGCCGGCACGCTCGGCTTCGGACACCCAATGGCCGTCGCTGAAGAAGCGCCAGCTGTCGAAATCCCCGAGGCGGTCCGCCGGGACCCGCGCCACGATCATGTGCTTGACCGTAAGGCCGCCTGCGACGTCATCCACCGTCCCGTAAATGTAACAGTAGCCCCCCTGCAACAGCACTGATGAGCCGAACAGCCGCCTTTCGTTCCCCCATGGGATTTTCTGCTGAGAGAGGTTCCATCGCTCGGGGGTGTCGTCCGGGTTGGCGATTTTTCCCAGCCAGGTGGAAACCAGCTTGAAACCGAAGGCGGGCGGGCCTTCCGCGGGTTCGATCTGAAGCACAAACAGGAAAAGCCCCTCGGCGGTCCGCACCCCGTGATAGGGCCAAAGCCATCCGACGCCGTCCGCCGGCTGCAGGAGCGCTGAAGGGATGCCGTCGGCGAGCGTGCGATAGCTGAACGCCAAGGCTGCATCCGACGGAACACGGCCGGTTTGAATCGCGGCCGAGTTGTTGATCAGCCGGGAGTCGACCCGCCGGCCGTTTTCCACCCGGCCCACGAAGGTATCGCCGAACATCCAAAGGACGCGTTCGCCGCCCAGCGTTGTGGAATAAGCGCCGTCCCCGCCCGTCCAACCGGAAGTGCGCTCGAAAGCGGCATCGTAATGCGGAATCGGCTCGACACGGATGCGGGGCTGGGCCTGACAGGCGGCGAGAAAGAGGCAGAAAAGCACCGCCAGACCGCGAAGAAAAGTCGGCGGCTGCTTTTCCCTCGGACCCTTGGACCCTTGAACCCTTGAACCCTGAGTTTCCTTATTTCTCATCGATCGCAATTTTCCCGTTGTACATCGTAACCCCGCGCGGGGTTCTGCCCGGCGCAAAACCCACCGGCTTGGTGAACATCGGGTCGTCGGTCACGTAGCGCAGCAGCTCGTCGCGGGCGCTCGGGTGCGATATGGCCGCCAGCGCCAGGGCCTTCCCGCCGACGGTCAGCTCGCGCAGATCGGCGATCCCCCACTCGGTCACGATGACCACCCCGTCAAAGGAGCAGGCCGTGAGGTTGATACCCGGCGGGTGGTGTTTGATGATTTTCGACTGCCCCTTGTCCGTCCTGCTCTGCATGGCGATGATCGGCGTGCCGTGGATGCGGTCGTTCAGGGCGCGGATGAAGTCGGGCTGCCCGCCGACACCGCCGTAGTAACGGCGCAGCTCGATGAAGTCGGCCCAGACGTTCCCGAAAAGATCCACGCCCAGCGCCGTGTTCACGGACACGAAGGGGCTGTTCTTGCGCACGGTCTCGGCCGAATTCGTGTAGGCGGAGGGCCGCATCTGAACGCCGGTGCGCATGTGCACGAAATCGTAAAGCGCCCGCGAACCCATGATCAGGCTCGTGGTGCTGTAGCCCTGGTTGGCCTTCTTGTGCCGGTTGGTGACGATGCCTGCCTCCTGGAGGATCATGAGCCCGTCGCCGTAGAGCTCGGTCTGGACGCCGAGATCGCGGTAGCCGGCGTTTTTGATGGTGGCGACCACCGCGTCGGGGATTTTGCCGATCCCGACCTGCAGCGTGACCCCGTCCTGGATGAAGGATTCGGCGATCAGTTCGCCGATGCGCCGTTCCTGAGGCGAAAGATGGTTGAAGTCCGGGGCCGGCAGTTCATACACCGGCTTGATTCCCTCCTGGATGAGGTAGTCGATCGAGCTGGCATCGACACTGCTCTGGCCCTCGGTGAACGGCATGCTCGGGTCGAGCTCGGCGATCACCACCCGCGCGTGATCGATGGCCGTGTGCAGGGCCTCGACGGACAGGCCCATGCTGAATTCTCCCGTGAACGGGTTGCGGCTGACCTTGAAGAAAACGACGTCCGGCTCGAACCGCCGCCCCTTGCCGATCAGGCTGTCCAAATTGGCCAGCGTGCACGGCAGGTAATACGCTCGGCCCTCGTTGGCGGCCTTGCGCACATCGCCGCCCGAAAAAATCGAATATGTCATGATCCGATCCTGCAGGCCTTCTTCGACATAGGGCACCGGCCCCTGGAGAAGGAGGTGAACCATTTTCAAAAAAGGGAGCTTGGGCTCCCGCGCCTTCATCGCCGCGGTAACGGCCTCGATCGAGGCCGTGGGCGTGGCCGCGTTGGAGCCGACGTAGCAGGTAATCTCCGGCTTGTGCTGGAAGTGGGAAGCCAGCACGTCGGCGATTTGAGAAAGGGCGATCGTTTTCGGATCAGGGCTCATGCACGCTCCTTTTCAGTCATTTTTGCATTTGGCTGTTAGAATCTGCAAGATTGCTGACTGTAAACCACTTGATGGTTTAACGCGCCTTAATGATAACACGTCTCCATGTTTTTGAGGACCCAAAGTGGAGACGAATTCTTAATTCGCCTATTGTGCACACCACAGTTCGGGTTTATCATCATGGCAAACAAATAAGGTTCAAATTCCATTTCTGTGAAATGGTCTTGTTTTTTTGTGGGAGCGGCATTTGCCGCAATCGATGTGTAAATAGGCCATATGAACTCATATAAAAAAACAAGACCATTTCACAGAAATGGAATTTGAACCTTATT
>Ga0075349_1000086_pt1 | contig 10085 bp, 4 predicted proteins | sample RushSE_TuleB_D1_FD_120066 | JGI IMG/M metagenome (GOLD analysis project Ga0075349, IMG submission 120066) | Natural and restored wetland microbial communities from the San Francisco Bay, California, USA, that impact long-term carbon... | ecosystem: Environmental > Terrestrial > Soil > Wetlands ... | reverse complement strand
TCCACGCCGTGGACGCAGCTCCAGGAGCTGTTGTCGAAGATCCGCACGTCGTGAGTGGGCGGGAACCTCTCCAGGTGCTCCCCGTAGTTGGTGAGGAGGACCCCCGGGTCGGCGTCGAGGAGGCGCAGCGCGTGCGAAAGCGCCATCTCCCCGTGGGTGTGGTGGTGGCCGTACGTCTCACCGTCGGTGGCGATGTGCACCAGCTGCTGCGGCCACGGGCGCTGGTCGGAGAAGGCACCCCGCAGCCGGTTGGCGAGGAACTCCCCGTTGTCGAGGAGCCTTTCGAAGGCCACGCCCTGGGAGATGGGTCCGTCGTAGAAGAAAAGGGCGATCTTCCGGCCCGAAGGGAGGTTGAGCTCGTACGGGATCGTGGGATCGATCCTCCCGTTGCTGACGTCCCGCCAGTCGCGGCTCCCTTTCTTGCGCGCCTTTGCTGCCTGGCGGGGGGCGAGGATCGTGAACCGGATCCCCTCGCTGGCCAGGACCTCCAGGGTGGCGACGTCCGCCGCGGTTTCCGGGAGCCACATCCCCTCCGGCGGCCGGCCGAACCGGTGCGTGAAATCCCGGATCCCCCATCGGACCTGCGTCGTCTTGTCCCGGGCGTTGGCCAGGGGAAGGATGATGTGGTTGTACCCCTGCGCCAGGGCGGAGCCGTGGCCAGAGAACGCCTCGCGGCTTTTCCGGTCGCCTTCGAGGACGGCGCGGTACACCTCGGGGGACTTCTCTTCCATCCAGGACAGCAGCGTCGGGCCGAAGTTGAAGCTGATGCGGGAGTAGTTGTTGACGATCTTTTCGATCCGCCCGTCCCCGGCGAGGGCCCGGGAAAACGCGTTGGCGCCGTAACATTCGGCCGAGATCCGCTCGTTCCAGTCGTGGAACGGGTACGCGGAGTCCTGGAGTTCGATCTCCTCCAGCCAGGGGTTCTCCCTTGGCGGCTGGTAGAAGTGGCAGTGGATGCAGACGTATCGGTCCATCTAGTGGGTCCCCTTTTCTTTTTTCAACAGGAGGATGAAGGACTTCGGATGCATTGGGAGCGCGGTGTCCGTCGCCGGGTCCAGCATTTCGGGAGCCGCCCCCCCCGGCCCCCCCCACCGGGTGTCGGAGGAATCGAGGACCTTTTCCCACGGACCGCCGGGAAGGGACAGGGGGAGGGTCGCCTGCGTGTCCCCGAAATGGAACACGACCGCGGTTTGCGCGGACCCGTTGCGGCGCAGGACGACAAGGGCTTTCTCCACTTCGAAGGGAGTTACCTTCATACCTTCCCGATCCGTCAGGGAAAGGACCGGATCCGCCTTCCGGATCCGGATCAGTTCGCGGTGGAGCGAGAGGAGGTGCGCGTGGTTTCCCGATTTTCGAAGCTCCGGGTTCGGGCGGGAGCGGAGAAACGTCCCCTCGTCCTGGGGATCGGGGATCTCGCCCTCCCAGCCGAAGGCGGCGAACTCCTCCTTCCTCCCTTTCCGCACCGCCTCGATGAGCCCTTCGTCGCCGTGGTGCACGAAGTAGAGGAACGGGGCGACCTCGCCGTACTCCTCCCCCATGAACAGGAGCGGCAGGAAGGGGGAAAGCAGGACGACGCCCGCGGCGAGCTTCAGGGACTCGAGGGAGACCAGGGCGCTCAGCCGGTCCCCGCGCATCCGGTTCCCCACCTGGTCGTGATTCTGCGCGAACACGACGAATTTCCCGGCGGGGAGGTGCCGGGAACGGTTCCCGTGACGGCGCTTGCGGTGCACGGAGTATTGCCCGGAGTAGACGAACCCTTCCGTGAAGGCCCGGGCCATCGGTTCGATCCCGCCGAAATCGGAGTAGTACCCGTCGTGCTCGCCCGTCAGCAGCGTGTGGAGCGCGTGGTGGAAGTCGTCGCTCCACTGGGCGTCGAGGCCGTATCCCCCTTCCTCCGTCGGGGTGACGATCCGCGCGTCGTTCAGGTCGCTCTCGGGGATCAGGTAGGCCATCCGGTTCTCCTCCTTCCGGAGGTTCCCCACGGCCCCGGCGAGCTCGGAAAGAAAAGGGGAGGCGCTGAAGTCCATGATGCCGTGGATCGCGTCGAGGCGCAGCGCGTCCACGTGGAACTCCCGCAGCCAGCAGAGGGCGTTCTCCTGGAAATATCTGCGGATCTCGTCGCTGCAGGGGCCGTCGAAATTCACGGCGGACCCCCACGGGGTGCGGTACCGGTCGCTGAAGTAGGGGCCGAAGTCGGAAAGGTAGTTCCCCTCCGGCCCGAGGTGGTTGTAGACCACGTCGAGGACGACGGCGAGGCCGCGCTGGTGGCAGGCGTCGACCAGCCGCTTCAGCCCTTCCGGGCCGCCGTAGCTCTCCTGCACGGCGAACGGGTAGACGCCGTCGTATCCCCAGTTCCTTTTCCCGGGGAACTGCGAAACGGGCATCAGCTCCACGGCGCTGATCCCCAGGTCGACGAGGGAGTCCAGGCGCGGGATGACGGCGTCGAAGGTGCCCTCGGGCGTGTACGTCCCGACGTGCAGTTCGTACAGGATGTAGGAGAGGAGGGGGATCCCCCGCCACTCCCGGTCCCGCCACCGGAACGCCTCCGGGTCCGTGACCATGGAGGGGCCGTGGACTCCCTGCGGCTGGTGGCGCGAGGCCGGATCGGGCCGCTCTTTCACGCCGTCCAGCCGATACAGGTACAGGGTCCCCCCCGCCACCCCGTCCGCGATCCCGTGATGGTACCCCGCGTCGTCCCCTTCCAGCGGCACGACCCGGCGTGCCGGGGAGAGCAGAAGCACCTCCACGGACCGCGCGAACGGCGCGTAGACGAGGAAGCGGCAGCGCCCGTCAGGGAGCGATGTTGCGCCCAGGGGGTGGGAACGGAAACCGGTCATTCCGTGCGACCTCCGCTTTTCAGGAACAGGGCGGACAGCGGGGGGACCACGAGGGTCAGGGAGTGGAACCTCCCCTGCGCGCCGATGGGCGCCGCCTCCGCGCCGCCGATGTTCCCCTGTCCGCTTCCGCCGTATTCGATCGCGTCGCTGTTGAGGCACTCGCGCCAGAACCCCCCGCGGGGAACGCCGATGCGGTAATTATGCCTCGGGACGGGGGTGAAGTTGAAGACGGCAAGGAGGAGGTCGTCCCTTCCGCGGGCCTTCCGGAACAGGCTGATCACGCTCTGCTCCGCGTCCCGGGCGTCGGCCCACTCGAAGCCGGACGGATCGAAATCGGACGCGTGCAGGGCCGGCTCGTCCCGGTAGAACCGGTTCAGTTCCTCGACCCAGCGCGAGAGGGCGGCGTGGCGGGGTTCCTCCGCGAGGTGCCATTCCAGGCTCGTGTCGTGGTTCCATTCCGTCCACTGCCCGAACTCCCCCCCCATGAAGACGAGCTTTTTCCCCGGCTGCGCGTACATGCAGCCGAACAGGGCGCGAAGGTTGGCGAACTTCTGCCAGTCGTCGCCGGGCATCTTCCCGAGGAGCGACCCTTTCCCGTGGACGACCTCGTCGTGGGAAAGGGGAAGAACGAAGTTCTCCGAGAACGCGTACACCCCCCGGAAGGTGAGTTTGTCGTGGTGGTACTTCCGGTAGATGGGGGCCTGGGACATGTACGCCAGCATGTCGTGCATCCACCCCATGTCCCACTTCATTCCGAAGCCCAGCCCTCCCACGTAGTTCGGGCGGGAGACCATGGGCCATGCGGTGGACTCCTCGGCGATCGTCACGATGTCGGGGAACGCCCCGTACACCGTCTCGTTGAAGCGGCGCAGGAAGGCGATCGCGTCGACGTTCTCCCGCCCCCCGAACTGGTTGGGGATCCATTCCCCCTCCTTCCGGGAGTAGTCCAGGTAGAGCATCGAAGCGACGGCGTCCACCCGCAGGCCGTCCGCGTGGTAGACGTCCAGCCAGAAGAAGGCGTTGCTGAGGAGAAAGCTCTGCACCTCCTTCCGTCCGTAATTGAAGATCTCCGTGTCCCAGTCCGGGTGGTGCCCCTGCCGGGGGTCTGCGTGCTCGTAGAGGTGCGTGCCATCGAAGAAGGCGAGCCCGTTCCCGTCCTTTGCGAAGTGGGAGGGGACCCAGTCGAGGAGGACGCCGATCCCGTGCCGGTGCAGCGTTTCCACGAGGTACATGAAGTCCTGCGGGGTCCCGTACCGGCTCGTCGGGGCGAAGTACCCCGTCCCCTGGTATCCCCAGGAGCCGTAGAAGGGGTGCTCCATCACGGGGAGGAACTCCACGTGGGTGAAATTCATCCGGGTCAGGTAGGCGGCGAGACGGGGAGCGAGCTCCCGGTACGTCAGCGGGCGGTTCCCCTCGTCGGGAACCCGCATCCAGGATCCGAGGTGCACCTCGTAGATCGAGATGGGGCGATCCGCGGAGTTCCTCCGGCGGCGGTCGGCCATCCAGTCGGCATCGCCCCATTCGTTCCAGAGGTCCCACACGATGCTTCCGGGCTCCGGGGGAGCCTGGGAGAAGAAGGCGAACGGGTCGGATTTATCGTACCGGTACCCCCCGAATCGCGAGATCACGTGGTACTTGTAGGCCGACCCCGTGGCCACGCCCGGAAGGAACCCCTCCCAGATTCCCGAATCCCCCCGGGGCCGCAGCGGATGCGCGCGGTTGTCCCACCCGTTGAAATCCCCCATGACGGAAACCCCCTCCGCGTTGGGCGCCCACACGGCGAAACAGGTGCCCGCGTCGGAGCCCGACTCGAGGAAATGGGCCCCGAGCTTTTCGTAGAGGCGGAAGTGGCTCCCCTCGTTGAACAGGTGCAGGTCCTGGTCGGTCAGCAACGTCACGTCGTATCGCAATGGGGGTCACCTTCCTTTCGTATGCGGTCGATCTCCCGCAGCGTGCGGATCACCCCTGGAAGGGCGACGAGCTCCTCGAGGGAGTGCCTGCTCTTGTGCACCCAGTTCGGGCGCTCCGAGGAGGTCCCGGGGGTGTTCTGGGGGGCCCGCTCCAGCCACAGGTCCTCCAGGTTGACGATCACCATTTCCGCCGCGCTCCCCGCGAGATGGGCCAGGCAGGCCCGCAGCAGCGTTTCGTCGTCGGGGCGGGGGCCCGTGCGCGGCAACCGTCCCCTTTTCCGCAAAAATTGCGTCAGCGCCCGGACGCGTTCCTGTCTCCCCGTCACTTCCCCGCGCGCCCCTTCCCGTTCCAGGAGGCCCAGGGACACGCGGTCTTCGACGTCGAGGGACTCGAGGAAGGCGGCGAAGGGGGGCATGTCGTGGGTGTTCACGCACGCGAGGGAGGCTCCCGGGATCTTCCCCAGGGCCTTGCCGGCGTCCGGCGTCAGCCCGTACTGCACGACGAACATCCGGCGCAGCCCGTGCCGGGCCATCGCAGGGCGGACGTACGGGGGGACCGTCCCGAGGTCCTCCCCCACGATCCGCGCCCGGTGCCGGTGCGACTCCAGGCACAGGATGGCGTACAACTCCTCCGCGGGGTACCGCACGTAGGTCCCCTCGGCGGGGGTCGCGCCGTTCGGGACCCAGAAGAAGCGGTGCAGCCCCATGACGTGGTCGATCCGCAGAATCCCCGCGTAGCGCAGCTGGTTCGCGATGCACGCGCGAAAATAGGCGTGCCCGTCCTCCCGGATCCGCTCGGGGTGCAGCGGAGGGAACCCCCAGTCCTGTCCCCGGGTGAAGAAATCGTCGGGAGGCGCTCCCGCGGACGCCTGAAGCGCGAAGAGGTCCCGGTGCCGCCAGACGTCGTAGCCGTCGTAGCTCGCTCCGAGTGGCAGGTCGAGGTACAGCAGTTTCCGGGAATCGGACGAGAGGTCCCGGAGCTGCAGGTGAAGCGCCCACTGCGCGAACAGGTGGTACCGTTCGGCAGCCCCGTCGAAATCCCCCTCGCCCAGACGCCCGTCCCGCAGGGGGTCCGGCCAGGTCGGCCAGGGGGACCGGATCGCGTCCCACGCCGCGCGGAAGCGGGCGTACTCACCGATCGGACGGTTCTCCGCGACGAACCGCCGGAAATCCTCTTGTGCCCCGGGGTCCTTCCGGAAGAACGCTTCGGCGAGTTCCTCGAGGACGCGGCGCTTCAGGGCCATGCCGCGCCGGTACTCCACGCGGGGCGATTCCCGCAACCGGGCCGCCTCCGCCCGGAACTCCGCCGATGCGAGAAGGTCCCCCGCCGCGCGGCACTCCCCGAACCCCGGCGCCCGGGTCAGGTCGAGGTAGAACTCGTTCCAGGCGAGACGGCTGCAGGGGGAGTAGGGGCTGGGGTTGAACGGCTCGGGGGAGCAGGCCGAAAGGAGCGGCAGCGTCCCAACCGTGTCGCCCCCCATCTCCTCTACCCGGTCCATAAGGGCGCGCAGGTCCGTGAGGTCACCTCCGCCCAGGCTTCTGCGGGAATGGAGGGCGTACAGCGGAAGGAACACCCCCCACCCCCGGCCGTTTCCCTCCGGGGCCATCCATACGCGCGACGGGGCGGAAACGACGGTAGTCCGGCAGTTTACCCCGCCCAGGTCTACCCGCAGTTCGTGGCATCCCGGCGGAAGTTTCCAAGGAAGCGGGGCCCTTTTCACAACGTACTTCCCCGCGGTCCCGGTCCCGGGGACCGCGACGGGAAGAAGGGACAGGTCGCAGTCGGTCTCCCGCGCCTCTCCGGTGTCCAGGACGACGCGGAGCCGCGCACGCGCGTTTTCGGCGTCGCGGGGAACGCGGAGTTCCAGCGAGGCCGGCCCGTCGTCCCAGGCGACGCAGACCGGGGGGCAGACGCGTTCCCACGCGGACGATTCGGCACGGCGCAGCGCCTCCGGCGCGTCCCGGATCGTTTCCAGGGGCTCCCCCAGGGAGCGAAGCACGGCGAGGAGCGTCTCCGGGGGCGGCGTCCTCCGCTGGTGCAGGATGTCGAAATAGGAGGTCTGCACCCCGCGGAGGCGCGCCAGCCGCCGCAGTCCGCGGATCTCCCCGTCGCTTCCGGGGGTCACTCCGGCGCCTCCACCAGGGAAAGGATCCCGAGCAGCGGGAGCTTGACCCAGTCGGGCCGGTTGTTCAGCTCGTACCCCAGTTCGTAGATCGCTTTTTCCAGAAGGAACGTGTCGAGCAGGATCGACAGCTCCTCCCGGGTATGGGGGAGGAACGCCCCTTCCTTCGCGACGGCAAGGTACCCCTGGAGGAACGCCGAAGAAACCCAACCGTTCCAGCAGTCGGCCCACGGCTCGAGGGATTTGACGTCGTCCGACCGGACGCTGCCGCCGACCTCCCCGATGAGGGGGGCATAGGAGGCGTAGTGGAACGAACGGAGCATCCCCGCCACGTCCCGCACGGGCGACCGCTTGATCCGGCGCTCGGCCAGCGAGCGGGCCGGCTCCCCTTCGAAATCGATGAGGACGAATTCCTTCCCGGTGAAGAGGACCTGCCCGAGGTGGTAGTCGCCGTGGACCCGGATCCGCATCGCCGTGATCTTCCGGTCGAGAATCCCCTGGAACCGCTTCAGGATCCTCTCTTCCATATCCAGTACCACCCGCCCCTGTCCGCGATCGGTTTCCGGAAGGGTGCCGACCCGCTTCCGCAGCAGGGAGAAGGTCTGGGCGGTGAGGTTCCGCATCGACTGGTACAGGGACCGCTGGTAGAACGGCGTGAACGGCTCGGGGGCGAAGGACGGATCCCCCACGTTCGAGGCCATGGCGAGGTGGAACTCCGCCGTCCGCTCTCCCAGTCGGCGGGCCGCCAGGAGGTACGAACCGATGAGGTCGTTCACCCTTTCGGGAACGACCTCGTCGACCATCCGGAGCGGGCGGGATCCCGGGCACGGGACTTCCTTGATGTCGGCGGACCGCGCCGTGACCCGCTCGAAGAACCGCCCGAGGTTGTCCAGGGTGTATTGCCACGCGTCCCCCTGGTTCGGGACGAACCCCATCAGGATCGCGAGAGTCATCGGTTCCTCGTGCGCCCCCTGTATTGCAGGGAGCCGCCGACGGGAGGGGTGTGGGGGAAGGCCGCCCCCTCCGTCAGGTAGGTCCCGATCTCGAGATCCGGGTTCACTCCCTGGTCGATGCGGCGGAAGATCTTCAGGATCATCTTGTCCCCGAAGATCACCGAGCTGTTGCTCTGCTCCGCCTTGCCCGGAACCGGGGGCGGCGGTTCCTTCGATTCGCCGCGGATCTTCCGGAACGCGCGGGCGGGAACGCCGAGGATTTCTCCCCCCGCGCCCCGGAAGCGCCGCCGGTGACCGATCGTGTCCAGGAGGAACAGGCACGATCCCTTGTCCTGCAGCGCGTCGAAGAGAACATGCTGTCGCGACGCATCGGCGACCCGGGCGATCACCGCCCCGGGGGCTTCGGCAAGCATCCGCTCCGCCTCGGGCCCCGACGCAAAGGCGACGGGGAGGGAATAGAGGTCCGGATCCCCCTCCGTGTAATCGGCCTGGACGAGCAGCAGGTGCAGGTGGGACGCCCCGTTGGCGAGGGGGATCGCTTCCAGGACCCGGGCCCATTTCATGCGACGGGCCTTCCCGCCGAACCAGCGCCGGCTCCGCAGGTAGGCGGGCAGGATCTTCTCCAGCGTCCCGCGAAGGTCCTTCCGGAACAGGCTGTCCGGACCGCCCTTGACATGCAGGACCGGCGCCTGGGTCTCGGCGGGGATCGTGGCCGTGGCGGTCTCCTTCTCCCTGTCGGGACTCTCCAGGGAGAACCAGTAGAAGATGTGCGCCCCGAGGGTGAGGAAGTACGGGGAACCCTTGATGGGGGGGAACTCGGTCTTCCCGACCAGTTCCACCGGGACCTTTCCCTTGTGCGCGGACAGGTCGAGCTCCACGAACTGGGGGAACCGGGAAAGGTTCGCCACCACCAGGACCAGCTCGCCCTCGAACGACCGGAGAAACGCGAGCACCTTGTGGTTCTCCGGGGTGAGGAACTCGATGGCGCCCCTGCCGAAAGCCTTGAACTGCTTGCGGAGTGCGATGACCCGCTTCATCCACCAGAGCATGGAACTGGAGTTGTTCTGGCGCGCCTCGACGTTGACCGTCTCGTAGTGGTAATCCGGGTCGATCGTCACCGGAAGGAACATCTTCTGGGAGGATCCGCGGGAGAATCCGGCGTTCCGGTCGGCGTTCCACTGCATCGGGGTGCGCACGCCGTTGCGGTCGCCGATGTAGATGTTGTCCCCCATGCCGATCTCGTCGCCGTAGTAGAGGACCGGCGTCCCCGGGAGGGAGAGCAGGAGCGCGTTCATCAGCTCGAACTTCTTCCGGTCCTTGCCCAGCAGGGGGTAGAGACGGCGGCGGATCCCGAGGTTGATCCTCGCGTGCGGGTCGTTGGCGTACACGCGGTACATGTAGTCCCGCTCCTCGTCGGTGACCATTTCGAGGGTCAGCTCGTCGTGGTTCCGGAGGAACAGGGCCCATTGGCACTTCGCGTGAATCGGCGGCGTCTGGGACAGGATGTCGATGATCGGGTACCGGTCCTCCATGCGGATCGCCATGAACATCCGGGGCATCAGCGGGAAGTGGAACGCCATGTGGCATTCGTCCCCGTCCCCGAAATAGGCGGCCGCGTCTTCGGGCCACTGGTTCGCCTCCGCCAGCAGCATGCGGTTGGGGTACCGTTCGTCCACGCGCTTCCGGATCGTCTTGAGCGCCTTGTGCGTCTCGGGGAGGTTCTCGCAGCTGGACCCTTCCCGCTCGTAGAGGTACGGCACGGCGTCGAGCCGCAGGCCGTCCACTCCCATCGCCAGCCAGAACTGCATCGTCTGGACCATGATCTTGCGGACCTCGGGGTTGTCGAAGTTCAGGTCCGGCTGGTGGGAGTAGAACCGGTGCCAGAAGTAGGCGTTTGCCAGCGGGTCCCACGTCCAGTTGGCGGACTCGAAATCCTTGAAGATGATCCGCGCGTCCCGGTACTTGTCCGGCGTGTCGCTCCAGACGTAGAAGTCCCGCCACCTGCTGCCGGGGGGGGACCTGCGGGCCCTCTGGAACCACGGGTGCTGGTCCGAGGTGTGGTTCAGGACGAGCTCGGTGATGACGCGGAGACCGCGGCGGTGCGCTTCGCGGAGGAACAGCCGGAAATCGGACAGCCCCCCGTAGGCCGGGTTCACGGCGGTGTAGTTGGAGATGTCGTAGCCGTCGTCCTTCAGGGGGGAAGGGTAGAAGGGGAGGAGCCAGAGGGCGGTGACGCCGAGGTCCTGCAGGTAGTCCAGCTTC
>Ga0075349_1000079_pt1 | contig 10463 bp, 11 predicted proteins | sample RushSE_TuleB_D1_FD_120066 | JGI IMG/M metagenome (GOLD analysis project Ga0075349, IMG submission 120066) | Natural and restored wetland microbial communities from the San Francisco Bay, California, USA, that impact long-term carbon... | ecosystem: Environmental > Terrestrial > Soil > Wetlands ... | reverse complement strand
ATGTCGGTCTCCGTGAGGATCCCGACGAGTTTCCCGTCCCGCGTGACCGGAAGCCCGGAGATCCGGTACTTCTTCATCACCTCGAGGGCCTCGACGACGCGCTGGTCGGGATCGACCGTGATCGGGTCGGAGATCATGCCGCTCTCGGATTTCTTCACCCGGTCGACCTCGGTCGCCTGCTCGTCCGCGGTGTTGTTCCGGTGGATGATCCCGATCCCCCCCTCGCGGGCCATCGCGACGGCGGTATCCGACTCCGTGACCGTGTCCATCGCGGCGGACACGAGCGGGATGTTCAGCCGGATGTCGGGCGTGAGATTGACGGTCACGTCGACGTCCTTCGGGATCACGGCGGACTCCGCCGGGATCAGCAGCACGTCGTCGAACGTCAACCCTTCCACCATTGTCACCGTCGACGGTCTCCCCGTTCCCTTTTTCATCCGCTCTCTCCCCCGTGTCGTCCGACTCCCGCGAGGATCCCCTCGAGGAGGCCGGCGTCGCTCACCGTCCCACCGCTCAAACGGAAATGCTCCATGGCCGCAACGATCAGCAGCGCCCCGGGAACGACGTACCGTTCCCGACCCTTCTCCATCCCCTGCATGCGCAGCCGCTGCGCGTCCGTCATCCGCCCAAGCCGGCCGGCCCACCGTCGGACAACGGTCGCGGAAAGACTCGACCCGTTGATCTTGTCCGGGTCGTAGCGGGTCATCCCCCGCTCCATCGCCGCCAGCGTCGTGAACGTTCCGGCCGTGCCGATCATCCGGCGAAATCTCCTGCGTCCGAACACCCGCGTCCCGTCCTCGATCCGACTCGCCGCGTAATGGGACACGGCGCGGATCTCCCACGGAAGCGGGGGGTCCGACAGCGGCAGAAGGGTGGACAGGACGACCACCCCCGTCGAAAGGGAGACCGATTCACCCTCCCCGGGCCCGAAGGCCAACTCGGTGCTTCCCCCGCCGATGTCCATCGTCACGTCCCCCGGCCTGCCGGCGACCGCCCACCGGATCCCTTCCCAGGTGAGGCGCGCCTCCTCGGGGGGGCCGATCACCTCGATATCGATCCCTTCGGCCGTGGCCGCCTCGAGGAAGTCGGCGCGGTTTTCGGCTTCCCGCAGGCAGGCGGTGCCGCACGCCCGGTACGCCGCGACCCCCCCGGCCCGCATCTCCCGGCGAAATTCCCGAAGGACCCGGAGCCCGGCCGCGAACTCCGCTTCCCCGATCCGGCCGGTTTCCCTCAGGGAGCGTCCCAGCCCGACGATCGATCGCCGCCGCGCGACGGGGACGGGCCGCCTGCCGCCGCGATCCGCTACGAGCATCCGGATCGTGTTCGTCCCGATGTCAATCGCCGCCAGTCGTCGCATCCGGTTCGCCTTCCTTCTCCGCCGGGATGGACCCCTCCCTGCCCATGCGCTCCAGGACTCCGATGACGCTGGCCCCGTACAGATACGCCGCCGCGAAGAGGTAGGCAACGATTATAAAACAAATGATGCTGAACAAGGAACCGTAAAGAAGATTCAACTTGCTGAATTTCCTTACGTAAAAGATGAATCCGTACCTGATTCCCTGAAGCAGGGCGAGGAAGATCACGGTCCCCACGAACGCGTTGCGAAGCCGGATTTTTCCCGGGGAGAGGTATCGGTAGCTCAGGACGCTCCCCAGCAACAGGATGCCCACCATGAATATATCCGCGACCAGCCTCATGATCCCACGGAACGCGTGGTCCACCTGTGCGGACATCCCCTTCGTGAGGTAGAAGATCCCGTCCCAAAGGGGCGGCACGATGATCGCGGCCGCGGTCAGCACGATGAGGACGATCACGAAGACGACATGGAACGCGAGGGAGCGCCAGATCCGTTTCTGGCGCTTGCACCTCACCATCACCGAAAGCGCCGTGTGGACCGCTTCCGTCGCGGAGAAGGAGGACAAGAGGAGCAGCACCGTTCCGAGAATCCCGAAGGCGCCCCCCGCCTCCATCAATTTCCGAAGGTTCGGAATGAGCACCCGCGCGCCATAAGGGAACGTGCTGCTCAAGATCTCCTTGAGTTGCTCGAACGGAAGGTCGCTCTTCCCGATGATCCAGCCGGTGGCCGCGAAGGCGAGGAACAGGACCGGGATTGCGGAGAGCAGGATGTTGAACGCGATGGCGGCGCTGTAGACCGAACCGTGGTTCCGGAAGAAGACCGCTGCCCCCTCCGTGATGGCCCGGGACGCCTTTGACGCCCGACGGATCATCGCTCCCGGTAGACGATGCGGACGGGCGACCCCTCGAATCCGAAGCGGTCGCGGATCTTGTTCTGCAGGTAGCGGGTGAACGAGTCCGGGATCCCCTTGCGGTTCTTCACGAAAACGGCGAAGGAGGGCGGCGCGACCCCGACCTGGGTCATGTAGAACGCCCGGTTCCTCCCCGTCGGGGAAGGGATCGGGACGGTGTAGAGGAACGACTGCGCCATCCGGTTCAGCACGCCGGTCGGGACGCGGAGGCGGAAGTTCGCGCTGGCCTCCTCGATCTTCCGGAAGAGTAGCTGGAACCCTTTTCCCGAGGTGGCCACCGTGGGGACGACGGGCGCGAAGGAGGCGTAATCGAGCCCTTCCGTGATCGCGTGCAACCCCTTCCGGCGCGCCTCCTCCGTGGTCCACGCGTCGGCCTTGTTCGCGGCCACGACCACCGCGCGCTCCTCGTCGAGGATGTAGCGCAGGACCTGCCGGTCCTGGTGGGTGAGCCCCCCGGGACCGTCGACAAGGAGGATCGCGAGTTCGCACCGCTTGATCGAGTCGAGGCTCTTCATCACGGAGAAGATTTCCACCGCCCCTTCGGTCTTCCGCTTCGCGCGGATCCCCGCGGTGTCGATCAGCAGGTACTTCCTTCCGTCCCGCTCCACCCTCACGTCGATCGCGTCGCGCGTGGTGCCCGGGACCTCCGAGGCGATGACCCGCTCGAATCCCGCCAGCGTGTTGACAAGCGTCGACTTTCCAACGTTGGGACGCCCCACCACGGCGATCCGCGGAAGGGGGGCGTCCGTCGCGTCCGTCGCCTCCCCGTCGTCGATCCGTTCGGGGATCCGAGCGACGATCGCCTCGAGCAGTTCGGATACCCCGGTGCCGTGTTCCGCGGAAACGGGATGGATCGCGTCGATGGAGAGGGCGTGGAACTGGGAGACCCCTTCCCTGCCTTCCTTCGCGTCCACCTTGTTCGCCGCGAGCAGGACCGGCTTTCCGCGCTCCCGCAGCATTCCCGCGATCTCCTTGTCGAGGGGGAGCAGCCCGTCGCGGGAATCGACCAGGAAGACGACCAGGTCGGACTCGTAGACCGCCCGCAGGACCTGCCCCCGGATCTTCGGGAGGAGATCGTCCTCCCCTTCGCCCGTCATGTACCCGCCGGTGTCGACGAGGAGGAAACGGCGGCCGTCGTACTCCACCGGCTCGGCGACGAGGTCCCGCGTGATCCCTGGCTGATCGAACGTGATGGCCCGCCGCTTCCGCGCCATCCGGTTGAAGAGGGTGGACTTTCCCACGTTCGGGCGCCCCACCAGCGCCACCGTGAACCTAGACGGGCTCATATCCCAGATGCCTCAACATCGATTCGCTTCTCGACCAGTCCCGTTCCACGACGACGAACAGTTCGAGGTATACCCGCGACCCCGTCTCCTTCTCGAGCTCGATGCGCGAGGCGGTCCCGACCTTCTTCAGGAACGCGCCGCCCTTCCCGATCACGATCCCCTTCTGGGAATCCCGCTCCACGAGGATCTCGGCCCGGATGCGGATCAGGTTCTTCTCGGGCTCTTCCTTGTATTCGTCGATCCGCACCGCGACGCTGTAGGGGATCTCCTCGTCGAGCCCCTCGAAGAGCTTTTCACGGATCACCTCCTTGGCGATGAAGCGCATCGGGAGGTCGGTAAGGTCCTCTTCCGGGTAGAACGCCGGCCCCTCGGGCAACCGCGCGAAGAGCGCGGTCACGAACGCCTCCACGCCGTCCCCTTTCGTCGCGGAGACGAGGAACGACGCGGCGTAGAAATCGTCACGCGAAAGACTCTTCCGGACCTCGTCCGCAGCCGCCCGGCCGATCCGGTCGACCTTGTTCACCACGAGGATGCGCGGGACCGGGATCTTTTCGAGGATCCCGCGGACCATGGCGTCCTCCGGCCCTTTCCCCACCGGGCGGTCGTCGATCACATGGGCTACGATGTCGGCCTCCTCGCCGATCCGGCAGGCGGTGCGGACCATGTGGGAATTGAGGGCCCTCGTCGGCTTGTGGATCCCGGGGCTGTCGAGGAATACGATCTGCCCCCGCGTCTCCGTGAGAATCCCCGCGATCCGGTCCCTCGTCGTTTGCGGCTTCCGCGTGACGATCGCGATCTTGGCGCGCACGATAAGGTTGAGCAGGGTCGATTTCCCCACGTTGGGGCGGCCCAGCAGGGCGACGAAGCCCGATTTCAGGTTCACGGGGTCTCCCCGCCGCCCAGGAGAAACGATATCGCTTTCGACGCCGCGTCCATCTCCGCCTCCTTGAGTGACGTTCCGCATCCCCCGGCCGGCGCCTGGCCTTGAACCCGGACTTCCACCCGGAAGAGCCGGTCGTGCGGCGGCCCCTCGGCGGACAGGATCGTGTACGCCGGGAGGGGCAGACGCTCCCCCTGGCACCACTCCTGCAGCCGCGACTTCGCGTCGAACCCGGCGACCAGCGCGCCCATCAGGTCCGGGAGGCGGAAATGGTTTTGCACGAACCGAAGGGCCGCCTCGTGCCCGCCGTCGAGGAAGATCGCTCCGATGACCGCCTCCACCGCGTCGGCGGCCATCTTCCGGGTGACCCCGACCCCCTTCCGGCGGACGGAGGGGTCGATCCGCAGCGATCCAGGGACGCCGATCCGCTCCGCGATCTTCGCGAGGTTCCGGTTGTTGATGATCGAGGCCCGCGTCTTGGTGAGGACCCCCTCCCCCGCCAGCGGCAGCATCCGGTACATCTCCTGCGCGACGCAGAGGTTCAGCACGGCGTCCCCCAGGAACTCGAGCCGCTCGTACGACCGCTTCCCTTCCTCGTGCCCGGGGGCGGAGCCGTGCCGCAGCGCCTCCTCGAGCAGATCCTTCGCTCCGAATCGGTATCCGATCCGTTCCTCGAACGTGGAAAACGTCAAACGGCCGTCCCCTCGAGGTGTTCGCCGCGAACGGCGTCGATCCGGACGGGGATCAAATCCCCGCGCGCGCCGGTCGCCGCGCGGAAGACCGCATCGGCGTAATTTTCCGTGGTCCCGCGCATCTCCCCGGTCTTCGGGTTCCTCGCCGACGCCGCCACGATCAAGGTCTTCCCCACCTGTTTCTCGAGGAACTCCCTGCGGATCGCGGCATCCGCCGCCCGAAGGCGCGCGACCCTCCGCGTCTTCTCCGCCGCGGTCACGTCGTCCGGCCATCCCGCGCTCTCGGTCCCGGGCCGGGGGGAGTATGGAAAGGGGTGAAGGTAGCTCAACGGGGTGGCGCGGATCAGCCGCATCGTCTCCTCGAAATCGTCGGCGGTCTCCCCCGGGAACCCGGCGATCACGTCGGCCCCCAGACGGATTCCCGGGACCTCGGCGGCGAGCAGCTCCAGTCTCTCACGATACTGCCTCGCCGTATATGGGCGGCGCATCCGGAGGAGGACCCGGTCGGAACCGCCCTGCAGCGGAACGTGGAGGTGCGGGCAGAGACGGTCCCGCGTGGAAAGGAGGGAAACGAGCCCGGACGTGACTTCAAGAGGCTCGACCGAGCCCAGGCGGAACCTGCACACGGAAGTCGCCCGGAGAAGCGCCTCGACGAGGCCCGCGAGGCCGTCACGGTCGCCGCGGTCGGCACCGTAGCGCCCGACGTGGATCCCGGTCAGGACGATCTCCCGGGCGCCGTCCTCCTCCGCCCGGACCGCGCGCTCGACGACCTCCCGCCGCGGCAGGGACCGGCCGGACCCCCGTGCTTTCGGAACGATGCAGTAGGCGCACGCCCCGTCGCACCCGTCCTGGACCTTCAGGAATACGCGGCTGTGCCCCAGCAAGCGGTCCGCCGCGAACTCGGACAACTCCTCTTCGGGCGGAGGCGCGTCGCCGGCCAGGGAGCGAAGCAACTGCGGCAGGCCGGACGGTTCGCGGATCCCAAGCCAATGGTCCACCTCGGGAACGGACGCGCGGGCTTCGGGGCTTGTTTCCGCGAAGCAGCCGGTCATCACGAGGACCGCGCCCGGATGCCTGCGGCGCAGGCGCCGGGCCAGCGACCGGCAATCCCGGTCGGCCCTGCGGGTGACGGTGCAGCTGTTGATGACCAGGACGTCGGCAGGGTCTCCGTCCCCCACAAGCTCGAACCCGGCGCGTGCCGCGTGAGCGAGGATCGCCGCGGAGTCGGCGAAGTTCGCCTTGCAGCCGACGGTCGCTACCGAGAGTCGGCCGCGCATTCGATGCAGCCCCCGCCGAGAACCTCGTCCCCGTCGTAAAGGACGAGGGCCTGCCCGGGGGTCACGCTGCGCTGGGGCGTCTCGAAGGTGACCGCGAGACGGTCCCCCGTCGCCTTCACGGAGCACGGCGCCCCGGGGTGGTGGTACCGTACCCGGGCCGTCGCGCGGAACTCCTCCCCCGGCGGGGAGCCGGCTACGAAGGTGGGGGAGACGACCGTCGCCCCTCCGGAGAACGTTTCCCCGTCGCTGCCGAGGACGACCTCGTTCCTCCCGGCGTCGATCGCCACGACGTAGAGCGGCTCCTTCGATGCGATCCCGATCCCCTTGCGCTGCCCGACCGTGTAGTGCAGGATCCCCTTGTGGTTCCCCAGGAAGTTCCCCTCCCGGTCCACGAAGCGCCCGCGGTCCTCGCGGATCCCCCGGCTCTCGAGGAACCGGGTGTAGGAGTCGTCGGTGACGAAGCAGATGTCCTGGCTCTCCCGCTTCTCGTACACCGGCAGACCCGCGCCGAGGGCGACCTCCCGCACCTGCTCCTTCATCATCTCCCCCACGGGGAACCGGATCCGCCGCAGCCGGTCGGAGTCGAGCGAATAGAGAAAGTACGACTGGTCCTTCCGGACGTCCGGCGAGGTGAAGAGGCGGCAACGCCCGTCGGGCTCCGTGCGGATGACCGCGTAATGCCCCGTGGCGACCCCTTCCGCCCCGAGCTCGTCGGCCTTGCGCAGCAGCGCGCGGAATTTCATGTGCTCGTTGCACAGGATGCACGGATTCGGCGTCCGGCCCGCCTGGTACTCCCGGACGAACGGGTCGATCACCTCCCTGCGGAATTCGTCCCGCAGGTTGAGGACGTAGTAGGGGATCCCCAGGGTGTCGCACACTCGCCGGGCGTCGTACAGGTCGTCCAGCGAGCAGCAGGTCCCCTCGCGATCCCGCGTCACGGACGAATAGTCGTAGAGGTCCATCGAGATGCCGATGACCTCCCACCCGTCCCGCTGCAGGAGCAGCGCCGCCACGGAGGAGTCGACCCCCCCGCTCATCGCCGCCAGGATCCGTTTCTTCGTCATCGCGCTTTCGCCTTTTGCGGGTGGTAAAGCGGCGACATCGCCCGCAGCTTGTCGACGACCGTCTCGATGGCGTCCACCGCGTACGCCACGTCGTCGTCCGTGTTCCCGTACCCGAGGGAGAACCGGAGGGCGCCCTGGGAATCCGTCGGGTCGGCCCCCATCGCCGCCAGGATCGGCGACCCCTCGAGCGACCCCGAGGTGCAGGCGGAGCCCGAGGAGCAGGCGATTCCCATCATGTCGAGGTTCAGCAGCAGCGCCTCCCCTTCCACGAACCGGAACGAGATGTTGACCGTGTTCGGAAGCCGCAGGGTGGGGTGGCCGTTCAGCACGAGATCGGGGATCCGCGCGAACAACGCCCGCTCGAACGCGTCCCGGAGCCGGCGGACCTCGGCCGCCTCCCCCGCCATGTTTTCCGACAGGAGGGAGAACGCCTTCCCCATCCCGACGATCCCCACCACGTTCTCGGTGCCGCCCCGCCGGCCCCGCTCCTGGTGCCCCCCGTGGAGGACCGCCTCGATCTCGATCCCCTTCCTCACGATCAGCCCGCCCGCCCCCTTGATGCCGTTCACCTTGTGCCCGGAAAACGTCAGCAGGTCCACGGGAAGCGACTCCCATGGGAGCGGAACCTTGCCGGTCGCCTGGACCGCGTCGGTGTGCATGAGCACGCCGGCTTCCCGCGCGATCGCGCCGATCTCCGCGATGGGCATCAGGCAGCCCGTCTCGTTGTTCGCCGCCATGATGGAGACGAGGATCGTGTCCCTGGCAAGCGCGCTCCGCACCGCGTCGGGCTCCACGATCCCCTGGCGGTTGACCGGGACGTACGTCACGCGGAACCCCTGCGACTCGAGGAACCGGCACGTGTTCATGATCGCAGGATGCTCCACCTGCGACGTGACGATGTGCTTCCCCGCATTCCCCGCCCGGCGCGCCACGCCGATCACCGCAAGGTTGTCGGCCTCGGTCCCGGAGCTCGTCAAGACGACCTCCAGGGGGCGGCATCCGTAGAAGGCGGCGATCTCCGCGCGCGCGTCCTCAACCGCCTTGCGGACGTCCCGCCCCGCCCAGTGGATGCTGGAGGGATTTCCGAAGTGTTCGCCGAGGAACGGCTGCGCGGCGGCCGCCACCTCCGGGTGGACCGGGGTCGTGGCGTTGTGGTCGAAGTAGATCCTCCTCACGCCCCCACCTCCTCGCGCGTTTCCCGGCGCTCCTCGAACAGGTCCTGCACGGACATCGAATCGAGGAACTCCTCGATCCTTGCCTCGAGGGCGTCCCACATCCCCTGGGTCCGGCACCGGTCGATCCTTCCGCACGCGACCCCCGACCGGCGGCAACCGACCCGCGCGGGCTTCCCCTCCGCGGTCCGGATGATCTCCCCGACGGTGATCCCGGAGGGGTCCCGGGCGAGGATGAACCCGCCGCCGGGGCCGCGAACGCTCTTCACGATGTTCTGCTTGCGCAGCCGCAGGAAAAGCTGCTGCAGGTACGGCTCGGGGATCGACTCCCGCTTCGCGATCGTCTGGATCGGCACGGGGTTTCCCCGGGACGACGCGGCCAGCGAAACCATCGCCATCACGGCATACCGTCCCCGGGTGGTGATGTTCACGTCCCGGTCCCCGCCTCCGCGGGCTGCTGCGTCTCCTCGACGCGCCGGGTCAGCTCCTCGACCCGCTTCTCGAGGGCGACGATCTGGTCGGTCAGGCACTTGATCGCCTTCCCTTCCGGATCGGGCGTCCCTCCCACGCCGCTCGGGTCGTTGTAGACGTTCCCCTCGCGGTAGACGATGCGCCCGGGGATCCCGACGACCGTCGAGTTGGGCGGCACCTCCCGGTTCACCACCGATCCGGATCCGATCTTGGAGTCGTGCCCGACGCGGATCGCGCCGAGAATCGCCGCCCCCGCCCCGACGATCACGTTGTCCTCGAGGGTGGGGTGCCGCTTCCCCTTGTTCCAGCTCGTCCCGCCCAGGGTCACGCCGTGGTACAGGGTGACGTTGTTGCCGATCTCGGCCGTCTCCCCGATCACCACCCCCATGCCGTGATCGATGAAAAAACCGTCGCCGATCGTCGCCCCCGGGTGGATCTCGATCCCCGTGAGGGTTCGCGAGATGTGGGAAAGGAACCGTGCGAGGATCCGGAAATCGTGCGTCCAGAGCCAGTGCGCGAGGTGGTGGAAGCGGACGGCGTGGAAGCCCGGGTAGCAGAGGAAGATCTCGAGCACGCTGCGCGCTGCGGGATCCCTCTCGAAGATGACCTTGATGTCGTTCCGGATCGATTGGAACATCATCCCTCCCCGCGGAAAGATAGTATAAGACATTTTAGGTCAATTATTCTGCAAATTGGAAAGAAATGGAAGGATTATCTGCAGCCGCTTCGCCTTGATCCCCTTGACGCCGAGAAGATCCCTGGGGGAACGGAACCGCCCGAGGCGATCCCGTTCCCGTACGACGGCGGCGGCGACCTCGTCGGAGATCCCGGGCAGTTCCGAGATCTCCCGAAGGGAAGCCTTGTTTATATCTACCCGTTTCCCAATGAGGTATTTCTGTCGGATCGTCAGCGATCCGCTCCGTGGGCTTTCGGCGTGAAGGAGGACCGTTTCGTTGTCGGGGACGGACCGGAAGACGGCGGCACTGTCGATCCTGCCCATGGAAGGGAGAAAAACGACCGAGGCAACGCGCTTCGCCGAAGCGAGAACATTCCAGACCAGGAGGATCAGGGAAAGAACCAGGACGCCGCGTCGTCTCCCGCCGCTACCTTCCCTGCTCCCATAGGTCGGCACGCCGCGACCTCCACAGCTTGTACCGGATGCTGTCCACCAGGGCCTGCCAGGACGCCTCGATGATGTTGTGCGACACGCCCACGGTGCCCCAGATCTCGTCCTTGTCGCCGGATTTAATCAAGACGCGTACCGAGGAGCCGGTCCCTCCCTGGCGGATCACGCGGACCTTGTAGTCGAGGAGCTTCACCTCGGCCACTTCCGGGTAGAATTTCTCGAGGGCCT
>Ga0075349_1000074_pt1 | contig 10619 bp, 11 predicted proteins | sample RushSE_TuleB_D1_FD_120066 | JGI IMG/M metagenome (GOLD analysis project Ga0075349, IMG submission 120066) | Natural and restored wetland microbial communities from the San Francisco Bay, California, USA, that impact long-term carbon... | ecosystem: Environmental > Terrestrial > Soil > Wetlands ... | reverse complement strand
GGCTTCCGGGCGCCAGTTTGGCCACACGCCGGGCGAGGTCGTTAAAACCCCGTCCGGCCCGCGATTCCGGGTATAGATCGCTGACGAGCCGCTGCTGCTTGACGCTGCGCGTGAGCTTGTCGTCCCGCAGCACGCAGCCGAGATAGTCGATATGAATGTCCAGAAACCGGTCGGTGACCAGCTCCAGCTGCCGGAACACGTCCTGGGCCTCCTTGGGGCTCGCGGCCATGTTCACCACCAGCTTGCAGGATTTCTCGGAATACTTGAGCGACAGGACCTTCATCAACGCATAGGCATCGGTGATGGAGGTCGGCTCGGGCGAAACGACCACCATGATCTCGTGCGCCAGCACGTTGAAATCCATCACGTTGGAGGAGATCCCGGCCGCCGTGTCGATGAGCAGCAGGTCCATGTCGTCGATCAGCCGGTCGAGCTCCGTGAACACCTGCATTTTCTGCTCGTGGGTCAGCTGAGTCAGGTCCTGAATGCCGGAGGCGGCCGGAAGGATCTTCATCTGGCCCGGGCCTTCCTCGACAATCTCCGCCATGGATTTTTCACCGCGGATGACGTGGGAAATGTTGAACCTCGGCGCGACGCCGAGCAGCACATCCAGGTTCCCCAACCCAAGATCCGCATCCAGGATCATGACCTTCTTCCCAAGCCGGCTGAGGGTGTAGCCCAGGTTGGCGACGATGTTGGTCTTCCCGACCCCGCCCTTGCCGCTGGTGATGGCGATCACCCGCGCCTGGGATTTTCGACGACGGCCATGCTCCTCGTCGCCGCACGCCGGGCCGCGTCGTGGCAGGGGGATCACCTTGTTCGGGGAATGGTTCACGATCATGCGTCGGCAGTCTCCTCACTCAGCATCGGTCAACGGTAGGCGGATATTCGAACCCTGTCCCTCAAACCCGCTTCCGTGCCGGCCGGTTCCGTCGTGTCCGGGCTGCAGTTGCGGCATGCCTGGAAATTCCGGGATTCGGCCTCGGCCGGGGAAGCGAACTGAAGCAGGTGATCGCGTTTGATCTTGCGAACCCATTTGCAATCGGGTCGGTGATAGAGCTCGGAGCTGCGGTTGGCGACGAATAGCACCGGAGCGGGCGTTTCCCCGGGCATGCCGGCCGGCCGCGAGTGGGTCACCCGGCGGACGTCGTGCGCCTCCGGCACCGGCCAGAGCCGGCTGACGAGCAGCTCCAGGGATCGCTCCGTCACGTCCTCCGGAATGCACGGACCGGTGCTCAGCCAGGAAAGCGGCAGCTGGCTGCGGATCAGCACGTTCAGCAGGCTGCCGTAGACACCGGTTTCATCGAGCCGGGTGAAAGCCAGGCCGCTGACCGGAACTTTCTTCCAGGCCTCGATGACCGCCATCAGGTCGGCCTCGCGGCTGCCGGCGTTCAACACCAGGTGCACCTCGCCGCACTTCAGTGCGGTCAGGATCCGGCGCACCTCGGATCGGCGCTCTGTTTCGCCGGGGCTCACGCCGGGCGTGTCGATGAGGATGCAGTCCATGGATGACCAATCGCCGAGTGCCTGCCGCGCGTCGCCGACGGAGGTGACCACGGCCAACGGCACGCCCAGGATCCCGGCATAGATGCGCAGCTGTTCAACGGCGCCGATTCGTTGATCATCCAGAGTCATCAAGGCGATTCGCTGGCCCTTGCGCACGGCTTCGATGGCGGCCAGCTTCATGACCATGGAGGTCTTTCCCGCGCCGTTCGGACCGACCAGCGCCAGCACCCGCGGAGACCCGGGCTCGCCCGTGTCGACGGAGCAGCGCAACCCCATATCCTGAAGGGCCGGCGCCGCGAGCGCCCTCAGGCGGTCCGGACCAAGCAGCGGGCCGTAGCCCGGCAGGCGTTTGATATGCTCGACGAGGTCGGCCGCGAGATCCCGCTGCACCTCCTGCGACAGGAAATGGTGATGCAGCTCCGCCAGTTCGGCTGCCGGCGCAGCCGGTCCGGATGCCGGTGTCGGCGCTGCGCGCCGACCGGTAAACGACCGCAGACTCTTGTTCAGGGAATGGAACAGCCCGGGCCGCGCCGCAGGCCCCGTCGCATCCGGCAACGCCGGGGTGAACACTCGTTGGTCGGCCATACGGCCGGCAGCGGTGTAGGCCGGCCAACCGGTGTCCATTGCTGCGGTGACCTCGACGCCGGACGCCCGGGCACCGCCGAAGAACCCGCGGTTCTGCCGCAGGGTGCGCGCCGACAGGATAACGGCGTCCGGGCCGAACTCGTCCTTCACCATCTTGAGAGCGGCCGTCATGGTTTTGGCTTCAAAGCGTTTAATCTGCATCGGACAGCTCCACGGTTCCGAGGGATCGGATTTCCACGGTGTTCAGCACCTCATCGTAGGAGAGCACGCACAGGTTCGGGATGAATCGATCGACGAGCCGCTTGAACGAAACCCGCACCGGTGACGAGCACAGCACGACCGGCTGAAAATTCAAGGCCGCGCAACGCTCTATCTGGCGGCCCAAGCTGGTCATCATGCGATTGGCGGCCGCAGGGTCCAGCGCCAGAATGCGGCCGTGATCGCCCTTCTGCAGGGCATCCGCCAGAGCGCTCTCGACGCCGTGGCTCAAGGTGATCACGGACAGCGTCCCGTCCGGCGCCGCATGCATCTTCGTCAACGTCCGCGCCAGGGCCTGGCGCACATGCTCGGTCAGGGCGTCCGTGTCCTTGGTGAGCGAGGCCCAGTCCCCCAGAGCCTCCAGGATCGCCAGGAGATCGCGGATCGGGACCTGTTCGCGCAGCAGGTTGTGAAGCACTTTCACCACTGCGCCGAGCGGGAGCAGGTTCGGCACCAGCTCCTCCACTACCTTGGGATGGGACTGTTTCAGATGGTCGAGCATCTGCTGGGCCTCCTGCCGGCCGAGCAGTTCGTGGGCATGCCGGCGGATGGCCTCCGACAGGTGCGTGGTCATCACCGTGGCGGTGTCCACGACGGTGTAGCCCTTGGCCAATGCGCTTTCCTTTGCATTCTCCCGGATCCAGACGGCCGGCAGCCCGTAGGTCGGCTCCCGGGTGGCGATGCCGTCGACATCGCCGTCGGCGCTGCCGGGATTCATGGCCAGGCAGTAGTGGGGCATGAGTTCGGCGCGTGCGATCTCGTTGCCTTTCAAAAGAATGAGGTACTCGCCGGGGTTCAACTGCATGTTGTCCTGGATGTGCACCGGTGGGATGATGATCCCCAGGTCGAAAGCCATCTGACGCCGAATGGCCTTGATGCGTTCCAGCAACTCGCCGTTCTGATTCGCATCCACGAGCGGAATCAGGCCGTAGCCAACCTCGATCGCCAGCACATCCAGCGGCGGCAGGGCCGTCAGGGTTTCGGCGGGTGCCGTCTTGTCGGTGATGGCTTGCTGTTCCTGCTCGGCCTGCTCGGTCTTGCGCCGGGCCTGCACCAGGCTGTAGGACAGGGTGCCGGCCATCACCGCCAGCACCAGAAACGGCAAGGTCGGAAGCCCCGGGACCAGGGCGAAGCCGAACAACACCACCGAGACCATGCTGATGGCTCGTGGGTGAAAGAACACCTGCGAGGTGATTTCAGCGCCCAGGCTGGACTCGTTCCCGGCGCGGCTGACGATGATGCCGGCGGCGGTGGATATGATCAACGCGGGGATCTGGGACACCAACCCGTCGCCGACGGTGAGCAGCGTGTAGTTCTGGGCCGCCAGGCTGAAGGCCATGCCCTTCTGAAAAACGCCGATCGCCAGCCCGCCCACGATGTTGACCAGCGTGATGATGATCCCGGCCACGGCATCGCCGCGCACGAATTTGTTGGCGCCGTCCATGGCCCCGTAGTACTCCGCCTCCCGGGAGATCACCTCGCGCCGCGACCGGGCCTCATGCTCGTTGATGAACCCGGCGTTCAAGTCGGCATCGATGCTCATCTGCTTGCCGGGCATCGCATCCAGGGTGAAGCGGGCGGCCACCTCGGCGATGCGCCCGGCGCCCTTGGTGATCACGGCGAAGTTGATCACCACGAGGATGATGAAAACGATGAGGCCGACCACGTAGTTCCCGCCGACGACGAAGCCCCCAAAGGATTTGATGATGTTTCCGGCGGCGGCGGTGCCTTCGTGGCCGTGCAGCAGAACGATCCGCGTGGTGGCGATGTTCAGCGACAGCCGGAAGAGCGTGGTGAGCAGCAGGATCGACGGGAAGGCCGAAAGCTCAAGCGGGCGCTGGACGTACATGGCCACCAGCAGAATGACCAGGGCGAAAGTGATGCTGAAGGCCAGCAGCAGATCCAAGAGCATGGTCGGCAGCGGGATGACCATGAACACCAGGATGCACACGACCGCACCCGCCAGCGATATGTCGCTGGTCTTGGACAACCGCGGCAAGGGCCCGGAAATCGTAGATGCTTGAGCTAATGCCATGTGTGTTTCGTCCTGTCTGCGTTCCGGAGTCGGTTCTTCAAATCAGACCTTGACGGTGCATTTTCCATGCCTACAGACGGCCGCGCGTCCTCTATCTTTAAGCGAACAACCTCAGTCGCGGCCGTCTGTTTGTGCATGTGTAGATAGAAATACGTAGATTCCGAACCGAAGAGCTTTCAGCAACAACATCTTGTGGCCGGCGTTTTTGACAAGCGGGACAGGTTGACGGCTACGAGGGCGGCCATTCCATTTGGCCGGCGCTTTTTAATTGGAGATCAGAGCTTAGCGACAAATTATTGTCGAAACTGAACGGCAGATCGATGACGAGATAAACCCGGGATAGAGATTCAAGGCCGCAACGGCAAGAAAACAACCCTTGGATAGCTTTTCCGTAAGTCTGCCGCCCCAAGCGGCGGGCTTACGGAAAAGCTATAGGTTGTGCTTTCCCTTGAGCCGGTAGACGTAAGCGAGGACTTCGGCCACTGCGCGGTACAGGTCGACGGGGATGGTGTCTCCCGGGTCGGCCATCTTGTAGAGCGCCTGAGCGAGGGGTTTGTTCTCGACGATGGGAACGTTGCTTTCCCGGGCGATATCCCGGATGCGCTCGGCGATGTAATCGGCGCCCTTGGCCGTCACCCGCGGGGCGGTCATCTCCGCGGGGTCGAACCGCAAGGCCACCGCCAAGTGGGTCGGGTTGGTGATGACCACATCGGATGTCGGCACCTCCGCCATCATGCGCTGGTAGGCCGCCTGGCGCTGGAGCGAACGGATCCGGGACTTGACCTGCGGGTCGCCCTCGGTTTGCCGGCGCTCGTCCTTGATTTCCTGCTTGGTCATTTTGAGGCTTTCCTCGTGCTGCCAGCGTTGGTAGAGGTAGTCCAAGGCCGCCAGCACGATGAGGGCCAGGCAGACGTAGAGGATGATCTTGAAGGCCGCCGTGTGGGTGAAATCCCAGATCCCACCCACATCCCGGCGCACCAGGGACGGGAACTCCGTCAGGTACCCGGACACCACCGACCATGCAATAGCGCCGACGAACACGATCTTCAACAGGGACTTGACCAGTTCCACCAGCCCCCGGGTGGAAACGATGCGTTTCAGACCCGCCATCGGGTTCAGTTTCGAAAACTTCGGAGACATCGCCTCCGTGTGCAGCTCGAAGCCGATCTGGGCGACGTTGCCGATAAAGCCCGCCACCATCAGGGGCAGGCAGACCGGCGCCAGCAGCCAGAGACTGGTCTCAGTGAGGTCGAGCATCAGGGCGCCGGCATCGCCGAGCGTGTGGATCCGAATGGAGTGCAGACGACCGAATATGCCGGCCACGAGCCGGGTCAGCTGATCGAGAAGGTGGGGCCCGGCGAAGACGAAAACGCCCAGCAGCGTAAACAGGATGAGGGTCGAGGGGATTTCACGGCTGATGGCCACCTGCCCGCGCTTGCGGGCCTCCATCCGGCGTTTGCCGGTGGCTTTTTCACTCCGCTCCTGGCCGGTTGACTCCGCCATCGGGCTCCCCTAATGCAAGGCCTTGAGCAGGAACAGGGCGTTGCGCGGCATGCCGGCGAACAGGTCCCCCATGTAGGCGGCGAGGTGCGGCAGACTCAGGCCGAAAAACAGCAGGCCCACGGCGATGTTGACCGGCATGGAGACGACGAAGATGTTCATCTGCGGCACGGTTCGCGCCACCAGGCCGAAGGCCACGGTGCCGAGCAGAAGCGCCACGACGACCGGCGCCCCGGCCTTCAGGCCCATGATGAACATGTCCGCCGTCAACCGTGTCAGCCGCTCCAGCACCGGGCCGTTGACATGGAACCCGACCGGCGGGACGATCTCGAAGCTCTCCACGAGGGTGCGGATGAACCAGTGGTGGCCGTTGATGGCCAGAAAGACCAGCGTCGCCAGCAGGCTCATGAACTGCGACAGAATCGCCACTTGATCTTCGGAGGCGGGGTCGATCACCTCGGCGATCGCAAGCCCCATCTGGTAGCCTGCCAATTCACCGGCCAGCTGGACGCCCTCGAAAACCAGCCGGATCGCAAACCCCGCCAGGATGCCGATCATCACTTCGCCCGCGGCGGACACGGTCAGCGTGATGACATCGGTTGCAGCCGGCAGCGGGCCGACCGCCACCAGCGGGAAGATCAGCAGGCTCGTCACCAGGCACAGGCCGATGCGAAAGATCACCGGCACGCTCGCACCGTTCAGCATGGGGATCGCCATCAGAAACGCTCCGGTCCTGAGGAACACCAGGAAAAACAGCTGCAGCTGGGGAAGCGTTACGGCAAGCGATACCATGAAGGGTCCTGTCTTCGGCCGAAAGGCGGCCCGTTCAGCGGATGTACTGGTTCATGCTCATGAACATCTGCACGGTGAAACCGACCAGGGTCTGCATCATCCAGGGGAAGAAAAAGACGAGCGCCGCGGCCACCGCCAGCATCTTGGGTATGAAGGTGAGGGTCATCTCGTTGATGGAGGTGGCCGACTGGAAAATGCTCACCAGCAACCCGACCAGCAGCCCGGCCAGCAGCATCGGCGCCGAGAGCAGGATCGTGATCTTGATCGCCTCATAAAAAAAACCGGTGATGTAATCGGATGTCATTGCTCCTCCTGTCAGACGAAACTCTTGACCAGCGACCCCACCAACAGATACCAGCCGTCGGCCAGCACGAACAGCAGCAGCTTGAACGGCAGTGACACCATGACCGGCGGCAGCATCATCATGCCCATCGACAGGAGCACGGCGGCCACCACCATGTCCACGATCAGAAACGGCACATAGAGCAGCAGCCCGATTTCAAAAGCGGTCTTGACCTCGCTGATGATGAAGGAGGGGATCAGCACGCTGGTGGGGATCTCCTCCGGGTTCTGAGGCCGTTTAAGCTTGGCAACGTCCACGAAAAGCGCCAGGTCTTTTTCGCGCGTCTGCTTGAACATGAATTCGCGCAGCGGCGAGACGGCATTGTCCAGCGCCTGCTGGGTGGAGATCTTTTTGTCCAGGTAAGGCTGCAGAGCCGACTGGTTGATCTTCTGCCAGACCGGGGCCATGATGAAAACCGTCAGAAACAGGGCCAGCCCGATCACGATCTGGTTGCTCGGCAGCTGCATGGTCCCCAACGCGCGGCGCAGCAGCGACAGGACGATGATGATCCGCGTGAAAGAGGTGACCATGATGAGGATCGCCGGCGCCAGAGACAGCACCGTCATGAGCAGGAAAATCTGCAGCACCACCGTGGTCCGGGAGGGATCTTCGCCGGGGGTCACCCCCATGGTGAAATACGGGGTGGTGACCGCCGGGGCCTGCCCCGACGCACCGGCCGGGACCAGCAGCATCGCGGCCATGACCATCCCCATCGCAGCGACCGGCAGCCAGCGCGCCATCGCGCCGCGTGATCCGACCTGCGCCGCGTTGCCCGTCGCGCCGGATGCGCTATCGATCCTATCAATCATGGTCGCCCGCCCGCATGCCCGCAGTGAACTTGGACAGATGATCGTAAAACGAGACCGCCTCGGCACCCTCGTAGGAACGGACCCGTTCCAGGACCTGCGGGTCGTCGAGGCGGGTCAGCATCTGGATGCGGTCGCCCGACACCCCCAGCACCAGGACGCAGCCGGGCACCTCCACCAAGGTCACGGCTTTCTTGACGCCGATCGGCTGCGATGCCACCACGCGCACCAACCGGGCCTTCCCCGGAGCGCCGGTGCGCTGCAGGTAGCGCCGGGCGAGGTGCACCATCACGAACAGGCCGCCCAGCACGACCGCCAGGGCTGCGATCATTTTCAGTGCGGAGGGGAGCAGATCGGGCGCGGCGTTCATCGCAGCCTCTCGATGCGTTCCATCGGGCTGACCACCTCGGTCAGGCGCACCCCGAACTTTTCATTGATGACCACCGCCTCCCCCCGCGCGATGAGTTTTTGATTGGCCAGGATCTCGAGGGTTTCACCGGCAAGCTTTGACAGCTCGATCACCGAGCCCTGCCCCAGTTTGAGCAGCTCATGGATCAACAGTTTCGTGCGGCCGAGCTCAACGGTCACCTCCAGCGGGATGTCGAGAATGAACTCCATGTTCGCGGCCGCAGCCCCGGGGGAACCGTCCCGGGCCGCCGCACCGGCGTCGGCCGCCGCTGCCGCGCCGGCATTTTTTTCGGGGGATGTCGCCATGGTTACGCCTGACCTCCGTTGGGGTTCAGCAGCGCGGAAATTTCAACCGCCCGGTTGCCCTTGATAATGCCCGGATAGGCAAGATACTTCGGGACGTGGTCGACGCTGAGGACAATCGAATCCTCCGGTCCCGTGGGCAGCAGGACGACGTCGTCCACCTTCAGGTTCAGGATGGATCCGATCGTCTGACGCGTGCGTCCGAGCTCGGCAATGACGGTGACCGGTGTTTCCTGGAGCAGCCGCTGCAGCTGCCGGCTCCAGGTGTTCTCGATATCTTTCTCGCGCAGGTATTTCGGGGAGAGCTTCTCCTTGATCGGCTCCAGCATCAGGTAGGAAAGGCAAAAATGCAGATTGCCGGAAAACTCCTTGCCCTTCACCGCAAAGACGATGACCACCATCATGTCGTGCGGCGACACCAGGTGCACGTACTCGGGCTTGGTCTCGGTCTTCTTGACGCTGATGCGCACCGGTTGAACGATCTGCCAGGCTTTCTGGAGCTGGTTGAGAACCTCCGTCGCCAGCTTGGTGATCATTCGCTGCTCAAGGGGGGTGAAATCCCGAATGCGGCTGATGGGCTTGCCCTTGCCGCCGAACATGGTGTCGATCAGTGAAAACACCAGACCCGGCTCGATGGCGAGCAGCGCCGAGCCGATCAACGGCTCCATGTTGAAAATGATGAAGCTGGTGGGCGCAGAAAAAGCGTTGATGCACTCCTGGTACTTGACCATCTCGGTGGACACGAACTCCACCTCGATGGAGCGCTGCAGCATGGAAGACAGGGACCCGTTCAGCAATACGGCAAACTTGTCGTAGACTTCTTCCAGGGCGCTGAACTGGTCCCGGAGCATGATGTTCTGAGAGGTGAGGTTGTACGGGGCGACCTCCGGCTCACCCTTGGTCTGTTCAAGGTCGACATCCCCCCGGTCCATGGCGGACAGCAGAGCGTCGATTTCCTCCTGGCTGAGGATTTGATCGGGCATGCGGCTTCCTGCCTATTGGATGACGAATTCCTTGAAATAAATGCGGGCCACCTTGGCCGTCGCCAACAGGCCGTTGATGGCCCTTGTCAGCTCCTCCCGCATCGCGGTCTTGCCCTCGGTGGTATTGATGTCGGCATAGCGTTTGGTGGGCAGGATCATCAGGATCGCATCCCTCAGCTGCGGAACGCGCTTGGCCATCTCGTCGTCCGCCGGCTTTCCGCCGATGACTTCCAGGTCCATGGTGACCCGCAGGTAGCGGTTGCCGCCCGGGTCGGCCAGATTGACGATGAAGGTCTCCAGGGAGACCATTTTCCCCGGTTCCTCGGCTTTGGCCTTTTCCGCGGCATTGTCGGTTTCCGCACTTTCCACCGGCGCGCCCATTTTTGCGAGCTTGGTGTAGATCATGAACATACCGCCGCCCATGCCCAATACCAACAGACACAAGACACCGACTAAAATGAACAGAATCTTGTTCGACATGACCTCTCCTTGGCCTTCCATTGCCGCCGGCGCTTTCGGATAACGGTGCCCCGCTTCTCCCAAAAACTATGGGAAAAAGGCGGATACCGACACCTCAACTGGGTAACAGCAAGGACTGTGCCATTTGCCGAATCGGAACAAGCGGATGGAGCGGACCGCACCTTGGGGGAGGCGGCGAGTGGGAAACACCGCAGCCGGCGGGGCTGAACGCCCGGTCGGCTGCTCTGAGGAGGAGCAGCGCCCGACGCCGCAGACCGGCGTCGGGCGGAGTCAAGTCTTTGACATCCCGTCGGCCATGGGCGGGTGACGAAAGCAGCCGGCAGGGCGCATTCAGGCGGCCGGCGGCAGGCCGTCGGCGCAGTCATTCGGCTGCTGCACAATCCTCCGGTATTGCACAATGCGCTGGCTCACCTCCTCCGCCCGCTCCTTCACCATGATGCGGTCGCGATTGACGAAGGTGATGACCGTGTCGGGGTTGGCCTCCACCGACTGGATGTTCTCGGCGTTGATCAGCAGAACCGAATTGTTCAGACGGGTGACTTGGATCATGGTAAACACCTTTCGTGGCGTTATCGTGCCTCACCCCAAACGGCTGGCCTTTGGGCCTTGCGAGTGGAAGC
>Ga0075349_1000071_pt1 | contig 10699 bp, 6 predicted proteins | sample RushSE_TuleB_D1_FD_120066 | JGI IMG/M metagenome (GOLD analysis project Ga0075349, IMG submission 120066) | Natural and restored wetland microbial communities from the San Francisco Bay, California, USA, that impact long-term carbon... | ecosystem: Environmental > Terrestrial > Soil > Wetlands ... | reverse complement strand
TGGCTCGCGAACCAGAACATGAACTACCTCGTTACGGGCGAGCCGCCGCACCGCCGCGGCACGGCGCACCCGAACATTGTCCCTTACCAGGCCTTCGCCACGGCCGACGGTCATCTCATGCTCGCGGTCGGGAACGATGCCCAGTTCGCCCGTTTCTGCGTGGTCGTCGGTGCGCCTGAGCTGTCGGACGATCCACGCTACGCGACGAATCTCGCGCGCGTTACGCACCGCGCGGACCTGGTTCCGTTAGTGGCGCGGCTGCTCGAGAAGCGCGGAACGCGCGAATGGCTCGCGACGCTCGAGGCTGCGCAGGTGCCCTGCGGCCCGATTAACGATCTCGCGCAGGTTTTTGCCGAACCGCAGGTGCGACATCGCGGTCTTCGCATCGACCTGCCGCACCCGACGGCTGGCACCGCGCCTGGTGTCCGCAACCCGGTGCGCTTCTCGCGTACCGCCATCAGTCATGAACGTGCGCCGCCCCTGCTCGGCGTCGACACGCATGCCGTGCTCCGGGAACGCCTCGGGCTCGACACGGACGCGCTCGAAGGTCTCGCCGTGCTGGGCGTGATCCCGTGAATCCCGTCCTGTGCAGCGCAGCAATCGCAGTCCATAATTCCAGGACTTGAGACCTTCGGGACCCGTCATGCCGACCCGCGCCATCCGCTCGAGCCCCAGCCTCGCCAACGTCCGCTACGAGATCCGCGGCAAGCTGGCCCGACGCGCCCAGGAGATGGAGCGCATGGGCTATGACATCGTGATGCTCAACATCGGCAATCCGGGAGCCTTCGGCTTCCGCACGCCGGAGACGATGCGGCTCGCGATGATCGAGAACCTGCGCTCGGCCGAGGGCTACTGCCACCAGAAGGGCATCTTCCCGGCACGCGAGGCCGTGGTGATGCAGCAGCAGGAACGCGGCGTGCGCGGCGTGACGGCCGACGACGTCTTCATCGGCAACGGGGTCAGCGAGCTGATCGACCTCACGCTTCGAGCGCTGCTGGCGGCTGACGAGGAAGTGCTCGTGCCGAGCCCCGACTACCCGTTGTGGACGGCGGCTGTGAATCTCAATCGCGGCCGTGCCGTGCACTACCCGTGCCGGCCAGAGCGAGGCTTCGTGCCCGACCCGGAGGAAATCGAGTCGCTGATCACCAAGCGGACCCGCGCCATCGTCGTGGTCAATCCCAACAACCCGACGGGCGCGGTCTATCCGCGATCGGTGCTGGAGGCGATTGCAGGCATCGCGGAGAAGTACCACCTGCTGGTCCTTGCCGACGAGATCTACGACCAGATGACCTACGACGGCGCGGAGTTCGTGCCGATGGCGACGCTGGTCCAGCACACGCTGTGCGGCACGCTGAGCGGCCTGTCCAAGGTCTATCGGGCCTGTGGCTACCGCGTTGGCTGGGCGGCATTCTCCGGCGACATCGAGCACTCGCGGGAGTACCTGTCCTCCCTCGAGCTGCTGTCGTCGCTGCGGTTGTGCAGCAACGTCCCGGGGCAATGGGCGGTGCAGACCGCCCTCGGCGGCTACCAGAGCGTGCGCGAGCTCACGGTGCCCGGCGGCCGGCTGCATGAATCACGCAGGGCAATCCTGGAAGCCGTGCAGCGCAGCCGCTACCTGCATCTCACGCCGCCGATGGGCGCGATGTACGCCTTCGTGGGCGTGCAGCCGGAGGCGTTGCCGGAGTTCGACGACCAGCAGTTCGCTCTCGACCTGCTCGAGCACAAGCACGTGCTGGTGGCGCCGGGCTCGAGCTTCAACGTGCCCTACCGCAATCACTTCCGCATCACCAACCTGCCGGAGCCGCAGGTGATCGGCGAGGTGTTCGGACGCATCGAGGAACTGCTCGACAGCTACTCGGCCGGCGACGTGCCGGCGACGCGGCCGAATCCCGCCTTGCGGGTGGTGGACGCTGTCGGCCGCAGCTGACAGGCCGGTCGCCGGGACCGCCACCGCTTCCGTGCCGGTCCTGACCCGTGTCACACCGACACGTCGTCTTGCGCATCAACTGCGCGCGCAATACGACGAACGCTGCCTCGCGAGCGGGCTCGAGGCCTGGGCGACACCCGATATCGTCACCTGGGACGAACTTATCGAGCGGATGTTCCTGCTCGACCGCGCCGCCGGCCGGCTCGGCGGTCGATGGCTCTCGGACCGAGCCGCGCAGCTGCTCTGGGAACGCATCGTGCGCGAGGACGCGGATGTGGGCCCGCTCGTGTCGGTTGGGGGACTTGCGCGCGCCGCGCAACAGTCGTGGCGTCGCGCGCACGAGTGGCGCCTGCCGCTGGAATCTGCCGACAGTGGGGAGTCGGCCGAGACGGAAGCATTCGCACGCTGGTGCAGGCGCTACGTTGCATTGCTCCAGGAGCACGGGTGGGTCGACGCCGCAACGGCGCCGACCCTCGTGCATCCAGCCGCGGCGGATCCGGGCGTCGAGCTGACCGGATTCGACCGGCTCACCCCGCTGCAGGAGTCACTGGTCGCGCGCTGGTCGTCGGAGGGGCTCGAGGTCCGGCGGCACCGTGCGCCTCCTTCTGCGGCTGTCCCTCGGCGTGTCAGTTGCCGGGATCGGATTGCCGAGTTCGACGCGGCGGCACGTTGGGCCGCAGCGCAACTCGACGGCCGCGACGACCTGCGGCTCGCGATCGTCGTGCCCGACCTTGTGCGGCACCGCGACGAGGTCCGTCGATGCGTCGAGCGCGTCCTCGTTCCGCTCACCGGAACAACCGCCGGACCGGCTGCTGAAAGCCAGGCCTTCGAGCTGGCGGCGGCCCGCCCGCTCGCGGAGCAACCGGTCGTCGCAGCGGCGCTCGAGGTGCTGGACGCATTCGTGCATGCCCCCGATCTCGGCCTTCTGGACCGGCTCCTCCGCAATCCATTCCTGTTCGATGCCGGCGCCGAGACCCCGGCACGGGCACGCCTCGGCGCGCGTCTGCGGCGAGCCGGCATCCCGGGGATCGGGCTGGGCGGGCTGGAGCGCCTCGCCGCCGCGCAGGGCTGCACTTCGCTCGCAGGCGTCCTGGCCGATGCCCGCGAAGTCATGTCCAGGTGGCCTGAGAAAAGTCTTCCAAGCACATGTTCTGAAAAGATTCTTGAACTGCTTTCGAGCATGGGTTGGCCGGGGACCGCGCCCGACAGCAACGAGCACCAGACCGTGCGTCGCTGGCGGAGTCTGGTGTCGGAACTGGGCGGATGCGACGAGTTCGCCGGCCGGGTGTCGCGGGCCGAGGCGGTCGGACTTCTGCGCGAGATGGCGGGAAGCGTGCGGTTCGAGCCGCAGGAACTGCGCGCTCCGCTGCTGGTGATCGATCCCGAGACCTGCGCCGGCATGGGCTTCGACGCGCTCTGGGTGTGTGGTCTCGACGCGTCGCGCTGGCCGCCTCCGGCAGCGCCCGATCCCTTCCTTCCGCGTTCGCTGCAACGACAGCACGGCATACCGCGGGCGACCGCTGAACTCGCCGCCGCGGAGGCGCGCATGGTTCTCGATCGCCTGATCGGGAGTGCCGATGCCGTCGTGCTCAGCGTCGCGGAGATGGATGACGACACGCCACTGCTGCCGAGCCCGCTGCTCGATGGGGTGACGCCGGGCGAAGTGGTGGGGTGGTGGCCGACCCCACGACTGGCGCAGATCCAGCACGAGCGGCGGCCACTTCTCGAGACACTGGAGGAGCCGGGAATGCCCGCGCTCCTTGCCCATGAACTCGGACGTGGCGGAGCCAGGCTGCTCGAACTGCAGTCCGCCTGTCCGTTCCGCGCGCAGGCCGAGCTTCGGCTCGGCGCGCGCGCCCTCGATGAGCCTGCGCTGGGCGTGGGCGCCGCGGAGCGGGGCGAACTCGTGCACGCGGTGCTGGCGGCCTTGTGGCGTGAGTGGGGCAGCAACGCGACGCTCACCACGCTCGACGAGCGCGGCCTGCGCGAAGTGGTCGCCAGCACCGTGGCGGCGACTCTCGCCGACGCGCGTGCGTCTGCCGACGAGGTGCTTCAGCACCTGCTCAGGCTCGAGGCGCAGTGGCTCGAGGCGCGGGTGCTCGAGATCGTCGCAGCTGATCGTGCCAGGCCGCCGTTCATCGTCGAGTCGGTCGAGCAGGCCCACACCTTGCACCTGGGGGAGCTGACGCTCGAGCTTCGACCCGATCGGGTGGACCGGCTGGCCGACGGTTCGCTGGCCGTAATCGACTACAAGACGGGTGCGAACGCGGACGTGAAGACCTGGCTCGGGGAGCGCCCGACGCTGCCGCAGCTCCCGGCGTACGTGCAGGCGCTGGGGCCGGCGCGAGTCGGTGCCGTGGCGTTCGCGCGGCTTCGCGTCGGCGAGACCGGCTATGCGGGACTCGCGCGCGAAGCCGTGCTCTTTCCCGGCCTGAAGGTGCCGGGCACCAGGGGCGCGCCGCGGGGATGTGACAGCTGGGACGGACTGCTTGCCGACTGGCAGCGGCGACTCGAGGTGCTGTCGCGCGAATACGCCGGTGGGGATGCCCGGCTCGCCGCGGATCCGGCTCGCTCCTGCGAGTACTGTCACCTGCGGGCGCTGTGTCGCATCGCGGAGTCGGATGCTGCCAACGGCGACGAGGACTCCGACGGTGATTGAGCTGCGCGAAGCCGATGCGCGGGCGCGCGAGCGCGCTTTGACGGTGGACAGGAGTTTCATCGTCCAGGCCCCGGCCGGGGCCGGGAAGACGGAGCTCCTGACACGACGATTCCTCGCGCTGCTCGCGATCGTCGACGAGCCCGAATCGATCCTTGCGATCACTTTCACGCGCAAGGCGGCGGCTGAGATGCGCGACCGCGTGGTCCACGCGCTGCGTTCGGTTCAGGCACCCGATCCCGCGCGTCCGCTGCACGCGCGCACGCTCGAGCTCGCGCGTGCGGCGCTGGTGGCCGATGCCGCGCACGGCTGGAAGCTGCTTGCGCAACCTGCCCGGCTGCGCGTGCAGACCATCGATGCCCTGAATCTCGCGCTCGCGCGACGCCTGCCGGTCCTGTCGGGTCTCGGCGCCGGCCTGGGCATCGAGGAGGATGCGGGCGATCTCTACCGCGTGGCAGCCGAACGCCTGCTCGAGCACCTGCCTGGCGGGTCGCCTTCCGACTCCAGAGCTGTCGCGACGCTGCTCGCGCACGTGGACAACCGCGTCGAACGCTTCGTAGAGCTGGTAATCGAGATGCTCACCAGGCGCGAGGCGTGGCTACCCGTCCTGCCGGATCACACGCCCGACCCCCTGGAGGAGGCCGGGCTGAAGCGAGGCCTTGAATCCGCGCGCGAGCGACTCGTGCAGGAACACCTCGCGGCGCTGCACCGCGCCGTACCGCAGGCCTGGCTCCAGGACGCCGCGGCGCTGGCACGTGAAGCCGCGCGCAACCTTGGTCCCGTTGCGCCAGACTCACCCATCGTCGTGTGGCTGGGCACTGCCCGCATGCCCGACGACTCGCTCGCGGACGCTCCGCTCTGGCAGGGACTTGCACAGCTCCTCCTCACCGCGACAGGTGAACCTCGCAACCGATTCGACGTGAAGACCGGTTTCCCGGCCGGCCCCGGTGGCCAGGCACTCAAGCGTCGGGCCGAGGAGCTGGCCGCGTGGCTGAGGGAGCACGACGAGGCTGTCGGGCTCCTGCACGCAGTGCGCCGCCTGCCGCCCGCCTGCTATGACACCGACGAGTGGGCCGTGCTCATGGCCCAGCTGCGCGTGCTCCGTCTCGCCGTCGCGGAGCTCGAAGTCGTGTTCGCGGAGCGGCGCGTCGCCGACTATCCGCGTTTCGCCTGGGCAGCGCTGCAGGCGCTCGGTACGGAAGAGGCTCCGACCAACACCGCGCTGGCTCTGGACGCGGAGCTGCGTCACCTGCTGGTGGACGAGTTCCAGGACACCTCCGAGGCCCAGGTGAAGCTGCTCGCAGCGCTCACCGCCGGCTGGCAGCGCGGCGACGGCCGCACGCTGTTCCTGGTCGGCGATCCCATGCAGTCGATCTACCGCTTCCGTAACGCCGAGGTCGGGCTGTTCGTGGACATCCGTCGCCACGGGCTCCGCGGCATCGAGCTCGAGCCGCTGACGCTGGCGGTGAACTTCCGGTCGACGGTGCCCGTGATCGAGTGGGTCAACGAGTGCTTTGCACAGGTGCTGCCGGCGACGGACGACACCCTTCGCGGAGCAGTGAGCTACGTGCCCAGCGTGCCGCGACCGGAGGCGGGCTGCGACGGCGGCGTGCAGGTACATGCGCTCCTGAGGCGCAGCCGGCAGTACGAGGCGGTGCAGGTGGCGTCGATCGTGCGCGAGCGCCTCGACGCCGCGCCCGAGGCGCGAATCGGCATCCTTGTACAAGGGCGCAGTCACCTGCTGCACGTGGTGACGGAGCTCGCGCTCGCGGGCATCGCGTTCCGCGCGACCGACATCGATCCGCTGGGCGAGCGACCAGCAGTGCTCGACGTGCTGGCGCTGACGCGCGCGCTTGCGCACCTTGCCGATCGCGCAGCGTGGCTCGCGGTGCTGCGCGCACCCTGGTGCGGCCTCACGCTGGACGTGTTGCACACGCTGGTCGGCGACGAGCGCGACGCGACCGTCGTCGAACTGATCGAGGACCCGACGCGACGTGCGCGTCTTGCCGGCGCCGACCGGGCCAGGCTCGAGGCCACCTGGCGCGTGCTGCACGCAGCGTTGCCCGAACTTCGCCGGTTCGGCCTGCGCGACACGGTCGAGCGCGCCTGGAACGCACTGGGAGGCGCCGCGACGCTCACGACCGGGCGCGCTCTCGACGAGGTCGAGGCCTACTTCGACACGCTCGCCGGTCTCGAGTCGCGCGGTCGCGGATCGGTGGACCTCGAGCAACTGGCGCGCGCGCTCGAGACGCTCTACGCGCCGTCGCGCGAGCGAGCCGACGTACGCGTGGAACTGCTCACGGTGCACAAAGCGAAGGGCCTGCAGTACGACACCGTGATCGTGCCGGGGCTGGAGCGGCAGCCGGGACGGGACTCGCGACGCCTGCTGCACTGGCTCAAGCCGGCGCGGGCGGATGACCATCTGCCGGTCGTGGCCCCGGTTGCTCGCACTGGTGCGAACCCGAACCCGCTGTATTCGTGGCTGGCCTCGCTGGAGCAGGAAAAGCTCCTGCAGGAGCGCCGTCGGTTGCTGTACGTCGCAGCAACCCGCGCCGAGTGCTGGCTGCACTTGTTCGGCAGCGCCCGGGTCCAGGACTCTGATGGGGCGCCGGTCGTGCGTCGGCCGGCCGCCGGGACTGCGCTGGGACTCTTGTGGCCGGTGGTGGGACCGGCCTTCGTGGAGCGGCTCGCCGAGCTGGGTGCGATCGAGGGAGAAGCGGTCCCGGGGGTCTCGCGCCGACCGCCACTGAGGCGGGTGCCGGCCGGCTGGTCGCCCGCGGCTCCGCCGGCCGCTCCACGTATCTCGTCGCGCCCCGTTCCGCGTGCGACAGGCGAGCCGGCGGTCGAATTCGACTGGGCCTCCGAAACGGCTCGACACATTGGAAGCGTCGTGCACCGCGAGCTGCAGCGCATCGCGCGTGACGCCGTGAGGCCGGTGACGTCCGAGGCGCGGCTCCTGAATCGCTGGCGCGACGAGCTTGCCGAACTCGGCGTGCCGCCGGAGCACCGCGTCGCCGCCGTTGCGCGCGTCGCCACCGCGGTCGAGCGTGCGCTCACGCACGAGCGCGGCCGCTGGCTGCTCGATGCCAGTCATCGCGGCTCGACGACGGAGTTCGCGGTCACCGGTTTCGTGGGCGGCGAACTGGTGCGCGCGGTCATCGACCGCAGTTTCGTGGACGATAACGGCGTTCGATGGATCGTGGACTACAAGACCAGTCGCCACGAAGGTGCGGGACTCGAGGCCTTCCTCGACAGCGAGCAGGAACGCTACCGCCCGCAGCTGGAGCGCTACGCGTCGCTGGTGCGAAAGCTTGGTTCAGAGCCGGTTCGCGTCGGACTCTACTTTCCGTTGCTGGGCGCGTGGCGGGAGTGGTCCGCCGCTTGACCGGCCTGCTGATCCTCGCCGACCTGCAGCGCCGCGCGCAATGCGTTCCTCAGAGCGTGCCGCTCACGCTGACCGGCCGACGGCCGCTTGCGTCGGCGGGCCCCAGCAGTTCCAGCGATCGTGCCAGCGACGGCGGAGTGGCGCCGCGGGGTGCCAGCATCCCTTCGAGCAGGAAACTGCGGTCGCGCGAAAGCGAGAACCGACCTTCGAACGAGAACGGGCCTTCCTTGTCCTTGACCTCTGCGGTGAGTTCACCGGTAGTGGAAGGTGCGGCCTGTGGAACTGGCATCACCACCCGGTAGCTGCCGATCGAGGTGCTGCGCGGTGGCGGGGCGATCAGGCCGTCCATGTCGAGACTCCCGCGCAGCGCGGCCGGCCATCCATCGGTCACGACCAGCTCTTCGACCTCAGCCGTGAGGCGACCACGCCAGCCGCGCGGGACGCCGACGGGCAGCGCGGACAGCAGTTCGACCGGCAGGGTCGCGTGTGCGTCCCGGAGCCGGACATCGCCGCCGAGGGACGCCCGGAATTTCGTACGCAGGGCACCGTCGGGGCGCGAGAGCTCGAGCTCGCCGCCGATCCCGCCTGCCAGGAGAGTCCACGGAGAGACCGACCAGCGCAGGTCGCCCAGTGGGACGCCACGCCAGGCGATGCCGCTCGCGTACCCGCGCCATATGGAACCGCCGAGAGCCGGGGCTTCGAGGCCTGCGCGCGCCAGCTGTCCACGGAAAAGCGTCGCTGGCAGCGTGGCGATCGCGATCACGATGACCGCTGTGAGGCCGAGCCCGATCAGCCACCAGGGACGTCTTGCCGGCGCCGGGGTCGCGGAGGCCTGATGCTCAGGGACTGGACGACGTGCCATGTGTGAGGGTGATGCTGGCGTTGACGAGTCCGGGCGCACCGGCCGCGTCGATCGTCGCCGCGTCGACCCTCACGCCGTACTGCTGGTGCAGGCTTGCGAGCCACGCCACGAGGACATCGAAGGAAGCGGACTCGAGTCGTAGTCGCAGGCCCAGGTCGCCACTCGGGCTCTGGTCGCGTATGGCATTGCCAAGCCCGGCCTCGCGGCCGGTGCGGTCCACCAGCACGACCAGAGACTCCTCGCTGCCGGCCGCGGCACCGCCTCCCGCGGCCGCAGCCGCGGCCACCTGGGGTGCCACCTGGCGCATCCACTCGAGATCCGCGGTCTTCTGCTCGATGCGCGCCTCGCGGCGCGCCGCAGCCGTGGTGAGCGGCAGCACCAGCAGGAAATAGGCAAGCGCGATCGCCGCGAAACCGCCGGCGAGGTAAACGAGGTTGCGCTCCCGAGGTGCAAGTCCGGCAAGCCAGTCGCGCAGAGCGTTCATGCCTGCCCCAGCTTCAGTTGCAGGCGACCCTCGACCACGCCGCCTCGCGGCGTCGCAGACTGCAGTTCCGCAGTGATGCCGTTACGGCTGATCGCCTGCTTGATACTGTCGATGGATTCAACCGTGGGCGCGGTGAGGCGAAGCTCGAGCGCATTGCCGCGGAAGCTCATTGCCTCGATCTTGGCTGTCGGCGCCTGCGCCATCGCCTCCGCGAGCGCAGAAATCGCGGGCAGCAGTCCGGCGCCGCCCGCGCCCTGCGCACCGAGCACGCCCTGGATCTGGGCGCGCGGATCGACGATCGGCTGGTTCGGCAACACCTGAGAGAACAACTGCGCGATCTGTGAGTCGAGCGCCTTCTCGCTGCGACTGTCCTTCCACCATGCCACACCCTGGTTGACCAGGAACAGCAGCACGACGCCCGCGGCGAGTGCCGCCGGCACGCGCCAGGGACGCAGACGCGTGCCGAGCGACGCGCGTCCCGAGAACGGCCCCTGCAGCAGGTTGATTCCCGCACCGCCGGCCGCCACAGCGGCCAGCAATGGTAGAGGCCCCTCGGGCAGCAGCTTGACTGCCAGCGAGGCCGTGCGGTCGCGCAGGCCCTCGATCACGTCGCGATGGGTCTCGTAGTCTTCGGCACTCGCGTAGAAAGTCACGTGCTCGGCGGCCTCGATGCCCGCATCGCCAGCCTGCGGCCCCGGCAATGCCACGTCGAGCGCTTCGGACGGCACGGTGGCATCGAGCACGAAGGGCAGGGCGTCCGCACGGCGCACGTAGAGCAGCGAGTCGTCGAGCATCAGCGAGCAGCCCGGCGCCGCACCGGGCACCGCGGCGGAATCCGCGTAGGCGGCGTCAGCGCGGATCCCGGCGGCCTCGAGCGAGTCGTGCCAGCGCTGCATCAGGGCGCGCGATACGATCGCGACCGGCGTGCCTACGGCGCCGACAGGGCGCGTACCGACGGCGAAGTGCAGGGTGTCGACGTCGGAGGCGAGTTGTTCCTCGAGCGCGTAGGGCACGACCTGCGCGAGGCGCGCACCGCTCTTCACCGGGAGTTCGGGCTCGGCAAGCGTGACTTCGGTCCCCGGGACGAGCAATACGACGCGTCGTCCCGGCGCGAGATTGAGCGCGTCGGACACGGGACCGCTCGACAACGGGCCCGAACGGGCGCCGTTTCCGTCGACAACGAGCCACGAGGCTGGCGCCTCCTCGGCGGCACGCAGCCGGATCACCAGCGTCTCAGACATCAGACCTCGGGGAATTTACTCGCTGCCGAAGCTGCGCAGGACCGGCCGCACGGAGCCGGCGCTGCGAGCGAGGAGACTGTACAGGGTGAACTCGGTGGTGCCAATAGTGACCCATGCCGTGGCGCGGAAGTAGCTGCTCGATTC
>Ga0075349_1000062_pt1 | contig 11382 bp, 9 predicted proteins | sample RushSE_TuleB_D1_FD_120066 | JGI IMG/M metagenome (GOLD analysis project Ga0075349, IMG submission 120066) | Natural and restored wetland microbial communities from the San Francisco Bay, California, USA, that impact long-term carbon... | ecosystem: Environmental > Terrestrial > Soil > Wetlands ... | reverse complement strand
TACCGTCGTCAGGAAACCGCAAGACCAACCTGAAAGGAGGCTTCCATGAAGATCACGCTGTCGGTCATCAAGGCGGACATCGGTTCCATCGGGGGGCACATCCGGCCGAGCGCGAAGCTGCTCGAAACGGTGCGGTCGAAGGTTTCCGAGCTCGGGAAAGGGCTGCTGATCGACGCCTACGTCGGTTTTACCGGGGACGACGTGGCGATCCTGATGTCCCACGTCGGGGGGACGGGAAACCCGAAGGTCCACAAGCTCGCGTGGGAAGCCTTCCTCGCGGGAACCGCGACGGCGAAGGCCGAGGGGCTCTACGGCGCGGGCCAGGACCTGCTGAAGGATTCGTTCTCGGGCAACGTGAAGGGGATGGGGCCCGCGGTGGCGGAGATGGAGTTCGAGGAGCGCCCCAATGAGCCGTTCGTCCTGTTCGCGGCGGACAAGACCGACCCGGGAGCGTACAACCTGCCGTCCTACCTCGGCTTTGCCGATCCGATGTTCTCCTCCGGCCTCATCCTCTCCCCGAAGGTGGGAAAGGGATTCACCTTCCGCATCATGGACGTCGCGAACACGGAAGGGGACAAGGTGATCGACCTGTCGGCGCCCGAGGACCTCTACGACATCGCGGCGCTGCTGCGCGACCAGGAGCGGTTCGTCGTCGAGTCGATCCGTTCCCGCGCTACCGGGGAGATCGCAGCCGTGGTCAGCACCACCCGGCTCCACAACATCGCGGGGAAGTACACCGGGAAGGACGACCCGGTCATGCTGGTCCGGACGCAGGGGAACTTTCCCGCCACGGGGGAGGTGCTCGCCCCCTACACCATCGGCCACCTGGTCGCCGGTTTCATGCGGGGAAGCCACCACGGGGCGCTCATGCCGGTGCCCCGGAACACGGGAATCTCCTTCTTCGACGGTCCGCCGATCGTCTCGGCCCTCGCCTTCTGCGTGAAGGACGGGCGGTTCACCGAGCCGGCCGACGCGTTCGACCACCCGTACTGGGAGTACGTCAGGGGGCGGGTGTCGGCCAAGTCCGAGGAGCTTCGCCGGCAGGGGTTCTTCGGACCCGCGATGCTGCCGTACAGCGAGCTCGAGTACGGCGGGATCGTGGAGCGGATGAAGGCGATGGAGTCGAAGTTCCGCGTGCTCGGCGGAAAGGAACCCGTCGAGGCGTAGCACGGGCAGACGCATCGGCGCAGGGAGGGGGGCGCCCCACTTCCGTACGAATAGCGTCCCGGGGTACCCCCGGGACAGGAAAAACGGGGAACGAGCCCGGGGTCAAAGGAACTGGTTGTATGTTGCCGTATTTGTGAAGCGCCACACATAGCCTCGTTGACGGAGGAGAGGGGGCACCATGGGCAACGGAATCCGGTTTCGTTTCGATTTCTCCCTCGTGGGAGAGAGCAACCTCCGGGGGGGGGACGGGATCGCCGCGCCCGACTTCCGGAAGATGATGGCGCTGGTCGACGACGCCGTGGAGACGCTCGCGGGGAAGCATCGGCGCGGGGAGATCGGCTTCCCCGACCTGCCGTTCCTCGAGAAGGGGGCCCGGGCGATCTCGCGGGACGCGGCGGCCCTTCGCGCGAAATGCACCCACCTCCTCGTCCTCGGCATCGGCGGCTCGGCGCTGGGGACGAAAGCGGTGCACGAGGCGGTCGGAGGCGCGGGGCGCCACGGGATGGCGCTCTCCGTGGGGGACAACGTCGACCCCGACGCCTTCTTCCCCCTCCTGGCGAAGCTCCCGATGAAGAAGACCGTCGTGGTGGCCATCAGCAAATCGGGGGGGACGGCGGAGACGAACGCCCAGCTCGCGCTCGCGATTTCCGCGTTGAAGAAAGCCGTCGGGGCGCGCTGGAAGGAGCGGCTGATCCTCGTCACCGATCCTTCGAAGGGGGTCTTCCGCCGGATGGCGGACGCGGAGGGACTGAAAAGCTATGCCGTGCCGCCGAACGTCGGCGGCCGCTTCTCCGTCCTCTCGCCGGTGGGGCTGTTTCCGCTCGCGGCCGCGGGGGTGCGCGTGGAGCGGCTTCTCGCGGGGGCCGCACAGATGGAGGCGATCTTCCGGCATACGAAGGGGACCGACAACCCGATCCGGTTCGCCGCGGCGGTATACGCGTACTACCTCCTGGTGAAGCCGAAGGCGGTGCAGGTCTGGTTCACCTACGGGGCGGGGCTGGACCGGATCGCGGAGTGGTGGCAGCAGCTCTGGGGAGAGAGTCTGGGGAAGGAGCGCGAGGGCCGATCCCCCGTCGGACAGACCCCCGCGCGCGCGGTGGGCGTCACCGACCAGCACTCCCAGCTCCAGCTCTACCAGGACGGTCCCGGGGACAAGGTCTTCACCTTCGTCCGGTGGATGACGGGAAGGGAGAAGGGGAACGTCCCGAAGGCGGGGTTCGCCCCGGACATGGCGATGCTCGGCGGCCGCCCGTTGCGGGATCTCTTCGACGCGGAGTTCGAGGGGACGATCGGCGCGCTGTGGAGCGCGGGACGCCCCATCGTGCGCATGGAGATCGGGAAGCGCGACGAGGAACACGTCGGCGCGTTCCTCCACTTCTGGGAATGGGTGACGGCGATCGCGGGTACGTGCGCCGGGGTCGACCCGTTTGACCAGCCCGGAGTCGAGGAGGGGAAGCGGATCTCCCGCGCGCTGATGGGGGAGAAAGGCACGGAGGCGCTCCGCGCGGACTTCGAGGAGAAGATCTCGAGGATCCGCCGCGCCGAGATCCGCATCGGGGAGGATCTTCCCGGCGTCCCCCGCCGCCGCAAGGGCGGGAAGTAATTGACCTCCCGCATCCAGCCCCTGCCGGACGACGTCGTCAACCGGATCGCCGCGGGGGAGGTGGTCGAACGCCCCGCGTCGGTCCTGAAGGAGCTGCTGGAAAACGCCGTGGACTCCGGCGCGGGGAGCGTCGAGGCGCACGTCTCGGGTCCGTTCCCGTTCTCCCTCCGCGTTACCGACGACGGGTGCGGCATGTCCCGCGAGGAGGCGGAGCTCGCGGTTCGCAGGCACACGACAAGCAAGATCGCCTCGGCGGACGACCTCGAGCGGATCGGCTCCTTCGGGTTCCGCGGCGAGGCGCTCCCGTCGATCGCCTCGGTGGCGCGGGTCTCCGTCGTCACCAGGCCCGCGGAAGAGCGAAGCGGGACGGAGCTGGTGGCGGAGGGGGGAACGATCCTCTCCGTCCGCGACGCGGGCGCTCCCCGGGGGACGACCGTCGCCGTCTCGAGGCTCTTCGAGAACGTTCCCGCCCGCCGGAAGTTCCTGAAAAGCGAGCGCACCGAGATGTCGCACCTGTGGGAAGTGTTCCACGGCGTGGCGATCCCCGGCGAGGGGATCTCCTTCCGCTTCATCGATCCCCGCGGGGCGTTCGCGTACGAGGGCCGCGAGTCCGCCCTGGACCGCGCGAAGCGACACGCGGGCGACGACGGGCAATACCTTGTCCGCGTCGACATCTCCTCCGCCTTTTTCCGGATCTACGGCTGGGCGGGGCTCCCCCAGGTTTCCCGCGCGGGGGCGGGCGGTCTCTGGTTCTTCGTCAACGGCCGGCGCTTCCGCGACCGCGGCCTCTACGCGGCGGTTCGGGAGGCGTACCGGGGGATCCTTCCCGGCGACCGCCTCCCCGTCCTCTACCTGTTCGTCACCTGCAGCCCGGGGGAGGTCGACGTCAACGTCCACCCGGCGAAGACGGAGGTCCGCTTCCGGTATCCCAGGGACCTGAACGAACTGGCGCGCCACGTCCTCGGCGGGGCGCTCGGGGAGGCGCCGTCGCGCGCCGCGTTCCCTTCCAACGCATGGGAGGGGCGGATCCCTCCCGGGGGTGGGCTTCGTCCGGCGGGATCGCCGCCGGACATGTCGCTCGAGGGTGTGACCGGTTCCCCTTTCCCCCTTCCGTCGCCCGGCGCTTCTCTGGCGGGGGACCTGCCGTTCGCCGAACTGGGAGGCGAAGCGGCCGGGGACCGGTTCTTTTCCTCCCTGGTCCCGATCGGGCAGGCGCTGGGGACCTACCTGGTCTGCGAGGAGGCTGGCGGGATCGTCCTCGTCGACCAGCACGCCGCGGACGAACGGATCGTCTTCTCGCGACTGAAGGATCGGTACCTCGGGAAGAGGGCCCCGACGCAGCGATGGCTCGACTCCGTGGAGGTCGCCCTCCCGGGAGTCCTGTCGGAGAGGGACGAGCGCCCGGCCGTGGAGACGTTTCTCGCCCGGACCGGATTTTCCTTCGAGCCGGCGGGTAGGGAGCGGATCCGCCTGACCGGCGGCCCGGCGGCCCTGCCGGGGTTCGACGCGCGGCGGTGGTGGGAGGAGTTGTGCGAATCGTTCCGCACGCAGGAAACCTTCCCCAAGGACCTGTTCGACGCGGATCGCGAGCTTTGGCGGATGGCGTGCCACACGGCCGTGCGCGGCGGCGAGCGGGTGACGACGGAGCGCGCCCGCCTCCTGCTCGCGGAACTCGACGCGGCGGTGGCCGCCCACAGCTGTCCCCACGGCCGCCCGGTGTGGATCCGCATCTCCCGGGCCCGTCTCGAAGCCCTCTTTCATCGAACGGGATGAAGCTCATCGTCCTCTCCGGGCCGACGGCCTCGGGGAAATCGGCCGTGGCCCTCGCCCTGGCGCGCGAATTCCCCCTGGAGATCGTCAACGCCGATTCCCTCCAGGTGTACCGGCACTTCGACATCGGCACCGCGAAGCCGACGGCGGCGGAACGGAGCGAGGTCCCCCACCACCTGGTCGACGTGGCGGATCCCGCCGAGCCGTACGACGCCGGAAGGTTCGTCCGGGACGCGGAGCGGGCGATCGGCGAGATCCGGGCCCGGGGAAAGGTCCCGATGCTGGTCGGCGGGACGGGGATGTACCTCCGGGCGCTGCTGCGGGGGCTGGACCCACTCCCGTCGGACCCGCGCGTCCGGGAGGAGCTCTCAAGGCGCTGGGAAGCCGAAGGGGGGGCGGCGCTCCACGCGGAGCTTGCGCGCATCGACCCCGGAACGTCCGCGAAGGTCCATCCTTCCGACCGGCTCCGGGTCCTTCGCGCGCTCGAGATCGCCGCGGTCGCCGGGGTCCCCCCCAGCCGGGCGCGGGCGACCTGGGGCTCGGCGGATGCGAGGCACGGGTGCCTCTTCCTCGCCCTGTGGCCGGACCGGGAGACGCTGTACCGCCGGATCGATGCGCGGACGGAGGAGATGTTCCGGCGCGGGTTGCCGGAAGAGGTCCGGGAACTCCTCGCCAGGGGGTTCGACCGATCCCTCAAGCCGATGATGGCCCTGGGGTATCGCCACGCGGCGGCGCATCTCCTGGACGGGATCCCGCTTTCCGAAACGATCGGGGCGGTGAAACGGGACACCCGCCGGTACGCCAAGCGGCAGGTGACCTGGCTCTCCTCGGAGCCGGATCTCGTTCCCGTCGTCCCGGGCGAGGCGTCCCGCCCCCCCTCGGAAATTGTCAGAATCTACTTGTCCTGATCGTAATTCCGCATAAAATATAGGTTTACGACACTTCATGAAGGAGCACGGATGATCCTCCAATACCTCGATTTCGAGCGGCCGATCGTCGACCTCGAAAACCGCCTCGAGCAGCTGAAACGCCTCGATGACGGGACGGACAAGGGCGTCAGGGAAGAGATCGGGAAGATGGAGCGGAAGATCGGGAAGATCCGGAAGGAGGTCTTCTCCAACCTCACGCGCTGGCAGATCACCCAGCTCGCCCGCCATCCGAACCGGCCGTACCTGCTCGACTACATCAACCTCTGCTTCAGGAATTTCGTCGAACTGCACGGGGACCGGGCGTTCCGCGACGATCCGCCCCTGGTGTGCGGTTTCGCCGAACTCGAGAGTCAGCGGGTCATCGTCATCGGACAGCAGAAGGGGCGCAACACGAACGAGAAGATCCAGCGCAACTTCGGCATGGCGAATCCGGAGGGGTACCGCAAGGCCCTCCGCGTCATGAAGATGGCGGAGAAGTTCCGCCTCCCGGTCATCACCTTCATCGATACCCCCGGTGCCTTCCCCGGGATCGGGGCCGAGGAGCGCGGCCAGTCCGAGGCGATCGCGCGCAACCTCCTGGAGATGTCCCACCTCAAGACCCCGATCGTCGTGGCCGTCATCGGCGAGGGGGGGAGCGGAGGGGCGCTGGCGATCGGCGTGGGGGACGAGATCCTGATGATGGAATATTCCGTCTACTCCGTCATCTCCCCCGAGGGGTGCGCCTCGATCCTCTGGCGCGACACGGCCAAGGCCGAGGTGGCGGCGGAGATGATGAAGATCACGGCCCCGGACCTGAAGAAGTTCGGGGTCATCGACCGGATCATCCCGGAGCCGCTGGGCGGCGCGCACCGCGACCACAAGGCGGCCGGCGACGCGTTGAAGGCGGCGCTGCTGGAAGCTCTCCCTCCGCTCCTGTCCATGCCGATCCCTCAGCTCCTCGAGCGGCGCTACCGGAAGTTCCGGGAGATGGGGGCGATCAAGCGGAAGGCCGGTGGAGCGGCTTGACGCAGGACCGCCTGAAGGAGTTCCGCGTCGAAATCGACGCGATCGATGACCGGATCCTCGAGCTGCTGAACCGTCGCGCGAAGGCGGCCATCGAGGTCGGGGCGATCAAGAAGGATCGCAACCTCAACGTCTACGTCCCCGAGCGGGAGGCGGAGATCCTCCGGCGCCTGACCTCCGTGAACCAGGGGCCGTTCCCCAACGACGGGTTGAAGGCGATCTACCGCGAGATCATCTCCGCGTCCCTTTCCCTCGAAAAGCCGCTCTCCGTGGCGTTCCTGGGTCCCAAGGCCACCTTCACCCACCTGGCGTGCCTGAAGCATTTCGGCGAGAGCGCCGAGTACGTTCCCCAGATCAACCTCTCAGGGGTCTTCGACGCGGTGAACCGGAACGCGGCAGACTTCGGCGTGGTGCCGATCGAGAACAGCAGCGAGGGGATCGTCAGCAATACCCTCGACATGTTCGTCGACTACAATCTGCTCATCTGCGGGGAGATCCTCGTCGAGGTGGCGCACGACCTCCTGAACGTCACGGGCGACATCGACCACGTGAAGAAGGTCTACTCCCACCCGCACGCCATCGCACAGTGCCGCGGCTGGCTCGAGCGGAACCTTCGCGAGGTGCCGGTCTTCGACGTCGAGAGCACGGCGCGCGCCGCGGAACTCGCGGCGGACGACCCGGCGGCGGCGGCGATCGCCGGGGAGGCGGCCTCCAAGATCTACGGGTTGAAGGCGATCCGGAAGCGGATCCAGGACAACACGAACAACTTCACCCGGTTCATCATCCTCGGGAAGCAGGCGTCGGCCCCGACGGGGGACGACAAGACCTCGATCCTCTTTTCCGGCCGGGACGAGGTCGGGGCGCTCTACCTGATGCTGCAGCCGTTCGCGAAGCACAACGTGAACCTGACCAAGATCGAGTCCCGGCCGGTCAAGACGAAGGCGTGGGAGTACCTCTTCTTCCTCGACATGTCGGGTCACCTCACCGACCCGCCGATCGCGCAGGCGCTCGAGGATCTCAAGGAGCGCGCCCAGTACATCAAGATCCTCGGCTCCTACCCACGGGCCATATAGCGGTCGTTCTTGAGCGAATCCGACACAAGGAAAGGAATATACGCATGATCATCGTACTGCGCGCCGGCGCAACCGACGAGGACGTCCGGCAGATCGAGGAGACGATCAAGGGGAAGGGGCTGACCGCGCACATCTCGCGCGGGGTGGAGCGCACGATCATCGGGGCGATCGGCGACGAGCGGAATCTCGACCCGGACGCGCTGGAGGGATTGCCGGTCGTCGAGAAGGTGCTGCGGATCCTCGTCCCGTACAAGCTCGTCAGCCGGGAATTCCGGAAAGAGGACACCGTCATCACGGTGAACGGGAAGACGGTGGGGGGAAAGGCCCTCGCCCTGTTCGCCGGTCCCTGCTCCGTCGAAGGGCGCGACATGATGCTGGGGCTCGGGGAGCGCGTCGCCTCCTCGGGGGCCACCTTCCTGCGCGGCGGGGCGTTCAAGCCGCGCACCTCCCCGTACGCCTTCCAGGGATTGGGGGAGGAGGGGTTGAAATACCTCGCGGAGGCCCGCGACCGGACCGGACTTCCCGTCGCGACGGAGTTGATGGACCCGCGGGACATCGAACTCATCGCGCGCTACGCCGACGTCATCCAGATCGGTGCGCGGAACATGCAGAACTTTCGCCTCCTCACGGAGGTGGGGAAGCTCGACAAGCCGGTGATCCTCAAGCGCGGGATGAGCGCGACGATCCAGGAATGGCTCATGTCGGCGGAGTACATCGCCTCCGAGGGGAACCAGAAGATCATCCTGTGCGAGCGCGGGATCCGGACGTACGAGACCGCCACCCGGAACACCTTCGACGTCTCCTCGATCCCGGTGGTGAAGTCCCTCTCCCACCTTCCCGTGATCGCCGACCCCAGCCACGCCGCCGGGAAGATGGCGCTGGTGGAGCCGCTCGCCGCGGCCGCGATCGCCGCGGGGGCGGACGGCCTGATGATCGAGGTCCACCACCAGCCGGAGAAGGCGCTCTCCGACGGTCCACAGTCGCTGCGACCGGACGCGTTCCTGCAGATGATCGGGCGGCTGCGGAAGGTCGCCGAGGCCGTGGGGAGGTCGTTGTAGCGTCGTGGCGCGGGAACGGGTAGGCATCCTCGGCCTCGGGCTGATCGGCGGTTCCCTGGCGCTGGCCCTCAAGGGAAAGCGGGGCGCCCCCGAGGTGTGGGGGTGCGACCGCAGGAAGGAGACCATCCGCAAGGCGCTTTCCGCCGGCGCGATCGCGCGCGGCTGCACCGAGGCGCAGCTTTCCGCGTGCGACGTGGTGATCGTGTGCGTCCCGGTCCTTGGCGAAGTGGAGGCGATCCGGCGTCTCGGTCCGCGGATGCGGCCGGGGACGGTTCTCACGGACGCGGGGAGCGTGAAATCGCGGATTGTCCGGGAAGGGGAGCGCGCCGCGGCGCGGGGCGCCTTCTTCGTCGGCGGCCACCCGATCGCCGGGACGGAATCGTCCGGATTCTCCGCCGCCGACCCGGACCTTTTCCGGGGGCGCTCGTTCGTCGTCACCCCCACCCCCCGGACCGACGCGGGCGCCATCCTCCGCGTGGAGAGGATCTGGAAACGCGCCGGCTCCGCGGTCCTGCTCCGGATGGATCCGAAGGTCCACGACCACGTCTTCGCCTACGTCTCCCATCTTCCGCACGCGGTGGCGTACGCCCTCGTCCACTCCGTCGCGACCCTGCCTTCCAGGGTCCCGCTCGGCTACTCCGCGGGGGGGTTCCGGGACTTTACCCGGATCGCGTCGAGCAACCCGGAAATGTGGAAGGACATCGTGCTTGAGAACCGGGCCGAGATCCTTCGGGCGCTCTCGCACTATCGCCGGAATCTCGCCCTCCTCGAACGCCGGATCGCCGCGGGCGACGCGGACGGGCTCCTCGAATATTTCGGGCGCGCGAAGAGGACGCGGGACGGGCTGCTGTCGTCATGAGCGGGAAAACGGTCGTCCGCGGAGAGATTTCCGTACCCGGCGACAAGTCGATCAGTCACCGGGCCGTGATGTTTCCCGTGCTCGCGACGGGGGTGAGCCGCGTCCGCGGGTTCCTTCACGCCGCGGATACGCTCTCCACCGCCGGGATGATGCGCGCCCTGGGCGCCCGGATCGAGGAAGTTTCGCCCACCGAGCTGCGGATCGAGGGGCGGGGGCTCCGCGGCCTTGTCGAACCCGCCGACGTGATCGACGCCGGAAACTCGGGCACGACGATCCGGATCGGGTCGGGAATCCTCGCCGCCCAGCCGTTCCTCTCGGTGATCACGGGCGATCGGTACCTTCGCCGCCGCCCGATGGGCCGCGTGATCGACCCCCTGACACGGATGGGAGCGTCCATCCTCGGGCGGGACGGGAACCGGCTCCCGCCCCTGTGCATCCGCGGAGGGCCGCTCCGGGGGATCCGGTACGAAATGCCGGTGGCTTCCGCGCAGGTGAAGTCGTCCCTGCTGCTTGCCGGGCTGTACGCCGACTCCCCGGTCACGGTGGTGGAGCCGATGCGATCGCGGGACCACACCGAGCGGATGCTGTCGGCGATGGGGGCCAGGGTTGTCCGGGACGGGAACGCGGTCGCCGTGTCCCCGTGCGAGCGCCTCGATCCCCTGGTGATGACGATTCCGGGCGACCTCTCCTCGGCCGCCTTCTTCCTCGTCCTTGCCGCCGTGACCCCGGGCTCGTCGATCGTTATCCGGGGCGTGGGGGTGAACCCGTTCCGCACGGGAATCCTCGACGTGCTCCGCGCGATGGGAGCCGACATCCGCCAGGTCGGGGAGCGGGTCGAAGGGGGGGAACCGGTGGCGGACCTGGTCGTTCGGGGCGCGGAGCTCGTGGCCGCGCGCGTGGGTCCGGAGGAGGTCCCCGGCCTGATCGACGAAATTCCGATTCTGTGCGTCGCGGCGGCCTTCGCCGCCGGCCGCACGGAGATCCGCGGCGCGGAAGAGCTTCGCGTCAAGGAGTCGGACCGGATCGCGTCGATGGTCGACTGTCTCTCCTCCCTCGGAATCCCATGCGGGGAATACCCCGACGGACTGTGGGTGGAGGGACCGGCCGTGGTGTCCCCCGCCGGTCCGTGCGACAGCCGGGGGGACCACCGGATCGCGATGTCGCTGCGGATTCTCGGCGCGGCCGCGAAGGTTCGGGTCGAGGTGACGGACGTCGATTGCATCGACACGTCCTTCCCCGGGTTTCAACCGTTGCTTGAAGGACTTACGCGATGAGGATCCGTCCGGTCGTCGCCATCGACGGGCCCTCGGGGGCGGGGAAGACCACGGTGTCGAAACGGCTCGCGGAAGCCGCCGGGATGATCCGCGTCGACACGGGCGCGATGTACCGGGCGGTCGCCCTCGCGGCCCGCCGGGCCGGAATCCCCTTTCTCGACCCGGTTCGGCTCGGGGGGGTGGCCCGGGAACTGGACCTTTCGTTCCGGACCGTCGCGGGGGAGCCGCGCGTCTTCCTGTCGGGGGAGGACGTGAGCGTTGCTCTCCGCGAGCCGGAGATGAGCATGGGAGCTTCCGCGGTCTCGGCCCACGGCCCGGTCCGCGAGGCGATGGTGGCGAAGCAGCGGGAGATGGGGCGGGACGGGGGCGTCGTCCTCGAGGGGCGGGACATCGGCACGGTCGTCTTCCCCGATGCGGAGGCGAAGTTCTTCCTCGATGCTGTTGCCGCCGTGCGTGCCCGGCGGCGCCAGTTGGAGATTTCCCCCCCCGACGCCCAGTCGTTCGAGGAGGTCCTCCGCGACGTCCTCCGTCGCGACGTGCAGGACAGCACGCGGGAGCACTCCCCCCTGCGGGTGGCCGACGGGGCGGTGTACATCGACTCGACGACGATGACGGTCGAAGAGGTGGTGGGGGAGATGCTCCTGCGC
>Ga0075349_1000061_pt1 | contig 11504 bp, 11 predicted proteins | sample RushSE_TuleB_D1_FD_120066 | JGI IMG/M metagenome (GOLD analysis project Ga0075349, IMG submission 120066) | Natural and restored wetland microbial communities from the San Francisco Bay, California, USA, that impact long-term carbon... | ecosystem: Environmental > Terrestrial > Soil > Wetlands ... | reverse complement strand
GTGATCCTCGTGCCCGTGGGTGAGCAGGAGCGCGCCGAGGTGGGGCGCCGTTTCCCGCAGGACGGAAAAGTCGGGGACGACGTAGTCGACCCCCAGCATCGTGTCGTCGGGGAACAGGAGGCCGGCGTCGATGAGCAGCGCGGAGCCGCCGTCGTCGAACAGCATGCAGTTGAGGCCGATCTCGCCCAGCCCTCCCATCGGGATCACTCGCAGCGTCATCTCATGCCTTCCTGAAGTTCAAGTTATCGCGCGCTCGCTTGCGCGGGCCGCGAGGATCCGCGCCCGAACAGACACGGCGATCCGTTCCTTCGATCCCCCCGCCCTTTCACCCGGTGAAAGCGGGGGAAGCACGCGGACGAGGAGCTCGGCGGGCCGCACGTGAAAGCCCCCCTTGGGGATCGCCCGGCACCCGCCGTCGATGTAGACCGGGACGACGGGCGCCCCGGACTTCTGCGCGAGGTAGAAGGCCCCCGGCCGGAATTCCCCGATCGACCCGTCCCCGCTTCGGGTCCCTTCCGGAAAAACGACAACGAGCCCTCCGTCGTGAAGCCGCGCCCCGACATCCCGCATCATCCGGACCGCGTCTCTCGGGTCCTCCCGGTCGACGAAGAGGTTCCCCGCCGCCGCCATCGCCTTCCCGAACAGGGGTATCTTCCCCAGTTCCCGCTTGGCGAGAAACCGGACCGGCCGCGGGAACGCGGAGAGGAGCATCGGGATATCGACGATGCTCTGATGGTTCGCGACCAGGACGGCCCCGCCGGACGGGAGGTTCTCCATCCCCTCGACCCGCAGGTTCCACCCGCCCAGACGAACGAAGGAGCGTCCCCACCACCCCATGACGCGGCCGGCCCGGTCCTCGCGTGGAAACAGCCAACCGGCCAGGACCGATGCGAGAGAGGACCCGGCGGTGAGGAGGAGGATGAACAGGGATCGAAGTGCGCCCGGCATCACCAGTCCCCCTCTTCCCGGAAGCTGAAGAACGCGCCGTCCCCGAGGATAACATGGTCGACCACCGGGATCCCGAGGATCCCTCCCGCGGACCGGAGCCTCCGCGTCACCTCCCGGTCCTGTCCGCTGGGGGCGGGATCGCCGCTCGGGTGGTTGTGCAGGAGAAGAACCGCCGCGGCGCGTTCCCGGACCGCCGCGGCGAAAACTTCTCTCGGGTGGATGAGGCTGCCGTCAAGGATCCCCGCCGACACGTGCTCCTCCCGCAGGGGACGGTGCTTCACGTCGAGGAGCACCACTACGAACACCTCAACGGGAGAATCGGAGAGCAGGAACCTGTACCGCTCGAACACGTCCCCCGCGGAACGGAACGGCTCGGGGCGTCGACGCGGAATCGCGAGCGCCCTGCGCGCAAGCTCGAGAACCGCCTCCCACCTTCGATGCCTTCCCGCGTCCGCCGGCCCGCTTCCCGAAGCGGCGAGGCGCATCCCTTCCCCGTCGTCCGGGAACGCCCTCCGGAACAGTTCCTTCTCTTCCACACCTTCCAGGGGCCGCGCATCGCGGCCGGTGACGCCCGGCATTCCGTCTCCCGAGGGGAAATGCCGGGGACCCATTCAAATACCATTCCGGTTTTTTGTCAAAGCGCCGTCCCGGTGCGAGATAATGTTTGCCATGGAAGGGAAACCGCTCACCGAACTGCTGTCGTCGTTCCGCGCGAACGTCGAAACCGTCCTCCTCGGAAAACGGGAGTCGGTGGACCTGGCGATCGCCTCCTTCATCGCAGGAGGCCACGTTCTCCTCGAGGACGTCCCGGGCACCGGCAAGACGACGCTGGCGCGGGCTCTCTCCTCGGGAATCTCGGGGACCTTCCGCCGGATCCAGTTCACGAGCGACCTGCTTCCCCAGGACATCATCGGCATGCACATCCTCGACGCGGACCGGAAATCTTTCGTCTTCTCGCCCGGGCCGCTGTTCGCGAACGTCGTCCTCGCGGACGAGATCAACCGGAGCAACCCCAGGGCCCAGAGCGCCCTGCTCGAAGCGATGAGCGAGCGGCAGGTGACGGTGGACAACCGGACCTACCCCCTTCCCGAGCCGTTCCTCGTCATCGCGACGCAGAACCCGTACGAGCAGCACGGAACGTACCCTCTCCCGGAATCCCAGCTCGACCGCTTCAACCTCCGCCTGCGCCTCTCCTACCCGGACCGCGATTCGGAACGGCAGCTCATCCGCGAGAACAATCTCCTCACGATGCGGAACGGAATCCCGGCGTCGATGCGGCCCGAGCAGATGCGGGCGCTCCGGGCGGAAGTCGACCGGGTGACCGTCCACGACGCGGTCGTCGACTACATACAGCGGCTCGCGGCGGCGACCCGGGCCCACCCCGCCGTCCGCCTGGGCGCCTCCCCCCGCGGGGCGATCGGATTGAAGAGCACCTCGCAGGCGCTGGCCCTCCTCTCGGGACGTGACCACGTGACCCCCGGAGACGTCCGCAGGGCGGCGGTTCCGGTCCTCTGCCACCGCGTCTTCCCGAAAGGGGAAGCCGCCGGGTCGGAAGCCGCCCAGACGATCCTCGAGGAGGTCCTCTCGTTGGTGCCGTCGCCGCTGTGAAGCCCGTCGCGCGCCGGTTTCGCCTTCCCCGTCATCTCCGGGTCCCCTTCGCGGGGAAGGTGTTCCTCCTCGTCACCCTCGGGGTCGGCGTCGCCGCCGTCAATACGGGGAACAACCTCCTCTATCTCGCCTTGAGCCTCAACCTCTCGTTGATCCTCCTGTCGGGCGTCCTGTCCGAGGGAACGCTGCGGCACGTCACGCTGAAGGCCCGGCTCGCCTCGGAGGCGTTCGCGGGGGGGGAGGCGTTCCTCGCCGTCACCTGTTCGACGGAGGGGAAACGGTTTCCCGGGATCTCACTCGTCGCGACCCTTCGGACCGGGGAAGATCCTGCGACGGTCCGGTTCCCGGACATCGCCCCCGGGACGACCGTCACCCGCGTAGTCCCGTTCCGACCTTCGCACAGGGGAGAACTCGATTCGATCCACGCCTCGCTCTCGACGCGCTTCCCGTTCTCCCTGTTCGAGAAATCGGTCGCGCTTGCCGTTCCCGCGGGCGTCATCGTATACCCCCGTCCTTCCCCGCCCGAGGCGCGGTGCGAAGATCTCCCTGTCGCGGCGCCGTCGGGGCGCCCGTTCCTTTCCGGGCGGGTCGGCGCCTTCCCGCGGGGAGTGCGGGAGCACCTCCCCGCGGACCCTGCGAGGGACATCCACTGGAAGACGACGGCGCGGACGGGACGCTGGATGGTCAAGGAGCGGGAAGGGGAAGCCACGCCGTGGATCGACCTTCTCGTGGCAGAGAGCGGAACGCCCGAGGCCTTCGAAGCCCGGCTTTCGGAAGCGTGCGGCGCCGTGCTTGATCTCGAGCGGCGGACCGTCCCCTTCCGACTCCGGATCGGAGACCGCCTTTGCGCCGAAGCGCACGATCCGGACCGCAGATCGAAGGCCCTCGAGGCCCTGGCGAAGGCGCGGTTCCATCCCGCCCCCCCGGCACCGGCGGTGACGCCGTCGTGACCCGCCGCACCCCTGTCCGGGAGTTTCTCTGGTGGTCTCTGCGCGCCCAGTGGGGGCTCGCGCTCGCCCTCCTCGCCCTCTTCACAGACGCGGCGCAATGGGCCCTCCTGCTCGCCGTCGGCGCGTGGGTCTCCGGCGTGGCGATGGACCGGTCGGACACGCCGCGTGCCGTCCTCTCCCGGTTCGGATCGCCGTTCGTCGCGCTCTTCCTTGCCGCCGCCGCGGCCGACCTCCTGTTCGGAAGCCGGGACCTCGTCGCCTCCCTTTCGCTGCTCATCCTCGGGGTGCAATCGGTGAAGTTCCTCCTCCCGAAGGGAAGCAGGGACGGATGGCAGCTGTGCGCCGTCGCCCTCCTCGAATTTCTCGCCGCCGCCGCCGGAACCGACGCGCTGGCCTTCGCCCTCTTCGCGTTCCTCTTTTTCGTAGCCTCCGCCGCCGCGATGGGGGCCCTTCACGACCAGGAGGCGGAGGAGGCGGGGCGTCCGTCGGGAGGATACGCCGTCCCGGCGCGGGCGGCGGCGGGGGTGCTCCTTGCCGCCGGGGTCGGCGGGTTTCTCGCCTCGGCGGTCCTGTTCGCGGTCATTCCGCGTCTCGAGTTCCGCCAGATCCTCGAGCGGTTCGGACGACCCCGGGGCGTCGTCGGTTTCTCCGAGTCGATGACCCTACGCGAGGTGACCGGCATAAAATCGGACACGCGGGTGGTAGCGAGGGTCGAATTCCCGGAATTGCGCCCTGGGCTCCTCCCGGCGAACCTCTACCTTCGGGGCGCAGTGTATCCCCGGTATCAGGAGGGGGTTTGGCGCCAGGGCGCAGCGACTCCCCTCCCCGTTCCAAGGGCCGGATTCCTCCACTTCGTTGGAGATGCAGCCGTCCCGGATTCCACGGCGGACATCACCCTCGAGGCGGCGAACCACCCCGCCCTCTTCACCTACGGGCATCCAACGCAGATCGAGGGCGCCTTCCTCCCCGTTCTCTCGGACGGGGAGGGGAACCTCTCCCTTGCGCGCTCGGGGCACCCGACGCTCCGATACCGGGTCCGCTTCGCGGCGGACCTCCCCCGGCGATCCCGGATCGAGCGCCGGACGAATTCGGAGGATCTCGCTTTCCCCGAGGGGTACGAGGACGTGCGGATCCTCGCGCGCAAGATCGCCGGCGGCACGGGGACCGGCGACGAACGCGCGAAACGGATCGTGGGCTTCTTCACGTCCGGATTCCGCTACACCCTCTCCGATCCCGCCTCGTCGATCCGGGAGTTCCTGTTCCGGAAGCGGGCCGGCTACTGCGAGCATTTCGCCGCGGGACTGTCGCTGCTGCTGCGCGGCGCGGGGATTCCTTCCCGCGTCGCCGCCGGCTATCTCGGCGGCGAATGGAACGGGGTCGGGAAGTACCTGATCGTCCGCCAATCGGATGCGCACGCGTGGGTCGAGGCCTGGATCGACGGGCGCTGGGTGACGCTCGACGCGACCCCGCCCGGGGCCTCCTCTCCCTTAAGGACACGAACGGGGACGATCGGGCTCTACGCGGACTGGCTCCGCCAGCGCTGGGACAAATACGTGGTCAACTACTCGATGCGGATGCAGGCCGACGCAGTGAAGGAAGGCGTGCGCGCGGTCCGCCGGACCGGCGCGGCCTTTGGTTTCCGGGGATGGGACGGGGTCGGCGGCGCCGCGCGGGACGCCGCAGGCTGGGGTCTTCTCGCCGCTGCCGCGGTCTTTCTGCTCTGCCGGCATCTGCGGAAGCGGCGGATTTCCCCGGGAGATCGATTCCCGCCCGGACGCTCGCCGCTCCCCGGCCCGTACGCCCGCCTCGTCCGACGCCTCGATCGGAACCGGTTCCGGCGTCACCCGGGGGAGACCCTCGAAGAGACGCTGGCCGCCGCGGTGCGGTCGCGTCCCGACCTTGTGGGGGACGCCTCCCTCTTCCTCGACCTGTATCACCGGGACCGCTTCGGCCCGGCGCCGCTTCCCCCGGAAGCGCGGAAAGAGGCCTTCCGACTGGCGAAGCGGCTCGGGCACGGAATATCCGACACCGCGGCAACGTAGCGCACGCCAGCCTCCCCCGGCACGCCCGTTGCTGTCTCCTTTCCGGTCGCTCCGGTCCAACGGACCGGAGCGGACACCGCCAGGAGGGCCTCACCCTTGCTCGTTCGCGCCCTGTCCTTCGCCGTTCTCGGGATCGACGCGGTTCCCGTGGAAGTGGAGGCCGACATCACCCACGGCCTCCCTTCCTACACCGTCGTCGGGCTCCCCGGGGGAGCGGTCCGGGAAAGCGACGACCGGATCCGGGCCGCCGTACGCAACTCCGGACTCCCCTTCCCGGGCAGGAAGGTCACCGTCAACCTGGCGCCGGCCGATCTGCGGAAGGACGGTTCGCTCCTCGACTTGCCGATCGCCCTGTCGGTTCTCTCCGCAGAGGGCGTCCTTCCGGGAGAAGCGCTGGCCGGGTGGATGATCGCGGGGGAACTCTCCCTCGACGGCACGGTCCGTCCGATCCGCGGGGCCCTCGCTCAGGCGATCCTCGCGCAGAAGCTTCGGATTCCGGGGGTCATCACTCCCTTCGACAACGGGGACGAGGCGCGACTGGTCCCGGGGATCCGGGTGGTCGCGGTCCGTTCCCTCCGCGAGGCGGCGGCCGTCCTCACGGGCGAGGAACCTCCCGCCAATGGAACTGACGTCGATCCCCGGGGCGTCAGGCCGAAGGACACCGGCGCTCCCGCCCCGGAGCGCGTTCCCGATCTCTCCGACGTGGTCGGCCAACCGATGGCGCGCCGGGCCCTGGAGATCGCGGCGGCGGGGTGCCACGCGATGCTCTTCGTCGGACCGCCGGGGTGCGGAAAGACGATGCTGGCGGAACGCCTTCCCGGAATCCTCCCCGACCTGTCCGCGTCGGAAGCCCTCGACGCAACGCGCATCTACGGAGCATCCGGGGAACCGCCGTGGCCCCGCCCTCTCCTCCACCGTCCGTTCCGGGCGCCGAACCCGTCGATCACCGCCGCCGGTCTGCTGGGCGGTGGAAACCCGCCCCGGCCGGGCGAGATCTCCTTCGCCCACTGCGGCGTGCTGTTCCTCGACGAATTCTCCGAATTCCACGCCGGGGTCCGGGAGGCGCTCCGGCAGCCGGTCGAATCGGGGGAGGTCCGGATCTCGCGATCCGGCCACCGGTACCGGTTCCCGTGCCGGTTCCTGCTGCTGGCGGCGACCAACCCGTGCCCGTGCGGTAACGCGGGCCACCCCAGGAAAGTCTGCCGGTGCTCCCCGCCGCTCCTCGACCGTTTCTCGAGAAAATTCTCGGGGCCCCTCCTCGACCGGATCGACCTCGCGGTTTCCGTGCAACCGGTAGCCGTCGAGGCGTGGTCCGGCGAGGCGCGCGGCGAATCGTCCGCGGGGGTCCGGCGCCGGGTTGAGGCGTGCAGGAAGGTTCAGGAAGCGCGGTACGCGGGACGGGCATCCCGGACGAACGGGACCGTCCGCTCCGGGACGGCGGAGCTGTTGCGGGAACTCACTCCGGAGGCGGCCGCGTTCCTCACGCGGGCCGCGGAACGGCTCTCCCTCTCGGGGAGGGCGATCGGGAAGGTGTGCCGCGTGGCGCGGACGATCGCCGACCTCGACGCCGAGCGCCGGGCGGGACTCCCCCACGCCGCGGAGGCCCTCCAGTACCGCCTGTCGGGATTCGGGTGATCTTACAGCCGGTCGGCGATGTCCCAGAACACCTTTTCGACGTAGTTGCGGAAGCCGTGGATGAAGGCGCAGCGGGTGTGGAACATCGCGAGCGATCCGCAGAAGTAGAGGCCCGGGACGCTCGACTCCCCGACCGTGGAGATGCGGGGATACCCCTTCTCCCCGACGTCGACCGGGCCGCCCTCGACAGGGATCCAGCGGGGGCGATACCCCGTGGCGCACACGATCCAGTCGAACGACTCCCGCGCACCGGAGGCGAATGTCGCCGTCCCGTCCGAAAGGGAGACGACCGGGTCCGCCTCGCGCAGGGAGAGGATCCCGAAGCGGAACAGCTCCTTCAGGACGCTCTCCGACGTGCCGCGGATATCTTGCAGATCCCCCGACCCGCTGAAGTAGCGCAGCGGAGCGCGGGTGCACATCGTCGTAAGCGCGGTCCCGGCGAGCTCGATGCACAGTTCCGCGGCGGAGTTCCCTCCGCCGATCACGAGCACCCGCTTCCGGTCGTACGCCATGCAGTTGAGGAAGTCTCCCGAATGGAGCACCCGCGGGTTCCCGTCGATCCCCGGGAGCTCCGGATAGCGGGGCACCGAGGCGCTTCCCGTGGCGATCACGAGGAACCGGCAGGGGATCTCGAGACCGCCGCCCACGGAAACGGTGAACCCTTCCGGCGTCCGCCGGGCGCCGACGACCTCGGTGCGCTCGGCGACCTCGACGCCCAGATCGCGCGCGAAGGCCTCCACGTAGCAAAGAAAATCCTCCCGGGTCGGGAAGGGACGCCGCACGCCGGGGAAGGACCAGATGGGACGATCCAGGGTCAGGGAGGTCCAGTCGGTGCCGGGAACCCCCGGGGAGAGAAGAACCATTCCGGGGCGCATGTCGCGCCACGACTGTACGATCTTCCCCCGCTCGAGGACCTTATGGCGAATCCCGTGTTCCCGGAAGTGGTGGGCCAGGAGGATCCCGGCCGGCCCACCCCCGACGATGACGACGTCTGTCACGTTGCCCTCCTCTCCCTTCGACATTCCCCAGCGTCCTGATCCGATGTAGTATATAGGTTCCAACTTCCGGTTGTTCCACGACGCGACCGGTTTCCCGGGGAGATTTTCGAAGTTGACAGGGGAAACCTCTTTCCCTATAGTAATTTGTTCTTATCGAACCGCATGGAGGGCACGATCCTATGTACGCAGTTGTCCGCACAGGGGGGAAGCAGCTCCGCGTCTCCCCGGGCGATGTCGTCAACGTCGAGAAACTTTCGGTCGAGCCCGGCGCGACCGTCGAACTCACGGACGTGCTGATGGTGTCGACCGAGCAGGGAACCACCGTGGGGACTCCCACCGTCGAGGGCGCCTCCGTGATCTGCACGGCGGTCAGGGACGGCAAGGGGAAGAAGATCACCATCTACAAGTACAAGAGGCGGAAGGGCTTCTCGAAGAAACAGGGGCACCGCCAGCCGTTCACCACGCTTTCCGTGACCGAAATCCGGGTCGGTTGACCCGCGGGGAAGGGGCCAGGACACCATGGCGCATAAAAAAGGCGTCGGCAGTTCGAGAAACGGGCGGGACAGCCAGAGCAAGCGGCTCGGCGTGAAGCGGTTCGGCGGCGAGTCCGTTTCCGCCGGGAGCATCATCATCCGCCAGCGGGGTACCGCGATCCACCCGGGAGACAACGTCGGGATCGGGAAGGATCACACCCTCTTCGCGCTGATCGACGGAGTGGTCGAGTTCGCCCGCATGGGAAAAGATCGCAAGAGGGTTTCCGTCCTCTCCGCCTCGTAGCGCCCCCCGTTCATGCACTTCATCGATGAAGCCACGATCACCGTCCGGTCCGGGGACGGTGGTCGGGGCTGCGTCAGTTTTCGCCGGGAAAAATTCGTTCCCCGCGGCGGCCCCGACGGCGGCGACGGGGGGAACGGCGGGAGCGTCCTCGTCGAAGTGAGCCCGAACCTCTCCACCCTGCTCGACTTCCGGTACCGGAACCTGTTCAAGGCGGCGCGCGGCCAGCACGGCATGGGAAAGAACATGCACGGGAAGGGCGCACCCGACCGACGGATCGCCGTGCCCCCCGGGACGATCGTCACCGACGCGGATACCGGCGAGATCCTCGCGGACCTCACGCGAACCGGGGAAACGGTCCTGGTCGCGAAGGGGGGGCGCGGGGGCCGGGGCAATTCGGCGTTCACCTCCTCCGTGAACCAGGCCCCGGACCAGGCGGAACCCGGGCGCCCCGGGCGGGAGCGGCGCCTGCGGCTCGAACTCAAGCTGATCGCGGAGATCGGGCTGATCGGCCTCCCGAACGCAGGGAAATCGACCCTTCTTTCGAGGATCTCCCGGGCACACCCGAAGATCGCGGATTACCCGTTCACGACCCTCTCCCCCGTCCTCGGAGTGGTTTCCCACCGGGACGAGGAGATCGTCGTCGCGGACCTGCCGGGCCTGATCGAGGGCGCGCACCGTGGCGTGGGGCTGGGGCACCGGTTCCTGCGGCACGCCGAGCGGACGGAGGGGCTCATCCACCTGCTCGACGCGTCGCAGGATCCCGACGGGATCGTCGTGGCCTACCGCACCATCCGCGACGAAATGGAGAAGTTCGGTCCCGAACTCGCGGCACGCCCCACCCTGCTCGCCTTCACCAAGATGGACCTGACGGGGGCACGGGAAAACGCCGAGCGCGCCCTGGATTCGATCCGCCACCCCGCGGGGGGGATCCATTTCATCTCCGCGGCCACCGGGGAGGGGATCGCGCCCCTGCTCGACGGGATGCTGGCCCTGAGAAAGAGGGAGACCGATGTCGCCTGAGGGGACGGCCGCGAAACGCGGGAAGGCCGGTTCCCGACTCCCCGGGATCCGGCGGGTCGTGGTCAAACTGGGAAGCGGCACGGTCACCGATCCCGGGAAGGGGTTGCGGGAGCCGACGATCCGCGCACTCGCGGCACAACTCTCCTCCGCCTGGACGGAGTTCGGCGTTTCCTTCGTCGTGGTCACCTCCGGGGCGATCGCCGCGGGGAGGAAGAAGCTGGGGATGGTCGAGCGCCCCCGGACGGTGGCGCTCAAGCAGGCAGCGGCAGCCGTCGGGCAGACCTCCCTGATGCGCGCCTACGAGCGTGCGTTCGAGAAGCGCGGTCGCCACGTGGCGCAACTGCTCCTCACCCACGAGGATTTCGAGGATCGGAAGCGGTACGTGAACGCGAGGAACACCCTTTTCACCCTGCTCTCCCGGGGGATCGTCCCGATCATCAACGAGAACGACACGGTGGCGACCGAGGAGATTCGTCTGGAAGGGGCCGGAGGGGGGGCGAACGACCACCTGGCGACGCTGGTGACCCAGATGATCGGGGCGGACCTGCTGATCCTGCTCACCGACAGCGACGGGCTCTTCACGAAAGATCCCCACCGGCACCCCGACGCCCGCCGCATCCCGGTCGTGCGGGACATCGACGACGAGTCGATCCTCGCAGCCGTCGGCCGGCATATCTCCGCGGAAGGAACCGGGGGGATGGCGTCGAAGATCCAGGCGGCCAGGATCCTGTCGGCGTCCGGGGTACCGGTCGTAATCGCCTCGGGGCTCTCCCGGCGATCGGTCCTCGACGCACTGGCGGGAAAGGACGCGGGGACGCTCATCCTGCCGCGGGCCGCCGGGAAGCTTTCGAGCCGCAAGATGTGGATCGCGTACGCCCGCCAATCCCAGGGGACCGTTCTCGTGGACGACGGCGCGCGGAAGGTGCTCCTGGAGGGAGGGAAGAGCCTCCTGCCCGCGGGAGTGATCGGGACGCAGGGACGGTTCCTTCCGGGGGACATGGTCTCCATCGCCGACCACCGGGGGCGGGTCTTCGCGCGGGGGATCGCCCGCTGGGGCAGCGAACAGGTGGACCTGGGGAAGGGAAAACGCAGCGCGGAGGTCCGCATTCTCCTCGGGCCGGAGACCCCGTCCGAGGTCGTCCACCGCGACGACCTGACGATCCTGCCGCACTCCGGCACTTCCGAATCGAGGAAGGGAGCAGCACCGAGATGATCGCGAACGAGACGACCGAGGCGGTGGTGGAGAGAATCTGCAAGGCGGCGAAGACGGCGGCGCCCCCGCTGGCCCGGGCGGGGACGGCGGCCCGAAACGACGCCCTTCGTGCAATGGCGCGGGGGATAAGAGACCGGGCGGAGTTCCTGAAGATGGAGAATGCCGGGGATGTCGCGGCCGGAGAGGCCCGGGGCCTTTCCGCCGCGATGATCGACCGCCTGCGCCTGACCGACAGGGTGATCGCACAGATGGCGGACGGGATCGACGAGGTGGCGGCGCTCCCGGATCCCCTCGGCGGGATCGAGCGGCTTTC
>Ga0075349_1000060_pt1 | contig 11561 bp, 8 predicted proteins | sample RushSE_TuleB_D1_FD_120066 | JGI IMG/M metagenome (GOLD analysis project Ga0075349, IMG submission 120066) | Natural and restored wetland microbial communities from the San Francisco Bay, California, USA, that impact long-term carbon... | ecosystem: Environmental > Terrestrial > Soil > Wetlands ... | reverse complement strand
TTCTCGCCTTGGGTGTCGACGGACTCATCTGCAACGAGTTGCGGGTCATGCGGACGGTTTGAAGCACTGCTTCTGTGGTTTCCAAGGTTTGATCGGTTCGTAATAAGTGGATCTGCAGACGGCTTTGTAAAAAGCTCCAAGTTCAAGGCGGACGAATCTTGTGCCACGAGGCGGGCGTGTCGTGCGCCACAGCGACATTGATTGTGGCAAAAAAACCCCTTCAACGATCAGGTGTAATTTGAAAAAAAATGAAAAGGCCTATGTCGATCTGCAACGCCATTTAAACCGTCAGGCAATAGGATTTCCAGCCACTAAATCAGGCTCAGAGCTAAGAATTTTGAAACACATTTTTTCACCCAAAGAGGCTGAGATCGCAACATGTTTAACCTACAAGCGTGAACCAATCGAAACGGTGTTTGAGAGAGCTCTACATTTAGTTGAATCCCCGGAGAAGCTAACAGAGATTCTCGACGGTATCGAAAAAAAAGGCGGGATTGAACTAAAAATCAAAGATGGCAAAAGGTTCTATTGTAATGCTCCCCTTGTGGTTGGGATGTACGAATTTCAACTCGGCAAACTTACTCAAGGATTTATTAAGGATTTCGATGACTACACATCCGATAAAAAGTTTGGGATAGAATTTCTCAGTACGAAACTCCCGCAGATGCGCACCATTCCAATCCTCAAAAGCATCCAACCGCAACATCAAATAAGTACATTCGATGAAGTAACTATGCTATTGCACCAGGCAGAAGCACCGTTTGCCATTCTTGAATGTATATGCCGGAAGAAAAAGACTTTAGGAGGCGAGCCCTGTAAAGTTACAAGCCGAGAGGAAACCTGCTTTGCTACCGGCAGCATGGCTCAAGCTGTTCTGCGAAATGGTATCGGAAGAGAGATTACGCTGGATGAGTCTCTTTCGATCCTTGATGAAAATCAAAAACAAGGGTTGGTTCTGCAACCCTCCAATACGGAAAAGGCCGAGTTCATTTGTTCATGTTGCGGATGCTGCTGCGGTATGCTCAGTATGCAAAAAAGCTTGCCTAAGCCTGTGGACTTCTGGGCTTCGAATTATTATGCCGAAGTAGACACTGACACGTGCAACGGATGTGGTAACTGTGAAAAGCGTTGCCAGGTGGGAGCGGCAAGTGTTTCCGAACAGAAGCAGAAAACTTCGGTGGATTTGAACCGTTGTATCGGATGCGGTCTATGTGTTCCTACCTGCCCCCAGAAAGCCATATCACTGCAAAAAAAGCCTGAAGAAGTACTACCACCACAAACACGAGATGATCTTTATGACATTATCATGGCCCACAAGAAAGGGAGGTTCGGAAAACTAAAATTAACCGGTAAATTAGTGATCGACGCGATCCGAACAGGGCAAGCCCATTTGCTTAGATAAAGAAATTGCGTACACGCAAATAGGCCCAAACAATAAATCGTATGCACACTTGCAGCTATTGAATCCCCAGAAGCCACCCAAAATTTTATGGCTTGGCAGGCGTCGCGAAAAAAACACGGTAGACATATCTGAGAGTTCAGTTGCTGCGGCAAAGAAAAAATAGCTTCCAAGCCGGAAAACATTAGAATTTCAGATATCGATCATTGGGGGATGCTATTCACCAACTGCATCGTTGCGGTGATTTCCCACGTATCACCAATGCATCCAATCTGATATAGACCCGCTGCCGCAAATCGCTGTAAATAGTTATTGGTCATTCTCCTTTTAAGCTTTGGTTTGGGCTCTGGCTCTCCTGGCAGGCGGCTGTCAATTCGAAAACACGGGCAGCACTCGGAGAAGCGCGGAAGTTGCCCAAGCGTTTGAGACGGTGCAGTTCCAAGGGTTTCCCGGGTACCGTTACTATTTCCTCAACCAGGAAAACAATCCCTTCGGAACGGCGGGGTTGGAGGAGGGTTACTGGATGAAGGACCCGGACTGGAGGGAGTGCAATCCCGACTCTCCGACCTTCGGCAAGGTGGTCGAGCTGGTCCAGCGCTTTGACGATGGTTGTTTAGGCAGCCGTTATGGCGGCCTCCCACCCGAGCATCGCTTTCTTGCGCGCAGGCCCGCCGCCGTAGTTGCCGAACTCGGCCGTTTTGCGGACAACCCGGTGGCAGGGTATGACAAAAGAGACCGGGTTCTTGCCGACGGCGTTGCCTACCGCCCGCACGGCTTTGGGAAAGCCGATGTAAAGCGCGACATCCTCGTAGCTCACCACGGTACCGACGGGGATGCGCAGCAGCGCCTCCCAGACCTTGATCTGGAAGTTGGTGCCCTTGATCAGTACCGGCAGGGGGTTTGCGCTTTTCCACCGGCCCGGGTCGTAGATGCGGGCGACCAGCGAACGGGTCCTGGACGGGTCCTCGACGATGCGGGCGTTTTTCCACGCCCCGGCGAGTTCGTCCAGCAGTGGTTTCCGACCGCTGTTGCGCACAAACGACAGCCAGCAGATCCCTCTATCGGTTTTGGCGATCAGGCATTCGCCGAAGGGGCTGTCGTGGAAACCATAGGTGATCGTCAGCCCCTTGCCGCGGGTCTTGAATTCCCCGGGGGTCACCGCCTCGCAGGCCACAAACAGGTCGTGCAACCGGCCGGGGCTGGACAGGCCGGCATCGTAGGTGGCATCCAGGAGATTGGCGGAACCTGAGAGCAGCTGCTTCACATGTTCCTTGGTTAGAAACTGCAGGAACCGCTTAGGGCTGATGCCGACCCAACTGCTGAACAGGCGCTGGAAGTGAAACTCGCTCAGGCCGATTTGCCCGGAGATTTCCTTCAATTCGGGCTGGCGGTCGAAGTTTTTTTCGATGTAGGTGATGGCCTTTTCGATGCGGTCATAGTCGCGACACGCTTGAGCGAAGTCGTTGGTTTTCATGTTGGTTGTCCTCTCGCGGGTGCATCGGGTGATGGTGTTGTTATTTGGTTGAAGGCATTATACACACCCACTCAAACCGGCGCCACCCGATTCTTGCGATCAAACCGGCGGCCGCCGTTTTGATGTTGAATGTCCGGGCAGCCATGCGAACGCTGGCTCGTTCTCAAAAAATAATCAACCTGGAGAGGGGCGCACATGGAAAGGCCGCACAGCGCGTTCAATGCCATTATTTCCTCCGATTGGAGCGAGTGCCTGTCACCTTCCGGCCCATTCGACTTCATCGCGTTCAATTTTCCGCAGCTTGCATCCGAACTGGACGAGGTCTTCCGCAGTTACACCGGGAACCAGATTTCTCTAAGAGACGCCTGCCTCCGAATCAAGGAAATTCTGCCCGAGCCTGTCACAGCAGACATGATGGACGCTTATCTCGACCGTTCGTTTGCAGTCTACCGCGGGGTCCCGGAGTTGATCGAGTGGTGTTTGGGCAAAGGCATTCTCTTCATGCTCAACACGACCGGCATGATCGGTTATTTCCAGCGGGTGTTCGGGAAGGGACTTCTGACGAAAATTCCGGTGCTCTCCGCCAACCCGATGTTCCGTTACCCGGCGTGCGCTACCGATCCGAATACGATTCTCGACCTGTTCGAAACCCGGGACAAGGGTAAGAACACTGCAGCGGTGGTCGCCGACCTGGGAATCCCGGCCGACCGGGTTATCGTCATGGGTGACAGCGGCGGGGACGGGCCGCATTTCGAGTGGGCCCATCAGGCAGGCGCCTTCATCATCGGCAGCATGACCAAGGCGTCGCTGGCGGGCTACTGCGGGCAGAGAGGCATTGCGATGAACGTGCAGTTCGGTGTGGCCTACGACCGAGGCGAGCCACGCGACTTGGGCCGGGAAATGGCCGTCGATTTCCAAGACCTCAAAGCGACCATCGAAAAAGTGCTCGAGGGCTGAACATTCGACCAGACCTTTTCCCTGGCAGGCAAGCCCATGCGCGGTCATCCGCCATTCAGGCGCCAATACGGACTACTCCAGTGCGCTGGTAGGAAATTGACTTTGGCAGCGGAAAAGCGTAGGTTTTAATCCTGATGACGGCGAAAAACAGCCATCGCCCTCAAGCCAATACCGCCGCACCATCTTTTTTGTATACCGGAAATCCGCCACTCGAAGAGGAGGGTAGCCTTGAATCCCGCAAAACATTTCAAGCAGATGCGCAAAGGACTGGACCTGCCCTTGGCGATCGCCGAGGCCGACCGCTGTCTGCTCTGCCATGACGCGCCTTGCTCCAAGGGCTGCCCGGCCGACACCCGGCCGGCCGAGTTCATCCGCAAGCTGCGCTTCCGCAACATCACGGGAGCCATCCGCACCATCAAGGAGAACAACATCCTCGGCGGGGCGTGCGGCGAGTTGTGCCCGACGCACCGGCTCTGCGAAAAGGAATGCAGCGCCCGCTTTATCTCCCTTGGTCGGCCGGAGGGTGCGGACCGGCCCATCCAGATCGGCAAAATCCAGCGATTTTTAATCGAGCACTCCTGGCAGATCGGTTTCAAACCCTTGCGCAAGGCCGCACCGCGGTTCGAGAAGATCGCCGTGGTGGGCGCCGGCCCGGCCGGTTTGAGTTGCGCGGCCGAGCTTGCCAAGGGCGGCTACCCGGTCACGCTCTTCGAGGCCCGGCCGGAGCCCGGAGGCGTGCTGCGCTACGGCGTCGTTTCTTACCGGTTCAGTCTGGAGTTCCTCGAAAACGAACTCCGGGACATCGCGGACCTCGGGGTTGAGTTCACGTGCAACCATCCCATCGAAGGCCCGGCCGGTGCGGAGAACCTTCTCAAGGAAGGCTTCCGCGCCGTCTTTTTGGCCCCCGGACTCTGGGCGGCGGAGGCGCTTGTGCCCAAAGCCCAGCCCATGCCCGGTGTTTATTCCTCGGTGGACTACCTGTCGGCACTGCGGGACGGCCGCTTCAAAGAGACGGCCCGCCGGATCGGAGGCAAAACCGTTGCCGTCATCGGCGGCGGATCGGTGGCGATCGACTGTGTGGAGTCGGCCGCAAGGCTCGGCGCCAAAGACGTCTACCTGGTCTACCGGCGCTCCTACGCCCAGATGCCGGCCGAGGCCGACGAGCGCATGGAGGCGCAGGCGACGGGCGTGCATTTCCTGCTGCTCAACCAGCCGGTGGGCTATGTCACCGGCCGCGGCCGGCGCCTCAAGGGCCTGAAGCTCGTCCGCACCCGCCTGGGGGAGCCGGACGCCTCCGGCCGACGCAGCCCAAGACCGGTTAAGGGCTCCGATTGGGTCCTCAACTGCGACGTGGTGATTGAGGCCATCGGCAACCGGCCGGTTGGGGGTTCACCGAAATGGTACCCCCGCGTCAAGCTGGCCGGTCATAACCTCATCAAGGTCAACTCCAAGACCGGCCAGACGTCCGTCAGAGGCATTTTTGCCGGCGGCGACATCGTTCGCGGCCCCGCACTGGTGGTCCAGGCGGTGGCCGACGGCAAGCGAGCCGCGGCCGCCATTCAACGCTATTTGAGCCGATAGGAGGTGTGGCGTGTCTTTCCCTGTCGATCTTTCCGTCGATTTCTGCGGGTGCCGGTTCAAAAATCCGTTCCTGCTATCATCCTCCCCGGTCTCCAACAGCGCTGAGATGGTAGAGCGGGCGTTTCAGGCCGGCTGGAGCGGGGTGGTTTTCAAGACTCTGAACTCCGACCGGCTGACGATCACCCACCCCTCCCCACGCATGCATTACATCAACTATGGCGCCAAGCGGGCCATCGCCTACCAGAACGTCGAGCAGATATCGGACCGACCGCTGCGGCACAACCTGCTCGAATTTCGCTACCTGAAGAAGCACTTTCCGGACTACCCCATCATCGCCAGCATCATGGGCTTCTTTGAGGACGAATGGGTGTATCTCGCCAAGGCCTGCGAAGACAACGGCGTGGACATCCTCGAGCTCAACTTCTCCTGCCCCCACATGTGCATCGAAGGCTCGGGGCACAAGGTCGGTCAAGCCTTTCACCTGCTTGAACGTTTCACGGCGGCGGTCAAGCAGGCCGTCTCCATCCCGGTGATGGCCAAGATGACGCCCAACATCACCGACATGACCGAACCGGCGCTGTACGCCAAGAAAGGCGGGGCCGACGCCATCTCCGCCATCAACACCGTGCGAGGCATCTCCGAAATCGGCCGGAAGGACTGGGTGCCGCGGCCCAACGTCTTCGGGGTAGGCGCCATCAGCGGCACCTCCGGTCCGGCCGTGAAGCCGATCGGCCTCAACTTCATCGCCAGCATGGCGAAGTGCCGGGAGCTCTCCTTGCCGCTGTCCGGCATGGGCGGGATCGAGACCTGGGTCGACGCCCTCGAATACCTGCTGGTCGGGGCGACCACCCTCCAGGTGACCTCGGGTATCATGCACTACGGCTATCGCATCGTGGAGGACCTGATCGAAGGCCTTTCCGATTACATGGCACTCAAGGGCGTCGGCCGGGTATCCGATTTGATCGGCCGTGCCCTGCCGCACCTGCAGGAGACCGACACGTTCGAGCTCAACCGCCAGGGTATCGTTCAATATGATTTGGATGTATGCATCGGCTGCGGCCAGTGCCACGTCGTCTGCAGCGACGCCGGCGGTCAGGCCATCGAATGGAACGGCCGCAAGCGGCGTCCCAGGCTGATCGAGGATAAATGTTTAAGTTGCATGCTGTGCCAGGCGGTCTGTCCGGTGCCGGGGTTGATCACCTTCAAGGAAATGCCGGCCGGCTGGAAGCGCCGCGAAACCGCGGTCAAGGATATGGGTCTTGAACCCGAACTGAAACACGCGCCATTCACGAAGGAGGGCCCTCATGAGTGTGTTGTTTAAGAACGGAACGGTCGTCACCGCCACCGGTCGCTACCCGGCCGACGTCTATGCGGAAAGCGGCACGATCAGGGCCATTGGGACCCGCCTGGACCAAAAGGCGGAAGAAGTCGTCAACTGCAAAGGCAAGTACATTCTGCCCGGGGTGATCGACCCCCACACCCATTTGGCCATGCCCTTCATGGGAACCTATTCCCAGGATGATTTTGAAACCGGCACCATTGCGGCGGCCTGCGGCGGAGTGACGAGTCTGATCGATTTCGACCTGCAGATGAAAGGCGAGTCCATGGCCGAGGCCATCGAGCGCCAGAAGGGGATCGCGGGCAAAGCCTGCATCGATTATGCGTTTCACCTGGCGGTGATGGACCCGCGGCCGGAGGTGATCGCCGAGGTGAAACAGGCCTGCCGGGACTACGGCACGCCGAGCTTCAAGATTTTCATGGTCTACGACTTTCGGGTGGACGACGGCACCATGATCAAACTGCTCGAGGAAACCAAGATACACGGCGGCTTGGTCCAGGTGCACGCCGAGAACTTTTACATCATCCAGCACATGAACGCGGTCCTCGCCGCTCAAAAGAAACTCGCGCCGTACTACCACGCCGTCAGCCGGCCCAACATCGCCGAGGAGGAGGCCGTCTACCGCGCCTCCAAGATGGTGGAGATGACCGGCTCGCGCATCTACATCGTGCACCTCTCCTCCAGGGAGGGGCTTGCGGTCGTCAAGCAGGCCCGCGATCGGGGGGTCCAGGTATACGCCGAGACCTGCCCGCAGTACCTGGTGCTGGATGATTCGCGTTACAAGGAACCCAAATGGGGCGGGGCCAAGTACGTCATGAGCCCGCCCTTGCGCACCCAGGAGAGCAACGGCGCATTGTGGGAGGGCTTGCGCTTCGGCGACCTCCAGGTGGTGGCGACCGACCACTGCCCCTTCGACTTCAGGGGCAAGAAGGACATGTTCGGCAAGGACGACTACAAGAAGATCCCCAACGGTGCGCCCGGGATCGAAACCCTGCTCATGGTCGTGCACTCCGAGGGAGTGGTCAAGGGCCGCATCAGCCTGGAGCGCATGGTGGACGTGCTGTCCACCGGCACCGCCCGCATGTTCGGCATGAGGGACAAGGGCGAAATCGCGGTCGGCAAGGACGCCGACATTGTCGTTTTCGACCCCAGGCAGAAGTTCACCATTACCCAAAAGAAACTCCACATGAACGTGGACTACACGCCGTATGAAGGTTTGGCCGTAACCGGCATGCCGGTGGCTGTCTACGCCCGCGGGCGCAAGACCGCCGAGTGGAAAAAAGACCGCATGCAGTTCGTCGGCGCATTGGGGCACGGCAGATTCGTAAAGCGCGAACCGTTTCAGGAATTCTGAAGACGCTGCCGGGCAAGCGCATTTGTGCGGCCGCAGACCTCTTTCTGCACGGGAGAGGCGCTGTGCAGGGTGTTGGGCCCGGCAAGGATAATTTATCTTTTGTAGGAGCGGCTTCCAGCCACGACGAGCACTATACCGCTTGTCATAATAATGTTCCGAAAAAGAGGATGGCGGCATAAGTGGTTGTAATAAAAGAACGTCCGACCATCGGAACGTTATTTTGACAACCACTATAAGCCAGACGCCGAATCGACAGAAGCAAACGAGGACCTGAGACTCGAGCATCCCGAGTCGAGGGTCCTCTTTGTTTTGAGCCTCCAGCTACGCGCTTTATAATCGCGGTGCGCCCTCTTCGCGGATCTGTTTTTTAAAAAAGCCGTAGGGCAGCAGGAAGGGGATCTGCCGGCGGTAGGCGCGGTATCTGTCTCCGAAGAGTTCGATCATGCGCCGCTCTTCCTGAAGGGCGAGAAAGACCACGAAAGCGGTCAGCAGGAGGTTATAGAACACGGTCAGCAGGTAGGGTTTGCTCAGCAGAAGCCCCCAACTGGCGACCAACCAGCCGCAGTACATGGGGTGCCGACAGATGGTGAAAGCGCCGGTAAAGACGAACAGCCTGGGGGAGTCCCGAAACCCGAAAAACTGGGGCAATCGCCCGGCCTTGGCCACCTGGCCGAGGGTCATCCCCGCGATCCAGAAGGCGAACAGGGAAGGAAGAATGGCGGGGATTCCCGCTATCGGCGCGAAAAGGACGCTGCTGTCGCCGGCCCAGCGGAAAAGAACCACCACCGAGGCCACGAGCAGGCCGAACGAAATAAGGGCGCGGAGTCCGGTAAAGGCCTGGGCGCTGATTTGCGCACGCGCGCGCAGGGCTGCCTGGACGGCCGGACGCGCACTCAGGCCGTGGAAGACGCCGAACCCCGCCAGCACCAGAAAAACCCAAAAATAAGCAGCCATTTGTGCCTCAGGTGGCCGGCGGTGCCGGAGAATGCCGGAAACAGGTTGCCCGGGAAGGGGATGCGTTCTCCATCCTTTCCCGGGCAACCGATGCGGTGGCAACCTACCCGATCACACCGGCTCCTTCAGAACCGCCGGGTGATGCGCTCCGTACCAGACGTTGTAGAGCACCAGGTAGGCGACATAGGCGATGAAGGCGCCGGTGAACCATGTCCACTGAGAGAGTGCGTCGCTGACCATGGACAGCACCAGGGAGCCCACCACCCCGGAGAACAGGGCCAGCACGCCGGCGAAGTTGACGCCCTTGATCTTGCTAACGTAGAAGTAGATCCCGGCCAGCAGGCCCAAAACAAGCACCATCGTCGTCAGCGTCGAGGGCCAGCCTTCTCCCAGGATGGCATTCTTGGACCACAGGAAGATGGTGCAGGCGGCCAGGAACAGGCCGTAGGCCACCGCCAGCCAGTTCACCTTGTCGGTAGTGAAGTTGTAGTATCCTTCCTTCAGATAGATGTCATGCAGCTTGAGGGTCTGCTTGCGCACGACCCAGTAGTCGCAGATGATCACCCCGGCAATGCCACCCGTGAAGGCGCCGTAGCCGAGCAGCCAAGTCCAGATATAAGCCTTGGGGTCGGCTAGAAACCGCCACGGTTGCATCAGGATGCCGATCAGGCCGATGATGATTGTGGTGCGCTCCCAGTTCAGGGCCTTGGGGGCCAGGTTCATGAAGTCGTTGATGGGCGAGACCATGTTGGCGGTGATGTTTGTGGTCAACGTCGCCAAAATCACGAAGACCAGACCGACGAAGATGAAGAAGGGGGTGCCGGTTTTGATCATCAGTTTGACCGGGTCCCAGACCGCCTCGCCGAAGATGACCACCGTGGCCGAGGTCACGGCGACGCCGATGAAGGAGTAAGCCGTCATGGTGGGCGGCAGCCCCAGGGACTGCCCAAGGTACTGCACCTTCTGGTTCTTGGCAAAGCGGGTCAGGTCCGGGATGTTGATGGCGAGCGTCGACCAGTAGGCCACCATGGCGGTCAGAAAAGCCGGCCATTTGGACCAGGGAGCGATGCGCTGCTGATCGAGGATCGGACCCCAGCCGCCGGCCTTGGTGACGGCCCACCACAGCAACCCGACGCCGATCGCGATCAGGATCGGGGAGGACAGGTCGTTCAGCCAGCGGATGCCCGGCGAGGCCTTGTGGGGCGGGGAAACGTAGCAGATCGCCACCGTTACCAGCCAGGACATGGCAAAGGACCAAACGGTGTGAACCGGGAGTTCGAAGAAAGGCACCACGCCCTTCATCTCTCCGTAGCCGGGAAAAAGAGCTACCAGGATCCCATCGATGGCGAAGGCCATGATCATGGTCTGGATGCCGAACCAACCGCAGGCGATGATGCCGCGCAAAAGCGCCGGGATGTTGGCCCCGAAAAGGCCGAAGCTAGAGCGCAGGAAGACCGGAAAGGGGATGCCGTACTTGGTGCCGGCAAACGAGTCCAGGATCATGGGGAGCAGGACGATAAGGTTGCCCAGGAAAATGGTGAAAACCGTGGTCAGCCAGTCGAACCCGGCCGAGATCATGCTGGCGCCGAGCATCCAGGTAGGCACGCACACGCTCATCCCCACCCACATGGAGAAGTACTCATAGTACCCCCAGGTGCGCTTATCCAGTCTCACCGGGGCCAAGTCCCGGTTGTAAAACTGGCTGCGGGGGAGTTCTTCCGTCAGCTCGAACATTCCGTTCACCTCGCGAACAATTCCCATGTGTTGTGCTCCTTTCTAAGTTGGCAGGCTTTGCTGCCTGATTTGAAACCAACCGCACTCCCCCCTGAAACCGTGCTGCTGCGGTCGTGAAAAGCTTCAAAAAGGCTTTCTGAAAGGTTGCCGCCAGGGGCATCGTTCTGAGAAATATGACCAACAGAACAGATGGCTGGGCCGTGCTCCCCGGCAAGGCGAGGGCACCTGAAGAATGAAAGAGCCGCTTATCAAAGCCCGATCGGGATTGTCAAGAATGAAACTCCCCGCGCATTGCCGCGGGGAGTTTGGTGGATGTCATTTCTCCATGGCGGCTTTTAGAAGGCAATGCAGCAGCACGTTGCAGCCGGCTTCGCAGTCCTCCCAGCGGGTGTTCTCGATTTCGACATGGCTGCGGCCGCCGATGCTCGGGACAAAGATCATCGCCGTGGGGCAGACGTGGTTCGTGTAGCTGGCGTCATGGCCGGCACCGCTGACCCAGAGCATGTTGGAGTAGCTAAGGTCAGCGGCCACATCGAGCACGCGCTGAACCAGTTTCTCATCGAAGGGCGAGTGGCCGACTCGCCAGGTTTCCTCGATTTTGATCGGGCAGCCGTGCTTGGCGGCGATATCCTCGAAATCCTTGCGCAGCAGGTCCCAGGAGCGCAGGGCAAGGTCGTCATCCCAGGAGCGGATGTCCACGGTAAAGTGCACGCGGTCCGGGATGATGTTGCGGGAGTTGGGATAGTTCTGGATCTCCCCCACGGTGGCC
>Ga0075349_1000059_pt1 | contig 11623 bp, 8 predicted proteins | sample RushSE_TuleB_D1_FD_120066 | JGI IMG/M metagenome (GOLD analysis project Ga0075349, IMG submission 120066) | Natural and restored wetland microbial communities from the San Francisco Bay, California, USA, that impact long-term carbon... | ecosystem: Environmental > Terrestrial > Soil > Wetlands ... | reverse complement strand
CGGTGGGGTGCGGGCCATAAACATCCACCACGATGACGCCGGCCGCTTCGCCCTTGATTTCCAGCCGCCGCTGCACGCCCGCGAGCTGTAGCAGAGCCGCCTGAACCCGGTCCATGGGGATGTCCAGCTCCACGGCCACGGCGATGCCGGCGGTGGCGTTGTACACGTTGTGGGCTCCCGGCAGGTTCAGCTTGAAGCGGCCTAGCTTCTGGCGGTGACGGTACACGCTGAACCGGCTGCGACGGCCTTCGAAGACCACGTTGCGGATCTGAAAATCGGCCTGGCGGCTCACGCCGTAGGTGGTGTAGCGCTTCTTGATCTGTGGAATGAGGTCCTGGATGGGCTCGTTGTCCAGGCAGAGCACCGCCAGACCATAGAAGGGAATGCGGTCGATGAACTGCAGGAAAACCCGTTGGATGGCCGGCAGGTCCTCGTAGAAGTCCAGGTGCTCCCGGTCGATGTTGGTCACCACCGCGATGGCCGGGGAGTAGCGCAGGAAAGAGCCGTCGCTTTCATCGGCCTCGGCCACGATGAAATCCCCCTTGCCGAGCACCGCATTGGTTCCGATGCTCATCAGCTTGCCGCCGATCACCACCGTGGGGTCCAGGCCGCCGCTGGCGAGCACCGCGGCCACGATGGAGGTGGTGGTGGTCTTGCCGTGCGCGCCTGCCACTGCGATGCTGTACTTGAGCCGCATCATTTCGGCCAGCATCTCGGCCCTGGGGATCACCGGAATCGAGGCGCGCTGGGCCGCCAGCACCTCCGGGTTGTCGGGCCGGACCGCCGAGGAAACGACGACGACATCCGCGCCCTCGATCCGCTCGGCGGCATGGCCGACATGGATCACGCCCCCCAGCGACGCCAGGCGGTCGGTGATGTCGGAGGTCTTGAGATCCGACCCGGACACCTGATAGCCCAGATTGAGCAGCAACTCGGCGATGCCGCTCATCCCGATGCCGCCGATGCCCACGAAATGGATGTGGTATTTTTTGAGGTACATGATCTCACCCGCCTGTCGGCCCGCCGGCCGGTTTGCGAGAGGCACGTTCGGCCACCAGTCGACAGCACTCGTCGACGATGTGCCGGGCGGCATCCGGTTTGCCGAGGCGCGCCGCCTGTCCGGCCAGCCCCGCCAAGGCTTCCGGGTGGGAGGCGTAGAACCCGATGCGCGCGCCCAGCCGCGCGCCGGTCAGCTCCTGCTCGTCGATCATTTCGGCGGCGCCGGCGTCCACCAACCGCCGGGCGTTCAGGCGTTGGTGGTCGTCCGCAGCAAATGGGAAGGGGATGAACACCGCCGCCTTGCCCAGAGCCGTGATTTCGGCGACCGTCGTAGCCCCGGCCCGGCACACCACCAGGTCGGCCCCGAGGTACTGCACCGCCATGTCGGTGAAAAAGGCCCGCACCCGGGCGGTCGTCCCCGAGCGCGCATAGGCCGCGGCCGCCATGGCCTCGTCCGCGGGCCCGGTCTGATGGATGAAGAAGAACCGCTTCCGGTCTTCCAGGTGGTCCAGGGCCTCGACCACCGCCGTGTTGAGGCGGTGGGCGCCCTGGCTGCCGCCCAGCACCAGGACCGTGAACGGCCGGTGCGGGTCGGAGGGAACGGTCGCTACGCCCGTCGACCCCCCGGAGGCGGCGTGCACGATCTCGCGGCGCAGGGGGTTGCCGGTCCAACGGGTTTTGCCCGGGTCGAAGCCGCCGCCGGTCCGCTCAAAGGCGATGAAGATCCGGTCGGCCAGGCGCGCCAGGGCGCGGTTGGTGATGCCCGGCAGCGTGTTCTGCTCGCACAGGGCGATCGGAATGCGCAGCAGCCAGGCGGCCAGGACGACGGGCCCGGCCGAATAGCTGCCCAGCCCGATCACCAGGTCCGGCCGGAACTCCCGCAGGCGGCACACGGATTGCGCGACGGCCCGCGGCAGGCGCCCGAGCGCCCGCACCTGGTTCCACCGGCCGCGACCCTTGAGGCCTTCGACGGCAATCGGTTCCAGCGGGAACCCCGCCCGTGCCAGGGCCGAGCGTTCGAACTCGTTGCCGCGGCTGATGAAGAGCACCGGGTTGCGCGGGTCGCGGCCGCGGATTTCCTCGGCCACGGCGATCCCCGGGAACAGATGTCCGCCGGTGCCGCCGCCGGCGACGACCACGCGCAGCGGCCGGGTGTCCTGCGGCCGGCCGGTGTCCGCCGTGCTCAGCGGGCGAACGTCCGGACCCGCCGGCGCTGCCATCTGAAAACAAAGCGTATGCCTGCGGCGGCTCGTTCTCATCCCAGACCTCGCGCGGTCTTGCCCGAGGCGGCGATGTTCATCAGAATTCCGATCGCGGCCATGTTCATCACCAGCGAGGTCCCGCCGTAGCTGAGGAAGGGCAGGGTCAGCCCCTTGGTCGGCAGCAGGGCGAGCGCGACCGCCATGTTGATGCAGATCTGCAGGCCCAAAGCCGCCGTGAGGCCGATTGCCAGGTAGCAGCCGAACAGGTCCGGCGCATGGCGCGCGATGCGGATCCCCTTCCATATGATCAGCACGTAGAGCAGGACGATGACGAGCACACCGGCCACCCCCAGCTCTTCGCCGATCACCGAGAAAATGAAGTCCGTGTGCGGCTCGGGCAGATAGAACAGCTTCTGGTAACTCTTGCCGATGCCGGCCCCCCACCACCCGCCGCTGCCGAAGGCCATCAGCGAGTGCGTGGCCTGGTAGCCCTGATCGGCGCTGTATTGCCAGGGGTCCCAGAAGCTGTCCCAGCGCTTGCGGCGGTAGTCGGCCGAGTTGATGTAGTACCAGCCGAGCAGCACCAGGAGCCCGCAGGAGCCGCCCAGGTAGGTCAGGCGCACCCCGCCGATGAACATCATCAGCCAGGCGAGGAAGGCCAGGATGGCGGCCGAGCCGAAGTCCGGCTGCCGCAGGATCAAAACGGCCAAGAGTCCCATCACCACCACATGCGGCATGAACCCGATCGAGAATTCCTTGATCCGGTCGGCTTTTTTTTCCATCGAGTAGGCCAGGTACACGATGAGCGCCAGGCGGGCGAATTCGGAGGGCTGAAAATTCACCGGCCCCAGGGACAGCCAGCGGCTCGCACCGCCGGCCGTGACGGCGAACGGCGACACCAGCACGGCCCCGAGCAGTGCCAGCGCCAGCGCCACCAGGGGATAGGCGAGCGGCCGGTAGACCCGATAGGGCACGTGCCGGCACAGCACCAACACGCAGATGCCGACCAGGGCGAACACCGCCTGCTTCTTCAGGAAATAATAATCCGAGCCGAACTTCTTCATGGCCAGGGCCGAGCTCGCGCTGTAGACCATGACGATCCCGATGCCCACCAGGAAGAGCACCGGAAAGAGCAGTTGCACGTCGTAAAGGGTGCCGGCGGGCTTTGCTCGTTGTGTGTTCGTTATGGCCACAGGTCTTTTCCTATATGGTTCCCTGCTCATTGCTCGTTACTTGTCACTCTCCTTGAGGCGCATGACTTCACGGCGGAAATCATCGCCGCGTTCCTGGTAATTCGCATACAGATCGAAGCTGGCGCAGCCGGGGGCAAGCAGCACCGCGTCGCCGGCGGCGGCCATCTCCCGTGCCGCCTGCACGGCCTGCCGCATGGACGCTGCCTCCTGTGTCGGGGCCAGCCCGCCCAGCGCCGCCCGGATAAGGTCCCCGGCCCCGCCCAGCAGGACGAGGGCCCGTCCGCGTTTCCGGACCGCATCCCGCAGCTGGCCGAAATCGCCGCCCTTGTCCACGCCGCCCATGATCAGGACCACGCGCCCGCCGAAGCAATCCAGGCCGCGCCGGACCGCGTCCACGTTGGTCGCCTTCGAGTCGTTCACATACTCCACGCCGTTGATGACGGCGATCGTCTCCAGGCGGTGGGGGGCGGGCGCAAAGGTGTCCAACACGGTTTGGATCCCTTCGGGGCCGGCGCCGGCGGCCATGGCCGCCAGGGCCGCGGCGGCCGCATTTTCGATGTTGTGCGGGCCGCGGAGCCTGAAACCCGCCAGGCTGAGCGCAGCGTCTTCGCGGCCGGGCAGCCGCAGGTTCAGGGTGCGGCCGGCGACGGTGGCGTGGGCATCGGCCGGCTGCGAGAGGTTGTAATAGAGCTTGCGGCTGCGAATGCCGCCGGCGCGGGCACGGACGACCGCGTCGGCCGCGTTCAAAACCGCGGTGTCGCCGGGGCGCTGGTTGGCAAACAGCCGCATCTTCGAGGTCGCGTAGGCCTCGAAACCGGCATACCGGTCCAAGTGGTCGTTCGTGACGTTGAGCAGCACCCCTATCGCGGGGTGAAAGGTGTCGCTGGTGTCCAGCTGGAAGCTGCTCACCTCGGCGACCACCACCTCGACGCGGGCGCCGCTGTCGACATGGGCGATGAGCGGGGTCCCGATGTTGCCGCCCACGAACACTCGGCGTCCGGAAGCCGCCAGCATCGCCCCCACCAGTTCGGTGACCGTCGTCTTACCGTTGGTCCCGGTGACGGCCACGATGGGCTCGCCGATGAACCGGCCGGCAAGTTCCATTTCGCCGATTACCGGAATGCCCTTGGCCCGCGCCGCCGCCAGCGGCGGGATCGTGTGCGGGACCCCCGGGCTCACCACGATCAGGTCCGCCGCGGTGAAGGACGCGGTGCGATGGCCGCCGAGTTCGAGGGGGATTCCCATTTCGCGCAGCAGGTTCACATCGGGACTCAGCCGGTCCTCTTCCGCCTGGTCGGTCGCCCGCACGAGCGCGCCCCGGCGCTGCAGAAAGCGTGCGGCGGCGATCCCGGTGCGGGCAAGGCCTACGACCAAAATGTGTTTGCTGCGCAGATCCATGCGTTTATCCGTCATGGGTGCGGGATGCGACCCCGCCCGCCTCGCCCGGAGCCGGGGGAGGGCAGTCGCCCGGCTCCGGAGCGAAGCGGGACGGGGTGCACACCGTGCTACCTCAACTTCAGGGTGCTCATGGCCATCAGCGCCAGGGCAATGGCGATGATCCAGAACCGCACGATGACCTTGGGCTCCGGCCAGCCTTTCAATTCAAAGTGATGATGCAGCGGCGCCATGCGAAAGATCCGGCGGCCTTGCGTCATCTTGAAAAATCCCACCTGAAAGATCACCGACAGGGCCTCGATGACGAACAACCCGCCCACCAGGGCCAGCAGAATCTCCTGCTTGGTGATTACGGCGATCACCCCCAGGGAGGCGCCGAGGGACAGCGAGCCCGTGTCGCCCATGAAAACCTGGGCCGGATAGGCGTTGAACCACAGGAACCCCAGCCCGGCGCCGGCGATGGCCCCGCAAAACACCGTCAGCTCGCCGGCGCCGGGCACATGGGTGATCTGCAGGTAGTTCGCGATTCGGGCGTGGCCGGCGACATAGGCGAAGATCATGTAGGTCGCAGCCGCGATGCTCATCGGTCCGATGGCGAGCCCGTCCAGGCCGTCGGTCAGGTTGACGGCGTTGGAGGCCCCGACGATGACGAGCATGGCGAAGATGACGTAGCCCCACCCCAGGTCCGGGGACACGGTTTTGAAAAACGGCACCGTCACCTCGGTGGAAAAATGGGGGGTCGCGCAGACCAGGACCCCGGCCACCAGGGCCAGGACCGCCTGCAGCACCAGTTTGCCCCGCACGCTGAGCCCCTTGCTCTGTTTCTTGATCTGCATCAGGTAGTCATCTATGAAGCCGATGAGGCCGAACCCGACCAGCACCATCAAGGCGATCCAGATGAACGGGGTGCTGAGATCGCTCCACAGGAGGGTGGACAGGGCGATCGAACCGACGATCAGGACCCCGCCCATGGTGGGGGTGCCGGCCTTGCCCAGGTGGCTCTGCGGGCCGTCTTCGCGGATGTACTGGCCGATTTGCAGCCGGGACAGTTTCTCGATGACCCAGGGACCCAGGAAAAAACAGATGAAGAAGGCCGTCAGGCTGGCATAGATCGTCCGGAACGTGATGTAGCGGAACACGTTCAGGGCTGAAAACATCGTGTGAAGCGGATAGAGCAAGTGGTACAGCATCTCTCAGTTCACCTTCGGCCTTCCGCCCATTTCTGTACGGCGGTGACGATCGCCTCCATGCCCATGGAGCGGGATCCTTTGACCAGCACCCAGTCGCCGGCCCTCAGTTCGCCCAGCAGGACGCCGCCGACGGTCGCTTGCGAGCCGGTGACAACGTCGGCGGCGGCCATGCCGCCCTCTGCGGCGCCGGCCGCCACGTCTGCCGCGAAATCCCCGCACGCCAGCAGCTTGCGCACACCCGTGCCGGCCGCCAGCCGGCCCATTTCCCGGTGCAGTGCGGCCGAGGCGGGGCCGAGCTCGAGCATGTCGCCGATCACGAGCAGGCCGCGGTTGGGCCCGCGCAGGCGATGCAGCGTGGCGATGGCGGCTTCCATCGACGCCGGGTTGGCGTTGTATGTGTCGTCGATCAGGTGGACCCCGCCGGAGAGCGTGCTCACGCTCATGCGGCCCGGAACGGGGCGGAACCCCTCCAATCCCTCCTTGATGTCTTCGATGCTCACGCCGAGCAGGTGCCCCGCCGCCGCCGCCGCCAAGGCGTTGTGCACCATGAAGCGGCCGTGGGTGCTGAGGTGGACGGCCGTCCGCTGCCTCGGCAGTGCCAGCTCGAAATTGATTCCGTTGGCGGCTTCCTCGATTCCCTCCGCCCGCACGGCCGCGTCGGCGGCCAGGCCGAAGAGGAGCGGCGCAACGCCGCACTCCCCGGATAGGCGCCGCAACCGCGGGTCGTCCGCGTTCAGCACCGCGCGGCCGCCGGGAGCGAGGCCCGCCAGCAGCGCACCTTTTTCGCGCTCCACCCCCTCCAGGGAACCGAGCCCTTCCAGGTGGGCCGGGCCGATGTTGGTGATAAGGCCCACCTCCGGGGTGCAGATCTCGGCCAGCCGCGCGATTTCACCCGGCAGGTTGGTGCCGAGCTCGAGGACCGCCCACGCGTGCCGCGGCTCGAGGTTGAACAGGGTGAGGGGGACTCCGATCTGGTTGTTCAGGTTTTTCGCCGGCTCCAGCACCGCAAACCGCCGGGACAGAACGGCGGCGGTCATCCGGCGTGTGCTGGTCTTGCCGTTGGAGCCGGTGATCGCGATCACCGCGGCCGGCGAGCGTTTGCGGTGATAGGCCGCCAGGTCCCCCAGGGCGCGGGTCGTGTCGGCCACCGTCACACAGGCGACGTGCCCGGCCTGGAGCATCTCCGCCGACAGATCGCCGACGCGGCTGCGGCCGACGACCAGGCCTCGCACGCCGGCGTCCACCACCTCGCGGATGAAGCGGTGACCGTCGTGGGCCGCGCCCCGGATGGCGACAAACACGTCCGCGGCGGTGATTCGGCGCGAGTCGATGGAAACGGAGCCGAAGCTCCGATTGCGATCGCCCGCCACCAGGTCGCCGTGCGTTGCATTCAGTATGTCGTCAACAGTCCAGGGCATTTTCAGTAACGAGTAACGAGTAAAAAAAACCACCAATGAGCAGCGAGTCACGAATGGCTTTCAGCTTTTGGCCTTGAGCTTCCTTCCAGGGTTTCCAGCACCCTTGCCGCCTCCTCGCGGTCGTCGAAATGGATGGTGCGTTTGCCGAGGACCTGGTAGGTTTCATGGCCTTTGCCGGCGATCAGCACCATGTCCCCCGGTTGCGCCGCCCGGATCGCGGCTTCGATCGCCCGGCGCCGGTCCGGCTCGGCAGCGAACGCCTTGCCGCCGGCCATCGCTCCCAGCTGGTCCGGAGCGACCTGGACGAGGCCCTGTGCGCGAACCCCCGGCAGGATCTCCTCGATGATGGCCTGCGGCGCCTCGCTGCGCGGGTTGTCGGAGGTGACCACCGCCAGATCGCTCAAGCGGGCGGCGATCGTCCCCATGATGGGCCGCTTGGTGCGGTCGCGGTCGCCGCCGCAGCCGAAGACGCAGACGATGCGGCCTGAGGAAAGCGGCCGCAGGGCGGACAGGGCGTTTTCAAGGGCATCCGGCGTGTGGGAGTAATCCACGTACACAAACCGGCCGCCCCGGCCCTGGACGCGCTCGAGCCGTCCCGGCACGCAGGCAAGGGACGCGATGCCGGCGGCGATCGCCTCCGGCGCAACTCCCAGCGCCGTCGCCGCACCCGCGGCGCACAGAATGTTTTCGACGTTGTGGCGCCCGACCAGCGGCGAGCCGACCTCGACGGGATGGCCGCCGACATCGATGCTGCCCCGGATTCCCTGGAGGCTGCAGCGCATGCGCTCGCCGCGGACGCTGCAACCGCCGGCGGTACCGACGCGGACGATCCGGCCGGTGAGCCGGTCCGCCAGCTCGCTGCCGTGGGGGCTGTCGGTGTTGATGACGGCAACGGCCTGCTCGGCCTTCGGGCCCGACGGCAGATAGTCCGTGAAGAGCCGTTTCTTGGCGTTCCAGTAGGCCCGCATGTCGCCATGGTAGTCGAGGTGGTCCTGGCTCAGGTTGGTGAAGACGGCCGCGTCCATCCAGCAGCAGTGGATCCGGGCCAGGTCGATGGCGTGCGAAGAGGCCTCCAGCACCACGTGGGTCACGCCGGCGGCCCGCATGTCCGCCAGGATGCGCTGCAGGTCTAAAGACTCGGGTGTCGTCACCGGGTTTGGGAACGTTGTCCCGCCGTAGCGGGTGTTGATGGTTCCGATGACGCCGACGCGCAGGCCGGCCCGTTCGAGGATGCTTTCGATCAAATAGGTCGTCGTGGTCTTGCCGTTGGTGCCGGTAACGGCGACCACGGTCATCTGCGCCGACGGGTGGCCGTAAAAGGCGGCCGCCAGCTCGGCCAGGGCGCGGCGGGTGTCGGGGACGGCGACGACGGCCGTGCGGCGGGCGACGGTGCTTTGCGCGACCACGGCGACCGCCCCGCGGTCGAGCGCATCGTCGATGAAGTCGTGGCCGTCGGCGGCGAGTCCCCTCATCGCCACGAAGACCCCGCCCGGCCGGACCTCCTGGGAGCGGTAGTGCAGCGAGCCCACCTCCGGGCCCTCGCCCGAAAACCCGCTCACCGCGGCCGGTTTCAGGCCGGCTATGAGGCGCGCTAGTCTCATCCCCGGCCCCCGCTGTCCATGGAGACCCTCAGCTTTTCGGTGGGGGTGCGCGGCGGCACGTTCATGAAATTGAGCGTGGTCTGGGCGATTTTTTTGAACACAGGGGCCGCGACGGCGCCGCCGTAGATCTGGCCCTTGGGTTCGTCGATCACCACCAGCACCGCGACCTGGGGGTTTTCCACCGGCGCAAAACCGATGAAGGAGGCCACGTGGCGCTCGTTCGAGTACTGGCCGTTATTGTCCACCTTGCGGGCGGTGCCGGTTTTGCCGCAGGCGGAGTAGCCCTCGAGGGCGGCCTGGACCCCGGTGCCGCCCGGCAGCATCACGGTCTGCATGATGTCCTTGACGGTGCGGGCCGTCCGGGCGGAGACCACCCGCCGGACTTCCTCCGGCTCAAACTGCTGAAGGATCTGCCCCTGGGGGTCGGTGATGGCCTGCACCATGCGGGGTTTCATCAGGACGCCGTCGTTGGCGATGGCGGAAACGGCGCTGATAAGCTGGACGGCCGAGACCGAGATGCCGTGCCCGAACGAGATGGCGGCCGTGTCGATGTCGGCCCATTTTTTAGAGGGCATCAGCAATCCGGTGGTTTCAGCCGGGCTGTCGATCCCCGTTTTCTGGCCGAATCCGAAAAGCCGCAGCGTCTGGTAGAGCTTTTCCGGCCCGACCTTCTCACCGATCTTGGCGGCCCCGATGTTGCTGGAGAACTTGATGATGTCCTGCAGCGTGAGCACGCCGTAATGGTGGACGTCGTGCACGGTGTATTTGCCGATACGGTAGGCGCCGTTCTCGCAGTTGAAAGTCGTTTGGGGCGAGAGGTTGGTGTACTCGAGGGCGGCGGCCGCCACGAAAACTTTCAAGATCGAACCGGGCTCAAAGGGGTCGGTGATGGACCGGTTGCGCCAGAGGGTTTTTTGGGCGTCCTCATAGGCGTTCGGGTTGAACGCCGGCGCGAGCGCCAGGGCGAGGATGGCGCCGGTCCGGGGCTCCATCACCACGGCCATGCCGGAGCGCGCCCGGGAGGATTCCACGGCTTCGTTCAGCGCGGTTTCCGTAATGAACTGGATGCCGTGGTCGAGGGTCAGTACGATGTTCTTGCCGGCACTCTCGTTTTCGGAAGGCGGCTCCGTCTGGAAGCCGTTGCCCCGGGCATCTTTCAAGACCTTGACGCTGGTCTCGGTGCCTCTCAAATCGCGGTCATAAAAATATTCGATGCCCTCCATGCCCTTGCCGTCCATGCCGGTGAATCCAAGCACATGGGCCGCGAGGGTCCGGTTGGGGTAGAAGCGGTTCGAATCGGCCACGAACTCGATCCCGGGCAGGTGCAGCTGTTTGACGGCGTCGGTCTCCCTGGGGGTGGCCTGGCGCTTGATCCACACGAACCGTTTGCCGCCGCCCAGGCGCGCCTTTACTTCCGAAGGCTTTTTCTTCAGGATCCGGGCCAGTTCTTTGACCGTTCCATCGACGTCCTTGACCTTGGGCGGGCGGACGGCGATGGAGGTGACATCGATGCTGACGGCCATCTCGTGGCCGCGGCGGTCGAAGATCGTGCCGCGTTTGCCCACCGCCTTGAGGGAGTCCTCGACCTGGCCCGTGGCCTTGCGGGACAGCCATAGGCCATCGTAGACCTGCAGCAGAAGGGCCTTGCCGCCGATGACCGCGAAGCCCAGCGTGAACATCAGGCCCAGAATCAGAATGCGCAAGCGGATGTATTTGGTTCGCATAACCGTCAGGGCATTACCATCGTCTGTTTGGCGGTGGGCAGGGTCAGCCCCAGCTTTTCCTGCGCGATCTTGGTGATGCGCTGGGGGGCCTTCAGGCGCGCCAGCTCCACCCGGAGGTTGGCCTGAAGTTCGTTCAGGCGCTGCTGCTCCTTGCCCAGCGCGGATATTTCGTAGCCGACCTGAACGCACTGCGTGCGCGCCCAGGTGTAGCCCAGCAGCTCGGTGATGAACACGCACAGCAGCGTGATCCACAGCGCGATCATCCTGGGGTTGCGGCGTCTGGGTTTGGCGGCGTCGGTCATTTGGTTGCGGCTTCCGATCATGCCCCGGGTATGGGCGGTTGCCGGCAGGGACAATCCTGCCGGGAAGCTCAGATTCGTTCCGCGGCCCGCAGCTTGGTGCTGCGCGCCATCGGGTTGGCGGCGACTTCCTCGGGCTGGGGGCGCACCACCTTGCGGGTCAGGATCCGCAGGACGCCTTCGGTCTCCGGCACCGGCGCCCCGGGCCACGCTCCCCCGCGGCGGTCTTTCTCCATGGCCTTCAGCCGCTGTTTGACGATGCGGTCCTCCAGCGAGTGAAAGGACAGGATGCAGACGCGGCCGCCGGCGGCGAGCAGCCCCGGCAGCCGGCCCATGAACTCCCCGATCCGTTCGAGTTCGCGGTTGACCGCGATGCGCAACGCCATGAACACCCGCGTGGCCGGATGAATGCGGCTGCGGCCGGCCCGTGGCGTCGCGTCGCAGACGATGCGGGCCAGCTCTCCGCTGGTGCGGATCGGCCGCCGGCGGCGGGCGGTGGCGATCCCCCGGGCGATCCGTCCCGCGAAGCGCTCCTCGCCGTACTCCTGGAAGATCCGTTTCAGGTCGTCCTCCCGGAGGCGGTTGACGAGGTCGGCCGCCGT
>Ga0075349_1000057_pt1 | contig 11870 bp, 5 predicted proteins | sample RushSE_TuleB_D1_FD_120066 | JGI IMG/M metagenome (GOLD analysis project Ga0075349, IMG submission 120066) | Natural and restored wetland microbial communities from the San Francisco Bay, California, USA, that impact long-term carbon... | ecosystem: Environmental > Terrestrial > Soil > Wetlands ... | reverse complement strand
CCGCCCTCGACCGCACGAATGTCGATTTCCTCGATGCCGTCGAAAAAGCTCAGCGATCCCAGGTCGATCAGAAATCCGCGCAGGTCCGTGAACTGGCCTGCGGCGGTGAGTCTCACCAGGAACCGGTTGGAGGCGTCCATGAGGGTGTTGACTTCGGGCACGATCTCGCGCACGTTCAGCCGATGAGCGGCGGCCATGTCCTGCAGCCGTTTGGGCACACCGGCGATCTCCCCTCGGCTCACCTTGGTTCGCGGCGGGACGGGCATGCCCTTGGTCGCCGGCGATTTGGAGCGTTCGAAGAGGTTTTTGAAAACCGGGTAGAGAACTTTCTGCTCCTCGATGCGCGATTTCAGCCCGTCGATGTCACGATCCAGCTCGGCCGACAGCCGCTGCTCCGGCAGAATGATAAAGAGCAGAAACACCAGGATGCCCGCGGCGCACAGCATGCAGAGCACCAGGCTCTGGGTCGGGAGCAGGGAGCCGAGTTTGCCTGTTTTCATCTCCTACACCACATCCATTTGAGCAGTAAACCGCATGACCGGTTGATTGTCCATCATCTCCAGCGACTTCTTGCTGATGGTCGGTTGCTTGAAGAGCGGTGAGCTCTTGAGCGCCATCAGGTAGGCGGCCAGATCCGCCTCCAAGGTCGTGCGCTCGCCGGAGATGACCCCGTCCAGAACCAGGACTTTTTTCGACGCTTCGGGTTTGCCGCCGGGGCCGGGCTTGCCGGCCGGCCCGAATTTGGCGCTGATGCTCAGCAGCCGAACATTGTCCGGGGTGGAGTTGGCCACCTCGCCCAGTACCGCGACCCCGATGAAATTTTTGCCGATGCCTTGAAGGTTCTGGTTTTGCGCGCGGATTTGATCCACCAGTTTGAGGATGAGATTTTTGTCCACGCGCACCTCAAACCCGCTGAGCTGGCTTTGCAGGTTGAGCTTCTGTAGCTCTTTGTCCTTGATCTGCTGTTCCTGCCAGAACACAAGACCGACGCAGGCCAACATCAAAACGAAGAAACAGGCAAACACCCCGCGGTTGATGCGGCGAGTGGCGGAGTCTTTGTTCTTGTTTTTGTGAGTGTAAAGAAAGTTCGGTGTGATGGCGTTGGTGGCCAAGGCCATGCCCAGCGCAGGGGCGTAGGAACTCTTCTCGGACGCGGATCCGGGCGGCACGGCTGCCGATTCAAAGCCCTCGGCCGGGGCAAAGGGGTTGAACTCCTCGATCGGCAAACCGAGTTCCTCGCCGATGTAGTCCAGGATGCGCGGGTGGGGTTGGATGCCGCTCGAGACGTAAATTTTCTCCACCCGGGCATTGTCGAAATTGAGGGCGAAATGCCGGATGGTACGCTCCATTTGCCGCACCAGCCGTTCGAGGGCCGGCAGGATCATCTGGAAGATCCGCTCCTCCTTGACGGCCAACTGCTTATCCTCGGCTTGCCCATCGGCGGCGCTGCCATGGATGGGGCCGAAAAACAGATTCTGGGCGACTTCCATCTCCTGCTTCAGCCGGGTCTTGATGGCACGAATGCGATTCTGGTCGGCGGTGGGGGATTTCGCCAGCGAGAGTTCAAACCAGTTCTGCTCGATCTCCCGCTGCAGCGCCTCGACCATCGTGCGGATGCCGGCCTTGATGCCGCGCGACAGTACGAGGTTGTTGTCGGCGAAAATGTCGATGCGCGACCAGTCCCTTCCGATGTAAAGACTGGACACGGCCGCGCCGTAGGTTCGGATGCGGCCGGAGCGCAGGAGGGTCTGGACGGCGAAGGGGACGATGGAAATGCCCGCCAGCGGGAAGCCGGCGCGCGCGAACAGGTCCCGCAGTTCCTCGACCTCCTTGCGGGGTGCGATGTAAGCCATCACGCCGATTTTTTTGGCCCCACCCTCCTCGGCGTCACCGAGAACCTCGAAATCGAAGATGGTTTCCTTTTCGTCAAAGGTCGATTGTTTCTGGTAGGACCAGAAAACGGTGTTGGCGAGCTGCTTCTGCGAGACTTTCGGGACCTTCAGGTGACGGGTTTCGACCCGCGCCGAAGGGATGGTGCCCCACAGCTCGACGGTGCCGGCAGAGCCGCAGAATTTGATCAGGGTCGCGCGCAGGAACTGGTGAAAATTCGGATGGTCCCGCGGGATCTCGGGATCCAGGGTGACGCGTGTGAAGTCGGTGAGCTCGAATTTGCGGTCGGAGACCCGCTTGACCTTGACCAGCTTGACATCGTCGTGGCCCAGGTCCACACCGACCGACCACGCGCTTTTGCTGAAGGACAGGGAGTTGCTCAACAAGTTTTTGAAGCGTTGCCCGGCCGGCTGAGGTACGCCGGAGGGGCCGGTATGCAGGCTCGATGGGCCTTCGTCTCGAATCAGCTCCAGGAGCTTTTCGGTTGATGACAGTTCATCCTGCTTGGCCAAGGTGTTCTCCCCGATGAAGTCCATGCAGCCGCCGAGCGGCCTCGGCGTTCAAGTGGCACGCACACGATGGCCCGGCTGCGGTTGGGTGATTCCTGTTCTCGCGCCGGAACCCGGTGGGCCATAGCGTGGCTGCCATCCGGCATCGTTGTCGGCATATATTGTAAACACCAAATAACCATATTAATTAATTCACAAAATGTTCGAGAAGTCAAGCAGAACGGATACTTTTATATTTCCCTATTGTCAAAAGCCATGATCGCCGATAAAATGAAATGTGTAGTTTTGTTCACACCACGTCCACGGTTTTTCAACGGGTGAGGGGGCCCCAAGGTCTTTATGGAAAATGAACTAATCGGAACGAGCGAGAATATTCGCCGCATCCGGGAGATCATCGATCGGGTGGCCGAGACCGGGCTCAACATGGTCGTGTGCGGTGAAACCGGCGTCGGCAAGGAACTGATCGTCCAGCGGCTTTACCAAAAATCCAATCGCTTGGGCAAAGCGTTTGTCAAGGTGAATTGCGCAGCGCTGCCCGACACCCTGCTCGAAAGCGAAATGTTCGGCTACGAGCAGGGGGCCTTCACCGGAGCTGAGCGGCGGCGCAGAGGCAAATTCGAACAGGCGAACGGAGGCGTGCTTTTCCTGGACGAGATCGGCGACATGTCCCTGCCGCTGCAGTCGAAGCTGTTACACGTCCTGCAGGGGGGTGACTTCACGCCGCTCGGCTCCGAAAAATTGGTCAAGACCGACGCTTGGGTAATTGCCGCTACCAACCACGACCTCGAAAAAGATCTCGTCGCCGGCAAGTTCCGGGAAGACCTCTACTTCCGCCTGAGCGCCATAAAGATTTTCATAGAACCGCTTCGCAACCGGCCCGAAGATATCCCTTGTCTGATCGACTACTATATCAAGAGGTACTCATCCGAGTTCAGCGGCCGGAACCTGATCGTCCCCCGGCAGAAAACGATCGATCGCCTGTGCGCCTACTCATGGCCTGGAAACGTCCGCGAACTGCAGAACATGCTGAAGCGGATCATGATTCTGGGCGACGGCGAGGAAAACCTCAACGGCCTCTTGCAGCCGCCCGACTCGCGCGACAACGTGGCTGCCGCCCCTGCCGCCGGTCCCCCGAAGATTCTGGGTGCGAACGACCTTGCCGACCTCTCCTCGCTGTCGTTGAAAAAGATGCGCAAAAAAGCCATGGATCAGGTGGAGCGGGAGGTCATTTCTTACGTGCTGGCAAAAACCGCCTGGAACCGCAGCAAGGCGACCAAGATCCTGAAAATCAGCTACAAAACCCTTCTCTACAAGATCAAGGAACTCGGCATCCAGCCTCCGCCGGACGCACTCTAATAAATTGCTGCCAAAAAACCGGCAGCAATTGAGCCAGGGTTAGGGAAAAAGAGATACATAACGATGCATGCTTTTGCCCAGTATCCGGACCCATTCAAGCGTTCCAGGCATCCGGCAAGAACCCCCTCCTGTTTTTGATCTTATTGATATTAATAATAATTAAGTCGGCGTTGTGCATCGGACCAGGCGTCCGTCCGTTCATGGCATGTTAAGTGCTTGCTGAAAATTAAAAAATCAGTTGCGCATCCGGCAGGCTGTATGACTCGCTATTTTCAACCGAACCCCCAAAATTCACCGCAGTCGCAACCGGCGGCATCCGCTTTGCACGATAACGGCGGCCGGCGGTGGGGCATTGAGCGCCGGCGTTTTGCTTACACTTCCTGCATCCCGGAGCGCCGCAGCGGCCAAGAGCGGCGAAGCGGGCAGGACCGGCGGTACTTACCGCGGCTGACGCCGCAGGCCGACTTCTTCCGGCCGTAGCCGGAAAGGACCGTCCGGCAGACGCCAGCCTCGGCAACATGACGGAAAAGCCTCCCATCCGCGCCGGCCGCTCGAGCAAAGGGCGCAGCAAGCACCTTGATGCCTCACGGAAGCCTCGGCCACAGCGCCTCGCGGCATTGCAAAGATCCTGGTCTCCTGCTACACAAATACAAATATCGGCGCGTCAGTTTGTTTATACCGCATTACCCCGGCAATTGAATATGCCGATTTCAGGACATCACCTAACCGGCGGACCGGGGTGCCCGCTGCAGCGGGCCCCCGGTCCGCCTGAGCCCGACAGGAGTCTGCGTATCAATTGCCGGTTTAATGATAACAGCAGCGGAGAGGGGATATGACGCCCGCACCGAAAATCCGTGTCCGCGTCTGGGACCAGATGGTGCTGATCGGCATCGGTCTGGCGCTGTTTTACACGGTGTTCGAGTCGATCCTTTCCATTTTCCTGCAAGTGAACGTCGATTTCATGCAGCGCATCTTCGGCGCCGGCCCAAGCACCATCTACGGCCGGTTGACCATCCTGTGCCTCTTTGCGATCTTCGGCTCCCACGCCCAGTACACCATCAACCTGCGCAAGCAGGCTGAAACCGCTCTCCGGGAGAGCGAGGAGCGCTTCCGGAGGATCATCGAGAGCTCGCCGGTCGGATACTGCGAACTCGATCTGCAGGGTGGGTTTTCCTTTTTCAACGACGCGACCTGCGAGATCCTCGGCACGCCGCGGGAGGTGCTGGCAGGCATGGGCCAGAACGAAGTGGCAGACCCGTCCACCCAGGGCCGGCTGGCGGAGAATTTTGAGCGGGTGCGCGTCACCGGGGAGACCGCCAAATCGGTGGACTGGATCCTCGTACGACAGGACAAGACCAAGCGTTTCGCGGAGTCCTCCATCTCCCTGCTCCGGGACGTCAGGGGCCGGCCGTCGGGGTTCAGCGTTTTTTTTAGGGACGTCACCGAGCGCAAACGCTCCGAAGCGCTGATGCGCGCCAAGCTCGCCGCCGAGGCCGCCAGCCGCACCAAGGGCGAGTTCCTGGCCAGCATGAGCCACGAAATTCGCACTCCGCTCAACGCCATCATCGGGCTGGTCGAGCTTTTGCTGAACACCGACCTGCGCTCCGACCAGCGCGAGGACCTGGACGTGGTCAAGTCCTCGGCCTATGCGCTGCTCGCGATCATCAACAACGTGCTGGACTTTTCCAAGATCGAAGCCGGCAAGCTCGAGCTGGAACGCACGCCCTTCAGCCTGGAGCATTTCCTGGACGAGGCCGTCAAGATCATGGCCATGAAAGCGCACGCCAAGCATCTCGAACTGGCGTATCGCATCGATGCCAAGGTGCCGGACCGGCTGGTCGGCGACCCCAACCGTTTGCGGCAGGTGGTGCTCAACCTTGTGGACAACGCCATCAAGTTTACCGAGCGCGGGGAGGTCATCGTCCAGGTGTCCTTGCGGAAGTTGACCGCGGAGGACGCCCGGCTGCAGTTCACGGTGGCCGATACCGGCATCGGCGTGCCTTCCGAAAAGAAGCTCCGCATCTTCGCGCCTTACGATCAGGGGGACCCGGCGGTGGCGCGGCGCTACGGCGGGACAGGGCTGGGGCTGGCCGTCTCCGCCCAGTTGGTGCGGTTGATGGACGGGCGGATCGGTGTGCGCAGCCGGCCGGAGGGGGGCAGCGCCTTCGGGTTTACCGCCCGCTTCGGCCGTGCGCCGGACGCTGGGGGCGAGAGCCTGCCGGTGCCTCACTTGGCCGGGCGCCGGGTGCTGGTCGTTGAAGACAACGCCGTTGCCCGCCGCATCCTCGGCGAGCTGGTTGAACGGGCACGGATGATCCCGCAGACGGTTGCGGGCGCCGCGGAGGCGCGGCAAGCGGTTCAGTCCGAACCTGGGCCAGAGGCGGTGCTGGTGGACTCCGACATGCCCGGGACCGACGGTTTTGCCTTCATCGCCTGGCTGCGGGGCCAGGCGAAGTTTGCGGGGCCGGTCATCATGATGCTCACCTTCCCCCACCTCAAACGCAAATCGGAATGTGCGGCGCTCGGTGTCAGTGCCGCTCTCGTCAAGCCGTGCGGATTCAAAGATCTCGTGCGCGCGTTCACCCGGGCTGCCGCAGACGGTCAGGACGCTGCCGCCGAGCGCCCTGCGACCCCGGTTGCGCCGGCCCAGGGGGGGCGGCCGTTGCGGATCCTGGTGGCGGAGGACACCCCGTTCAACCAGAAATTCATCCTGAGGCTTCTCGAACGCTGGGGGCACGCCGCCGTTCTGGCACTGGACGGCCGGCAGGCCGTCGATACGTTTGCAAAGGGCGGTTTCGACATCGTCCTCATGGACGTACAGATGCCGGAGATGGACGGGCTGGAGGCGGCCGCTGCCATCCGCGAGCTGGAGGCAGTCCACGGCGGCCGGACGCCCATCGTCGCCATGACCGCCCATGCCATCAAGGGCGACCGGGAGCGCTGCCTGGCCGCCGGAATGGACGACTACGTGTCAAAGCCGATCGACGCCGACGTTCTGAAGCAGGTCATCCATCGGTGGGTCGCTGACCGCGTGCCTGCCGAGGTCGAAGCCGCCTCCAACGTACCGGTCAAGACGAAGGAACTGCTCAAGGCCTTCGGCGGCGACTGGAGCTTCCTGACGGAAGTGGTGGAGGTCTTTTTCAGCGATTACCCCATTCAGATTGAAACTCTGCTCCGGTCGGCCGGCAGCGGAGAAGCTGCGGCTTTCAGGCGCGCTGCGCACTCTCTCAAAGGGATGCTGCGCAACTTCCAGGCGGAGACCGCCGCAGCCAAAGCCTTCGAGCTTGAAAAAAGGGGCCAGGCGGGGGAACTCGCGGAGACTGAGCCGCTGATCGATGCGCTGGGGCAGGATTTGAAGCAGTTGGAGCAGGAGTTGAGGGACGTGCTGAAAAGAAAAATGCCTAAAATGCACTAAAATGCCTAACGTGCCTAAAATGAAAAACAAACGGTATCAGGGTATTTGCTGCGGCTATCAATTTATGGCAATTTCTGGTAGTCTATAATTCATTAAGGATCCTTTCATCATCCAACTTTTGGCACTTTAGCTCATTTTAGGCACGATAGGCCCTCATGCGCATGGGGCATCCGCTCCGGAGTGGATAACCCGTCTTCAGAACCAATCAGATGGATAAACCAAAAAAAATTCTCATAGTCGACGACGACCGGGTCATCCTGACTTTCGCGGGCAAGCTGCTCACCCGCGAAGGCCACGAGGTGGTGACGGCAAGTGACGGGTTCGAGGCCCTCAACGTCCTGTCCGCGTTTACCCCGGACATCATCTTTTTCGATCTGATCATGCCGAAGATCGACGGCGACAAACTGATTCAGATCGTCCGCAGCATGCCCCACCTGAAGGGCTGCTTCCTGGTCATCGTTTCCGCCGCCGTGGCCGAGATCGATTTCAGTTTTCAGGAAACCGGCGCAGATTACTATGTGGCCAAAGGCCCGTTCAGCGTCATGGCTGAAAACTTCCTCGCGGCCGTCCGGGCGGTCGAGACCCCGCACCCGCCGACGGTTCAGAAACCGGTGGTGGACTTGGAGCACGTGTATGCCCGGCAGTTGACCAAGGAGCTGCTGTCCCGCAACCGGCATCTGGAGACGATCCTCGAAAGCATGGCGGAAGGCATCCTCGAGGTCTACTCGGACAAGGTCGTCTATGCCAACTCCGCCGCCGTGGCCATGCTCGGCATCCCGTCGCAGAAAATGCTGACGGTCTACCCTCCGGATCTTTTCCAGGGGGGCGTGCGCAACCGGATCGAGGCGCTTTTCTCAGCGGTTCCGGGCCTTCCGGCCGAAACCGGCGTGGGCCAGCCGCTCGAGCTGAACAGCCGCCAGGTCATCGTGAAAAAGCTGCCGGTGAAGGGGGACGAGTCGACGGTGATCCTCATGATCACCGACATCACCGAGCGCAAGCGTCTGGAGATGCAGCTGCAGCACGTCCAGAAAATGGAGGCGATCGGCACCATTGCGGCGGGCGTTGCCCACAACTTCCGCAACACGCTGACCGAGATCCTGGTCAACAGCCAGTTGATCCAGCTCAACCACAAGGACCAGCCGAGCCTGCAGGAGATCACCGGCCGCATCAATTCATCGGTCAAGAAGGGCTCGCGTCTCGTGGACGGCCTGCTGCACTTCTCGCGCAAGCAGATCAGCAAGGAGTTCAAACCCGTCGACCTTGTGCCGGTCATCCGCGAAACCTGCGAGATTGTGAAGACCTCCCTCGATGGCCGCGTCCGCCTCGAGCTCGACCTGCCCGAGCGGCTGACCATCAATGGTGATTCGGCCGGCATCAGTCAGGTCATGATGAACCTTTTAACCAACGCCCGGGACGCCATGCCGGAGGGCGGTTGCCTGCGGGTCGAGGCTCGCTGTCAGGCGCCCCACGCCATGATCCGGGTGGCGGACACCGGCAGCGGCATGGACCGGGAAGCTCAGGAAAAATGCTTCGATCCGTTTTTCACCACCAAGCCGATCGGCAAGGGCACGGGCCTGGGCCTGTCAACGGCTTACGGCATTATTAAAAGCCACGAGGGGATGATCACCCTCGAATCCAAGCCGGGGGAGGGGGCGAGCTTCCGGCTGCAGCTGCCCTTGGCGAAGGCCGACGCGGCCACGGGCGGCGAAGAGCCCCGGGCGCTGATCCACGGCCACGGTGAGTGCGTGCTGCTGGTCGACGACGAAGCCGACATCCTGCGGGCGATGCAGGGGCTGCTCAAAACCCTCAGCTACCGGCCGCTCTTCGCCGAGACCGGGGACGAGGCGGTGAAGCTTTACAGCTACTGGCAGCCGGAGCTGGTGCTGCTCGACGTGAACATGCCGGGGATGGACGGGATGGAATGCGCGCGCCGAATTCTAGAAGTCGACCCGCAGGCCCGGATCGTGATTTTCTCCGGCTACGAGCCGCCGCAGTCGAAGCTGCCCGATCTGCTCGCAAAGAAGCTGCTGAAGGGCTACCTGACGAAGCCCGCCGACATTTTCGAACTCAGCCGGTTCCTGGCACAGGTACTGGAGGAGAAAAAAAATGAAAGTGCCTAAAGTTACAAATGCCTAAAATGCCTAAAATTCAAAAATAAAAAAATGGTTGTATACACCGCTTGAGAGTGGGTTCAATTTTCCCGAGATCCTGACAGGCGGCATCATTTCTCATTTTAGGCACTATAGGCATTTTAGCGCATTTTAGGCATTATTTTTCAAGGGAGGTTTTCGCATGCATCGTTTCAAGCTGTGTCTGGCTCTTGTTCTCTTGGTTGCCATGCCCCTTACCGGTTGCTCGTCCGACGAGCAGAAGAAGCAAGCCCATTTTACCAAGGGCAAGGAGTATTTCGAGAAAGGGGAGTACAAAAGCGCCAAAATCGAGTTCAAGAACGCCCTCCAGATCGATCCGAAACTGGTCCAGGCGCACCTGTTGCTGGCGGAGACGAGTCTCAAGCTGGGAGACGCCCAGGACGCATTCCGCTCTTATTCCATCGTGACCGAACTCGACCCCGCCAACAGCGAGGCCCAACTCAAACTCGGCACGTTCCTGCTGCTCGGGCAGAAATACCCGGAGGCGCGCAAGCGAGTGGACGCGGTCCTCGCCCGGGAGCCGAACAACACCGAGGCCTTGCTGCTGCTGGCCACATTGCTCGGTCATGAGGAAAACCTGTTCGAGGCCGCCAACACGTTCAAGAAAGTGATCGACATCAACAGCCGGGAAACCCGGGCCTACTTGGGCCTCGCCCGGGTGCTGGCCCAGCAGGGGCAGACAGACGAGGCCGAGCGTACCCTGCTGCAGGCCGTGGCGATCGACCCGCAGTCCGTTAAAAACCGCCTGGCCTTGTTCAGCTTTCACGTCAGCCAGCGTAAATTCGACAAGGCCGAGGCCGAAATCATCAGCATCGCCGCCAGCAATCCCGGGAACGTCGACCTGCTCATCACACTGGGCAATTTCTACATGGGGCTTCGGCGCAGCAACGATGCCGAGGAGGCTTACCGGAAGGCCATCGAGGCCGACCCGAAGAACGTCAAACCATACATGGTGATGGCCGGTTTCTACGGCGCCCAAGGGCAAAAGGACAAGACGCTTTCCACTTACGCCAAGGCGCTCGAGCTTGAGCCCGAAAACGTCAACATTCAGTACGCCCTCGCAAGGTTTCTGCTCGGCCAGGGCGACGTGGTAGCGGCGGAGAAGGAAATCACGCAGGTGCTCCAGAAGCGGCCCAATTATTTTCCCATGCGCATGCTCAAAGGCGAACTGCTGGTCGCCAAGCGGGAATTTCCGGCCGCCGTCGAGCTGCTGAACCAGTTGGCCCAGGATGAACCCAAATCCGCGCGCGTGCAATACTTCAAGGGGTTGGCCCATTTCGGGCAAGGCGATGTGCGCCTGGCCGGCGTTGCGTTGAACAAGGCGCTTGAGCTCGAGCCCGGCAACCTGCGGGCGCACCTGCTGCTGGCGGAGATCGCCCTGAACGACCGCGACGCCGCGCGGGCCCAGAGCGAAACCGAGGCGGCGCTGAAAATAGACCCGGGCAATTACCAGGCCCGGATGATGCTCGGCAACATCTATGCCGGCCAGCAGAAATTCGCCGAAAGCCGGAAAGCATACGAAGACCTCATCAAGGCAGATCCCAAGAATCCGGCCGGCTACTACCGGCTGGGGCAGCTGCATCTGTCGCAGGGACAATACGACCAGGCGCTGCAGAATTTCGACAAGGCCATGGCGCTAAACCCCAACCTGCTGGACGTTTTCGGCAACATCGTCATGGTCTACATCGCCCAGAAACAGTTCGACAAGGGCTTTGAGCGCTGCGAGAAACAGCTGAAGCAGGTGTCCGGCACGCCGGCTGCCGAAGCGGTGGTCTTCGACCTCAAGGGCAGCCTCTATTTGGCCAAGGGCGACACCCGCGCCGCAGAAGACGCCCTGAAGACCGCCATCCAGAAAAACCCGAACCTCCTGCGGCCCTATTATTCGCTGGCCGGGCTGTACCTGAGGGGCCAGAAAGCCGAAAAAGCCGTCGAGCAGTTCAACACGCTGCTGGCGGTGAACCCCAAGCAGGCGGCCCCGCACATGCTGATCGGCGTGATCTACGACTCCCAGCGCAAATTCGACCTGTCCGAGAAGCACTACCGCGCGGCGCTGGATATAGACCCGCAGTTCGCGCCGGCGGCCAACAACCTGGCTTACATCCTGGCGGAGGCCAACCGGGACCTGAACGACGCGCTCAAATTCGCCCAAACCGCGAAGGCAAAGATGCCGGAGGATTCCAGCGTGATGGATACGCTCGGTTGGGTCTACTACCGGAAGGGGGTCTATGATTCGGCCATCGCGGAGTTCAGGGGCAGCCTGGCGAAGGCGCCGGACAACCCCACGGTGGCCTACCACCTCGGCCTGGCCTATGCGAAGAAGGGCGAAACGGAAAAGGCACGGGCCGAGCTGGAGCGTGCTCTCAAGCTGAACCCGGCGTTCCCCGAAGCGTCCGAGGCGAAAAAGACGCTGGCGGAATTGAAATAGGGAAATGAGACGGTAGGAGAAGTGCCTATCGTGCCTAAAGTGAGCTAACGTGCCTAAAGTTAAAAAATAAAAATGGCTCAAGGCGCACGGCACCCGGTGCACGGTGAAAGATTAAAAAAACAACT
>Ga0075349_1000055_pt1 | contig 11940 bp, 11 predicted proteins | sample RushSE_TuleB_D1_FD_120066 | JGI IMG/M metagenome (GOLD analysis project Ga0075349, IMG submission 120066) | Natural and restored wetland microbial communities from the San Francisco Bay, California, USA, that impact long-term carbon... | ecosystem: Environmental > Terrestrial > Soil > Wetlands ... | reverse complement strand
TCTCTGACCGTACGGCCTTCCAAATAGGCTACCCCATGCTCCGTTACGACGGTACTCACGGATTCAACCATGCTGAACTGATTGGGCCAATCCGCAATTGATGGCAAAATGTTTGGTTCACCTTTGGGGTTTCGGCTGGTGAGCGCGAAAATGGAACGGCCCTTCTCGGATAGGTCGGCACCGTGAAAAAAATCCAAGGCTTCGGCAGGGCCTGTGGCAACGTTGCCCTTGCCCGCATAAAGCCCTACCCGCCCGTATAAGTCGATTTTGCGGGCTGCAATGATTGTAATGAACTTGGGGTTGCGCCCGATAATTTGTGGATTATAAACCTTATCGATGCGCTGGAACTCCACCAAAGGGTTGTTGTGCAGCCACGTGAACAACTCAGGCGTCCCGAATGCATACGAGGTAAGAGATTTTCCTCGATAGCTTTCCTTGCGCCGATTGGTCACCGCACCGCATTCGATCAGATCCATCAAGGGGTCGGTGAAAAACGGGGAGTGAATTCCAAGGTGACGTTTGCTTTTCAAATGCCTGGCCAACGCTTCGTACAGGGGCCCGATGGAGAAGGCAAGACAGCTCCCATCCTCAATTAACGCCGCCACATTACAGGCCACTTTTTCCATTATTTCGTCCACCGGCCAACGGTCGAAATAGATGGGAAGGTCTTCAGATAAAACCAGATAGTCAAACTCGGAGACCGGTACAAAGGTGTCGCCAAAGGTTCTGGGGACTTTTAGATTTATTTCCCCCACTTTGATGGTGGCCTTTTCCATGGCCTCCCACGCCACATCCACGGCAACCCCGAGGCTGCAGTAGCCAGCATCGTTTGGGGCGGTAATTTGGATGATCGCCATATCCAGGGGAATTTGACCGGCCGAAATCAGTTCAGGGATTTTCTGAAACCGGCTCGGAACCAAGTCAACCAAGCCCTCTTCGATTGCCTTATCCGCTGCCCAGCCGGAAAAAAAAGTTTTCAAGCGGAAGTTTTTCGATTTGAGCGCTTCCAGGCTAATCGCATCACCAAAACTGACCAACTGTACAAGTTCGAGGTCTTCCAGGTTCTTGGCGTTAGACCCCATGATTTGTCGAACCATGGTCCGAGGCTCGGCAACGCCGGTGGTCAAAAAAATGCTCATCCCTGGCCTGATCTTCTTCAGCACGACCTCGGGAGAAACTACTGAGGACTCCCAATTTGATGCGGGCAGCTTCATATGGGCAACGTTTTCCGGGTATCAAAGGATCAAAATGCCGAGACTATCCTGAAATGACGCCAAGAAGAGTGAGAGCTGGAAAGGAGATGTCTGAACCGTGTAACGAAACCCGGATCCGCTTCAGGCCGGTTGGAATTGGAAGGAGACAATACCGTATGTTGGATATACCTTGGCCAGCCTGGAAAAAGCAAATGAAATTGAAGCCGGGTATTGAAGACAACATAAAAGGACACCGACTTGGTATTTCCAGCCACCCGATATCGGGGTGCCATGAAAACAGACTATCTCCCGGCAAACTCTCGCAAACTCCAGAGCCGCGATTATTGCAGATGCTCGCTGTCTCTCCGGAACGCTTACAGGAACCCCCTCCTACGGCGTCCTTTTGGCCGATTTAAAACGTTTCGGGTCCCGCATGGATTTGAGAATCTCGATGCTGCTCTTGTAGCCCTTGGAAAGCCGGGCCATGTCAAGCGCCATTCCGGCAATCTGGGCTACGGCTTGAACGAGATTTACATCGTCAATAGTGAATTCCCAAGGCTCGGCGGTGTAGACTCTCAGGGTTCCGATAACTTGACCGTGGATCGAAATGGGCACGGACAGAATGGAGGCGATTCCTTCCTTTTTTGCCGCCTTCGGATACTGAATGCGTGGATCGTCGCTGACATCGTAGATGGCGACTGGCCCCTCTTCGAGAGAAGCGGCAATGGACTTGGCGGCACTGAGCGGGCCTTTGTCAAGGTATTCGCGACTCAGCCCGTTTGCGGAAGCAAGCTGCAGCTCATCGGTTTTCTTATTAACCAGAAACAAAGCCGCGCCCTTTGCTTTCAATGCGGTCTTGACGGCCTCAACCGTTGTCACCACAACATCTTCAGGGTCCTTGCTCATCGAGATGGCCTGGGTGACCTTAAGCAGGTTCTCATAGTGCATCCGGTGTTTTTCCATTGCATCCTCCTATTTTGACGTGGGTGAGAATAAAGGCAGCGGCACCTGCTGGAAAGGGGGTTGCTTTCCGAAACCACAATGCATGTCCGATCTTTTAGTCTATAACCTCCCAGTTCGTTTCAAAGGTATTATCCTGAAGGGTGTAAGCAAAGCCGAGCATCTTAAAGATTCCGTGGGTTCCTCCCTTGACTCGCAAATAATAGAGATAAACTGCTGGATTGGGACGGCACTCTATGCCCTTGGGATCATCTTGGGTTTTTAGCCAGACCTTTTTCCTACCGATGACCCGCCAAACTGTATTGTGCTTTTTGCTGCGAACGCACTGGTTGACAGAGGGCAATTTTTTTTCTCGGATGATATCGTCGTGTGTTACATACATGCCAATCTCCTTGGCATTCTCGATTCGATCACCGACACGGGCGGCAGCCATTTCTGGTTTACATCAAATTCGGGCGCTTTACCGTCAACACCGGACAGATAGGAATTTTCTCGACAGGCTTTATTCACAGGTAAGCTTTTCAAGCTTTTCTTGACGAATTTTACAGCCGACGCAGCGTGCTGTAACCATTCTCAATTTAAGCCGCTTAATATCAATTTCCTCGCCGCACACCTCACAAATTCCAAAAGTCTTTTCGTCGATTTTTTGCAATGCTTTTTTGATCTTCATACTTAATTTATTCTCTCGATCCAGCATTCGAAGTGTAAAGTCCCTCTCCAATTCGAGTGATGTCCGATCAAGAGGATTAGCAGAGGTTTGAACCATCTGTCGGAAGCAGGATGTGCTTGAACATGCTCATCTCCTAATCGTTTCCATTCTGCTCAGCGGTACACCAGCACAGGGATCTTGGTGTGGGTCAAGACCTTTTGAGTCTCGCTGCCGATCAGGAGCGCTCCGACGCCTCTCCGACCGTGGGAGGCCATCATGATGAGGTCGCAACCTTTCTGCTTAGCCACCCGGATGATGACTTCATGGGGATAATCGTTCCTCTCATAAATACGTCATACGCAATTCTCGCTTCCTCGGCATCTTTTTCAATCACGGTCAGGTAAGTTTCCGCCCTTTCTTTGCATCGCTTGGCGGCCTGCTCCTGCGCTTTCGTGGGCATCTCCATCTCGCAAAAAAGTGTGTGCTGCAGAGGCACCACGCAGAGTCCTGTCACTTTCGCACCGATACTCTTAGCGAAACGAATCCCTTGTTGAATCGTCGCTGCGGACAATTCCGAACCGTCCGTCGGCAGCAGGATGTGCTTAAACATGTAGGCCTCCCCACACAATGATCAGCGGGCTGAGACCGTCTCAATGGACCACTTCCCAGTTCGCCTCAAAGGTGTTGTCGTGCAGTGAGTAGGCATAGCCGAGCATCTTGCCGATTCCAGGCTGCTGGCCTTCCTTAACGCGCCAGTAGCACAGATAGACGGCCGGAATCGCGCGGTACTCCCCCGTCGGCGGATCATCGCTGGTGTTGAGCCAGACTTCTCTCTTTTCGATGACTCGCCAAGGTGTGTCGTATTTTTTGCTGCGCACCGTATCTCCGACCTTGGGCAAATGTTTTTCGCGGATGACATCATTGTGGGTTTCGATCATGGCAGCCTCCTTTCTCCTGGATCGCTGCAACGCAAAGATTACGGTTCGTGATAGATTGGCTGACCGAGCTTGCTGAGCGTGAAATTACGGAACACGCGGTGTCCGTCGTAGTCCAAGACCCGCAAATCATCGGTCTGGTGCAGATCCTTCATGATGACCTCAAAGTGCTTGCCGTACTTTTTCTTGACCTCTTCCACCTCCGCTTCGTAGACAATAAACTTGCCGATCCCTTTGACCGCGAGTTTTTCCACAAAATTGGGGGCGGTCAGAGAGGCATAGGAGGTCAAAATGATGATCGGTCCCGAACCCGTGAAAAAGATTCCGGCTTTCATGGTGTCTTCTCCTTTCCCTTGATCGGATTGTTCTTGAGAGGGACACCCAGCACCGGTCTTGAATCACCAGGGCTAAATCATCAAGTACTTCAGCCCGGTGGCGTAGCAGATCCCTCCCTCAACGGACTTCGATTCCGTCCACTTGACTTCCGCCACTGCCAGTGAGCGGAATCCCTCATCTCCGGAAAAACCGCATGAGCTGCCAGTGGACCTGACCACCAGGACGGTCCCTGTTTTGAACCGCGACTGCAACTCGGCATACAGGCCGTTGACGCAACAGTTCTTCATTCTGCCGTCAACCGGTTCGCCGAAACCTACGGAGTTTAAATGACTGCAGACAATCGAGCTGTCGATCCGGTGCCGCCTGGCGGCTCTTTTTTCCATGATCAGCCTCTTCTTAAAAGGCCTTCACTCATGAATTTTATCGGACTTCCTTTTCATGGTGAGGAACGGTTCCACCCTCTGCTTTCAGGCAGTATTCTCTCCAGGCACAGCAGGTGCCCTCGCAGGATGGTTGACCGGTCCCGAAACACTCCGGCTGGCCCTCAAGCCGCTGAAGGCTTCGAATCAGCCTGGCCAGATCACAAAAATCTTCAACCACGGCATTGACCATCGATATTCGTGTTTCGGAGCGCCAACCGATGCTGGAAGTTTCACCGCCCTTAGGGTGAACCTTCCCGGCTCCGCCGCAGCATTTTATTGCCCCTCCAAAACAGGCCCATGAACAGCACCTCCGGGTTTCTCCGAGCCTATTTATTTATCTAACAATTTTATATAGTTGTCTATGGGTAGATAGCCTCATTTTGATAGGGGGAATGCCTAAACCTGGGACTTTTCCCCGCAGGTGCGGGATCGAGATGATCTCTACCGAAGTGGACTTCGGTTATTATTTCGAGAGGTTGAGAGGCATTTCGAAACCGGGCAGGAGAAGTATGACCCGAGCCTTATAACGAATTCCAATTCCGCTTCAGGTCTGATGGAATGGGAGGGAGACTACGCTTAATGTTGAAACTCAAATGAAATAACTTGGCAAAATCAAGATAAAATTTAGAAAAGGTTGCGATGATATCACCATGTGACACAACCGATTTTAAAGTGATTTTTTCAAAAAGGCTAAGACTTCGGATATTTATCTAAATTGGGCAAAATGGCCTTGCCAAGCCAATCAATGCATTTCCCAAGGTGACGCATGTTGGCTAAGCCTTCCTCGTCTTCAAGAACCTCCCCTTTGTTTAGGCCAAAACCAAAATTCCAGTAAGTTGAGCAAGGAATGATCATCCTGGACATTTGAAACATGTGGTTGATAGTATCGTATACATGTGTTGCTCCACCGCGTCTAACTGCCACTACGGCTGCCCCTATTTTTCCGGAAAAAGCGTGATTATTGGCATAAGCTACAAAACCTGCCCTTTCAATCAATGCCTTCAAATCTGCCGATATCGCCGCAAAATAGGTTGGGGAACCCAAAATCATAGCATGAGCCTTTAGCATTCTTGAAAAGATGTCGTTAAATTTGTCCTTTTTAACTGCGCATTCATTGTCTTTGTTCTCGAAGCACTTTTCACATGCAATACAACCGCGAATTGCTGTTCCGCCCACTTTTATAAGTTCTGTTTTCCAGCCAGCATCTTTCAATTCGGATAGAACTTCCTTTAAAAGTAATTCGGTATTACCCCCCTTGCGTGGACTTCCGCTTATCGCTAATGCATACATGTTGATCTCCTTAATTTTCCGTCTAATTTAAAACCGATATCAACCTCAGAAGCAGGCACGCCGCCTCATACACTTTAGCACAATATCATTCGTATCGAAATCGAAGGTTTTTTTTATCTCGAACACACACCGCTCCTAAAGCCAAACCAATCCTATTCTCGCATCCGCCTCTAAACAGTTACCGGCTTTCACCACTCTCACATATGCTGAACAACCACCATCTTGGTCTTTTTCGTCCCCCGCGAGGCTGCCGGTCGAAATTGAGCTTCATCGTGCCATCAGAAGCCGTGGCCACTTCACCCATTGTTTCAGACGGTTTTAGGTTATTCAAAGAGGTTAGCCAAATCTGGTGCCGCTGTGTTCTCTTATAATCCGCAAAAAACCAAAAATTCCGAAAGAAAGCCATGGTGCAAAATAGCGGTTGACCTTAAAAAATACGGCATAGTATAAGATCTAATTGAGGTGGAAATGCCCAATGGGAAAACAGGCGAAAAATAGGGATTTTGGTGCTCCGGCAACCACATTCGTTAACAAAAAATTTAAAACACTTAACAACACATTTATATTTATAGCTATTTGAACTGGCACTCGCCTTCGGGACGCTGGGGCCGGCGGTTCAAATCCACTCGTCCCGACCACTTTTGATTCAGCGCTTCAGTCGGAATGACTGGGGCTTTTTTTTCGCTATGACGACGCTTCGCGAAACCTGCGCAGTAACGGACCCCTCCAAAGTCAACGTCAGAGTGATGTTTGCGCTTTGGCTGGTGCATTTCACGGGCGACCTGTATGCCTCTTTCGTCAGCCCGTTGCTGCCGGTCTTCGCGGATGTATTTGCGCTGTCCATGACCCAGGTGGGACTGCTGGCCGGCGTCAACCGCTTTCTGATGTTCATCGTCCAGCCGATCGCCGGCTACCTGGCCGACCACTACCGCACCCGTCTTTTTATCCTCGGAGGACCGATCCTGTCGCTCATCTTCATCCCTCTGGTGGGAGTTGCGCCGAGTTTCCTGATACTGACCCTTTTTGTCTCAATAGGCTCCATCGGCCAGTCCCTGTTCCACCCCCCGGTGGCCGGAATGATTTCCACCTATGCGGGCAGGCATTTCAGCTTCTGCATGTCCATTTTCAACGCCGGCGGCACGCTGGCCTTCGGGGTCGGCCCCATTATCATCACGACCCTGGTCCACGCTTACGGAATCCGCGGCACCCTGCTGTCGATGATCATCGGCGTTCCCCTTATGGTAGTGCTGTTCAAAATGGTTCCGCGTCCGGAGGGTGAAGGATTGGCCGGCCATGGCTTCCTGGGGTCAATCCGGGAGGCCTTAGGCGGGGTCTGGGCCTCGGTGGCCATGCTGTGGGTGGTGATGGTGCTGCGCGCGTTCGTCAGCCAGGCGTTCATCACCTTCTTCCCCATCCTTTATTCCCGGGAAGGGTACTCGCTGGTGTCCATCGGCGTCATCACCTCCCTTTTCACCCTCGCGGGGGCCTTCAGCGGCCTGATCGCCGGCAGTCTGGCGGACCGCATCCACTACCGGCCGATCTTCATTCTGAGCCATTTTCTGACCGCACCCGCACTGCTGCTGTCACTTTATTTGCGCGATGCATGGGTCTACCCGTGTTCCTTTTTATCCGGCTTTTTCTCGATGGCCACCCTGCCCCTCGGGGTCGTGCTGGGGCAGCAACTTGCCCCCAAGGGACGCTCCATGGTGTCGAGCCTCATGATGGGGTTGGCCCTGGGCATCGGCGGGGTGATGAGCCCCATCATCGGCAAACTTGCTGACATGTACTCCATCCAAACCGTTCTCGCCTGGCTGCCGGTCGTGCCTCTTCTGACCATGTTGCTCTGCCTGCGCCTTCCTGAAAAAAAACAGGCTTCTTGACATCATGGGCACAGAACCCTTTTAAACGCCGTCACGAAACCGCTCTTTTCTCTTCATGAATCCCACCGATCTAACCTGGCTCAAAGAGTGCGGCATCGACCCCTTGACCAAGGAACCCTAGCGAGTCATGGGCCATCGCTCCGTTCCGGGGTCAATCACCACGCGAGCGGATGATCAGCAACGGCCGGTCGATCCGGTGCAGAACGCCCGCGGCGACGCTGCCGTAGAACACGCGTCCGGCACCCGTGCGGCCGTGACTGGCCATGGCGATCATATCCACTTTCTCAGTTTCAGCCGCTTCACAAATGGCATCGACGATTCCGCTGCTGACCACGCGCGACTCCACCCCGATTCGCTTTTCCTGAAATTTGTTCTTAATGCCGTTGAGGTAGACGTGCGCCTGCTCCAGTTTGGCGGTGAACGAATCGTTGCCGGGGATATAGACGTCCGCGCTGCTCACCGTCACGATCGGCTCGACCACCTGCAGCAGGATGACTTTGGAGCTGTGTTTTAGTGCCATTTCCTCCACATGCGGCAAAATTTTTTCGGCCCTGGCGGACCCATCCAGTGGGACAAGAATACGCTCGTACATGATCTCACCCTCTTTCCGGCGCAAGCCTGCGCCGCGGATGTGAAAGGCTGGTCCCGCGTCATAAACAAAAAGCCCCTGAAGGTTAAAACTTACCTTCAGAGGCCGCCTTCAAGCACCTTCTGATATCCGGCTTTCATGGGTCACCCCCGGAATGCGTGAGGTTTGACCATTCCACCGCCACCTGGATGTTCTAAAAATAAAGAAAAAAAGGGCCTGTGTCAAACCACGGCGGGTCTTTTTTTAAACCAGGGTCGCTCGGCTTCCAACTGAGCCGCTACCCTGAAAAGAGTGGCCTCGTCGCCGATGCGGGCCGTGAACTGGACGCCGCAGGGCAGGCCCGCACGAGTCCAGTGCAGCGGCACGGACATGGCCGGCTGCCCGGTGAAGTTGGCCAGTTGGGTGAACGGGGTCCGCGCCAGGTTCTGAAAGGCGATCCGTTCGATGATGCCGCTGCGCCAGAGAACACGGCCAAGCTTGAGCCTGTTGACGGCTTTGAGCGCGCCGATCTCATAGGATTTACCCTTGAGTTCACCGATAGCGGCCGGCGGCTGAGCCGTGGTCGGGGTCATGTACAGATCGTATGTTTCGTGGAAGCGACCCATCGTGCGCGCTGCCCGGCCCCAGAGCCGGCGCGCCCCTGCCAGGGCGGCCGCCGGTTCGCAGCGGCCGAGCAGGCCGAGTGTCCAAGTCGCCGTTTCCACGTCGCCGGTCTGCGCGGGCCTGCCCAGCACCTGGCCCAGATCCTTGAGGTCCGCGGCTACCTCGGCGTAAAGCATGGCCAGGTAAGTGTGAGCCAACGCCGTTCCATCGAGATCCGGGGATGCCTCTTCGACATCGTGACCCAGGCGCTGAAGCAGCAATGCCGTTTGGAGAATCGCTTTCTCGTTTTCCGGGTGAACTGGCTTTCCGATGGGCGAGCGTGAACTGAACGCAATCCGCAGCCGCCCCGGCGCACGCAGGGTTTCCTCGTAGTAGGGCCGATCGGGCGGCGCGGCGATGAACGGGGCGCCGACATCCGCTCCGGCAATGCAATCCAGCATGGCCGCGCTGTCCTTCACCGTGCGCGTGAGGACGTGTTCGACCACGGCCCCCTGCCAGAGTTCGCCGAAGTCGGGACCGGTGGGAATCCGCCCACGTGAGGGCTTCAACCCGAAAAGCCCGCAGTAGGCGGCCGGGATCCGGATCGAACCCCCGCCGTCGCCTGCCCCCGCCAGCGGCACCATGCCGGCGGCCACGGCCGCCGCCGAACCGCCGCTGGAGCCCCCGGGCGTTCGTGTGAGGTCCCAGGGGTTGCGCGTCGGCCCGAAAAGCTCCGGTTCCGTGTAGGCCACAAGACCGAATTCCGGGGTGTTGGTCTTGCCCAGGATCACCAGGCCGGCCTGCTTGTAGCGCCGCACCAGCTCGCTGTCATGGTCCGGGACGAAGTTTTTCAGGGCCTTGCACCCGAACGTGAGCGGCACGCCGGCGCAGAGCGACAGCAGATCCTTGAGCAGGAAGGGAACGCCGCAAAACCGGCCGGGAGGCAGCTTCTGCAGGGAGCGCCGGGCGAAATCGAACATCGGAGTAACAACGGCGTTGAGCCTGGGGTTCTGGCGTTGAATGCGTTCGATGGCTTCCGCGCAGACCTCGGCCGGCGACAGCTGCCGCGTGCGGATCAGCTCCGCCAGCCCCAGGCCGTCGTAGTCGCCGTATTCCTTAAAGCCGGACATGTGGGTGGCCTCCTATTAGAGATCGGGTCTTTTAGCTGTGGGAGCGGCTTTCCGGCCGCGACGAACGTGCACCCGAGCCAGCGGGGCTGAAAACCCTTCCCTGAGGGCAATGGACCTCGTTATCGAGTCGGCGGATGCGGCACGCCGGAACCGGCTTTTGACAAACGGGTGGAGGAAAAGAGCCTGAGGTATATTACGGCAGAGGCGTCATGGATTCAAGGAAGGCATCCAGGCGCGTTTCCACCTGGGTATCCGAAAACACCCGCGGATCGTTCTGGTCGGCCTCGATGATGACTCCCGGTTTGCCGGTCAGCTTCGACACCTCCTCGCGCAGGCAGTACATCCCCACCGAATAGGGTTTACAGGAGCGGTTGGAATGCATGATGAACCCCGTGAGCGCGAATTCGTCGATGAGCCGTGCCAGGTAGCGGATGCGCTCTTCGAATCCAAAGTTGATGTAGATGTTGAGATAGGAGACCGCCAGCGCTTCGATGGAATCGCTGGTCTGGACGTCCTGCGTAGCGGTGATGCCGCCCCAGCTGTTGGCGTAAGTGGCTGTCACCAGCGCGCATTTGCGCTCCTCGAATAATTTTTCAAAGTACCGCATCTTGAACCAGATGGGCAGGTTGTCCCACAGCACACGGTAGCGCTCCACGGGGATCGCGCCGATGTTCCGGGAGGCGCGTTCGGCCACTTCCTCGTAAAGCAGCTGATAGTAGTCCACGCACGGCCGGGTGCCGCGCAGCGTCACAATCGGGGCCACGTGGATGAAGGCGTCCAGGCTGGTCAAAGGGGCCGGCATGGTCTTGGCGAGATCAAGAATTTTCCGCCACAGGCCGGTGGCGTCCTGGCTCATGCGGATCACCTCCAGCAACCGATCCCGGTCGAAGGGACGCTTGAGCTGATCGGAAAGAAAGCGCTCCAGGTCATGGAACTGCGCCACCGTGTAGTCCACCAATTCGCGGCTCAGACCGTCGTGCAGAAACGGGGTGTCCACAAGGAAAAGAGGTGCGTTGTACTTGCGGGCGACCGCTTCATACCACTTGATGACGGTCTTGCAGATGTTGGTGGAGCAGACCAGGAAGCGCGGCGGCGGAAGCCCTCCGGCCGGCCCGCCCCGCAGCAGGTCCTGGCCGAAATCGGTGCGCGCATACGCGCAGATGTCCTGGGAGAAGCCGGCGGCTTCGGCCGCTTCCATGAGCGCAACGGACTGGTGGCTTGCGGCGCACATGGCGGCATAGTTTTCAGGGTAGACGGGGATGACATCCATGGCATGGACGAACTCCACCGGCGCACCGCTGGTGAGCCACGCGACCGGCTTAGCCGTGGAGGTCTTGGCCTCGATGTAATAGAGCGTCATCAGCTCTTTCATCTTCTTGAAGGCCGCCAACTGGGTCATACCTCCAGGCCTCCGATCATTTCGCAGAAAGCTTCCACTCGGGTCTTGATCGGCTCGAAATTGCCCGTCGCCAAGTCCATTTCAAGCGTCACCGCCGGGATCCCCTCCTGCTTGAGCCGTTCGGATAGTTGCGGCCGGTCGAAGGCGTCCGGTTCGCAGAACCGGATCGACCAGAAGAGCACGCCGTCGGCATCGGCCGCTTTTGCCTTTTCTACCAGGTAGGCGTGACGGTCGCTTTCCGGGTGGTAGATGCAGCAGCAAGGGGCGCCGTTGTAAACGTAGTCTGTTATGCCTGCGGCCAGGTCGTCCACCTGCAGGGCGCCCTTCGCCGCCGACCGCCAGCCGTTGGCGAAATCGTCGTCAACCACATCCGCCTGCACGTCGTCGAAAACCGCAAACGCACCGACAGGCTCGAACACCATCCCGCTCAGCACCAACCGGGGCCGACGGCCTTTTCGCGGCGGGAGTGCCTCCAGTTCAGCGACCAGGCGGTCCAAAAGCGGCTCGTAGTCTTCCGGCGGCAGGAAAAAACCGGCTTTGAGGACGGCGTAGAAATCCCCATTTTTCGCTACCCC
>Ga0075349_1000053_pt1 | contig 11981 bp, 7 predicted proteins | sample RushSE_TuleB_D1_FD_120066 | JGI IMG/M metagenome (GOLD analysis project Ga0075349, IMG submission 120066) | Natural and restored wetland microbial communities from the San Francisco Bay, California, USA, that impact long-term carbon... | ecosystem: Environmental > Terrestrial > Soil > Wetlands ... | reverse complement strand
GGCCTCATCTTTGCGGGGATTTCCCAACGATGTCTACTTTCAAATCGGACTCCTCACGGTTTTAGGGCTGACAACCAAGAACGCCATTCTGATCGTTCAATTCGCCATGGCCAGGGTAATGGAGGGGGCCGGATTGATTGAAGCAACGCTGGAAGGTGCAAGATTGAGGGTTCGCCCGATCGTCATGACCTCATTGGCTTTCGGCTTCGGCGTCCTTCCCCTGGCAATAGCCAACGGGGCCGGCGCGGGAGCGCAAACCGCCATCGGGACCGGCGTCCTGGGGGGGATGGTTGCCGCGACTTTCCTGGCTACCCCCTTCATCCCCCTTTTCTATGTGGTGGTGGTCCAGTTGTTCGGCAGAAAAAAATCCGCTCAATTGGGAAAACCAAGTTTGAATGCCGAGAGCCCTTCGGAGGCACACTGATATGGATGGGAAGAGCCCTTTATTTCTGGTATTCATTGCAGTTTTATTCGCCGGGTGTACGATGATACCGGAATACACGCGTCCTGAGGCACCGGTTCCCGCCGACTGGCCGAGTGGCCCCGCATACAAAGAGACCCCATCCAAGCCGGGTACCTCGCTCGCTGTTGACCTGCAATGGCGGGAGTTCTTTGCCGATGAGCGCCTTCAAAAAGTTATCGAGACGGCCCTGAACAACAACCGCGATTTGAAGTTGGCCGCTTTGAATGTGGAACGGGCGCGCGCCCTCTATGGCATCCAGCGGGCGGAGCTTTTTCCGACTGTCAATGCGAGCGGCAGCGGGAGCAAAGAGCGTGTGGCCGGCTTGTTTACAAACAACGGGGACCCGATGACCGTGACACGATATGGCGCCATGCTGAGTGTCATCTCCTGGGAGATTGATTTCTTCGGCCGTCTCCGGAGTCTATCAGAGAGGGCGTTGGAAGAGTACCTGGCTACGGAGCAGGCCCGCCGCAGCACACAAATCCTCCTGGTATCCGAAGTTGCCACTGCCTACCTGAGCCTTGCAGCGGATCGCGAAAACCTCAAGCTTGCGGAGGCAACCTTTGAAACGCAGAAAGCCGCCTACGATTTGATCAAACGACGTTATGAAGTGGGACTTGCCTCTGAATTGGACCTAAAGCGCGCACAAACGCCGGTGGATACCGCCCGAGGAGACATGGCGCGTTTCACACAACGGGTGGCACAGGATGAGAACGCGTTGAACCTTCTGGTCGGCTACCCTGCCCCGGACCCTATCAAACGCTTGTCGCCAGACCTATCCGGCGTTTTGCCCCCCAGAGAAGTCGCTGCCGGCGTCTCCTCCGAAGTGCTCCTCCGCCGGCCGGATGTCATGGCGGCGGAGAACCTTCTCAAAGCCGCCAACGCCAATATCGGTGCGGCCCGGGCGGCGCTCTTTCCCCGAATTGCGCTGACCACATCTGCCGGAACCGTGAGCAGCGAACTGTCCGGTCTGTTTAAATCCGGCTCGGAGACCTGGAGTTTTGCGCCTCAGATCCTTATGCCGATTTTTGATGCCCGGCTGTGGTCGGCCTTAGATGCCAGCAAAACAGAAAGGGAAATCGCTTTAGTCCAATACGAGAAGGCGATTCAGACCGCCTTCAGAGAAGTGGCCGATGCGCTTGCCGTGCAAGGCACGGTAGACCAGCAGGTTGCAGCCCAGCAATCCCTGGTTGCTGCCTTTGCACAGAGCTACAGCCTCTCCAATGCACGCTATGTTAAAGGAATCGACAACTCCCTGGGTGTCCTTGATGCGCAGCGCTCTCTCTATGCGGCCCGGCAAGGGCTGGTAGCACTCCTTCTGACAAAGCTTTCCAATCAGGCGAGGCTTTACGCGGTATTGGGCGGAGGTGGCGAATAATTTGGGGAAGGATCCGCCTTGTTCATTTCAGTTAAAACGCTGTGACGACATGGTGCAGAGAGAGCGGTTTGCCGCTCCAGCGTGGAGGAGGGAGCATGACAATTCAAAATAAAGTGCTGCTTTTAGTTGATGGTTCCGAACGAACCATACAGACGGTTAACTATGTAAAGGACTTCTTGCCCGTTTATAAGGATACGCAGATTGTGCTGTTTCATGTCTTTAGCGGCATTCCGGAAGAATATCGTGAATTGGAGCAGGAACCCACTTGCATAGCCGTCGTAGATCAATTGAAAAACCGGGAAACGCAGGAGAAAGGAAAAATCCGGGCATGCCTGGAGCAGGCGAAGAACATTTTGGTCTCAGGTGGGTTTTCGGATGGGTCCATTGAAATTAAATTTCACCGCCTGGAAAAAGGGGTCGCCCGGGACATCATCGATGAAGCAAGAAAAGGTTACACCGCGGTCGTCCTGAGAAGGCGGGGAATGGGCGCGCTGAAAAACATCATACTGGGCAGCGTTGCTGTCAAGCTGTTACAAGCGTTGACATTTATCCCGATTCTAATTGTGGGACAAGCCCCTCCCGTCAAGAAAATCTTATTGGCCGTGGACGCTTCACCGGCTTCGATGAAAGCGGTTGAATTTGTCGCTGCACTGTTAGGGGGCCATGATGGGTATGAGGTCTGTATATTTCATGCAATTCCTGGCTTGGGGGCTATAAATTTCGATCTTTCTGAAGTTTGCAGGCCGGAGCTTCCTGAAGGGGATATATCGGATACCTGCCTTGAAGCTTTTAAATTAAAAGTAGCGCGACTGTTTCAGGATGTAAAAGACAAGCTGATGGCATCCGGGTTTGAATCTGAAAAAATATCTGATAAAGTACTTTCCGGCGTAGGCAGCCGGTCCGATGCCATTGTCAAGGTGGCAGAAGACGGGGGTTATGGCACAATTGTCGTCGGGCGAAGGGGCCTTTCAAAAGTTGATGCGTTTTTCATGGGCCGGGTCGGTCATGAGGTCGTTTTTGGAGGGAAAAAATTTACAGTCTGGGTTGTCTGATGACATCTTGTGAATATAGCCCCGGTTTTTTCGTACCCCGGTGGCCGACGGCTGGGCGTTAATAGTAAGAATTAGGAACCCGGCGAACGATCACACCAGGCCTGAGCCAATTATACGGCAAGCATCACCCGTTATTATATGTTTTACCTCATCACCAAATTCCATCTGTCGGTACAATCTGCTCAGCGTCACCTTTTTGTGTTTTTATCAGCCGTGGTCGTAGGAACCCTGCTCGGCGGGCATATCGTCGACCGCATTGGCCGCAAGCAGGTGATTTGGGTATCCATCCTTGGCGTTGCCCCCTTTTCGCTGATATTGCCCTATATCGATCTGGCATGGACAGGACCTCTAACATTCGTCATAGGATTTATTTTGGCATCAGCTTTCCCCGTAATCATAGGTTTTGCACAAGAGCTTTTGCCTGGAAAAGTTGGAATGGTTTCTGGGTTGTTTTATGGTTTTGCATTTGGGATGGGGGGGGTTAGGCGCAGCAGTGCGCGGAAAGCTGGCTGATATGCATGGCATCGAATATGTTTATCAAACCTGTGCATACCTGCCCTTGCTGGGTTTGCTTACGGTTTTCTTGCCCGATATCAGAAGAGTGACTGGCAGCATAAAACATCGATGATTATTCGATTGTTCGAGGAGGTTCCTCATAGTACCTCATTTTGAAATCCTTCAGAATGGATTCCGACGATGAAGGTACCCCTTCCTGAAACTGCGCCTTCGTCCAGCTATTCCACCAGTCGCCGGCGTCGTCATCGTTGTCTCAGGAACTGGCGGAGAAGATCCTAATAAGTAAAAGGAGGAAAAACGATGTTGAAGCAGCATATCCGCACATCTGCTCTGGTGATCGGCGCCGCGCTGGTGATTGCCGCCGCCTTGGAACTGCCCGCCATTGCCCAGCAAAAAGCTGATACCCGTGACGAATTTTTCTGGCTGGGTCAAATAAACAAGGCCACCGCCGTGATTAACACGGACGAAGGCCTACTCGACAAGGCGATCGCCCCGCACATCGCTGCCGGTATTGCCAAGGTCATTGACGAAGGCAACAAACCGGGCGGCGAACGTCCGGCCACCGTTATCAAGTTTGAACCGCTGCTTATCAAGGCCGCCGGTCCTGAAGTGACGCTGCTTCACGCCGGCCGTTCCAGCCAAGACATGCACGCCACCTACCGTGCCGCTATCTTGCGAGAGGGGGTGCTGGCTCTGGCAGACCAACTGAACAAGGATTCCAAATCCCTGGTCAAACTGGCCGAGCGCCACACCAAGACGATCGTCCCGAACTACACCAACGGTGTTGCCGCTCAACCGAACAGCTATGCTCACTACCTGCTAGGCCACGCCGCCGGCCTCGAGCGCGATGCACAACGACTGCGTGAAGCCTATGCGCGCATCGACCGCTGCGCCATGGGTACTACGGTGCTGAACGGCACGAGCTGGCCGCTGAACCGCGCCCGGATGGCCGACTACTTAGGCTTTGCCGTGATCGTGGACAACGCCTACGACGCTTCCCAAATCTCTTCGATGGACCAACCGGTTGAAGTCGGCGCCGTCGTGACCAGCATCGCACTGCATGTCGGCAATTTCATAGAAGACATGATGACCCAATACGCCCAACCGCGTCCGTGGATCCTGCTACAGGAAGGCGGCGACACCACCTATGTGTCCAGCGCGATGCCGCAGAAGCGCAATCCGGGCATCTTGAACAACACGCGCCGCGACGCTTCGACTGCGATCTCGCTGGCGATGGGGTCCGTCATCCGCATGCACAACATCACCCCGGGGATGCCGGATCCGAAAGAGGTTAAGGACAACAGCACGATGGTCAACAGCGCCATCGGGTTCCTGAAGAACTGGGACAAGATTTTGAACTCGCTCGTGATCAGCCCCGAAAGAGCCTTGGAAGAACTGAACAGCGACTGGACCGCCTCGCAAGAACTGGCTGACGTCCTGATGCGCAAATACAAGCTGCCGTTCCGAATCGGCCACCACTTCGCCTCAGAAGTCGTGACTTTCGCAAAGAACAACAACATCAAGCCGCTTGATTTCCCGTATACGGACGCGCAACGAATCTACAGGGAGGCCGTCAAGGATTACAAGCAAGCGGGCGAACTGCCGATGAGCGAAGAAGAATTCCGTTCGACGCTCAACCCGGTCACAATAGTCAACAACCGTGCCACGGTGGGTGGCCCACAACCGGCTGAACTGGACCGCATGCTGAAGCTTGCGAACCAGAAGCTGGTGGAACAGGACACCTGGATCAAGGAAAAGCGCGCCAAGATCAACGCCTCTCTGGCAAAGCTTGACGCTGATTTCGGCAAGCTCCTGAACAGCGGCAAATGACGAATAAACAATCTGAAGCAGCGTTCTATCGGCCCGCCTTGCGGGACAAGCCCCAATAGAGCAACCCGGCGGCCAGCATGGCGGGGATCGAACCGCCGACGGCAAGCTTCAACAGAGCCATCGCCTCGTACACGGCAAACCCCACCGCCCAGGCCGCGAGTGCCACGGGGTTGTAGCCGCGGCGGTACCAATAGGGACCGCTCTCCGCGTAGAACGCGTCGGCCTCGAGTTTGCGCCCGCGCAGGATAAAGTAGTCGGTCAGCACCACACCGAAGAGCGGAATGAACATCGCCCCGATGAAGAACAGGAAGTTCTCGTACTGCTCCATGGGGAACACGAGCGCCACGAGGATCGACAGGCCGCCGGCAATCCACATGACGGTCCGCGCGCTCAGCCTCTGGGAAATGTTCAGCAGGGAGCAGGTGGCGGAATAAACGTCGGGGAAATCGGAGGTGATGGTCGAGAGCACCACCATGAAAAGCGCCGGCACGGCCAGGCCGAGACCGCCCATGGTGTCAAGGATGAGCAACCCGGGGTCGTTGACGCCGGTGAGCAGGGTCACCTGCAGCCCCAGGGCATACATCCACGACGACAGCAGGAAATAACCCCACCACGTGTTCCAGAAGGCCGAACGGGTGCTGCGGGCCATGCGCGAATAGTCCGCCACCAGCGGCATCCAGGAAATCGGCATGGCGATCACGAGATCAAGGCCGGTCATGAATGCCATCGGCCCGCCGGCGGCGGCCGGTTTGGCCGGCAGGCCGCCGAAGGCCACCCACGTCATCGCCGCGACGACCAGGAGCAGCGCCAGGACCGACACGTTCTGCAGGATCTTCCACGCCGTCTTTCCCGTCCACAGCGCCCAGAACAGTGTCCCAATCCCGATCGTGAGGATCCAAAAGGCGTCGTTTGCCAGAATACCGCCGACGGGCTTGCCGAGGGCGGCCCCGGCGCGGCCGCCGATGATCAGCATGATGGCGGCCCAGCCGATCAGCTGGATAATGTTCAACACCGCCGCGAGGTTGGACCCCCGGATCCCGAAGGCGGGCCGGGTCGACACCATGGACATGATGCCGTGGTCGGAGCCGATCACCCCTCCCAGCGCCATCAGGGTGTTTCCGATCAGATGCCCCAGCAGGATCGCCCATAGCCCGTACCAGAACCCCATGGGCGCCAGGAACCCGCCCGCCCAGATTTCGGCGAGCGAGATCGCCACCCCCGCCCACAGCAGGAAGAAATCCCTGCCGCCCAGATTGCGCCCCGCTACAGGGACCGGTCGAATGTCCATGACGGCTCCTTTCACAAAAAAAAATCGTTCCCCCCCGCGGGAAACGATTTGTCTGCCAAGGCCGCACGCCATCTCGTTTCCCTACGCTGGCATTATCCAGATCAGGTTCAACGGGTATGATCTCAGGCCTATTTCAAGGCCACCCCGTGTGCGGGCTTTTATGGGTGTGTATCTAAGGGAGCGGCCGAGGGCTGTCAAGCCCTCTCCCAAAAAAAGAGGACTGAGGAAAAAAACCAAGCCTTCGCTCAGTCCTCAGCCCCCCGTCCTCTGAGCTTGTTGTTCCTTCTTCTTTTTTCGTTCTTCGTTACTCGTTCATCACTCGCCCCTACACCACCCCCTGGTCCATCATGGCATCCACGACCTTGGTGAAGCCGGCAATGTTGGCCCCGGCGACATAGTTGCCCTTCATGTTGTAACGCTCGGAGGCATCCCGGGCGGCCTTGTGGATGCTCTTCATGATCATCTTCAGCCGGTTGTCGACCTCCTCCCGCGTCCAGGCCAGGCGCATGCTGTTCTGGGTCATCTCCAGGCCTGACACCGACACCCCGCCGGCATTGGCCGCCTTGCCCGGACCGAAGAGCAGTTTGTGCTCGAGGAAGATGTCGACGCCCTCCGGGGCGGTAGGCATGTTGGCACCCTCGGCCACCAGCTTCACGCCGTTGTTCACCAGGTTCTGAGCGTCCTTGGCGTTGATCTCGTTCTGGGTGGCGCTCGGGAAGGCACAGTCGGCCTTGTGGTTCCAGAGCGGGTTGTGGTCGGCGGCCGGATCGATCGCCGTGTAGACCGCGGGGGGATACTTGTCCGCGTATTCCTTGATGCGCCCGCGGCGCACGTTCTTGAGGTTCATCACGAACGCCAGCTTCTCTTTGGTGATGCCGCTCTCGTCGTAAATGCAGCCGTTGGAATCCGACATGGTGACCGGCTTGGCGCCGAGTTCGATCAGCTTCTCCACCGTGTACTGGGCGACGTTGCCCGACCCGGACACGAGGCAGGTCTTGCCCGCCAGGGTCTCGTTGCGCGTGGCCAGCATCTCCGCAGCAAAATAGACGCAGCCATAGCCCGTGGCCTCCGGTCGGATCAGGCTGCCGCCCCAGTTCAGGCCCTTGCCGGTGAGCACGCCCGAGAACTCGTTGCGCAGCTTCTTGTACATCCCGAAAAGAAAGCCTATTTCACGCGCCCCCACCCCGATGTCGCCGGCCGGCACATCCGTGTCCGGTCCGATGTGGCGGAAGAGTTCGCTCATGAAGCTGTGGCAGAACCGCATGACCTCGTTGTCGGACTTGCCCTTGGGGTTGAAATCCGAGCCGCCCTTGCCGCCGCCCATGGGCAGGGTGGTCAGTGCGTTCTTGAAAACCTGCTCGAAGGCCAGAAACTTGAGAATGCCGAGGTTGACGGACGGGTGGAACCGCAGACCGCCCTTGTAGGGGCCGATCGCGCTGTTCATCTGGATCCGGAAGCCGCGATTTACCTGGATCACGCCTTGATCGTCCATCCAGGGCACCCGGAACAGGATCACGCGTTCCGGTTCGACGATGCGCTCGGGAATGCGAGCACGGCGATAGACCGGGTTCTGGTCCAGTACCGGCTTGATGGAATCCATGACCTCGTTGACCGCCTGATGGAATTCCTTTTCATACGGGTCGCGGCTTTTGACATACTCCATGATCTCAGACATAGGTTGTCTCCTCCTTGGTGATGTGTGTGTTTATTGAACAGGGTAATTCCAGCCAAATTTTCCTTTCGGATTACAATCGAGCCGCAGAGGGCTTCAAAACACCCATCGCCTGCCGGGTTGGATTGTATGATAACACAACGTCAAGTCAAAGGAATATTTCTTATGACAGGCATAACTTATTATGAGCGCCGCAGCCGATGATAGACCCCTGGCGGTCATCCGATCTCCGGCCGAATCGTTTCTGATATATCAGATACCCGCAAAGAGCATACCAAGCGGCTGCGACACAGAATGACTAATAACTATTTGAAATAAAATATAAATTTTTAAAAACCCAAGTTGGGTCCTGCCGGCGGGAGATGCTTCGGTGTCTGGAATTTTTACAAGGTGTTAAAGTTATGACGCGCACGGCAGCCGGCTCGCTCCCTACCTGCCCGGACAGCCTTGTAGGACCGGCCCTCGCGGAGCCGCCGGCTCTATTCGACCGTATGGCAGGAGGCCGGGAATTATGGCACCTGTCTTCTCGGATTCCCTGACACCGACGGAGAAAGGGCGGAGGCTCAGCCCTCAATGAACGCCTTAAACCGGGCGAGAGCCTCCCGGATCTCGGGCAGGTGGATGCCGGAGTAGGCCAGCCGGATGTAGAACTGGGTTTCCCCGGGGAGCGGTCGGCCGAAATGCAGACGCGAGCACACGGACACGCCGGTTTCCTGAAGCAGGGCGCGGCGAAAGGATTCGTAATCGCTGAACCCCTTGGCCTGCATGGCCGCCGTGACGTTCGGAAAAAGATAGAAGGTCGCGTTCGGTCTAAGGCAATGCACCCCTTTGATGCCGTTCAGCAGGTCGACGGACAGGTCGCGCCGCTCCTTGAGGATGCTCAAGATTTGCCGCGGGCCGCCCTGATCGCCGGTCAGCCCTTCGATCGCCCCGTACTGGATGAAGTGGTTCGAGCAGGACTCGTCGTTGACGTTGAGCTTGGCGATGATATCGATGATGGGCTTCGGCCCGATGGAGGCCCCCAGGCGCCAGCCGGTCATGGCAAACTTCTTGGAGAAGGTGTAGAGGATGACGCAGCGCTCGACCATGCCCGGCAGCGACACGAACGAAGTGCTTTCTCCGTCGTAGCGGATGTCGAAGTAGGCCTCGTCGCAAAGCACGTAGAGATCGTGTTTCAGCACCAGCTCGGCCAAGGCCTCGCGCTCGGCGGTTGAGCATTCGGCACCGGTGGGGTTCTGCAGGTCGTTGAGCACCAGGAGCCGGGTCCGCGGCGTGATCTGCCGTTTCAGTGCATCCAGGTCGATCGTGAAGGTCCGCTCGCCTTCCAGGTAGCGGTAGGGCTTCGGGACACCCCCCAGAAATTCGATCTGCGACTCATAGATCGGATACCCCGGGCTGGGGTAGAGCACCTCGTCCCCGGGGTTGAGCAGTGCGAGGAAAAACTTGCCGATGGTGGGTTTGCCCCCGGGTTGGATGGCCACGTTTTCCGGCGAATACCGCAGGCCGCGGGCGGCGCCGACGTCGGCCGCCAGGACCTCCCGCAGCTTGGGAATTCCTGCATTCGGGCAATACCCCGTCTTGCCGTCCCGCATGGCCTTTGCAGCGGCCTCCATCACGTTGGCAGGCGTGGGGATGTTCATGTCGCCGAGGTGAAACGGATACACCTTGTTTCCCTGAGCGGCAAAAGCTGCTGCCTCGGCCGAGACCGCAAAAGCCGTTTCAGTCCCCAGGCGCGCAATACGATCTGCGAATTTCATGATGCACCCTCCTCGTCACTCATCACTGGTTGCGCATTTCTCGCTGCTCGCTACTTCCCCTCGTAAAGCGAAATACTCAATTCCTTGGCGTTGAGAATGCTCGGGGCCGCCCTGGGCGGACGGTTCCCCAAAAACGGCCCGACGTCCGGGCGGTTCCAGGCCGGATAGCCCATGAGCAGGCCGGCCACGTTGCTTGCCGCAAGGGTGGCCATGCCTTCCCGGGTCCACTTGGTGGCCGAGGCAATGTGGGGGACGATGACCACATTCTCAAGCTCCGCCAGGCCCGACGCCAGCTTCGGTTCGTTTTCGAAGACGTCCAGGCCCGCTCGAAAATTGGGGTGTCGCCGGCAGTGCGCCACGAGCGCAGCCTCGTCGATCACCGGGCCCCGGCTGGTGTTCACGATCAGCGCGTTGTCCTTCATGAGGTTCAGGCGCCCGGCGTTGATCAGGTGCCGGGTGGAATCATCCAGCACCGTGTGGATGCTGACCACGTCGGCCTCCCGCAGAAGATCCTCGAGGCGCTCGGCCCGGCGGCAAGTGACGCGCGGCAGGCCGTGCGTCTGCAGGAAGGCCGCATAATCCGCGACATACTGCTCCAGGGCCGCGTTGCGGTGCAGGTCGAAATAGACCACGTGCATCTTGTGACCTTCCACCATCATCCGTGCATAGGCATCGCCGATTCGGCCGGCGCCGATGATGCCGACGGTCTTGCCGGCCAACAATTCTCCCAGAAACAACATCGGCAGCCACCCGTGGAAACGGCCGGCGCGCAAAAAGCGCTCGGCTTCGCCCACCCGCCGGACGGCGGCAAAGGTCAGAGCGACCGCCATCTCCGCCGTGGTGTCGGTCAGCACGCCGGGGGTGTTCCCCACGGGGATGCCCACCCGCGTGGCGGCATCGAGCTCGATGTTGTTATAACCGACGGCATAGTTGCTGTAAGCCGTTCCGCCCGCGGCCTTCAGCGCCGCAAAAAGCTCCGCACCCCAGGTCTCCGTCAATTGGCCGATGACGCCGTCGCAGCGGCTATCCATGGCCGCGCGTATCTCGGCAGCGCTCAAGGTTGCCGACGACGAGCAGACCTCCACACAGCAGCCGGCGGCGCTGAGAACCTCGATCCAGCGCACCCCCGGCAGTTCCTTGGTGACGACGACTCTTTTCTTGCCTGCCGGGTTGTGGGTCTTCCAGAGTGAATCAACCATTCCCGCTCTTCCTCTATCAATTACGAACCGTCAGCCCGGAATCAAGCCGACATGCCGCCAGGTTCTCAAATCGCAACTTTATTAGTATAAAAACATGATGATACAGTCAATATTATTTTGTTTTTTTAATGATTACATCAAAAATTAATTAAAATTTTCAGACAAAGCTAAAAAGACGATCGTTCGGCAGGTTGCGGGCAGTTCAAGGTAGAGGTCAGCGGTGCCGGGATTTCGCCCGAGGGGTTGGCGTACATGTCATTCAGTTTCTGGACGTAGCCCTGTGAATCCTCAGCCACTTTGATCAGGCTGCGGGCCGTCCGGCGGTTCCAACCGGCCGGGTTACGGCGAAAGATGCTCCGGAACCATCGGCTGTTTTTGCGCAACGCCCTCAGGTAATTCGGGAGGAAGTCGTTCAACCGGGGGTCGGAAGCCACCCGGCGGACCGCCCGGTCGGCCGACCAGCGCCGGACGGCAAAGTGGATGTAACCGGCGCCGATGGCAAGAAGCCCCAAGAGGATAGACTGGATGACAGGGTAGCCGGAAAGGTGAGTCCAAAGGGGCAGTCGCAGGGAAAGGCCGTCCCAATACCCGCCGTACAAGGTCAGGATCAGGAAAAGCGCGAGCAGGCCGCCGAACACGGCCCCGTCCAGCCACAATGTCTGCCGGCGCCAGTCGGCCAGGAACCGTTGAAGCTTCGGCACCACTTCGCTCTCCAGCATGTGGGCCGTCTGCTCCAGCATGCCCACGATGCGATAGGCGCGCTCCACCCTTACCTGCTCGATGCGCTGGCCGATGGCTCTCAGGTTCGCGTCCCGCTTGCCTTCAT
>Ga0075349_1000052_pt1 | contig 12004 bp, 10 predicted proteins | sample RushSE_TuleB_D1_FD_120066 | JGI IMG/M metagenome (GOLD analysis project Ga0075349, IMG submission 120066) | Natural and restored wetland microbial communities from the San Francisco Bay, California, USA, that impact long-term carbon... | ecosystem: Environmental > Terrestrial > Soil > Wetlands ... | reverse complement strand
CGAATGTTGGGACATCGGGGGGTCGTCCTCGGCATTCGCGGGTGTGGCAACTTCTGTGGAAGTCACCGTCGTAAAATGGGTCCGGGACTCTGCCCGGTTGGCTTTCAGTTCACTGCCGGCCGAGGGAGGCGTTTGCATGGTGCGAACAGTTTTCGAAGCAATGGCCTCCGGCTGGTTTTTAACTTGGACGGGAGGCATCTCGGACGACGCGACGTCATTCGCGGTTGAGTTGTTTTCTTTTCCTTCCGCAGCCGCCGGCACCCCTTCAGCGGCTGCCTCTTTGGCCATCTTCCCCCAGGCCACTCCGGACAGATGTGCGTGCAAATCCGTCAGCAGCTGATGAACCTTTCCGGCCAACGCCGCCGGCTGGGCTGCGTCCGAAAGCTGATCGAGCTGATCCAGGAGCTCTGCCAATCGCGTCATGTCCGGATTGTCTTGAGACGAAGCGCCGTTTGACGATGACGCCAACTGCTTCAGAAGCTCGAGGACCCGCGCGAGCATTTCGGAAGCGGCATCCTCGCTCGCTGCACCCTCTTCCGCGTCAGCAGGAGGTTCCGTTGCAGAGGCCGGCGGCGTCGCAGGGGACGCGACCCCCTGAAGCAGTTGCAGCAGGAGGGATGCGATGTCGGCGGCCGCCGGCGCATCGACCGCATTTTCTCTGCAGCCTGACGCCGGGCCGGTCTCTGCGTGCTGCGGGTCGACGCTCTTCTCTCCTGTGGAAACCTTACGGCTTGAAGCGGCGCTGGAGGCACACGATGGAGTGCCGGTGCGACAAGCGGCCTGCAGTTCGTTTTGAAAGGATCCGGATTCAGGCGCCGTCGTGCGTCCCGTCCCGCCGGCAGCTCTGAGCGGTACCCTCGCCCCGCTTCCGGCCGTCGCAGGGGTCGAGGTCCCAAAATTCAGTGCCGCTTCCATCCCGAAATCCATTTGCATCATCGCCGCTGCAGTTCCTCCTCCACGCTGATTCGGTGCCGTGTGCCTTGCCTTGTGCAGGGAGCGTGCCAGTATTTTTCGTTCCCCCTGTCGCCACTGAGCCGAGGCATCATCGGCTGATACAACCGACCGATAAATTATCGTTTTCCGGCCGAAGAACGAAAAATAAACATGGCGGTTATAGCTTGACCGTATCACCTCCACATGGGCCTTGCCGACCTGACCCGGCAATATTTTCCAGCCAACGGCAACGTTTTCCCGTTGTTTTTTCGCCGTCGGAATGCGGCGAAAAAAACAATATGTGATAACCCCAAAAGGCCTGAGAATTTATTCGACCGGTCATCTGATAGGGCCGCTTGAGATGCGGCGCAGAGGGAGTCATAAAAAGCGGGAAGGATCAGGTCGGATGCTTGCCGGCGTGGTGGCGGGAGGCGACTTCGTCCATGAATTTGCGGTCACGCAGGGTCATGGCGTCCAGGTGCTCTTTTTGGTCTTTTTCCTTCAGCTTCTCGAGCACCTTGCGCTTTTTCACGGCCTCGATCAGGGCGCTGCGCCTCTGGTTCACTTTGCGCTCGGCGCCGGCCACGCGCTTCTGCTGGGTGTTGATGTCGCGCTCAAGCCGCGCAAGGTAGGGCCCATACAACTGGATCGCAGGCGCGCGAAAACCCTGCCGCTGGGTGCGCTGCAGCTCCTGCATGCACCGGCGCCGCGTGCTCCGCTTGTCCCGCAGCGCGGCCTGCTCGGCCGCCAGCGCGCGTCGCGCCTCCGCAAGCTCTTTCTGATAAACTTCCTCGGCATTGCGGCGCGTGGCGAGGACGGTTTCAAAGCGGAATTTGAACATGGCAAAGAATGAATTCGAACTCCCGTTGAAGTCTCATTTTTTAACCCCGAGGGAGCGGCATCTTGCCGCGAAGGTATCGTGGCTGGAAGCCACTCCCACAAAGACGACACTTCATTGCCGCATGGGATAGCACCGCGCCAGATATCCGACCGACAAAGATTCCAAGCTCAAAGCTTTCCCGCCGGTTTTTAGGCGGGAAAGCGCAACACCGAAGCTGGGATTCCTACGATGCCGCCCCGAACAGCGCGTTCAGCTGCGCCACGCTGTCCGCCAACGACACCGACTCACCGATGTCCTGCCTGAGGTAGGCGTTGATCCGGTCGATCATCTTGATCGCGTGGTCGATTTTCGGGTTGCTGCCGGCCACGTAAGCGCCGATGTTGATCAGATCTTCGGCCTTGCGGAACGTGGCCAGGGTTTCCTTCAGGCGGCCGGCGAGCAGGCGCTGAGCGGGGTCCACGATGTCGTCCATGAGGCGGCTGATGCTGCCGAGGACATCGATCGCGGGGTAGTGATTTTGCATGGCCAAATCGCGCGTCAGCAGGATGTGACCGTCCAGAATGGAGCGGGCGGCATCGGCGATGGGCTCATTGGTGTCGTCGCCTTCCACCAGAACAGTATAAAGGCCGGTGATGGAACCAGGGCCGGTGCCGGTGCCGGCGCGCTCCAGCAGTTTCGGCAGCAGCGTGAAGGTCGACGGCGTGTACCCCTTGGTGGTGGGCGGCTCGCCCACGGCCAGCCCGATCTCCCGCTGCGCCATGGCGAAGCGGGTCACCGAGTCCATCATCAGGTTGACCCGACAGCCCTGGTCGCGAAAATATTCGGCGATGGCCGTGGCGAGGAAAGCGCCCCGCGTGCGGATCAGCGGCAGCCGGTCCGAGGTGGCCACCACCACCACCGAGCGTCGCAGCCCTTCCGGGCCCAGGTCCTTCTCGAGGAAATCGTTGACCTCGCGCCCACGCTCGCCGATCAGGGCGATGACATTGACATCGGCGGCGGTCGTGCGGGCGATCATGCCGAGCAGCACACTCTTGCCCACGCCCGAGCCCGCAAACACGCCGATGCGCTGCCCGCAGCCAACGGTCAGCAACCCGTTGACGGCGCGAATGCCGAGATCGAGGGGCTCGTGAATGCGGCGGCGCCGCATGGGGTTCACGGCCGAGGCGTAAAGCGGGTATTCCGCACGAGCCGATACCGGATCTCCGCCGTCCATCGGCATGCCCAGCCCGTCGATCACCCGCCCGAGCAGGTCGGGGCCGACCGGCACCGTCGCGCGCTGCTGGCGGGCCACGACCCGGCAGCCGGGGCCGATGCCGCGGATGTCCTCCAGCGGCATCAGCAGCACGCGCCGCTCGCGGAACCCCATTACTTCGGCGGCCAGCGGCCGGCCGCCTTCACGGGTGAAGATGTCGCACACCGCGCCGAGCCGGCATGCCGGCCCGGCCGCCTCCACCACCAGCCCAACCACCTGGGTCACCTTGCCCTGAACCTGGATCGGGTGCAGCGTCTCCAGGCACAGCCGGTATTTGTCCAGCTCAACGGCGGCCGTCATGCACGTTCATCCCTGAGGGGCGGCATCCTTGTTCCATTCGGCCTGAAAGGCCTCTTCCACGACCTTGAATCGCTGCTCCAGGCGGGCATCGATGTCGCCGGAATCCGACTCAACCCTGCATCCGCCGGAGGTGATGGAGGCGTCGGCCTCGAAACGGGTGCGGCCGGCCTCAGCCAGCTCATCGAGCAGCCGGGGCTTGAGCTCGGCCAGCCGTTGCATGTCCGCGGGGTTCATGCGAATGGTGATTTGCTCGGCGTGTTCCACCCGGTTCACGGCGTCCCGCACGATCCCGGCCACTGTTTCGACATCGGTCCGCACCTCGCGGCCGACGACCTTGCGGGCCACCTCCAAGGCAAGCCGAACCATCTCGTTCTCCAGATCATGGCAGGCCCGGCGCTGCAGGTGCTCCAAGTCCGAGAGCAGCTGCTCGAGGCCCTTCACCAGTCCGTCCAGCCGCCCCGCAGCAGCGTCCAGCCCGGCACGTTCACCCTGCTCAAAACCACTTTTCTCCCCGTCGGAAAACCCTCGGCAGTAAGCGTCCTGTTCGAGATCCACCCGCGCCTGCTCCTGTGAGCGGGCGCCGCGCGGCTTCGACGACCGACACGCCCCCGCCGGGGCGCCCGGCGACAGTCGCCGGAAAGCGGGCGGCGATGCATCCCGCCCCTCGCAGCGCTCCGCGGCGGTGCCGGCGATCTTGGGAAAGCAGTATCCGGATGTGTTTACGGGGGTTGTGCTCACGATAAACGCGCCTTGTCAGGAAACGATCTCTTCCCCGCGCCGCCCGCTGATGATCACCTCGCCTTTTGCCTCCATCTCCTGAATGATGGCGGTGATGGCCTGCTGGGCGTCGGAGACTTCCTTCATGCGCACCGGGCCGAGAGTTTCCATTTCCTCCCGCAGCATTTCCGAAGCGCGCTCGGACATGTTCTTGAATACTTTCTGCTTGACCTCTTCGGAGGCCGCCTTCAACGCGACGGAGAGCTCCTTGGTCTCCACCCGCCGCAGCAGCTTCTGGAATCCCCGGTCATCGACGAGCACCAGATCCTCGAACACGAACATCTTCTGTTTGATCTGAGCCGCCAGCTCTGCGTTGGCCTCCTCGATTTCGTTTAGGATCAGCTCGCTTGAGATCTCATCGGCCTGGTTGAGAATCTCCGCCAGACGGTCCACTCCCCCGCCGATGCTGGCGACGGAGGTCTTCTTGTTTTTCAGAATTTCCTTGAAAACCTCGTTGACCTCGTCCACCATCGAGCCGATCACTTTTTCCATGCCGGCGATGCGCAGCGCCACATCGGTCTTGATCTCATCGGGCATCTTTGAAATGACGTCGCTCGCCACCGCGGTTTTGAGATGAATCATGACGATGGCCATGGTTTGAGGGTGTTCGTCCTTGATCAGCTCGTAGATATCGTCGGATGCGAGCGATTTGAGCGCATCCAGCCCCTCGACCCCTTTGCCGTCCGAATCGCCGCGCGCCGACGGGGCCGGCAGCGCGAGACCGCCGGACTTGGACCGCTGGGCCATGAGGGTGAATTCCTGCGCGACCTGATCGATCAGCTCCGGCGACGGGGTCCCGATCTGGCCCAGATGCCGGTTGACCAGCTCGCGTTCGTCGGCGGTCAGCCGGCTGATGATCCCTGCGGCCGAGCGTTCTCCCATCGAGCGGATGAGAATCGCCGCCTTGAGTGAACCTGACAGCTGTTGCGTATCCATGGGCATCGTATTCATTCGTGCGGTTGGGCGCCCTACTTATCCTTCAGCCAGTTGCGCATCACCCCGACCGAGGCGTCGCTGTCGCTGGCGACCATCATCGCGGCCTGGTTCAATGAAGGTAAACGCTTGACGCCGGCCATTTCGTGTTCGATCTCACCGACCGTCCGGGGCAGCTGTTTGACGAGTTCCATGTCGGCGGTGGAGTGTTCGGTCAGCCAGCGTACCAGGGGCTTGACGAAAAAGAGAAACGTCAGCAGCAGGAAAAAGCCGATCAACCCGTGTTTCACGTAAGGGATGGCCTGTTCCATGTAAGCGGCCCACCCGCCGGAGCCGCCGGCCGCTTCGGCTTTCGACCATTCGGAAACCTCGAAGGGGATGTTGACCACCTCGACCTTGTCCCCCCGGTCGGCGTCGAAGGCGACGGCCCGCTTGACGAGGTTTTCGATCTTCTGCATTTCCTCCGCGCCGCGCGGGACGAATTCGCGCTCGGTTCCGCCGCCCTTCTTGGAGACGGTTTTGTACGTCCCGTCCACCATCACCGCCACGGACACGCGGATCAGCTTGCCGGTGGGCTCAAGGATGCGGCTGGTGACTTTGCCGATCTCGTAGTTCACCGTGCGGTCCTGCTTCTCGAACGCCGTGGCGCCGGCACCGGCGGCCGTCTGGTTCTGCATCAGGTCGGGTCCCGGCGTGTTGGACCGCACACCGGGCACCCCCTGCGGCGTGACGTCGCTGTTGCGCGAGGACTCATTCAGGCTCTGTTCGCTGCGGATGACGCGATTGTCGGGCAGGTAGTGCTCCTCGGTTTTCTCATGTCGCTGGAAGTCGAAACCGCAGGCCAGCCGGACGATGGCCTTGCCCTCCCCCAGGGCCTGCTCGAGCATGGATTTGACCCGGCCCTCGAGGGTCTTTTCGACCTGGGACTGGTACTCGAACTGGTCCTGACTGAGAGCACCTGTGGCCGCTTTGCCTTTTGAGCCTGCGAGCATCTTGCCGGTGTTGTCCACCACCGTCACTTGGTCGGGCGCCAGCCGCGGCACGCTGGAGGACACCAGGTGGACGATGCCGTTGATCTGCTCCTGGCTGAGGCGTCGGCCGGATTTGAGCTTGACGGCGACCGAGGCGCTGGCCGCCTGTTCGTTGTCGACGAAAAGGGTTTTTTCCGGCATGACCAGGTGCACCCGGCAGCTCTCCACTTCGCTGATGCGGGCGACGGTGCGCGCCAGTTCGCCCTGCAGCGCACGCTGGTAGTTCACGTTCTGGGCAAACTCGCTCATCCCGAGCTTGGTGTTGTCGAACACCTCGAAGCCGATGCCGCCCCCCTGGGGCAGCCCTTCGGAGGCCAGTTGCATGCGAAGCTCATGGATGCTCTCGGCGGGGACCATGATGGTCCGGCCGTCCGCGGCGATGCGGTATGGGATCTTCTGCTCTTTCAGCCGCGACACGACGGCGCCCGCATCCTGGGCGTCCAGGTTGCTGTAGATCGGCCGCAGATCGACCCCGCCGGACCACGTCATCAGAAACCCGAGCCCGACCGCGGTCCCCAGGACCAGGGTGATCAGGGTGATGCGCTTGCCCGGGCTCATGCCGCTGATGGCGCCCGTCAACTGCTGGATGACCTGTGGTAGTGCCGCCATAGTCTCCTCTGGTTAGCAGGGTGTTGAAAAACAAGCATCGGACCGTCAGCCAAGCCGCGTGGCGATTTGGAACGCGCAGCATATTGGCTACTATGTGAGCATTTGCAAGAGCCGCGCAACGCAGGATCACGGCCTGCGGCGCCGTTTTGCAACCGCCTGTTAGATCTGCTGCCGCATCAGCGTTTCATAGGCGTTGAGCAGCTTGTTGCGGATTTGCAGCGCCAGCTCCATGGCGATCCCGGCCTTTTCCACGGCAATCATGGTGGAGTGAATGTCCGTCTGGCGGCCGACCGTCAGGTCTTCGACCGCCCGGTCGGCTTCGCCCTGCAGGCGGCCGACACGGTCCAGGGAAGACTGCAGCACGTCGCCGAAGTTTACCCCCGGGGCCGAGGCCCCCTGAAGGGCGTGTCCGGCGCTGTTGGTCAAATTGCCCACGCTGGGCGTCAAGGCGATGTCGTTCATGGCTATTTCCCGATCTCGAGCGCCTTCAGGGCCATGTCTCTGGCGGCCCGGACAGCACTCACGTTGGCTTCATAGCTGCGGGTGGCGGAAATCATGTTGACCATCTCCTCCATCACGTTCACCTGCGGCAGCGCGACGTAGCCGTTCTCGTCGGCATCCGGGTGGTGCGGGGCGTACTTCACGACGGGCGGGCGGTTGTCCTCGATGATCTTCGAGGCCTGGACCTCGCAGGGCGCCTGCGTCTGGCGCGCTCTTAAGACCTCCCGGAACGAGGCGGCCTTGGGCGCGGCGGTGAACACCACCTCCTTGCGCCGGTAGGGGCCGCCTTCCGCCGTGCGCGTCGTGTTGACGTTGGCCAGGTTGGCGGAGATGAGGTTCATGCGCAGCCGCTGCGCCGAAAGACCCGAGGCGCTCGTGTGCATCGCATCATACAGATCCATGCTTATTTACCTCCTTGAATGACATTGCGCAGGCTCTTCAACTTGGCGGAGAGCAGCTGGGCGGATGTCTTGTATTTGAGGCTGTTTTCCGCCAGATCGCCCATGGCCCGGTCGAGGTCCACCGTGTTGCCGTCCGCCCGCAGGCTGAAAGACGGGGCCGCAACGGCCTGCAGCTTCACGCGGTCCGGGCTCCCCCGGCCGTTCAGGGGCAGGTGATTGGCCTGGGTCCGGGCGAATTCGATGCGGCCCGACTCCGGCCGCTGCTTGCGCAGTTCCTCCTCCACGGCGACCTCGAAGGCCCTGTAGTTGGGAGTGTCGGCGTTGGCGATGTTGGAGGACATGGCTTGGTGCTGCGCGGATCGAAGGTTCAACGTGCGCTGCAAAAGCGACACGGTCCCGTCGAAAAGGCCGATGGGTTGCGGCATGTCGACAATCTCCTATACTGAATCCATTTCATCTGCAAAACGTGTTCGGCGGTAGTGCCGTCTCAGTGAAACAGCAATTTCCATACCATCGGCTCAGCCCGTGCGGGCCTGCACCGGGGCTTCGATCCCCATCCGGTACTCCCGCAGCTTATTGCGCAGGGTGCGGATGCTGATGCCCAGGAGTTCCGCGGCGCGGGTCCGGTTCTGGTTGACCTCCGAAAGGGTCCCCATGATCAACTGCCGCTCCATCTCCCAGACCGTGGTACCGGGGCGAACGGCCATGGCGGATGAAGTGCCGGGGCGGACCTCGAGCCTGGGCGCCAAGCCGAGATGGCGTGGCAGGATGACATCGCCCTCCGCCAAAAGCACCGCACGCTCCACCCGGTTTTCGAGCTCGCGCACGTTGCCTTTCCATTCGTGCCGGGAAAGCAACTCGCCGGCATCCTCGGAGAAGCGCCGAATGCCCTTTCCGGTCTGGGCGTTGAAGCGCGCCAGGAAGTGGTCGGCCAGCAGGGGGATGTCGCCGGGTCGCTCCCGCAAGGGCGGAATCACCAGCGGCACGACATTGACGCGGAAGTAAAGGTCTTCCCGGAAAGAACCGGCGCCGACGGCCTGAGCCAGGTCGCGGTTGGTGATGGCCACCACGCGGGCCTCGACCGGCACCGGCAGCGCGCCGCCCACGCGGTCGATCTCCCGCTCCTGCAGGGCCCGCAGCAGCTTGGCCTGCAGCGGCAGCGACATCTCGCCGATCTCATCCAGGACCAGCGTGCCTTTTTTCGCCAGCTCGAACTTCCCTGCCTTGCGCATCACCGCACCCGTGAAGGCGCCCTTCTCGTGACCGAAAAGCTCGCTTTCCGCCAGATGCTCCGGCAAGGCGGCGCAGTTGACCGCCACGTAGGGCGCCCCCGGATGCAAGCTGTGACGGTGGATGAAGGCGGCCAGAAGCTCCTTGCCCGTCCCGCTCTCACCCTGGATCAAGACGGTCGCCATGCTGCGCGCCACCTGGCGGCCCATCTGGAGGACTTCCAGCAAACGCGGGTCGTGCGTGATGAATGTCTTCTGAAGGCTTCGCGGTTCGGCCGCCTGAGCCGCGGCCGGCCGCGGTCCGCAGGCCGTCACCGCGCTGCGTACGGCTGCTTCCAACGTTTCCGATGAGAAGGGCTTGATCAAGTAATCGCAGGCGCCTTCCCGCATGGCGGCGACGGCCGCGGCGACGGAGGCGCGCGCGCTGGTCAGTATGACCGGCATCACCGGGGCCAGGCGGCCGGTCGCCTGTAGCAGGTTCGCCCCCGAGAGGTCCGCGGCTTCGGCGGAGGCGACGACCAGTCGGCAGACACCCTGCGACATGCGGTCCACCGCCTCCTGTGCGCCGACCACACTCTCGACGTCAAAGCCGCTGCGCTCGAGCACACGGATCATGGTCGACCGCAGATCATCGTCCGGCTCAACGACCAGTATTGCTTTTGGCCCTACCCCCAAGCTCTGCTCCTCGCATTGACCGCCGCACTTCGGCCGCGTCCGTCATCCGAAATTGGCTGGCAAAGATTAAAATCAAACTTTACCGAGCAAATACTGTGCCACGCGTCGTTCATTTTCTTTCTGCCGACCGAGCTTGGACAAACCCCTTCGCTTTCGATGCGAAGCGCATGGCTTACAAGGGTATTAAGCTATTCAACCGCAGACGATCTGAACGAGGCCATTCGCATGCAGACAGTGCCTGCCGGGCTCTTGACGCCCTTGTATTAAAGGTGGGCGATGGAAAAGGATGGAAGGGATGTGCCCAGGTCGGTTTCAAACGATTTGTTTTGAAAGCTGATCTGTTGGAATGACTCCGCATCCGGCGGGTGCGGCGTCATTATTCGTCTTCGCGCTCTACCGCACCGCTGGGCCTGAGCTGATGACGCTTGATCTTTTCTACGAGCGTCGTGCGGTTTAGGTGCAGGAGTTTGGCCGCCTTGTTTTTCACCCATTTGGTTTTTTCAAGCGACTGCAGGATCAGGGCTTTTTCGAACTCGGTCACGGCGCTGTTGAGACAAATGCCCTCTTCCGATATTTCGATCAGGGCCGGTGCTTCGACCGCCCGCATTCCGCCCCGCAGCTCCGCCGGCAGATCGCGCCGGGTGATCGTGCCTGCGCCTTTGAGCACGATCACCCGCTCAACGAGGTTCTTCAGTTCGCGCACGTTGCCCGGCCAGGAGTGGCTCTCCATGGCCTGGAGCGCATCCTCGCTGACACCCTTCACCTCCCGGCGGTTCTTGCAGTTCGCCTGTTCCAGGAAGTAATGGACCAGGTGAGGGATGTCTTCCGGCCGCTCTCTCAAGGCCGGGAGGATCATGGGAATGACATACAGCCGGTAAAAAAGGTCTTCGCGAAAGTTGCCCTTCTGAACCTCTTCGGACAGGTCGCGGTGGGTCGCGGCAATGATCCTCACGTCCACCTTGATGGTCTTGGCGCCGCCGACCGCCTCGAACTCGCCTTCTTCCAGGACTTTGAGGACCTTGACCTGCAGGTCGGGGCTCATGTCGCCGATCTCGTCTAAAAAAACGGTCCCGCCGTCGGCCAGTTCGAATTTCCCGGGCTTGGTGTTGGTCGCACCGGTGAAGGCGCCTTTCACGTGGCCGAACAGCTCGCTTTCCAGCAGGTGCTCAGGGATAGCCCCGCAGTTGATGGATATGAAGGGTTTGTTGCGCCGACCCGATTTCCGGTGGATGGCGCGCGCCACCAGCCCTTTTCCGGTCCCGGTCTCGCCGTTGATGAGAATCGTGCTGTCGCAGTCGGCCACCCGGTTGATCAGATCGAATATTTCGACCATGCGACGGCTTCGCCCGATCATGTCGTCGAATCGGCACGCGCCGCGCTCTTTGTCATCAGGCGGTGCGGGCGTCGAAAAGAGGTCCAACTGTTCCGAGGCGGTCTTGCGGGCGGCGGAATTCTGCACGGCGGATCCTCCTTTGCTCGCCGCGCCCCTGGGCTCGAACGGGGCGAGGCCGGCGGCACATTGTCAAAATTAAGAATTAAGTATTGCCAGGAATCGGAACGCACAGGGGGTTCAGCAATATTCATGCCGCGAGCGTCAAAATTTAGTCGCAGCAGGCTGGGTCGACATGAATGCGGCTTGACGCACGGCACTGGTGCGTCAACAGATGGTGGGAGTGGGATATTTGACGCTACAACATTTGGGGTGTAGGAGCCGGCGGCCGGCGGCCGCTTCAAAAAACGGATTGGGGCTTGAAGCAGCTTCCAGGACAACTTACGTTAATAAAAACAAATCCCTATTTTTTGCAGGATGCAAAAAAATAAGGCGGTCCTGAGGGCCATTTCCAAGGAAAGCACGGAGTGCTCCAGCTTAGACTGCGAAGATGGCCGAGGTTCGTTGCCCTTCAAAAAAACTTTTTCTTAAGTTAAAAGCATTGATTTTATTTAATATTTTGACTTAAGCAGTTTGCTGCAAAGCCATGGACGGCTGCGGTTTTGCTCCTGCCGGATCTTTCCGCGGCATGCTTTGCCAGTCTATGCAATTTGCAAAAGACATCGAACCATTTTGCAATATCGCCCAGGGCGTCTCAAGAACACGCTTCTAAAGTGAACCCTTGGCCGCGTCGATCGAGTTGGCCACTGCGATCTGGCTCGTCTCCTGGAAACCTTTCAATTCTTCACCCTGCTTGGGGCTCGCCACCAGCTTGACTGCGACGTTGGCCTTCTGGCATTGCTGAAAGGCCGTGATGATCAGTTTGATGAGCGAGACATTCGTCTCGGACACCCCGCCCATGTCCAAAATCATTTTCTTGAGCTGGGCCGCCGTCATGTCCTTGATCTTGGTTTGGAGGCTGCCCTCCACTTCCACCGTCACCGGCCGGGTGACCTTGGCCGGCAGCGTCAATACGACGATGTCCTCGACCTGGGTGAAGTATTTGGCCGCCTTGTTCTCGGGTGACTCTTCTTCCGCCCTGGGCTCGAGGGTCATGAATTTCCGCACGCGCTCGAGCAGGTCTTCACCCTTG
>Ga0075349_1000048_pt1 | contig 12402 bp, 10 predicted proteins | sample RushSE_TuleB_D1_FD_120066 | JGI IMG/M metagenome (GOLD analysis project Ga0075349, IMG submission 120066) | Natural and restored wetland microbial communities from the San Francisco Bay, California, USA, that impact long-term carbon... | ecosystem: Environmental > Terrestrial > Soil > Wetlands ... | reverse complement strand
TCAACATGCCGGATGCCGATCGGGCCGTCGTCCACGCCGCCCTCGTCGCGGGGCTCGAGAACGGGTCGCTTCGCCCCGTCATCGGCCGGGAACTGCCGCTGTCCGCGGCGCCGGAGAGCCACGTGGCGGTGATGTCGCCCGGCGCCAGGGGAAAGATCGTCCTTCTTCCGTAACCGGTACCGGGGCTGAAAGGGGCGGCATGGAAACGAGAAACCGGTCGACGCTCTTCTCCGGGCTGGTCGTGGACATCGAGCAGTTCGATGTCCGGATCGGGAAGAAGGGGTGGCACACCTTCCAGGTCGTTCGGCACCCGGGCGGCGTCGGCGTCCTTCCGCTGCACGACGACGGGACGGTCACGCTGATCCGGCAGCTGCGGCCGGCGGTGGGCGGCACCCTCCTCGAGATCCCGGCGGGCAGGCTTCAGCCGGGCGAGGATCCGGCGGTGTGCGGCGGCAGGGAACTGGTCGAGGAGACGGGACTCTCCGCGCGCGAACTGCTCCCCCTCGGCTATTTCTACCCTTCCCCGGGGGTCTTCGACGAGGTGATCCACCTGTTCCTCGGAACCGGGCTGTCGCAGGGGAACGCGGATCCGGAGCAGTACGAGGAGATCGCGACGGTGCGGATGCCGATCGGGGAAGCGCTTCGCCTCGCGGCATCGGGCGAGATCCGGGACGGGAAGACGATCGCGGCGCTGCTGCGGGCGGGGAACGCCGCCCGGTAAGATCCCCACGCACGCATCGTCGATATTTTTACGAGGCGCGGGCGGCCCGGAACCTTTTCAGGGCCCAGAGCGATCCGACGTTGCCCAGCAGGTCCGCCGCCACCGCAAGCGCGAACGAGGCACCGACCCCCAGCCGCTCGACCGTTCCCGCAACGACCAGGAAAAAGACCCCCATCGTCCAGAGACCGGCGACCAGGCCTCGCAGCAGGCGGATCGCTGAGGCGCCACCCTGGTAATGGTGCGTGAAGACGGTGAGCACCGTCGCCGCGACGGGAAACGGCACGAGAAGCCCCGCGAGGTGCGGCCCGAGCGGCCGGGCAAGCGCGGTCATGAGGAGCACCATGCCGACCGCCGCCGCCATGCGGGCGCCGATCTCCCACGAAGGCGTCGCGGGGGGCGACGCCTCGGAATCGACCGCCGGCAGGAGCGGATACACCCCGACCAGCGCGAAAATCGCGAGCGCGATCGCGTGCGGCAGCGCGAGGGGGAGCCGGTTCAGGAGATACGTGGAGAGGAAAAACCCGGCCCAGCCGGCGAGCAGGCTCGGCGCCCATCCGATCCGGAGGGCCACGCGGCAGTAGACGAGGCTGTAGACGGCCAGCGAGGCGAGCCCGGCGATCGTCGCGCGCGCCGCGCCCGCGGCGAACGCCTCCCCCTGCTCCACACCGATGAAGAAGACGATCGGGCCCGCGACGACCGGCAGCGCAACGAGCCAGCCGCTGACGGCCGTTCCCCAGCGCCTTCCCGCCAGGCTGAGCGCGAGGATGAAGAACGGCACCAGCGTAAGCTTGAACGCGAACAGCGCGGACATTCTCCCCCCGGAAATCGAGGAAGAAATATATCCTATCTGGTATCTTCTTGGGGCACGGCAGATTCCGAACAGGAGGATTCCCGCGCATGGCACGGGTCAACGAGCATTACCTCAAGCTGCAAGCCGGGTACCTTTTCCCGGAGATCGGGCGCCGGGTGCGGGCCTTCGCCGCGGCGAACCCGTCCGCGAAGGTCATCCGCCTCGGGATCGGCGACGTCACGCGTCCGCTGCCGCCCGCGGTCCTGTCGGCGTTCCACGGCGCCGTCGCCGAACTCGGCGAGGAGAAGACGTTCATGGGGTACGGCCCGGAGCAGGGGTACGACTTCCTCATCGACACGCTGGTCGAAAAGGCGTACGCGCCGCTGGGCGTCCGCCTCAAGCGGAGCGAAATCTTCATCTCGGACGGATCGAAGTGCGACACGGCGAACATCCTCGACATCTTCGCCCTCGACAACAAGGTGGCGATCGGCGACCCGGTCTACCCGGTCTACAACGACACGAACGTGATGATCGGCCGCTCCGGTCCGGCCGACGAGCGGGGATATTACCAGGGGATCGTCTACCTCCCGTGCACCGAGGCGAACGGCTTCTTTCCCGACATCCCGAAGGAAAAGGTCGACATCGTCTACCTGTGCTCCCCGAACAACCCGACGGGCACGGTCGCGACGAAGGCGCAGCTCAAGGGGTGGGTCGACTACGCCCTCGCCAACGACGCGGTGATCTTCTTCGACGCGGCCTACGAGGCGTTCATCACGGAGGCCGGCTATCCCCGCTCGATCTACGAGGTCGAAGGCGCGGCGCGGTGCGCCGTGGAGTTCCGCAGCTTCTCCAAGACCGCCGGCTTCACCGGGGTGCGGTGCGCGCTGACGGTGGTGCCCGAGGAGGTGACGGCGAACACGCCGACCGGCGAGCGGGTGGCGCTCAACAAGCTGTGGAACCGGCGGCAGACGACGAAGTTCAACGGCGTCTCCTACCCGGTACAGAGGGCGGCGGCGGCGGTCTACTCCGACGAGGGATGGCGGCAGACGAAGGCGATCGTCGACTACTACATGGGAAACGCGAAGATCATCCGCGAGGGGCTCGCGGGCGCGGGGCTGACCATCTACGGCGGCGTCAACGCCCCCTACATCTGGCTGAAGACCCCGGGCGGGGTCTCCTCGTGGGACTTTTTCGACCGGCTTCTCACGGAGTGCCACGTGGTCGGGACGCCGGGCAGCGGGTTCGGGCCGTCGGGCGAGGGATTCTTCCGGCTGTCGGCCTTCGGCAACCGGGACAACGTGGTGGAAGCGGTGGAACGGATCCGGAAGAGCCTGCGGTAACCAGTGAGGGGACTCAGCCCTTCCCGGGTTTCGTTCCGATACTCCCGGGCGGCATCGGGAAATGGGTCACGTTCCCCTGGGACCCCGCGAGGGCCACGATCTTGTTCGCCCCCTCCTTCTCGACCTCGTCGATGCGCACGACAGCCTGCAGCGGGATGTAGGTGCGCTTGACGCCGGCGAACTCGGACTTCAGCCGCTCCTCCGACGGGTCGACGAGCACGCCGCCCCGGTTGCCGAAGAGGATCTCCTCGACCTCGACGAAGGCGAACAGGGTCCCCTGCCCCACCTTCCGCGCGTACAGCTCGTACAGGTTCTCCTGGTTCCGGAAGAGCACCCTGTAGACGGACTTCGTTTTCACGGGGACTCGTGCCGTCAATTCTTGTGGCGGTAGAGGATGAGACCGTGGGTCGGGTCGTAGGGGGAGACGCCGATCGTCACCCGGTCCCCCGAGATGACCCGGATCCTGAACCGGCGCATGGCGCCGCCGAGCTTCGCGGTCAGAATATGGCCGTTTTCGAGCTTGACGACGAAATTCCCGCCGCCGCGGGCCTCGGTCACGGTCCCTTCGAGATTCGCCAGATCGTCCTTCGCCAAGATCCCCCCGTTTTCCCTTTTTCCATAATTTATCACACATCGACCGGGAACGCGCGGGCGATCGGAGGGGGTCAGACGGCGATCCTTCTGTTTTCCCCCAGCTTCAGGGTGAATTCCTCCGCGGGGACGGCCTCCCCAAAGAGGAATCCCTGCGCCAGGTCGCAACCGAGCGATTTCAGCAGGTCGAGCTGCTCCACCCGTTCCACGCCCTCCGCGATCACCTCGATCTCCAGGGCCCGGGCCATCGCGAGGATCGCCTTTACGATCGTCCGGTCCTCGGGGTTCCGGTCCAGCTCCCGGATGAAGGCCCGGTCGATCTTCAACAGGCTGATCGGGAACTTCTTGAGGTAGGCGAGCGAGGAGTACCCGGTCCCGAAGTCGTCCATCGCGACCCGGATGGAGAAATCGTGCAGCTTCCAGAGCGCCTTCATCGTGCTCTCAAGGTTCGACATCGCCACCGACTCGGTGATCTCGAGCTCCAGCGACTCGGGCCCGAGGCCCGTATCCCCGAGGATGTCGAGGATCGCCTTCGACAGGTCGTACTGCTGGAAGAGCCGGGCCGACACGTTCACCGAGATCCGGAAGGGCGAGTCCCCCTGCCCTTGCCACTCCTTCGCCTGCGCGCACGCCGTCCGGAGGACCCATTCGCTCATGGGGACGATCGCGCCCATCTCCTCCGCGATGGGGATGAACGTGGTCGGCGAGACCAGTCCCCTGTCCGGGGTCTGCCACCGCATGAGGGCCTCCGCCCCCACGATCCGCCCGGTCCGCAGATCGACCTCGGGCTGGTAATAGACGAGGAATTCGTTCCTTTCAACGGCCCTGCGCAACCCCTTCTCCATATGGGCCCGCTCCAACACCGCGGCGCTCATCTCCTCCGAGAAGACCTGCAGGTTGTCCCGCCCCTGCGCCTTGGCCCGGAACATGGCGATGTCGGCGTTCTTCACGAGCGTTTCCGGCGTGTCGCCGTTGAAGGGGAACAGGCTGATCCCCAGGCTGGCGGTCACGTGTATCTCCTGCCCGTCGAACGGGAACGGCGCGGCGAGCGCGCCGTGGAGCCTGTGGCCAGCCTCGATGGTGGCGCCTTCGTCGCGCTGGTCCGTCAGGATGACGCAGAACTCGTCTCCCGACATCCGGGCCAGGGTGTCCGTCTCCCGAACGGCGCTCAGGAGCCGCTCCGCCACCGCCACGAGGAGGCGGTCGCCGGCCGCGTGGCCGAGGGTGTCGTTGATCTCCTTGAACCGGTCCAGGTCGACGAGCACAACCCCGACGACCTCCTTCCGGCGCTTCGCCCGGGCCAGATCCCGCACAAGCCGGTCGTTGAACGTTACCCGGTTGGGCAGACCGGTCAGGGGGTCGTGGTACGCCATGTAGGCCAGCCGATCCTCTGCCTTCTTGCGGTCGGTGATGTCCCGGGCGATGAACAGCGATTCCCCGTCCGGGATCGCGACGACCCGCCCTTCGAAGCTCAGCGGCTCCGGCCCGGAGGCCAGGGCATACTCGAACATCCGGACCTCGCCGGTCGTGCGCGTCTCCTCGGCGTGCAACAAGGCCTCCGCAAGCGCATCGGGCGGCAGCACTTCCGTGAGTTTCCGGCCCATCCATTCGTGATTCGAGGGGATCGCCCCGTGCTTCTGGCCCGAGACCAGGTCCAGGATGGTGCCGTCGGCGCCGAGCCGGAAGATCTGGTCCGGGATCGCCCGAAGAAGGGCCCGGGTCTTCTCCTCGCTGGCCGCCAAGCCGAGGAATGCGCGGCTGGAGCGCAGGAGGTGGTCCACCCGGTGCCCGAGGATCACCCAGTTGACCGGCTTGATGGCGAAGTCCGTCGCGCCGACCTCGTACGCCTTCCGGATGGAGGCCAGGTCGTCCAGCCCCGTCATCATCAGGACGGGAAGGCGCTCCCCGCCGGGGCGATTGCGGATCTCCCGGATGGCGGCGAAGCCGTCCATTCCGGGCATCACCGCGTCCATCAGGATGAGGTCCGGCCGGAATCGCACGAACGCCGCCACCCCGTCGTTTCCGTCCGCCGCCTCCACGGTGGTGTACCCGGCCTTCTTCAGGGAGGCCGCGGCCAGCATCCGCGCCCCTGGATCGTCGTCCACCACAAGTACCAGCGGGGAGGTTCCGATCGGTTCCGTCATGCCGATATCCCCTCCAGGATCGACTTCAGCGCTTCCTGGACCGAACGGAACTCGCCTTCGAATTTCGACAGGAGGGGGTCGCCGGCGGAGACCGGTTCGCCCGCCCGGGACTTCCCTTCGATCTTCCGGCAGAGGTCCGAAAGACCGGTCGCTCCCACGTTCGCGCTGCTGGATTTCAGGGTGTGGGCCGCCCGCAGGAGGGAGTCCGTGTCCCCCTTCTCCGCCCCGGCGAGGACCTCCGCCGCCAGCCCGGGCGCACCGGAGAGGTACATCGTGACGATCCGCTCGAAGAACCCCGGGTTTCCGGCTCCTTCGAGTTCCCGGATCCCGTCGAGCACGGTCTTGTCGATCGGGGAGATCGAGGGCTTCGCCATCCCGGCCGGAACCCTCGGATCTTCGGGGGCGCCGACCGGTTCCTTCTCCTGCTCCACGGAAATCCACTTCGAGAGCATATTCCCCAGCTTCTGGATCGTGAACGGCTTCGACAGGTACCCGTCCATCCCGGCGGCAAGGCACACGTCGCTGTCCCCGGACAGGGCGTTGGCCGTCAGGGCAACGACGGGGAGGCGTTCTCCCCCGGACTCCCTCTCCCGGGCCCGGAGCGCGCGGGTGGCCGCGTACCCGTCCATGACCGGCATCTGGCAATCCATCAGGACCAGGTCGTACCGCTCGGCGGCGATCGCGTCGAGCCCTTCCCGGCCGTTTCCCGCGACGTCGGCGTCGCACCCGAGAACCGCGAGCATCCCGAGTGTGACCTCCTGGTTCAAGGGGTTGTCCTCCACCAGCAGGATCTTCCCCCCGATCCGCCGCCGCGCCCCGGCGACGGTGTGACGGGTCACCAGGTCCCCTTCTCCCGTATCGCCGAACCCCATGACCGCGGCGATGCTGTCAAAGAGGATGTCCCGGCGGATCGGCTTGGTAAGATACCCGGAAATCCCGGCCTCCCGCGCCTTCCGTCCGTCCCCGCGGATCCCGACGGAGGAGATCAGGATGAGGCGGATCCCGGCGAGGGACGGGTCCGATTTGATCATTCCCGCCAGCCTCAGGCCATCGATGTCGGGCATATGGAAATCCAGGATCGCCAGGTCGAAGGAAACCCCTTCGCTTGCCGCATTCCGGAGGGCGGAGAGCCCCTCCTCCCCCCCGCCGGCGCCGCGGCATTGCAACCCCCAGGCGTACAACTGCCTCTCGATGATCTCCCGGTTCGTGGCGTTGTCGTCCACCACGAGCACCCGCACTCCCCGCAGATCCGACCGGGGGACCGGCGGGAGATGGGCCGACTCCTCCCCCATCCGGAAGGGAACGGTGAAGACGAACTCCGACCCCATGCCCGGTTCGCTCGCAACATGGATCTCCCCGCCCATCATGTTGACCAGCTGTCGCGAGATGGTCAGCCCGAGCCCGGTGCCGCCGAACTTCCGGGTGGTGGAGCCGTCGGCCTGGGAGAAGGAATCGAAGATCTTTTCCCGGGCCTCGGGGCGGATGCCGATCCCAGTGTCCCGGACGGAGAGCCGCACGGCCACCAGCTCCCCGTCCCGGTTCTGGACGGACGCGCGGACGAACACCTCGCCGTGATCCGTGAACTTCACGGCGTTCCCCACCAGGTTGACCAGGACCTGCCGGACCCTCCCGGGGTCCCCCCGAAGAACGGAAGGCACCTCCGGCTCGACGAACGTGGACAGCTCGAGTCCCTTGGACTGGGCGGGCGACGCAAGGAGCTCCGCCACCTCCTCCACGACCCCCCCGATGTCGAAGGGGATGTCGTCCAGCTCGATCTTCCCCGCCTCGATCCGGGAGAAATCGAGGATGTCGTTGATGATGTCGAGCAGTCCCTCCCCGGAGCGGCGGATAAGATCCACGTTCCTGCGGTACTCGGGCGGAAGGTCTCCCTGGAGAAGGATGTCGGACATCCCCAGGATCCCGTTCATCGGGGTGCGGATCTCATGGCTCATGTTCGCCAGGAACTGCGACTTCGCGACGCTGGCGGATTCCGCGGCCTCCTTCGCGTGGACGAGTTCGGCGGTTCTTCGCGCCACCTCCTCCTCGAGCTCCTCCCGGTGCCGCAGCAATTTCTCGTCCCGGGCCTGGATGTGGCCGAGCATCTCGTTGAACCCCTCGACCAGTTCCCCGATCTCGTCGTCGCCGCGCTTGTCGCAGCGCACGCCGAAGTTCTGATCTTTCGACACGGTCTTCATCGTTCGGGCCAGCTCCACGATCGGGCGGGAGATCGCAGGGGCGAGGCGCCGGGAGAGCAGGTACGCGCCGCAGAAGGAGCCGATGAGGACCAGGCCGGCGATCGGGAGGTACCGCTTCATGCGGCCTTCGAGCTCGTTGAACGAGGCCCGCAGGACAACCGTGCCGACCCGCTGTCCCTCGATCGTGATGTCCGACACCACGTCGATGGCCCGGAAATCCCAAAAGGCCGCTTCCGTGCGGAGTGATTGCAGTTTCCCGGGGTTCACCTTCCTGCGGCCGGCGACGGGGTCGATCGGGAGGGGAAGGTCCCCGGCGACCGCCTTCGGGGAGACGTAGGTGGCCAGGATCTCGTTTTCGCCCGTGAGAAGGTAGGCGGCGAGGATCGATTCGTTCCCGCGAAGCTCCTGGAGCGACTCGTCCGCCACTCTCGCGTCCCCGAACATGACCGCGGCGACGCTCTTCCTGCTGACGACGGCGGCGGTCGATTCCAGATGCTTCCGGGTATCCGTCCGGAAGGACAACGCCTCGTTGACAACGAAGACGATCGAGGAACCGGCCAGGACGAGCCCGCTGGTCAAGAGGATGATCGCCACGAGTTTCTTCCGGATCGGAGCGTTTCGGAAAGATACGATCATCACGCGCCTCGGCGAAGCCTCCTCAAGTTCCTCGTCATATCGGTACTGTTATCGGCAGGCGGGAAATAATACTTCAGTTGTATCCCATCGATTCCCGGAAGGAATGTTCGGCCGGTTCCCACTGCGGCCGGTTCCGGGGTATATTGCCTGTTAACAGGAGAATCCCGGCACCCCGATGAAACCCCTATCGCTTCCCAGGCCCGAGGCGGTCCTCTTCGATTTCGACGGGATTCTCGTCGACAGCGAACCGATGCATTACCGGGCGTTCCTCGAGATTCTCGATCCGCTCGGGATGGGGTTCCCGTGGGAAGAGTACGTCGAGACCTACATGGGGTTCGACGATCGCGACGCGTTCCGGGAGGCGTTCCGGGCGAAGGGGATCGCGCTCGACGAGGCGAACCTCGGGAAACTCGTCGCCGCGAAGTCCCTCGCATTCCAGGGCGGGCTCCGCAACGGCGTGACCGCCTACCCGGGAGCCGTCCCCCTGATCGAAACCCTTCACGCGGCGGGTTTCCCGCTGGCCCTCTGCAGCGGCGCGCTCCGCTCCGACATCGACCCCATCCTCGCGCAACTGGGCGTCGCCCACTGCTTCGACGTGATCGTTTCCGCGGACGACGTGCGCAGGAGCAAGCCCGACCCGGAAAGCTACGCGCTCTCCTTCGCGAGATTGTCGCAGATGTACGACATGCTGCTGACGGCCCCGGAAAAGTCGGTCGCCGTCGAGGACACCTCCGCCGGGATCCGTTCCGCGAAGGGGGTGGGACTCCGGGTACTCGCCGTCACCAACAGCTACGGCGCGGGGGAACTCGCCGAAGCCGACTGGGTCGTCGGATCGCTGGAGAACGTCCGCTTCGGGACGTGATCGGCAGGGAGCGGCCGCATCGGATACATGCCTCAAGGGAGAGCAGATCACCGGGAATGGCCGGGAGAAAAGGAGAAACGATCATGAAGAAACTGGTTCTTCTGTTCTTGTGCGTTGTTCTGGTTCCGTGCGCTTTCGCGTCCGATCCCGCGGCGGCGAAGAAGGAGGGAACGGCCAATTTCTACGCCAACATCACCGCGGTGGAGCCGATCATGGACGCGTTTACCGCGGCCAACGGGGTAAAGGGCGTTTACACGCGCATCTCGACCACCAAGTACCTCGCGACCGTGCTGACCGAATTCCAGGCCGGCAAGCTGGGGGCCGACGTGCTCCAGGGACCGCTGCCGATCCTCCAGGCGCTGAAGGAGAAGGGGGTGCTCGCCGCGTACCGGTCCCCCTCCGCCGCCGGGTACCCCGCCTGGGCGACCCAGGACGACACCATCGTCCAGTTCGGCATCGAATACGTCGCCCTGATCTACAACAAGAACCTGGTCAAGCCCGGGGACGTCCCCAAGGAGTACAAGGACCTTGCGGACCCGAAATGGCGCGACAAGATCGTCATGCCGGACCCCTCCTCGCACGCCACCACCATCTCCTGGCTGGTGGGTCTGAAGGAGGCCGGGGTGTTCGCGAGCGAAAAGGAGTGGAGGGATTTCCTCAAGGGGCTCGCGGCCAACAACCCGATGTTCGTCACTTCGTTCAGCCCCACTCCCGCCCCCGTGGAAAGCGGGGAGAAGCTCATCGCGATCTCGATGCCCAAGTACATCATCACCCACCCGAAGGCGCCGCTCGACTGGGCCCGGACCGGCCTCCTCCTCGGAACGCCGCGCGGCGTAGCGATCGCGGCCAAGGCGCCCCACCCCAACGCCGCCCGGCTCTTCCTGGATTACTGGCTGTCGAAGGACGCCATGAAGCTCCTGGCCGACAAGGTCGGCGAGTACGTGCTGGCCCCGGGGGTGTTCCCGCCGATCGACGGCATCGACAAGGTCAAGGTCGTCCCGATCCGGGAGCTGTCGGACAAGGAGATCGGTTCCTGGGGCAAGGAGTTCCGCCAGATCTTCTCCGCCCGGTAAGCCGATCGCCTCTTCGGCATAGGGCGGGGAACCATACGCTCCCGGGATCGGAACCGTCCGGTCCCGGGAGTTTTTCCGTCGGGGGAGCCATGGAGATACGGATCAGGGGATTGACCCGGGACTACTTCTCGGAGGGAAAGCGCATCCGGGCCCTGGACAACGTCGACCTCACCATACCCGCCAACCGGATCTTCACCCTCCTGGGCCCCAGCGGCTGCGGCAAGACGACGCTGCTGCGCTGCATCGTGGGGCTGGAGACGCCCGATGCCGGCGAGATCGCCATCGGGGACGAGATCGTCTGGTCGAGCGGGAAGGGGATCTTCGTGCCTCCGGAAAAACGGGGGCTCGGCATGGTCTTCCAGACGTACGCGATCTGGCCGCACATGACCGTTTTCGAGAACGTGGCCTACCCCCTCAACTGCCGGAACGTGCCGATGAGGGAGATCCGGACCCGCGTGGCCAGGTTTCTCGAGTTCGTGCAGCTCGCGGGATTCGAAAACCGCCCGGCCACGAAGCTCAGCGGAGGGCAGCAGCAGCGCGTGGCCCTGGCGCGGGCCCTGGTCGCCGAGCCCAAGGTCATCCTCTTCGACGAGCCGCTGAGCAACCTCGACGCCAAGCTCCGGGAAGAGACCCGGAAGGAGCTGCGGAGATTTCTCTCCGGGCTGGACATCACCGCGGTCTACGTGACCCACGACCGGGTCGAGGCGCTGGCCCTCTCGGACCTGATCGCGATCATGCGGGCCGGAAAGATCGTGGAGACGGGGGATCCCAAAAAGATCTATTTCCGCTCCGGCGACCGGTTCGTGGCGGATTTCATCGGCCGCGCCAACCTCATCCCGGGGAAGGTCGCGGCGCTCGAAGGCTCCCACGCCGTCATCGAAACGGGTATCGGGACGATCGTCGGCCTGAACCCCCAGGGGATCGAGCCCGGCACGGAGGCGGTGCTGTGCGTCCGCCCCGAGTTCATACGGACCGCGGTGACCGGAGCGGAGGGGGACAGGAACCTCTTCCGCGGAAAGATCGAGACGCTCCTCTTCATCGGCGAAGCCTATGAGGGCGAGATCCGGATCGCCGACACGCTGGTCACCACCACGATCTCCCCCACCGTCGACCTCGTGGAAGGGGGCGACCTCCGCATCGCCTTCGATCCCGACCACTGTTTCCTGCTGCCCGCGTAGGCGCCGTCATGGGGAAAAAAACGGTCCTGACCCCGGCACTGATCGTCATCGTCGGCCTCCTGACGATCAGCCCCGTGCTGATGCTTCTGGCCGGATCCTTTTCGGAAGGGTTCGGTACGTTCCAGGGCTTCACGACCGCCAAGTACGTCGAAGCCTACACCGACCCGGAGCTCGCCGCCATCCTCCTGGATACGTCGATCTTCACCCTGGGGTCCGCCGTCGTCGCGACGCTGCTCGCGCTCTTCCTCGCCTACGTGAACACCCGGACCGACATCCCCTTCAAGTCCTTCTTCGGGATCATCTCCATCATCCCGATGATGATCCCGCACATCCTGTTTTCGGTCAGCTGGGTTCTTCTCCTGAACCCCAGCAACGGGATCCTGAACCGATACCTGATGGGGCTCTTCGGCCTGGACAAGGCGCTTTTCAACATCTATTCGATGAAGGGCATGATCCTCGTGGAGGGGCTGCTGGACATGCCGATCGCCTACCTGATCCTCGCCCCCGCCATGAGCGCGTTCGACGTTTCGCTCGAGGAATCCTCCCGGGCGTGCGGGGCAGGGAATTTCCGCACGCTCACCCGGGTGACGCTTCCGGTGCTGCGCCCCGCCCTGCTGGCCTCGGTGATCCTCGTCATCGTCAAAGCCCTGGCCTCCTTCGCCGTCCCCTCGGTCATCGGCACCCCGGGAAGGATCTACGTCCTTTCGACCCACATCTACCGGATCATCGCCACCGGGTTCTCCGCCGACTACGGCCTCGCCGCCGCCGTGGGGATGAGCGCCCTCGTCGCGTCGATCCTCCTCGTCTACCTGTACCGGTACCTGACCTCGGAGAGCGAACGGTACGTCACCGTATCGAGCCGGGGATTCAAG
>Ga0075349_1000045_pt1 | contig 12751 bp, 12 predicted proteins | sample RushSE_TuleB_D1_FD_120066 | JGI IMG/M metagenome (GOLD analysis project Ga0075349, IMG submission 120066) | Natural and restored wetland microbial communities from the San Francisco Bay, California, USA, that impact long-term carbon... | ecosystem: Environmental > Terrestrial > Soil > Wetlands ... | reverse complement strand
TACGACGTCATCGTCGTCGGGGGCGGGCACGCCGGCTGCGAGGCGTCGCTGGCGGCGGCGCGGATGGGGCGCTCCACCCTCCTGTTGACGATCAACGCGGACGCCATCGCCCTCATGTCGTGCAATCCGGCGATCGGGGGATTGGCGAAGGGGCACCTGGTGCGGGAGATCGACGCGCTGGGCGGGGAGATGGGGCGGAACATCGACGCCACCGGGATTCAATTTCGCCAGTTGAACACGAGCAAGGGGCCTGCGGTGCGCTCCTCGCGCGCCCAGGCGGACAAGCAGCTCTACCGTCTCCGGATGAAGAAGGCGCTGGAGGCCACGTACGGGCTGGACGTGAAACAGGCGATCGTCGACGCGGTCGTGGTGGACGGGGACGCGGCGGTGGGGGTGGACACGAACCTCGAGGTCCGGTACCGCGGAAAGACCGTGGTCCTTTGCCCCGGGACCTTCCTGAAAGGATTGGTCCATGTCGGGATGGTGAGCTACCCGGCCGGAAGGGCGGGGGATTTCCCCTCCATGCACCTGTCGGATTCCCTCCGTCGGCTCGGGTTCTCCGTCGGGCGCCTGAAAACCGGCACCACCCCCCGGCTCGACGCCAAGACGATCGACTTCTCGAAGACCGTCCGTCAAGAGGGGGACGATCGGCCCGTCCCCTTTTCTTTCGGTACGGAGGCGATCCGTCGGCCGCAGCTTCCGTGCTTCCTGACGTACACGAACGCCGCGACCCACGAGGCGATCCGGTCCGGCCTTTCCCGGTCACCGCTCTATTCAGGGATCATCAAGGGAATCGGCCCCCGGTACTGCCCCTCCATCGAGGACAAGGTCGTCCGGTTCTCCGGGAAGGAGCGGCACCAGGTCTTCCTCGAGCCGGAAGGGTTGAAGACCGCGGAGTATTACCCGAACGGGGTCTCCACGAGCCTGCCCTACGACATTCAGCTGAAGATGCTGCGGTCCATCCCGGGGCTGGAATCCGTGGAGATCGTTCGACCCGGGTACGCGATCGAGTACGACTTCGTCGATCCCGTGCAGCTGCACCCTTCCCTGGAAACGAAATTGGTGAAAAACCTCTTTCATGCCGGGCAGATCAACGGGACGAGCGGATACGAAGAGGCGGGGGCGCAAGGGGTCGTGGCGGGGATCAACGCGGCGCTTCGGGTGAGCGGGGAGCCGCCGATGGTGCTCTCGCGGGCCGACGCCTACATCGGGGTCCTGATCGACGACCTGACGACGAAGGGGGCGCTGGAGCCGTACCGGATGTTCACCTCCCGGGCGGAGTACCGGCTGCTGCTGCGGGAGGACAACGCGGACTTGCGCCTGTCCGATACGGGGCGGCGGGTCGGACTGCTCCCGGAGGAACGGTACCGCCGGTTCCTTGCGAAGCGGGAGGGGATCGATGCGGTCCGCAAGCGGCTCGAGGACGGCCGCGCGGGGGCCGGCCACCCGCTGTGCGGCGCGGTGGAGCAGGCGGGGGATGCGCTCCTGCGGCCCGGCATCACCTACGCGGAGGCGTTGCGCCGTCCCGGGGTTACGGGCGCGATGCTCCTTGCCTGCGACCCGGAGCTGCGGGGGGCGACCCGGGAGGCGGTGGAGCAGGCGGAACTTTCCATAAAGTATGAAGGGTATATCCGCCGGCAGGAAGATGAGGCTAGAAACATGAAGAAATACGAGGAGATGCGGTTCCCGTCCACGTTCCCGTTCGAAACCGTCCCGGGCCTTTCCGCCGAAGTCCGGGACAAGCTCGTCCGGGTCCGGCCCGACTCCATCGGACAGGCGCAGCGGATCCCCGGGGTGACCCCGGCGGCCGTCGCCCTCCTGCTGGTCGTGTTGCGACGGGGGGTACCTCCCGCACTGCTCGGGGAAACGAGAGGATGAGACCGGTAACTCCTTCCCGCAGAACAAGCTTTATGGAATGTTCCACGTGGAACATTCCGGGGGGGCGTCCAAGGTGAGGGGCGGGGGAGGGGGGGAAGTCTCCGCCGGCCTGTTGCGGGAGGTCCTCTCCGAGGCGGGAATCCCGGACTTTCCAGGGGCGGTGGAACAGCTCGTGCTCCACGCCAACGAGATGCTCCGGTGGAACCGGTCGATCCGCCTGACCGCCATCACCGACCCGGTCGAAGTGGCGGTGAAGCACGTGGCGGATTCTCTTCTCCTTCTGCGGTTCGCGCCATTCCCCGGTCGCATCCTCGATTTCGGTTCGGGCGCCGGGTACCCCGGCATCCCGTTGGCCCTGTATCTTCCGGGAGCCCGCGTAACCGTTCTGGAGGCCTCCGTCAAAAAGTGCGCGTTCCTTTCCCGGGCCCGGGGGATGCTGCGACTTTCGAACGTCGCCGTCGTCCAGGCGAGGGCGGAGGAGCGGAAGAGGCTCCCCCTTCCCCCGCACGACCACATCGTCACCCGAGCGACGGCATCGGCGGGCAAGATCATTCCGCTTCTGTCCTCGTACCTGGCGGACGGCGGACGGTTCCTCTTGATGATGGGGCCGGGGGCGCGGGAGAGCGCTCCGGGAGACCTCCCGGGCACGGTGACCCGCCGGGAGCGGTTCCATCTCCCCCGTGGGATGGGGGAGCGGGAGATCGTCGAGATCGAGCCGGCGGGACGGTAGCCCCCGCGCGCGGGATTTCCCCCTTTCGTCCACCGCTTGCCCGTGGTACAAGATACCGTTGTGTCTCCGAAAAAAGGAGGGCCCGTATTGGCCCGTATCCTCACCGTCGCCAACCAGAAGGGTGGCGTCGGGAAGACCACCACCGCGGTCAACCTGGCGGCCTCCCTCTCCGTGATGGAGAAGAAGACGCTGCTCGTCGACCTCGACCCGCAGGCGAACGCTTCCTCCGGCGTGGGGGGGACCCCCGGGGGGGACGAGGAGCGGAACGTCTACCGCGTCCTCATGGGGGAGATTCCCGTGGCACAGGCGATCCGGGAGACCGGTCTTCCCTTCCTGTACTTATTGCCCGCTTCCGCCGACCTGATCGGGGCCGAGATCGAACTGGTGCCGATGGAGCGGAGGGAGCGGCGTCTGGCCGAGGCGCTGGCTCCTGTCGCGGAAGAGTACGATGTCATCGTGATCGATTGTCCCCCCTCCCTGGGCCTGTTGACGGTGAACGCCCTCTGTGCGGCCGATTCGGTAGTGATTCCTCTTCAGTGTGAATATTATGCATTGGAAGGGCTTTCGAGCCTGTTCCGTACCATCGACCGGATCCGCGAGGAGATGAACCCGGGACTGCGGATCGAAGGGGTGGCGCTCACCATGTTCGACGCGCGGAACAACCTGGCCCATCAGGTCGCGGACGAGGCGCGCGAAATCCTGAAAGATCAAGTATTTCAAACAGTTATACCAAGGAACGTCCGCCTGTCCGAGTCGCCCTCCCATGGAAAGCCGGCGCTTCTGTACGCCGTTTCCTCCCGCGGGGCGCAAAGTTACCTCGAACTGGCCCGGGAGATGGTGAATCGATGGAACGGAAGAACGAGCCCGTAAAGAAGAAAGCTCTGGGTCGGGGCCTCTCCGCCCTGTTGACGGGTACCACGCCGTCCGCGGGAGCCCCCGGCGCCGGACGCGACCCCGGGTTCCTCCAGATCCCCGTGGAAAAAATCCGCGCGGGAAGCCTGCAGCCCCGGAGGACCTTCCCACCGATGGCGCTCGAGGAACTCGTCGCCTCGATCCGGGAGAAAGGGGTTCTGCAGCCGGTGCTGGTCCGGCCGACCCCGGACGGGTATGAGCTGGTCGCCGGGGAACGGCGGTTCCGCGCCGCGGAGGCCGCGGGGCTTTCCACCATCCCGGCGGTGGTGCGCAGGCTCTCCGACCGGGAGGCGCTCGAAGCCGCGCTGGTGGAAAACATCCAGCGGACGGATCTGAACGCGATCGAGCTTGCCGAGGGGTACCAGCGGCTGGTGCACGACTTCTCCCTCTCCCAGGAGCAGGTGGCCGAGCGGGTGGGGAAGGACCGCGCGACGGTGGCCAACGCCGTGCGGCTCCTCAAGCTGCCCCCCCCGGTCCGCCAGGCGGTGGTGGACGGACGCCTCTCCGCCGGACACGCCCGCGCGCTCCTCTCCGCGCCGCCGGAGCACGTGTCGTCGATCTGCGAAACCGTGCTGCGGCGGGGCCTGTCGGTTCGGGAGACGGAGCGGCTGTGCGGCCCCGCCGGAAAACGGAAAGCCGCGCGGGGGGCGCCCCCGCCGGATGTCCACCGGAAAAGTCTCGAGGAGGAGCTCTCCCGCCGCGGGGGCACGCGGGTGCGGCTGCGGGGTACGTTGAAGAAGGGACGCGTCGAGATCTCCTACTTCTCGTCGGAGGAGCTCGATCGTCTTTGCGACGTCCTTTTCAGGGGCCGCTGACGTTTTTCCACGCGGGTTTTTGCTGTCGGCGGGGCGTTATAGGGGAAAAAGTTTTCTTATTGTAAAAAAAGTATTGCATCGAGAATTGCCTATGCTATATTTCCATGCATACACTAACATTGGCCTATCCGCGAATACGGATAAATTCCGAAGGAAAGGAGTGAGAACCAATGCGCAAGTATCTTTCAATGCTGTTCGTGCTGATGCTGGCCGCGACGTTCGGCCTCTCCGCTTGTGCGAAGAAGGAAGAGCCGCCTCCGCCGCCTCCGCCGCCGGCCGCCGCCCCTGCCCCTGCCGACAACATGGCTCCGGCAGCGCCTGCCGCGCCGATGGACAACATGGCTCCGGCCGAAGCGCCCAAGAAGTAGCTTCACGGGCAGCAAGGCAAGAGGAAGGGCGCCGGGGAACCCCCGGCGCCCTTCTCATTTCGTATCACGTCGACCGCCAAGAAGCCCTTGACAGTCCCTCGGCGGGCGTGGTACCAATCTTCCGTTTCTCTTGTAGTTGTCCTTCCGTAGACCAGTCCGCCCCCGGGGGAGTGCCGGTTTCATGGAACTTGTGAGCAAGATTTTCGAGACGTTGGAGATCTCCCAGCTCGCCCTGCTCCAGCTGGGCCTGGTGGTCGTCCTCGCGTTCCTCCTCTCTTCCCTCCTCATCCGTCCGATCCTCCGCACCTTCGAGGAGCGGGAGAACCTCTCGGTCAAGCCGGTCGAGGAATCCCGTCGGATCCTGGTCGAAGCAGACGAGAAGGCCCGTGGGTACGACGAGGCGCTTCGCAACGGCGCGGCCGAGGCGCTCGCCCGGAAGCGTCGGGCCATGGAAGAGACTACCCGTGACGGCCGCAAACAGGTCGAAGCCGTGGTAGAGGAGACGAACCGGAAGGTCGAGGAACTGAAGGGGCGGATCTCCGCCGAGAAGGAATCGGCCGCCGCGTTCCTGCGCGACCAGGTGTCGCAGCTCTCCGCAGAGATCGCCCGGAAAGTCCTCGGGAGGCCGGTCGCGTGAACCGCCCGCGGACCCACGCCTTACGGGCGCTGCGCGTCGTCGCGCCTTTTGCCGCGTCCGTGTGCGCCGCAGCCGTCGCTTTCGCCGCCGAGGAGAGCGGGGCGCACCCGGGGGGCGGTGTCCACGTTCCCTGGGGGGAGGTCCTCAAGCAGGCGATCAACTTCCTCATCCTCGCCGGCGTGCTCGTCTTCTTCCTGCGCAAGCCGCTCTCCTCCTTTCTCAAGGAGCGAAGCGAACTGCTGCGCAAGGCGATCGACGATGCCGCGAAAGCCCGCTCGGATGCGGCGGAGAAACTGGCCGCCATCGAGGCCCGCACCGCGAAACTGGCCGACGAGATCGCCGGATTGAACGCGAAGATGGACGTCGAGGCCGCCGCGGAGGCGCGGCGCCTTCAGGAGACCGTCGCCGCCGAGATCTCCCGGATCCGCACCCAGTCGGAGTTCACCGGCGAGCAGGAAGTGAAGAAGGCCCGCGAGGAGCTGCGCCGCGAGGCGTCCGTCCTTGCGGCCCGCGCCGCCGAGGAACTCGTCCGCAAGACGTTGTCGCCCGAGGACCAGGAGCGCCTGGTCCGGGAGAACATCGAAAAGATCGAGGGGATCGTCCATTGATCGGCGGAAGCCTCGCAAGGCGGTACGCCCGCGCGCTGCGGGACATCGGCCAGGAGGACCGGCAGGTTCGCCAGGTGCTCTCGGAGGTCGAGGAGTTCGCGCGTCTTCTCGATCTGTCCCCCGGGTTGCGCGGGGTGCTCGAGGCCGGCCACATCAACCGCCGGGACAAGCAAATCGCCCTTGACCAGGTCCTCTCCAAGGGGGAGTTCCTCCCTTCGACGAAATCGTTCCTTTCCCTCCTGGTCGACAAGGGGCGGATGAACGTGCTCCTTCCGATCCTCGGCGAATTGCGGCGCATGGTGGAGGAGCTCGAGGGGATCGAGCGGGTCGAGGTTTCGGTCCCCATGCCGATGTCTCCCCCGCAGAAGGAGACGTTGAAGGAGATGCTGGAGCGCCGGACGGGGAAGAAGGTCGTTCTGGAAGAGACCGTGGATCCCGCGGTGCTCGGGGGGGTCGTCGTCCGGGTGGGTTCGACCGTGTACGACGGCAGCGTGCGCACGCAGATCCGGCAGATCCGGGAAAATTTACAAAAGGGGTGAGGCAGTCGCCATGAGCATCCGCGCGGAAGAGATTACAGAGATCCTGAAAAGCCAGATCAAGGGGTACGAGAAGCGGGTCGACGTCGCCGAAACCGGCGTCGTCCTCTCCGTCGGCGACGGGATCGCCCGCGTCTACGGCCTCGAAAAGGCGATGGCGGGGGAGCTCCTCGATTTCCCCGGCGACGTCCGCGGCATGGTGCTCAACCTCGAGGAGGACAACGTCGGCGTCGTCCTCCTCGGCGACGACCGCCTGATCAAGGAAGGGGACACGGTCCGCCGGACCGGAAGGATCGTCGAGGTGCCGTGCGGCAACGCGATGATCGGCCGCGTCGTCAACGCCCTCGGGCAGCCGGTGGACGGCCGGGGCCCGATCGAAACGAAGGATTTCCGGCGCGTCGAGATCAAGGCGCCCGGGATCGTCAAGCGGCAGCCCGTGAAGGAGCCGCTTCAGACCGGGATCAAGGCCATCGACGCGATGATCCCCATCGGCCGGGGACAGCGCGAGCTGATCATCGGCGACCGCCAGACCGGGAAGACCGCGGTGGCCATCGACACGATCATCAACCAGAAGGGCGCCGGGGTCATCTGCATCTACGTCGCGATCGGCCAGAAGCGGTCGACGGTGGCGCAGGTGGTCGAGAAGCTGCGCCAGTACGGCGCGATGGAGTACACGATCATCGTCGCAGCGACCGCCTCCGAGTCCGCGCCGCTGCAGTTCCTGGCACCCTACTCCGGCTGCACGATCGGCGAGTTCTTTCGCGACTCCAGCCAGCACGCCCTATGCATCTACGACGACCTCTCCAAGCACGCGGTGTCGTACCGCCAGCTCTCCCTGCTGCTGCGCCGCCCGCCGGGGCGGGAGGCGTACCCCGGGGACGTCTTCTATCTTCACTCCCGGCTCCTGGAGCGCGCGGCGAAGCTCTCCGACGCCGAGGGCGGCGGCTCGCTGACGGCGCTGCCGATCATCGAGACGCAGGCCGGCGACGTCTCCGCCTACATCCCGACGAACGTCATCTCGATCACCGACGGCCAGATCTACCTCGAGGCCGACCTGTTCTACTCCGGAATCCGCCCCGCGGTGAACGTCGGCCTGTCGGTCTCGCGCGTCGGCGGCAACGCGCAGATCAAGGCGATGAAGCAGGTCGCCGGGCGCCTTCGCCTCGAGCTGGCGCAATACCGCGAGATGGCCGCCTTCGCCCAGTTCGGCTCCGACCTCGACAAGACCACGCAGATGCAGCTGGCGCGCGGCGCGCGGCTGACCGAGATCCTCAAGCAGGCCCAGTACCAGCCGCAGACGGTCGAGCAGCAGGTCGTGACGATCTTCGCCGCGACGAACGGGTTCGCCGACGCGTGCGAGGTCGGCTCCCTCGCGAGGTTCGAGACGGAGCTCTTCTCCTATATGAAAGACAAGCACGGAGCGCTCCTAGCCGAGGTCCGGGAGAAGAAGCAGATCACCGACGAGATCAAGGCGAAGCTTTCGGCGGCGCTGGACGAGTTCAAAGGGACGTTCAAGGAAGCATAGCCCATGGCGAACCTCCGCGCGATCCGGAAGCGGGTCAGCAGCGTAAAAAGCACGCAGCAGATCACCCGGGCGATGAAGATGGTCTCCGCGGCGAAGCTGCGGCGCGCCCAGGAAGCCGTCAACGCCGCGCGCCCCTACTCCCGAAAGATGCGCGAGGTCGTCACGGCGGTCGCCGGTCGCGCGGGGGCCGACGCGCACCCCCTGCTGACGGCGCGCGAGGCGAAAAAGCTCGCCCTGCTGGTGGTCACCTCCGACCGCGGGCTGTGCGGAAGCTTCAACTCGGGACTCACCCGCGCGGTCCACCGGTACATCACCGAGCACCGCGGCGAATACGAAGAGATCACCCTGTTCGTGATCGGCCGGAAGGGGCGCGACTTCTTCCGGCGCCGGGAGATCCCGATCCGCAAGGAGTACCTCGGGGTCCTCGGGTCCGTTTCGCGCCAGCACGCGGAGACGATCGCGGGCGACCTGGTCGGGGGGTTCCTCGACGGGGAGTTCGACGAGGTGCAGATCGCCTTCAACGAATTCCGGTCCGCGATCTCCCAGATCGTCCGGTTCGAGAAGATGTTCCCCATCGCGCTGGAGTCTTCGGAGAAGACCGCCGGGGACGATGTCGACTACCTGTACGAGCCATCCCGAGAGGAGATCCTGGCGACGCTGCTCCCGAAGTACGTCCAGACGATGATCCTGCGCGTCCTCCTCGAATCGGTGGCGGGGGAGCACGGCGCCCGGATGACGGCGATGGATTCGGCGACGAACAACTCGGTCGACATGATCGCCCGGCTCACGCTGCAGATGAATCGCGCGCGGCAGGCGACGATCACCACGGAGCTCACCGAGATCGTCAGCGGCGCCGAGGCGTTGAAAGGGTAGGCACCAGGGGTCCGGTGTAACGTTTCTTTCAGAATCAGGAGGCGAGGGAGATCATGAACAAGGGAAACATCGTGCAGGTCATCGGGCCCGTGGTCGACGTCCGGTTCGAGGCCGAGCATCTGCCGGCGCTCTACAACGCGATCCGGATCTCCAACCCGAGCATCAGCGACAAGGAGGGGAACCTCACCGTCGAGGTCGCCCAGCACCTGGGCGACAACGTCGTCCGCTGCGTCGCGATGGACTCGACCGACGGCCTGGTCCGCGGCATGGACGCGATCGACACGGGCGAGCCCATCATGATCCCGGTCGGTCCCGAGACCCTGGGCCGGATCATGAACGTGATCGGCGAGCCGGTCGACGAGGGCGGCCCGATCACGACCAAGCTCCGCTACCCGATCCACCGTCTCGCCCCCTCCTTCGACGAGCAGTCGACCAAGGTCGAGATCCTCGAGACGGGGATCAAGGTCGTCGACCTCCTCGCCCCCTACTCGAAGGGCGGCAAGGTCGGCCTCTTCGGCGGCGCCGGCGTCGGCAAGACCGTCGTCATCATGGAGCTGATCCACAACATTGCCATCCAGCACGGCGGCTACTCCGTGTTCGGGGGCGTGGGCGAGCGCACCCGCGAGGGGAACGACCTCTGGCTCGAGATGAAGGAGTCGAAGGTCCTCGAGAAGGCGTGCCTCGTGTACGGCCAGATGAACGAGCCGCCGGGAGCGCGCCTCCGGGTGGGGCTGTCGGCCCTCACCGCCGCGGAATATTTCCGCGACGAGGAGGGGCAGGACGTCCTCCTCTTCATCGACAACATCTTCCGGTTCACACAGGCGGGGTCCGAAGTTTCGGCCCTCCTGGGCCGGATCCCCTCGGCGGTCGGCTACCAGCCGACGCTCTCCACCGAGATGGGGAACCTGCAGGAACGGATTACCTCGACGAAGAAGGGATCGATCACCTCGGTCCAGGCGATCTACGTCCCCGCCGACGACCTGACCGACCCGGCTCCGGCGACCGCCTTCTCGCACCTGGACGCCACCACCGTCCTTTCCCGCCAGATCGCCGAGCTCGGGATCTACCCCGCGGTGGACCCCCTCGATTCGACCTCGCGGATCCTCTCGCCGCTGGTCATCGGGGAGGATCACTACGGGGTCGCCCGCTCGGTGCAGAAGGTCCTCCAGAAATACAAGGACCTGCAGGACATCATCGCGATCCTCGGGATGGACGAGCTCTCGGAGGACGACAAGATCCTGGTCGCCCGGGCGCGGAAGATCCAGCGTTTCCTGTCGCAGCCGTTCTTCGTCGCCGAGCAGTTCACCGGCATCCCGGGCAAGTATGTGCACCTCGAGGAGACGGTCCGGTCGTTCAAGGAGATCGTGGACGGCAAGCACGACGAACTGCCGGAGCAGGCCTTCTACATGGTCGGCACCATCGAGGAGGCGATCGAGAAGGGCAAGAAACTGCTGGCCTCGGTGTAACGGGAGAACGAATCGATGGCATCGACGATCCGGCTGGAACTGGTCACCCCCGAACGCCTCCTCCTCTCGGAGGAGGTCGACGAGGTCGTCGCCCCCGGCTACGAGGGCGAATTCGGGGTGCTCCCGGGCCACACCCAGTTCCTGGCGATCCTGAACATCGGGGTGCTATGGTACCGGAAGGAGAGCGCGGTGAAGAAGGTCGCGCTGGGCGGCGGGTTCGCCGAGGTGACCCACGACCGGGTCGTGGTGATGGCCGACACGGCGGAGCGAGCCGACGAGATCGACCTGGAGCGCGCGCGGCGCGCAAGGGAACGGGCGGAGGCCCGCCTGAAAGAGCTGACGTTGGACGACGACACGCACGCGAAGGCCCTTGCGGCACTGCAGCGCGCGCTGGTGCGGATGGCGGCGGGCGGCGGGGAATAGCCTTCCCCGCTAGTGCAACACCGCCTTTACCTTCGGTTTCCCCCCCTCCACGCTCACGACGAACTCCACCTTCTTTCCGCCGCCGGACGCCGAGATCTCGAGCGCCCGCGCGCGGAGCATCTCCCGGAGCGATGCGATATCGGACGCGTCGCCGGCCAGGCCGCACGAACGCCGGGCTTCCAGCAGCGCATCGGCCGTCCGGTCGACGTGCTCCCGGTCCACCGGCTCCTTCCGTTCCGCCGACGCCCGCCGGGCGCTCCCCCCGGAATCGCGGTGCATCCGTCCTTCCTCGAGGTCCCGCACCATCCGCGTCCAGAGATTGGCGAGCGTCCAATACCGGCCGGAGAGGTTGCTGAACCGCAGTTTGTCCGCGTTGCCGACGATCGTCCGGCGACTCTCGACCTGAAGCTTCGTCTCGAGTTCCTTTCTTTCCTTCATCGGTTCGCCGCGCCGCTTCCCCGTGAAAAAGAGATCGTACTGGTGCTTGAGGGCGGCGAGGTCCCGCTCCAGCCGGGCCAGCATCTCCTTCGTCTCTTCCGCCATGGGCGTTCCCTTTCCCCCCCGGGAGAAACCTTGTAGACTGATACCCTGTAAACAGTTTTCCCGTTAAATTGTAGCATCGGAGAGAAGGGGGCGTTCATGAAAGGAATTTCGGCGATCATCCTGGCCGCTGGGCAAGGCAGGCGGATGAAGTCCTCCCTCCCCAAAGTGGCCCACCTCATCCTCGGGAAACCGGTGGTGTGGCACGTCGCGCAGGCGGCGCGCGCCGCCGGGATCCGCGAGATGGTCTTCGTCCTCGGGTACGGCCGGGACAAGGTCCTCCCGGTCGTGGGGGCGTTCGGCGGGAAGGTGGCGATCCAGGAGACCCAGTTCGGAACGGGGGACGCGGCCCGGTGCGGCCTGGCCGAACTTTCCGCGGGGGCGAAGGAAGTCGTGGTGCTTTGCGGGGACGCCCCGCTCCTCCGGCCCGCGACGATCCGCGGGCTCCTTGCGGCCCGGCGCCGGCAGGGGGCCCCGGCATCGGTGCTGACGGGCGTTCTCGACGACCCGACCGGTTACGGCCGGATCGTTCGCGGCAAAGACGGATCGGTCGCCAGGATCGTGGAGGAGAAGGACGCCAAACCCGCCCTCCGGAAGCTTCGCGAGGTCAACTCGGGGACGTACGCCTTCGACCGGGTCTTCCTCGAGCGGGGGTTGCCGCGCCTCTCCGACGTGAACGCCCAGCGGGAGTATTACCTGACGGACCTCGTCCTCGAAGCGCTGGCCCAGGGGAAGCGCGTCGTCCGGGTGGCGGCGGCCGAGGCGGACGAAGTGCGGGGGATCAACTCCCGCAAGGAGCTGGCCGAGGCGACGCGAATCCTCCAGGAGAGGAAGCTCAACGACCTGATGGCGTCCGGCGTCACCCTGGTGGACCCGCGTCGGACGTACGTCGAGACGGAGGTGTCCGTGGGGCAGGACACGGTCATCGATCCGGGGGTGACCCTGCTCGGCGCGACGCGGATCGGCCGGGGAGTGCGGATCCAGGCCGGGTGCGTGGTGGACGACAGCGTTCTCTCGGACGGGGTGGAGTTGAAGCCGTATACGGTGATTTCCAGATCCACGGTGAGGAAAGGGGCCATTCTTGGCCCGTTCTCGCACTTGCGGCCGGAGGCCGACATCGGTGAGGGAGCGCACATCGGGAACTTCGTCGAAGTGAAGAAGAGCCGGATCGGCAAGGGGTCCAAGGCGAACCACCTGGCCTACCTCGGGGACGCCACCATCGGGAAGAAGGTCAACGTGGGCGCGGGGACGATCACCTGCAACTACGACGGGATCCACAAGCACCCCACGGTGCTCGGGGACGGGGTCTTCGTCGGAAGCGACACGATGCTGGTCGCGCCCGTCACGGTGGGCAAGGGGGCCCTGATCGGCGCCGGGTCGACGATCACGCAGAACGTTCCCCCGTACGCGCTGGCCCTGTGCCGCGCCGAGCAGAAGACG
>Ga0075349_1000041_pt1 | contig 13122 bp, 15 predicted proteins | sample RushSE_TuleB_D1_FD_120066 | JGI IMG/M metagenome (GOLD analysis project Ga0075349, IMG submission 120066) | Natural and restored wetland microbial communities from the San Francisco Bay, California, USA, that impact long-term carbon... | ecosystem: Environmental > Terrestrial > Soil > Wetlands ... | reverse complement strand
TTCATCGACAACCTCGTCAACGGGGAGTACAAGTTCCACCTCGTGAACGACAACGAGGAGCTTCCCCTCGGAGGCAAGACGCTGCGCTTCATCAACGCGCCGTTCCTCCACTGGCCCGACACGATCTTCACGTACCTGGTGGAGGACAAGATCCTCTTCCCCTGCGATTTCCTCGGCTCCCATTATTCCTCCCCCCACACCTTCAACGACGAACTCGACCAGCCGGAAAAGGCCCGCGCCGCCTTCGAGTTCTACTACAGCACGATCATGCGCCCGTACAAGGAGCCTGTTCTCAAGGCGTGCGAGCGCCTGAAGGACCTGCCGATCTCGATGATCGCCCCGTCCCACGGGCCGGTGCTCCGGAAGAACCCGCTGGAGTACCTGGCGTGGTACAAGTACCGGGCGGACATCATGGCGAGGGTGACGGAAAGGAAGGTGCCGATCGTCTACGTTTCCGCCTACGGGAACACGGCCGCCATGGCGAAGAAGGTGGCGGAAGGGGTGGCCGCGGGGGGGCTCACGCCGGTGCTGTTGAACGGCGTCGAGGTCCCGATGGACAAGATCGTCGACGAGCTCGACGAATCCGTCGGCTTCCTGATCGGAACGCCGACCCTGAACAGCAACCTGCCGCACCCGATCCTGAGCATGATCGGGCACCTGGTGGTCCTGAACCTCCGGGGGAAAACCGCTTCCGCGTTCGGTTCCTTCGGCTGGAGCGGCGAGGCGATCAAGATGGTGGCGGACATCCTGACGGCGATGCGGATCAAGGTGTCGCCCGAACCGATCAAGTTCAAGATGACGCCTTCCGCGCAGGACCTCGATTCCTGCTTCGCGTTCGGAAAGAAGTTCGCGGAGGACCTGGGGGGGAAGGCGGCGTAGCCGTCACCCGGGAGAGGATTTCTTCTCGACGACCGTTCCCTCCTTGTGGAGGGAACGGTCGGCTTCCTTCTTGATCTGGTGCCGCTTCTCCAGGGCCTCGCCGCGGATGAGCGCCTTGCACGGGTCGCAGATCCCGCCCTCGTACGTCCCCTCCTTCGCGCAGGCCATGCAGCGTTTCCCGTCCATACCGACAGTATCCCACAGCGGAACCCGGATGAATATTCCTCCCCGGGAATCGGTTCCGTCCCGGCGTCATCCCAAGAGGAGAGACATCGAAGGGAGAGAGCGATGGAACCTCGAAAGGCGCCCGAACGGATCCCGGAAAAACCCCGCCGGGGGCTCGTTCTCGTCATCACCGGCGACGGGAAGGGGAAGACGACCTCGTGTCTCGGGATGTCGGTGCGCGCCGTCGGATACGGGATGAAGGTACTGATGGTGCAGTTCATCAAGGGGTCGCTCCATTACGGCGAGATCGACGGGGCGAAACGGCTGGCGCCCGAGTTCGAACTTCTGCCGATGGGGAAGGGGTTCGTGGGGATCCGCGGCGACTCGCTTCCGATGGAAGAGCACGTGGCGGCGGCGCGCGAGGCGCTGGCCCTGGCCCGCGACCGGATGCTGTCCGGGAAGTACGACGTGATCATCCTCGACGAGGTGAACGTGGCGGTCCGCCTCGGGCTGGTCGACGTGAAGGAGGTTCTCGCGCTGATCGGGGAGAAGCCCCCGAACGTTCACCTGATCCTGTCGGGGCGGAACGCGCACGAAGAGGTGGTCCGCGTCGCCCACCTGGTGAGCGAGGTCCGCAGCGTCAAGCACCCCTATGACCAGGGGATCGAGGCGGAGAAGGGGATCGACTACTGACCCGCCAGGGGCGGACGGAGGAGATGCGGATGGAATTCGACCGGGTCGACGTGGAGGAGGAACTCTCCTCCTGCCCGAAATGCGGGGCGGGTGGGGGGTTCCACGTCTCTTTTCGGAGGGTGGAACGGAGGCTCGAGGTCGTGCTGGTGTGCCCCTCGTGCCGGTACCGGTTCGCCGCCGGGAATTTCCTCATTCCCGACGGGAGCCAGCGTCCCTTCGATCCCTCGATCGATTCCGGCCCTTGAGGGGCCGGGGCCCGTTCAGGCTTTCGCGCGCTCGAGGAGCGGCGTCCCGAACAGAAGACCGAAGTAGTCCTCGGCGTTCTTGATGTAGACCTTCCCGCCTCCGGCCATGTTCTCGCCGGCGAGCTCCCCCTGCTTCATCGCGCTGCGCCACCCGAAGTTGATCCGGCTCCCCCCCCGGTTGATGTCGTACACCTCGGCGCAGTCGCCCGCCGCGTAGACGTTGCTGATGTTCGTGCGCAGGTACTCGTCGACCAGAACGCCGGCGCCCGCCTTCACGCCGCTCCCCTCGAGGAAGCCGATGTTGGGGAGCCGCTCGGTGGCCACCACGATCAGGTGGCACCGGATCGCGGCGCCCCCCGCCGTCACCACGTCGAAGTTCTTCCCGTCGACGTCGACCACGTCGGCGATCTCCGTCCCCTCGTGGACCTTTACGCCCCGGGCGCGAAGCTGGTCGGTGACCCGCGCCTCGACCTCCCCGGAGATGGGGTTCCCGAACCGCGGGAGCCCCGGGTTGATCCAGATCACCTGGTTCCCCAGCTTGCGCATCGCGCGCGCCGCCTCGATGCCGAGGTAGCCGGGACCGTAGACGACCGTCGTGTCGGAGCGCATCGCCCGCTCGCGGACCCGCTGCGCGTCGCCGAGGGAGTTCAGGAAGAGGAACGAGCCCGGCGCCCCCATCAGGGCGAGGGGGAGGATCGGCCGGCCCCCGGTGGCGACGCACAGGAAGTTGTACGTCTCCTCGGAGCCGTCGGAAAAGGCGACCCGGTTCTTCGCCGCGTCGACCCGGCGCGCGCGCTTTCCGCCGAGGAGCTTCACCCCGGATTGGGCCAGATCCTTTCCCTGGGGATCGGCGACGCCGGAGAGCTCCCGATCGCCGGAGACGAGGTCGGGGAGCAGGGGGCGAAGGTACGGCGCGGCGTGCTCCTCGGTGGCGATGACGACCTCCGCGTCCTTGTCCTGCTTCCTTGACGCCTTTGCAGCGGCGATTCCCGCCGGGCCGCTTCCGAGGATCAGGTATCTCATGGGGTCCCTCCGTGGTCGGATGTCGCTACCGAATCTACCATCTACGGGTTGGAGGGGCAAAAAGAAAAGAGGGTTTCAGGGACGGAACTCCGTTCCGAAGACCCCCGCAAGCGAATCGGGCGGTCCGGCGATCTCGTGGAATTCCCGGAACCTCTCCTCCCGGAGCCGCCGGAATGCGTTCTCCAGGACGCTTTCCGTCGCCACGCCGAGGATGTCCCTGCGAAAGTCGCGTGCCTCGGCCAGGAGCACGTCGAAGTCGTGGATCGTCCCAAGGAGGGTCTGGAAGGCGTGGAGGCGGTTCGCCGTTTCTTCCGTCGCCTTCGGGAAGAGCGGGAGGAGGATCTCCGCGGCGTAGCGGTATTTCTTGAAGGCCAGCCGCATCCTGTGCAGCGCTTCCGGGTGCGCCGGGTCGAGGGCCGCATCCCGGTGCTTCGACACCTCGCTCTCCAGCCTCCCGAGAAGGCCCGGGGCGAGGATCGCCGTCTCGAGCCGGCCCCCGAGACCTCCGGCCCCCCTGGGGAAAGGGACCCGAAGCCGCCGGGTGGACCGCGTCCCGAGGCACTTTCGCACCCGGGACTCCCAACGGAGGATGTCGCTCGAGACCTGGACGGCATACCGGTAGGAGGGTTCGTCCCCTTCCGGGACGAATTGAAGGATCCAGTCCCGCTTCACGTGGGCATCGCGCAGCTTCCCCAGCGGGATCATGAGCGTTTTCAGGGACGACCGGGTCGCGCGCAACCCCGGATCGGGCCCCAGGATCGCGTCGCGCACGGCGATCCAGGCGAGGACCCTCCGGATCGCCACCCGCAGGTCGTGGACGGCCTCGTCGGAGGTCGGGTCGGCGGATGTCCGCTTCAGCCACACCCGGAACCGGGCTGCCCGCGTCCGCCCCGACTCCTCGAGGAAGGCGGTCGCTTCCAACGGGTCCCCTATCCTTCCATCACCTTGCGGAGGGAGACGGCGGCCCTCCCGATGCGCGCCAGGTCCTTTCGCCGCCCCTTCCGGGGTTTCACGGAGAGGTCGTGCAGGACCTTCAGCATTCTCTCGACCCGGGCGGCGGGGAGCGGTTTCCCCTCGACGGCCTCGATCACGGCCGCGATCTCCCCCTCCGTGTCGGCGACGTACCTCTCCGAAATCTCCGTGAACATCGCGCGCAGGCGGCGCAGCTCGAGGACGAGCATGTCCTTCGCCGTCTTCCGGGAAGGCTTGCGCGCCAGCGCGGCCGCGATCCTCTTTTTTCCCGGCGGGGGGGCGGCGCCCGATTCCGCCGAGGCCGCCTTCCCCTTGGTCTGTTTCCCTTTGGTGGTGGCCATTCGATGTCCCCTTATCCGTTCGGCGAGATGACGGCCTCGATCCGGGTCTGCAGGTCCCGCGTGATGGCGCGGGGAACCCGCATTCCGTTGATGGTCGCGAATCCGTAGACCGCCTGCAGCTTGCTGAAGGTCCGGTGGAGCTCGGACTGGTAGCGGATGAACGAGTCGTACCAGGACCAGCTGTACCCGATGTCCATCCCCGACTCCCAGTAGTCGAGCTCCCGGCTGCGGTAGATGTACCGCTCCATGAGCTTCTGGGGGGCCACCCGGAGGTACATCACCAGGTCGGGGACGAGGGCGATGCTGTACACCGACTGCAGCCAGGGGAGGTCGGCGCCGCGAACCATGTCCCGCGCCATCAAGGTGTAGATGTACCGGTCGGCGAGGACGATGAACCCCGCCCGCAGGGCCGGAATGATCCGGTGCTCCAGCTGGTCGGCGAAGTCGGTCGCGTAGAAGAGGGACAGGGTGCGCGGCGAGAGGACGTTTCCCTGCTTCGCCTCCGCCAGCTCCTCCGCGACCAGGGTGGAGCGCTTCAGCCCGACGTGCTCGACCGCGTGCCCGCGCCGCTCCAGCCACTCGGTGAGAAAGGCGGTCTGTGTGCTCCGTCCGGATCCGTCCGGCCCCTCGAGCACGATGAGCTTCCCCTTGAGGTCCCCGGTGGCGACTCCCGGAATCCCCTTGCCGTAGAACGTCCTGGGCCGGTTCATACTCTCCACCCCCTCGGGACCGCCACCTTGTATTGCGCGAGGTCGATCCGGTCGCGCAGGATCGCCCGGACCTCCCCCTGGATCGCCTCCACGGGGCGAGCCGAGTCGATCCGGGTGAACCGGTGCCGGCGCGCGAGGGCCTCGTACTCCTTGTGGATCCTCCCCTGGAAGATCTTGAAGCTCTCCACGGGGTCCGGGGAGAGGCCGAGGTCCATTCCCGCCTCGTGGTATTTCAGCGCCGGACGACCGACGAGGATCCGGTTCAGCGCCGTTCGCAGCGGGAGCGAGAAGTAGAAGGTGATGTCCGGCCGGAACGCGAAGCTGTAGAGCTGATCGACCCATTCCTGCGGGCACCCCCGGACGGTGTCGCGGGCGAGGGCGGTGAACTTGTACCGGTCCGCGAGCACGATGAACCCCGCCTTGAGCATCGGAAGGATGTTCCGCTCGTACCGGTCCGCGAAGTCGGTGCAGTGGATGAGGGAAAAGGTGGTCGGGGTGAGCAGGTTCTGTTTCTTCCCCCGCCGGGTGGCGCTCCGGACGATCCCGGAGGAGTTCCACTCGGTGAAGAAGACTTTGTACCCGGACAGCTCCAGCCACCGTTTGAGGAGGTAGACCTGGGTGGACTTCCCCGAGCCGTCGAGCCCCTCGACGGCGATCAGCTTTCCGGGGGTGGTGTTCGGAAGGTCCTTCTGCAGCATGCGGTTACCCCTCCGCCTCTATGGTCAGTTTCAGGTCGACGCCGAAGCGGTCGCAGAACATCGACGCGATCTTCATCACCCCCAGGGCCTCCAGCCGGCACGACTTCTTGCTGGTGGCGCGGATGCTGAGCGATCCATCCTGAAGCTGGCAGTCGATGGACCGGATCGCGGCGGAGTGCTCCTTGTCGAGGGCGTCGGCGATCCGGAGAATGGAAGACAGGGAGGAGACGACTTCCCGTTCCCGTTTGGTCAACCCCGCGAACTCGGGGTGGTTCTCGTCGGGGGTCGCCTTCCGGTGGTACCGCGCGATCCCGGCGACGATCAGCCGCTCCGACGGAGTGAGGCCCACGATTTCGGAGTTGGCGATGATGTAGTGGCTGTGCTTGTGGTGCTTCTGCATGCTGATGAAGTACCCGACATCGTGCAGAAGTCCCGCCGCCTTCAGGTAGATCCGCTCCTGTTTCCCGAGGCCGTGGAGCGGTTCCGTCTGGTCGAACAGGCTGAGGGCCAGTTCCGCGACCTTCTCCGCGTGCTTCTGGTCCAGCTTGTACCGCGCCACCATCTCCCGGCACGATACGCACACCTGTTCCAGGAGGTCAAGGAGGTGCTCGGCCCCCTTCGCCTGCTCGAGGATCTCCTGGACGACGCCGTCCTTCAGGCTCACCCGGGGGACGAGGATCTCCTCGGAGCCGTTCAGCTCCGCGATCCGGTGGTACACGAAGCAGGCGGGGAGGATGACGTCGGCCCGGTCTTCCCGCAGCCCGAACCGCTCCATCCGGGACTTCATCGACATGCCGGAGAGCTCCTCCATCAGGCGGCGGAGGTTCCCCGCCTTGATGGACACGGTTTCCGGATAGTCGGGGTGCGGCTCCGCGCCCACGTCGGGGATCGCGGCGATGGACTCGATGTTCCCCCCCGTGGCGATGAACAGGGCGGCCTTCTTCCCGTTTCCGCGCCTCGACAGCTTCCGGCCCACCAGGTCCATGTATTCGCCCAGCAGTTGCCCCGCGCTCCGGAGGTCCTCCTCCGCGGAGGAGAGCATGTCCAGCAGGCGAACCGCGCCGAAGTTGTGGGAGTCGGCCAGGGTGATCCGGCCGTTCTCGACGAAGGTGATCTCGACCGAGCCGCCGCCGAGGTCGACGATGAGGGCGCTCTTCTTCCCGAGGGGGATCCTCTTTCCGACGGCGAGGGCGATCAGCCGGGCCTCCTCGTCGCCGTCGATCACCTCGACCCGGATGCCGGACGCGCGCTCGAGGCGGCTGAGCAGGAGGTTGGCGTTGGATGCCTCCCGGGTGGCGCAGGTGGCGACGGCCCGGACGGTCTGAACCCCGTGGGCCTTCAGCAACTGGCGGAAGCGCCGGAAGGCGGCCTCGGCCTTCCGGATGTTCTCCTCCCGGATGGTCCCCTTGAGAAAAACGTCCCCCCCCAGCCGGATCGGCTCCCGGACGTTCTCCAGCACCCGGTACGGGCCCTCTCCGGCGGTCTCCACCACGTAGAACCGGATCGCGTTGGATCCCATGTCGATGGCGGCGATGCGGGCCATTCGCGATATCCCCCTCCGGGACCATTGTAACGGGTACGGGCGCTCCCGCCCATTACTTATCGTGAACATCGGAACGGGATGGAGGAATACATTCCGTTATCGGCTGGCCATGATGTGCCTTGTGAGGAGGGAGATCTCGGATAGAATGTCCGCAGGAGAGGGACCCCCCCCTGGAAGGTGCCGGGCCGATGTCCGCAGAAAGAACCGAGATGCCTCCTCCCGAGGGATGGCACCCCGAACAGCGGCGGAAGCTGATCGATTCCCTGGAGTCCATCCGGTCCGAGATGGCCGGCCTGGAGTCGGTCCTCTCCGAGCGGGGGCGGGACATCCACCCGTCGCAAATTCCGAGCGCCGCGAACCTGATGCATTACGTCGCCCTGCGGCGGCACGACGTCCGCCAGATCCAGGAGCAGCTGGCGATCCTCGGCCTCTCCTCGCTGGGCCGGGCGGAGTCGCACGTCCTCGGCGCCGTCGACGCCGTGCTCAGGATCCTCTACCGGATGGCGGACGGGGATCGCGAGCCTCCCCCGGGGACGGGCTCGCCGGTCCGGTTCCCGGAGGGGAAGGCGCTCCTGGAGCGGCACACGGAGGCCCTCCTCGGGCCGAAGCCCCCCTACCGGAGCGTGCGGATCATGGTCACCATGCCGGGCGAGGCGGCGGAAGACTACCTCATCGTGCGGGACGTCCTGGCGGCCGGCATGGACTGCATGCGGATCAATTGCGCGCACGACGACGAGGAGCGGTGGGGGAAGATGATCGAGAACCTCCGCCGGGCGGAGCGCGAGGTCGGGCGCCCCTGCCGCGTGCTGATGGACCTGTCCGGACCCAAACTGCGGACCGGGCCCATCCAGCAGGCGGAAGGGGTCATCAAATGGCGGCCCCGGCGCGACGACCTCGGGAACGTGACCGCGCCGGCGCGTGTCTGGTTGACGCCGGCCGGGAAGGAAGCCGTACCGCCTCTCCCCGTCGACGCGGCGCTGCCGGTTCCCGGTGCCTGGCTCCGCCGCGTCCAGGAAGGGCACGTGATCGAGTTGGAGGATACGCGCAAGGCGATCCGCCGGGTCAAGATCGTCGCGGCGGTGGGCGATTCCCGTCTCGGGGAGTCGGCGCAGACGGCGTACGTGGCTACGGGAACCCCCCTCTGGATCCGATCGGGAACCGCCGCTTCGGGAAAAGGGAGCGCCTCCCGGAAAGCCCGGGTCGGGGAGATCCCTCCCCGGCAGCAGGCGATCCTGCTGCAGCTGGGGGATTCCCTTCTCCTCACCCGGGCGCAGACCGCCGGGAGGCCGGCCGCCCTGAACCGCCAGGGGAAGGTCCTGCGGCCCGCGACGATCCCCTGCACCCTCCCGGAGGTGTTCGGCTCCGTGCGCCCCGGGGAGAGGATCTGGTTCGACGACGGGAAGATCGGCGGGATCGTCCGCACCGTCGGACCGGACCAGATCCGGGTGGAGATCACGCAGACGCGGCGGCAGGGGGAGCGTCTGCTCCCCGAAAAGGGGATCAACCTCCCCGATACCCGGATGCGCCTCTCGGCGCTGACGGAGAAGGACGCGAGCGACCTCCGCTTCGTGGCCGCCAACGCGGACCTGGCCGGGCTGTCGTTCCTTCGGAACGTCTCCGACGTCGAGTCGCTGCGGACGAGACTCGCGGAGTTCGGGGGGGAGAACCTGGGCGTTGTCCTCAAGATCGAGACGCGCAAGGCCTTCGAGATGCTCCCCGACCTGCTCCTCCAGGCGATGCGCTCCCCCTCCTTCGGCGTGATGATCGCGCGGGGAGACCTCGCCGTGGAGTGCGGGTTCGAGCGTCTGGCGGAAGTGCAGGAGGAGATCCTCTGGCTCTGCGAGGCGGCGCACACCCCCGTGATCTGGGCCACCCAGGTCCTGCAGACCCTCGCCAAGAGCGGGATGCTGTCCCGGGCGGAGATCACGGACGCCGCCCTGGGGGGGCGGGCGGAGTGCGTGATGCTGAACAAGGGCCCCCACATCGTGGAGGCCTTGCGGGTCCTGGACAACATCCTTCAGCGGATGCAGGCGCACCAGAGCAAGAAGCGCTCGATGCTCCGGCGCCTCCGCTGGTGGAGCAAGGCGAAGACCCCGGTCAAGGAATGAGGAAGAAACCGGATTCACCCCCAAGGAGGGCGGAGATGGACAAGGAAAAGCGGGAGATCATGAAGAATATCGGGAAGTTCGTCAACCCCTATCGCATCACGAAGGGGAAGGGGTTCCGCCTCAAGGACATCGACCCGGGCGATACGGGCGGCTACGGCTCGGAGCAGAAGCCGAGGGCCAAGGACCTGCTGGCGAAAGGCGTGCAGTGGATGGCGGAGGAGCAGGACAAGTTCTACGCCGACAACCGCTACTCGATGCTGCTGGTGTTCCAGGCGATGGACGCGGCCGGAAAGGACGGGACCATCCGCCACGTCATGTCGGGCGTGAACCCGCAGGGGTGCCAGGTGTACTCCTTCAAGCAGCCCTCCATGGAAGAGCTCGACCACGACTTCCTGTGGCGCTACCATAAGTGCCTCCCGGAACGGGGCCGCATCGGGATCTTCAACCGGTCGTACTACGAGGAGGTGCTCGTGGTCCGGGTGCACGAGGAACTGCTCGAGCGCCAGAGGATGCCGCGGGACCTGGTGACCAGGAACATCTGGGAGGAGCGTCTGGAGGACATCGCGAGGTTCGAGCGCTACCTGGCGCGGCAGGGCACCATCGTGCTGAAGTTCTTCCTGCATGTCTCCCGGAAGGAGCAGAAGCGGCGGTTCCTGGAGCGCCTGGAAATGCCGGAGAAGAACTGGAAATTTTCCTCGTCCGACGTCACGGAGCGCGGTTTCTGGGGGAAGTACATGGCGGCGTTCGAGGATGCCATCCGGCGGACGGCCTCCAGGGAGGCGCCGTGGTACGTGATCCCGGCCGACAACAAGTGGTTCACCCGCCTCGTGGTCGCGGCGGTGATCGCCGAGGCGTTCTGGAAGCTGAAGCTCGCCTACCCGCAGGTCGACGACGCGAAGAAAAAGGAACTCGCCGCGGCGCGCAAGGCATTGACGGGCGAAAAGAAGTAGGGCGGCGACCGGTCACCGGTCGTTTTCGATCCAAAGGAGCTTCGCCGTTCCTTTCGGCACCCCTTTGTCCGCCTCCAGGGCCACCACGGCCCCCTTCCGGAGCGGGTACCCCCCCGGGACGGACATCAGGGCCGCGGCGATGCCGCCCAGGTCCGGCTCGTGGCCCACGAAGGCCGCTTCCGCGGGGTTTCCCGCGCCTGCCAGCAGGGCGCGGAGGGCCCGAAGGTCGAAGCCGGGAGAGAGTTCCCTGGCGACCACGACCTCGCCCTTGTGTTTCAGGCGCTCCGCGAGAATCTCGGCGGTCTGGACGGCGCGCAACAGGGGGCTCGTGAAGATGACGTCCGGGGCGGCGCCCGCCTTCCGGACACGCCGGCCGATCTTCCGGAAGGAAAGCCGGCCCTTTGCCGTCAGGTAGCGGGAACCGTCCGGAGTCGTCGCTGACCGTTCGATCGCCTCCGCGTGGCGGACGAGGTACAGCTTCACGGGCTACCCCTTCCCCTTCTTCTTCTTCTTCCCTTTTCCCTTCTTCCCTTTCTTTTTCTTCTTCCCCTTCTTATCCTTCTTCTTATCCTTCTTCCCCCGCTCCGGACGGGCCGCTTCACCCTCCGCCGGCGCCGGGAGGCCCGGGGTCTTCGACGTCTTCCTCGTTCCGGCCGCTTCCTCCATCGCGTGCCGCAGCCCTTCCCACTTCTCCTCCGGGATCAGCGTCTTCTTACCCATGCCGCAACACCTCCTGCGCCAGCGCGCGATAATCCTCGGCCCCGCGTCCCCCCGGCTGGTAGGAGAGGACGTCCTTCGAGCGGGCGGGCGCCTCGGCGAGGGAGATGCTCTGCCGGATGACCGTCCGGAACACCTTGTGGCGCAACGTTTCCCGTAGGTGCTCCTCCACCTGGCGGGAGAGGGAAGTCCGGACGTCGTACATGCAGGGGAGGATGCCCAGAATCTCCATCGGAAATCCGGCCTCGCGGATGGTCTTCACCATGCCGAGGATCTTTTCCAGTCCGTTCAGGGCCATGTACTGGGTCTGGAGCGGGATCAGCAGGGAACCGGAATACACCATCCCCATCAGGGAAAGGGCGCCCAGCGACGGGGGGCAATCCACGATGACGAAATCGAACCCCCGCATTCCGGCCAGGGCGTCCTTCAACGCCAGTGGGTACTCCGACGGCCGCTCGCGGAGGATCCGCTTCTCCGTTTCGGCCAGGACCGGGGTGGAGGGGAGGACGGTGAGGTGGGGGAGGGCGTGAAACGCCTCGCGGGGTTCCGCCTCGCCCGTGAGCACTTCCGCGACGGTCGGGCTGCCGGACGTCTCCACCCCGAGCGACTCCGTGAGCCCGGCCTGGGGGTCCAGGTCCACCAGGAGGACTTCCCGGCCCGTTTCCGAGAGCGCCGCGCCGAGGTTGACGGCGGTCGTCGTCTTCCCGGTGCCGCCCTTCTGGTTGATGACCGTGATCTTCCGCATGGCGCCACCCCCTGAATCCTCGCTCTCCCGGAGAATTTCGATTATATGCCGGGTCCACGGGGTCCATTGGGAAAATCCGTATGGAAATCCCCGCGGGTCGGGTACACTGAAAGGGAAGGTTTCTGGGCATCCGGCGACACGTTCTGCGACGGAAGAAAATTTCCCTCTGGAGGTCGAACGCCGTGCTCTCCGCGCGCCTGATCGAACTGATCCAGACCAACGCCGAACACCTGACACGCGACGTGCTCAAGGATTATGCCACCAACCCGCGGACGCGCCACTGGAACGTCGTGCCGGTCGCCGAGCTGGAACAGCGCGTGATCAGCACCTACAGGAACCTGGGAAACTGGATCGGCGACCCCAGGGAGGACGCGGTGCAGGCGGAGTACGAGGAGTGGGGCCGCAAGCGGTACCGGAACGGGATCCCGCTGAGCGAGGTCGTTTTCGCCGTGATCCTGCTGAAACATCACCTGAGGAGATATATCCGCGAGCACGGGCTCATAGAGCACGGCCGGGACCGCAACGCCTCGCAGGAATTCCTCCCGGTTCATATGTACGGGATCCAGGAACTGAATTCCCTGGTGGGGGATTTCTTCGACAAGGCGCTCTACCATCTGGCGAGGGGCTACGAGATGGAGGCCCGGGCGGCCCAGGGCACCCGGTAGCAACGGACCGCGTCGGATCCCATGTCGCGACGGGGGCGGTGCGTGCCGTTCGCGGTTCCCGGGCCCCGGATGCGACCGTATTGTTGAAACGCAGCGCTACGCCAGCGGCCCCTGGTGCCGGACGTCCTTCCCCTTGACCATGAAGATCACGTCCTCGCAGATGTTGGTGGCGTGGTCCGCGATCCGCTCGATGTGGCGCGAAACGAGGATCAGGTCCATGGCGCGGGGGATGGTGGTCGGGTCGGACATCATGAAGGTCAGCAGCTCCCGGAACACCTGGTCCTTCAACTGGTCGACCTCGTCGTCCTTCAGGATCGTCCGGTACGCCAGTTCGTCGTCCCCGTTGACGTAGGCGTCCAGGGAAGCCTTCAGCATCTCCTGCGCGATGTCGGCCATCCGCGGGATGTCGATCAGCGGCTTGAGAGGCGGAACGGCGAGCAGCGACTCCCCCCGCTCCACGATGTTGATCGCCTGGTCCCCGATCCGCTCCATGTCGACGATGATCTTCATCGCCGCCGTGATGAACCGCAGGTCGGCCGCCGCCGGCTGGCGCAGGGCGATGAGCTCCAGGCACGCCTCGTCGATCTCGACGTGGAGCTGGTTGACCTGGGACTCCATCCCCCGGACCTCGGCGAGGATGCCCGCGTCGCGCTGCACGAGCGCATGGA
>Ga0075349_1000038_pt1 | contig 14183 bp, 10 predicted proteins | sample RushSE_TuleB_D1_FD_120066 | JGI IMG/M metagenome (GOLD analysis project Ga0075349, IMG submission 120066) | Natural and restored wetland microbial communities from the San Francisco Bay, California, USA, that impact long-term carbon... | ecosystem: Environmental > Terrestrial > Soil > Wetlands ... | reverse complement strand
TCTCGCGTTCGGGGAGAATTTCGCCGACCCCACGGCGGAACCGGCGGCAAGCGAACCTCTCCCGAGCGCCGCCTTACCGATCGGGGAGTGCATCAGCCCGTCCGAGCCGGGGCCGCCGAATTGAAGGCCTTCACCGGCACACCGCTTTCAAGTGGTGCAACTTATACCGCTTGTCATAACAATGTTCCGAAAAAGAGGATGGCGGCATAAGTGGTTGTAACAAAATAACGACCGACAATCGGAACGTTATTTTGACAACCACTATATAGCCTTGTATCAAACGTTCCAGGCGGTAGCATGTTGACAATCCATGCCCTAATTCGCTAAACTTTAATTTAATTCACCTCCCTATTTTCCACAGATTCCTCCTTTGTAGCTGAAAATGAGCCGCTGATGCGGCGTTGACAAACCGAACCGTCAAGGAGGCTGCCCATGCTTTGCATCCGTTGGTTCAATCGAACGGCCGCGGCCGCTCTGGCCTTTATTTTATTGCTTTACCCCGTGCCCTGCCTTCGCGCGCAAGCCAGCCCTTCCAACCAGGGCACGTTGCATTTCCTGTTTGCCGTCGGCGCTCAGATAGCCAAGCAGGGCGACTCCAAGGCTGTGCCGGTAGAAGGCAACACCGTCCTCACTTCCGGCGATCGGATCAAGTTTTTTTTGGAACCCACGTCTGTTGGCTATTTTTACCTCCTTCACATAGGTCCTGATGGCGACCTTTCGCTTCTTTTCCCTCCAGACCCCCAAAAAGCCCACGTGCCAGCCGGCCGGCAATTTTATGTTCCGGAGGGGCCGCTGTGGTTCGAACTTGATGCCGCCAGCGGAAAGGAAAAATTTTTCTTCCTGGCCTCGAAGTCCCGGCTAAGCCAACTGGAAAGCCTTTATGCCCGCCTCGCAACGCTCAAAGACCGTGCCGACATCCAGTCATCCACCCAAGCCGTTTTGGACGAGATAACAAGCTTGAACAAAAAACGCCGGTCACTGGCTGCGCCGGCTGAAAAACCGGTCCGCATCGCCGGAAAATTCCGCGCTCCGTCAAACACGGACTCGGCCGCATTGCCGGACATAACTCCTTTCGCAAAAGAAATCGTCGCACAAGGCTTCTACAGCAAAACCTTAACCATTGAGCATCGATGAAAGATAGAAAAGGATCGGTTGAGGGCAGCCTGGTTTTCAGCATCACCCGCTGATTTTCAAGAATCATACCCCCCACGGGAATATGGCTAAAACCCCAACCCGTTGTTGTGGTTCGATATTATTCAGGAGTTGACAAAATGCGATCTGTTTCTCTAAAGTTGGGGTGAGATCAACGCCGTTTTGACTTCATCAAGTGAGGCAACATGCGCAATTTTAAAGGCTCGCTTTTCAGGAAAATCGCCGTTCCGATAGCCGTCCTATTCATCGCATCCGCGGTTGCTTTTGCCCAGACACCGACAGGCAAAGGTGACATCGGGTTTCTTTACGCCTTCGGAGCCTATGTGGGACCGCAGGGCAAGGGAAAGGTCATTTCCGTTCAAAATGAGACTGCGCTGCACGCCGGGGACCGGTTGAAGCTGTTTTTCGAACCCAAGAGCGATCAGTATTTCTACCTGCTGCACATGAGCTCCCAAGGGGGGCTCACGCCGCTGTTCCCGGCTGCGGCTCAGCCCGCCAAGGTGGTTCGCGGCACCAAGGTGTTCATCCCCACGGACAACAATTGGTTTGAGCTGGACGCCCACCCCGGGCAGGAGAAATTTTTCCTCATCGCGACGGCAGAGCGCCTCGACCGCCTGGAGGAGCTTTGCCACCGCCACACGGCCCTCAAGGACAAGGCGGACGTACAGTCTTCCACCGACGCCATCCTGGATGAAATCAAACGGCTGCGGCAGAAGCACAAACAGCTGTCTGCGCCTGCGGAGAAACCGGTCCGCATCGGGGGAAGCCTGCGCGGTGAACAGCCGTCGAGCTCTCCGATCGTTCCGGACATCACTCCACTGGCAGCCGAAGTCACAGCACCCGGGTTCTACTCCAGGACCTTCACCATTGATCACAAATGACCGCACCAGATGGGTCCGGCCGCTGTTGCTGGCTGCCGTTATTTTTGCAGCGGTCAATCTTCTTTCTCTTCTGTTTCCGGTGGCCTTCAACACCTGGAAGGAGAGGCTGAACGACCAGTTTCTCAGCCTGAGAACCTCGATCCCCGCTTTTGCCCCGCCCTACGATGAGGCCGTCGTCCATGTGGACCTGAACAACACCAGCCTGCGCGCCCTGAAAGATTATCATCCCACCCGCGCCCACTATGCCCGGGTGATCCACAACCTGGGGAAGATGAAAGTCGCCGTGCAGATGTGCGATGTCATCTTCGCAGGCGAGACCAGCGCCGAAAACGACCGGCTTCTGATGGACGCGACCCGGGAGTCCCGTGATGTGGTTTTCGGAATGGCATTCCGGCTGTCTGCGGCCCCGGGCCGCGCCGATGAGGCTGAAGACCCAGCCGGCCGCGATTACCTCAGGCGAACAGCGTGGAAGATAAAGGCCTCGCCGGATTCCGCCCGCTACTATTCCGGTATCGACCCGTTGATCACCCTGCTTCCGCTCGCGGAGCTCTCTCTGGGCACCGGCTTTCTCACCCTCTCCCCGGACCCGGACGGCGTTATCCGGCGCTTGCCGCTCCTCGTGCGGTTTGAAGACGGCTTCTACCCGAGCTTTGCGCTGAAATCCGTGTGCGACTTCCTGAAGGTCCCCCCCGACCGGGTGGCGCTTGGCCCCGGGTCTATACTATTGTGTGACGCCGTCCGTGGAGGCAGCTCCCAAAAAATGAACCTCACCCTGCCGGTGGACCGGCGCGGCTGCATGCGCATCAACTTCGCCGGCCCCTGGGGCCGGATGAAGCACTACAACTTTTCGGACATCTACTTTGCCTCGGACGACCAGGATTTGCTCGAGGACTTCCAGGATGAGCTTGGGGGCCGAATCGTACTCCTCTCTGACATCTCCACGGGATCAGCGGACATGGGGCAGGTGCCGATCGACGAGGCATACCCTCTGAGCGGAGTTCACGCAAACGCCGTCAACACCATCCTGACCGACAGCTTCATCCGGGAGCTTCCGGGCGCGGCAACGACGGCGATCGAGATCCTCCTGCTTCTGGCTGTCACGGCAATGTCCTTCCACCGTTCGGCGCTTGTCAGCGCCGGGGGCACCGCCGGCCTCGGCGCGCTTTTGGCAACCTCAGCGGGGCTGGTTTTCCTGCAGTGGAACCTTCTGGTGCCGGTGGTAAAACCGCTCATCGTCATGGTTCTGGGATGGGCCGGCTTGTCTACGTGGCATGCCCTTGAAAACGCCCGGGTTCGCGCTGAAATCGAACAGGCCCGCCAGCTCGCCGAGCATGAGCTCGAAATCGGCCGCAAGATTCAGACCGGGTTTCTCCCGGCCAATCTGCCGACACCCCCCGGCTGGGAAATCGCCGCCCATTTTCAGCCCGCGCTTCAGGTCTCCGGCGATTTCTACGATGTCTTTGAACTGGCCGGCGGCCGCTGCCTGGGTATTGTGATTGCCGATGTCTGTGATCACGGGGTGGGCTCGGCGCTTTTCATGGCCCTGACCCGCAGCCTGATACGAGCGTTTGCCTTGCAAAGCGCCGACCGCCTGAGTGTGGACCCGAGCGACCCGGCGGGATGGTCTCAGACCATGGCACTGGAGACGGTCCGGCAGACCAACGACTACATCGCGAACAACCACGGGGATGCCGGGATGTTCGCGACCCTCTTTTTGGGCATTCTGGACCCGACCACCGGCCAACTCACCTACGTCAATGGCGGACATGAACTGCCTCTATTCCTCCGCAGCGGACGTCCGGCCGCTTATCTCAAGACCACCGGATTGGCCGTCGGGGTGATGCCCGATGCCCCTTACAAGACGGAATCGATCGTGCTTGAGGCCGGAGACTGCCTCGTCCTGTACACGGACGGGGTCACCGATGCCGATGACAGCAGGGGGGCGCATTTCTCGAAACAGCGATTGGTCAGTCTGGTGTCGGAGAACAGTGTCGCTGCCCAGACACTTCTGGACACCGTAATCGCAGCGTTGAACGCGCATGTGGGAAAGGGCTCGCCCGCCGACGATATCACCCTTCTGTTTATCCGAAAAACAACATGATAACAAATAGTTATATGAAAAATCGACTTGAGGGTTGATCACGCACGGATTTTTCGCCATAATGGCAGGTGATCAGACTCGCAATACCGGTTTAACCCGAAAAATTAGAAGCGGCTGCTAACCCTTGCGGTTTGCGACCGCTTTTAAGGCTTTTAAGGGGACGTTCCAAATGAGCATCAACTTGGGAAAAAACATCAAGGTCAAATCATTCCTGCTGATTGGAATGGCGTATTTTCTATACATAGCAACCGGCTGCTCCATGTGGTCCAAGCCTTCAGCCGGGTACACCGCAGCCGCAAAGGACTCCGGGCAGAAGGAAGCGCCGGCGGCAGCCGAGGTCTACCCCCGCAATGAAACCCCGTCGTATGTCGGTCACATCAGGGCCGTGCGGGTTTACAGCTCTTATGAACGCATCGACACGGGGGTCGACCTTGCGCCCGGTCGGCTTTACTCCATCATGGCCAAGGGCCGGGTGTTTCTTGATCCCACGGATGCCGGCCGGGGGCCGAGCGACCGGCGCTTCGTCAAGGTGATCGGCAACGGCCCCCAAACCCCGGTGTTTGTCAACGAGGTGGGGGATACGTTTGTCTCGATCGGGTCCGGCCGGCTGAGCCTCGGGTTCATGGATCAGAACTTCAAGGACAACCTCGGCTATCTGGATGCGATCATCATCGCCTGGCAAACCGACGACTACGCCCAAATCGCCGAATTCCTGCAGAAACTGCACGAACGCCACCCGGATCACCCAGGCATCACCCAGGCCTACATGCGGGCGGACAAGGTCCGTGACCTATCCGCCGCCCGGATGCAAACCGCCATGGAGATCAATCAGACCAAGGAAAAAATCCAGGCCCTCCAGCAGGCCGTCCCCCAGAAAGACGGGCCCAAGCCGGCGGAGCGCCAGCAGCAGCAGCGGGAACTCGAATACAAGCTGGCCGAACTCACCGCCCGGCAGGCGCAGCTGGACCGGCTGAACCATCAGCTCCAGGTGGAGAAAGCCAGGTCCGTCCAGCTCACCCAAGAGTTGGAAAAAGAGCGCAAGGAAAAAGAGCGCATGAGCAAGATCGCAGCCGAAGGCAAGGCTCCCCCGCTTCTGCTCATCACCAGCCCGGAGGACGGCCAGCAGGTTGAAGTCGGAAGCGTACGCCTGACCGGGGCGGTGGAAGGCAAGCAGGGTTTGAAGAGCCTCGAGGTTTTTCTCAATGGCCGCCTCCTCGAAGCCTCGGCCGAACGCGGCATCCGGCAGGTGGGCAGCAGCGCCCCCCGCCGGCTGAACTTCGACCGCAAGATTCAACTCGACGAAGGCTACAACCACCTGCGGGTGGTGGTGACCGACACTGACGACCTGGTCTCGGAGAAGACGCTTTTTGTTCACTATCAACCGAAACGCCGCAATGTCTGGGCGGTGGTGGTCGGCATCAACGACTACCCGCGGCTGCCCAAGCTGAAGTATGCGGTCAACGACGCTGAGGCCTTCTACCGTCTGCTGGTGGAGGAAAACCGGGTCCCGGCTGAAAATGTGACCTTATTGACCAACGAACAGGCGAGCCTGGTCAACCTGCGCAGCACTCTCGGCACCCGCATCAAGAACGCAGCCCGCGAAAACGACATGGTCATCATCTTTTTTGCCGGCCACGGGGCCACCGAGCGGGATGCCGCCAGCCTGGACGGCGACGGCCTGGAAAAGTACCTGCTGCCCTTCGACACGGACCCGGCCGATCTCTACACCACGGCCATGCCCATGGTGGAGGTCGGCCGCATCCTGAACCGCATCCGCTCGGAGCGGCTGGTCTTCATCGCGGACGCCTGCTACAGCGGCGGCAGCGGTGGACGGACCATCAGCGTCGCCGGCATGCGCGCCAACATCGGCGACGGGTTTTTGGAACGGGTGGTGGGCGGCCGCGGCAAGGTGATCATCACCGCCAGCTCCGCCAACGAAGTCAGCGTCGAAAAGGACGAGCTGCAACACGGGGTCTTCACGTATTACCTGCTGGAGGGATTGCGTGGCAAAGCCGACATGGACCGAGATTCCATGGTCACGGTGGACGAGGCGTATCGCTACGTGTACGAGCAGGTCCCCATGGCCACCGGCCAGGAGCAGCACCCGGTCAAAAAAGGATCTGTGGAAGGCAACGTGGTTCTCAGCATTGTCCGCTAAAAAACAAGCGGGTGAAACCGTGGCCGGCTCCACCCCCTCATTTTTTTTAAAACTCTCCGGCTGCGCGCCTTATCCGTCTATAAGGGGGTTGGCCTTGATCACTTTTTTTTCTGAAGCGCTTCGCGTTCGCGGGCCAACTCGGCAAGAAGCTGTTGAACCGTCCATTTCTCTGAAACGGGGGTGAGCACCGCCCAGAGGGCCTGCTGCATGCCGGACTTCTTGCAGACGGTCATCAGGCCGATCAACTGGGCCTCGGTGATGCCGGCGACGATGACGGCCCGCGGCAGGTTCGAGGATGTCCCCGCCCCGCTGCCGGCGGCAAGCTCGAGCAAGCCGGCCAGCGGCGCCGCCCCCTGCTCCGTGGTCACCCAAACCTTCGGCACATCGGACAAGCCGGCCATCCCCAGAATCGTGTCGAATTTTTTCTGGCTCTCCGCACCAAAGCCGCACAACAGAAGCTTGCGCGGACCGTAAAGGATCTTCTCCGACCGCGTGACTTTTTCAAAGGTGGATTTTTCAGTCATTGCCTTATCCCTGATTTTGACCGCGGATATGCCCGGCGACGCGTCCCTGCATTTAGAAGGGGCTTTTCCAAGGTGTCGTCGTTGCTGGCGAAACTGTCTTGGTGGCAGGATCAATGGTTACCCCGAGGCCGATGCTGGAATACCAAACCCCGATGGGGCGTCCCTGCTGCTCAAAGATCGTGTACCCCGTTGTCAGGGAGCTTGCAACCGGAAACGACTCCACCAAGCCCACCACCTTCCTGAAAATCGGGGAATCCGACTCAACCGCCCTCCAAACAGGACCGCCAGCAAATCCATACTCACGATCGAGCCCGATTACTCCGAAAGGATTGTTCTCCTGATTTAAATACCAGTATCGATAGTTGGGATTGATCTGCAGGCCCTCAAACTGCCGGGTGACCTCGGCACTGGTTTGAATGCTTCCGGTGTTCGCCATCGTACAAGCGACAGCAAGTGCTGCGCCAAGGATCGCCATAACAAAAAAATGTTTTCTATGCATGACAGGCCTAATGGCTGTGGAAATGTTCACGATCAGCCGCTTCGTTTATCATTCATTATTGTTTCAACACCTGCTCTTCTGGCCCGGGTCGCCGCAAAGGGCTTTTTTAAAAGCCTAGTTGAACCCCGATGCCGCCGCCGCCTGAACCGATGCCGACACCGACCCCGCTGCCATACCACCCACCGTTGTCGACCCAGGGCATGGCGGTGTTGATGGAAACCACATTCGTTTCAGGGTTGACTTTGATACCGGCATTCAGACTCGAATACCACATCCCGATCTGCTGCGCCTGCGGATCCAGTATGTAGGCCCCATAGGTGAAAGAGCCCCTTACCGGAAAACTCTGCACCAGCCCGATCACTTTCTCGAAGGTCTTGGAGTTGGGGTCCACTTCCTTCCAGTTGATGTCCTCGATTCGGTATGGCTGTTGCAACCCAACCACCGCGTAGGGGTTGTTTTCCTGGTTGTAATACCAATAGCGGTAGTTGGCGTCGGCGTGGAAGGTCTCGAAGGCTCGGCCGGCCTCGCGGCTGTTCCTGAGACCTCCGCGGTTCGCCCCCGAACAGCCGACGACAAGCAGCGTCGCAATCAAGAGTATTGCTGCAACGCTTAAGATGTGAAATTTGCGGCACCGATTCATGGGAGTACCTTTGAAGAGGGGTTAATTTTTCATGAGGTGATAGTAAGAATGAAAATTGTTCAAAGCAATATATGTTATGCAACATTGCCGCTATGGCTATCAAGGGTGAAAATTTTCGCGGAAATCAAGAAGTCTGGTGCGTAGAGTCGTTTGTCGAACAGAAGTCAAAACAGCTGGAATGCCCAATTGGGCTGAGCCAAAGGCGATCGGAGCAGGCCGTAGCGGCTGACATAAAATAAAGTTGCTGGCGCCCTGAACTCGAGGCCTTTCGGGATGGGCTCGAAAAAACGCCCCCGCCCATTTCCCGGATGGCGGAAAAAGGCGGGGGGTTAGACTCATATAAGGGGATAGATCAGGAAAGCCACGGAAGTGATAGTGGCATAAACGAAAAAGACGAGCAGCAGCCAGCCCATGATCTCTCGGAATTCGAGTTTGGCCACGGCGAGCATGGCAATGGCCCAAAACGGTTGAATCATGTCAGTTAGCATGTCCCCCCACGCGTAGGCCACCACCGTCTTGTGCGCCGCCACGCCGAGTTCCTTGGCCGCAGGCAACAGGTAGGGCGCGGTGACGGCCCACTCGGAGCCACCGGAAGGGATAAGGTAATTGAGCAGTCCCGCATACCAGTAAGTGACCAGCAGAAAGGTGCCGCCGCTGCAAACAGCGACGAAGGCCTTGGCGAACACGGTGGCGAGGGCTGTAAACTTGAAGAGCCCGAAGATTCCGGCATAGAAGGGGAACTGGATGACGATGCCCCAAATGGCTTTACCGGCGTCTTCGGCAGCCTTCAAAAAACTCCAAGGCCTCCAGTGAAAAAGCACGCCTAAGATGAGGAAAAACAGGTTCATGTTGTCGAGGTTGATGGCCTTGGCAAAACCGACTTGGCTCATTTTCCACCCCAGCCACCACAACCCGGCGATGGCGACGATGACGTTCCAGCCCCACCACCAGTTGGCCCAAGTGGAGAAGTCTTTCACCTCCTTCGGCCGCGGCGGGGCTTCATAGAGTTTCAGCTGGTTCATTAGCTCCGGTTTGACCTTGAAGGTGTTCTTCTCGGAAGGGTGCATGAGTGCCATCAGGGCAGTGATGACGACGATAATGATCAGCAGCAGAATCAGGTTGAAAGGAGAGAAAATGGTCAGGTTGGTGCTTATAGTTTCCTTAAGATAGCCCCCTTTGATGAGGAAATTGTCCGGGGTGTTGACCAGCAGGGGGGCTGAGGCCGAAAGACCGGCGTGCCAGGTGCAGCCCAAGCCTAAGTAGGCCGCCGCCACCAAGAGGCGGTAGTCCACTTTCGGGTTGTTCTTCACGATGTAGAGGGCGAGCATGGCGCTGCCGATCAAGCTGATGCCCCACTGGAGCCAGGCACTGATCATGGAAAACAGGGCCATGATCACGATCGCCTGCCAGGGCTTGTCCTTGTTGGCCCAGCCGGAAATGCCGTTCAGAAGCCATCGCACGGGGGGAGAGCAGGCGAGGATGTAACCGGTCATCATGATCAGGCACATCTGCATGGCGAAGCCCAGCAATGCCCAGAACCCGTTTCCCCAGGCTTGAATTGCCTTGGGAACACCCACATCCCCCCAGATGAGGGCCATGATGAACGTAACGATGGTGAGAATCCATACGATGACGAGAGCGTCCGGAATGTATTTTTCCGTCCAACGAGTCAACCCCGCACCCCAGTTTTTCAGAAATTCGAGTCCAGATTTTTGCTCTGTCTCGGCCATGGCAAACTCCTTTCCCAAAGGTTTGCGGTTACCCTAAGCCTCAGAAGCAGGACTCTTTGTTCATCACCTCCTTTTGCATGGTATTTGGGAGGTATTTTCGCAGGGTGGGGGGGCTTTTGTCAAATTAAAACCCCACTGTGACCGTGACCGCTCCGGCCATAAGATCGGCTCAGATGATGGGGCACCGCATAATCCATTTGCTTCGGGACGGCCGGGCGCACTCCACGAACCCTGCGCGGGCGAACATCGCGGGCAGGCCCATGAAGCTCGACACCGGGGCGAGCGGGGTTTTCTTCGGCGGGGTGGGGTACGCCTCGGCGATGGATCCGCCCCGGTTCTTCACATAATCCAGAGCACCACCGATGAGGGCTTCGGCGACCCCCTGGCCGCGAAAGCCCTTGGCCACGTAGAAACAAACGATCGACCACACCGGCTGGTCGTCCAAACGCTTCAGCACGGGCGAGCGCTCCAGCGAACTGAACTCCTCCCGCGGCGCCACCGAGCACCAGCCCACCGGTTCCTTCCCCAGATAGGCTAGGATACCCGGCACCTTCCCGGCATCAACGATTGCCATCAGGGCCCGACGGTTGCCCTCGCCCTTGCGCTCCTCGAACTCGCGCCGCGTCGAACGCCACCACATGCACCAACATCCGCCGTAAGCGCCGTGGTCGCCGAACAGTGTCTCGAAGTCGGGCCAGCGTTTGGGAGTCAGGGGGTGCACCTCGAAGCCGCTATGGGTGAATGGCGTGTGCGTTGTCTTATTCACGGTGTCAAACCTGTTCCGGGTGGCCGGCGGGCAGGACGATCAGGGCTTCCCCCCCGCGGCCATCGATGCAGATGTCCAGGGGCCGGCTCCATCGCAGGAGACGCAGGTATTTTGTTTCGCGGGACGATTCAACCTGATGCAGCCGTTCCCAGTGGATGAAGGCATCCGAACCGTAAGGCACGGACAGGCAGCCGATGTTGAGCGATGTGACGTTCTGAAAAAAATGGGTCCCTTGGGCCGGATCCACGTTGAACCCCTGAAGGCCCACCTCCACCAATACCTTCACCCCTGAAATCTGCGCCCAGCCGACGCCGATGCCCATCCAGGGGTCGGTCGACCCCCAGCGCCCGAAACCGATGAGAACATAGGACCGGTCTTCATCGACCAGCACTTTGTTCAGGTCGCCGATCTCTCTGGCGATCTCCCGTGTCTTGGAGATGTCGAACACCTCCGGCTTGACGTACACCAGGTCATGGATGCCGTGATAAAACCCGTTGCCGTGGGCCATGTTCGAGTAGCAGAACGCCTGCTCCTTATGACTGGTGGAAACCTCGACCCTCTCCCAGCGCTGCTTTGAAGCCATGGGCCTGAGCTGCAGGGGGTAGAACACGGGCCGCTGCTCTTCGGGCAGATCGCAGGCAAATTCGATTTCAACGGGGATCCGCATCGACCGCTCGCAGATGGAAAGCAGGCTGCTGAGCAGCTCGCCGAATTTCAGGCGCGGGTCGCGCAACACTTTCTGGAAGGTGACGATCCGGGGGCCGTCGTAGAAAAAGCTGTCCACCAGCAGGCCGCTGTCGGCCTGGTAGACGGAGGCCACCTTCTGCAGCACCCACTGGCTCTCCGCCACCGAGAGCGGCAGCAGCTTGATCCGGTCAATCGTGGCCGGGTCCCGCGGCTCGCGGATGGGCTGCATGTCGAGCGCATAGAAGCTCTTCTGGGTGAAGTACAGCCAGTCGCGCATGTCGGCGAACTGCGGCAGCAGCATCGGGTAGCGGGGGCAGAACCTCACGATGGGCCCGCCCTCCACCACCGTTTTTCCAAGCCCAAGGGCAATCTGGGCCACACCGTCCTCGGGTTTCATGTAGGAGATGGGGTAGAAATTGTGCGACTGCGCCACACCGGAGAAGGTGGGGTAGAAATAATCCCCGCGGTGACAGCCGCCCAGGGTCTGAACCACCACGGCCATGCGCTCGTCCTCAAGGCGGTAGCTCGTCTGCCGGAAATAGGCCCGCGGGTTTTCACCGAAGGTGGACGCCCACACGAGCTTTACGGCGGACAGCAGGGACCAGAGGCGCTGGTCCAGGGTGTCGTCGTTGTTGGGCAGCATGTAGGTGGAATACAGACCGGCCAGCGGCAGGTTGTGGGAATCCTCCAGAATGCTCGAGGAGCGCACAGCCAGGGGCTCGCGGACGGTCTGAAGATAGGCTCGCAAATCTTGGATCATCTCATCACGGAGTTTCCCCTGCAGGAAGCGCTGCTGGAGCTCGGGATACGCGAGGGCGCCCTTCAGGGCAGCGTCCCACAGTCGGTTGTCTTCGAGAAACCGCACGAATTCGTTTGAACAGATGACCAGGGTCGGGGGGATCTGAATAGCCAGGTCGGGAAACAACTGCCGGATTTCGAGCCGGGAGAGCAGGTAACGCAGAAAACCGATGCCTCGCGCCTTGCCGCCGAGAGACCCTTCACCGCAGCGCAGGAACTGGAGCTCCAGTGGGTTGTGGCCGGGGGTAAAGCGAGTGATGATATCGCTCTGTTTCTCGTAAAGCACGGTCTCGATCACGTGGATCAGGAAACGGCGCAGCTCCTCGGCGTCTCGAAAGTCCTCCGCGTGCTTCGGGTAGAGCTGTTCGGCGATCTTGATCTCGGTGCGCGCCATCATCCAGTGCGAAAAGTGCTGCTTTTCGGCATGGTGCAGGATCGATTCGGCCGGCGCCACCCGCAGGCGGTCGAGCAGCTCGCGCGGGTTTCCCGCCCGGGTGACTTCTCGGCCGTCAGGCATGCGGAAAATGAAATCGCCGAAACCCATGTACTCCCGCAGAAACCGCTGGAGGTCTTCCATCAGCCTGCTGGAGTTCTTGTCGATGAAATAGGTTTGCAGCTCCTCGGCCCGGCCCCGATTTTTCTCCGGGTCGGCGGATTGGATGCAGATCGGCAGTTCGCGCATGTCCTGGCGCAGCATGCGGACAAGATCGAAGCCGGCCTCGTCGTCCAAGCGGCCGCCCCTGATGAAGCGTACGTCGGTGATGACGCCCAGGATGTAAGGCCGGTAGCGCCGGTAAACCTCGACGGCCTCCTCGAAGCTCCCAGCCAGTACAACCTTGGCCCGCGAGCGCATACGCAGCTGCCGGTGCAGATGGTTCAGACCCTCGTCGATCAACCGCCGGGTAAGGACCATGATGGCGGTGTAGATGGCCGGCAGAAAAGTGGAGTAGTGCGCAACGGAGTCCTCAACCAACAGCACCAGGCGCACACCGCCGACACGGGTATCGTGATCGACATTGGCCTTGTCCTCGAAGTACTTGATGATGGCGACGAGCAGGGTGGGGTCGTTCTGCCAGAGGAAGATGCGATCCACGCCTTGGGATCTTTCGCAGCCCTCGAGTCGCACGAGAAAAGAGGGGTCTGTCGCCAGCAACGCAACGGGCAGTTCTTCCCGGATCGCCTTGACCTTCAGCGCCAGATCAAAGGCCAATTCGGCTTCTTCGTGCACGATGGCGAGCACGAGGTCGATCGGCTCCGACCGGATCACATCCAAGGCCCGCTCGGCGCTGGAGACCTTGCGGATTCGCGGAACCGTGGACAGACCGCGGTCCGCGTATTGCTGCCAGATGCGCTCCTCTAAAGTGCCGTCCTCTTCGATGATGTAGCCGTCGTAAACGCTGGAGACAAGAAGGATTTCACGGATGCGGCTGTTCATCAGGGAGCGGAACGTGTCGAAGCGATGCTGAAGGGAATCGATGTCCAACATGGGGCCACCTCCGGCAGGCCATAGAATCTTATACGTCGCTGGTGCCCAGCAAAGCAAGCCTCGTACCAGATCCCCTTGGTCGGGTCTGTTCTCGTTTTGGACCGGCCGTAATAGCATCGGTGACCCGCTGCCGGGCAGGGTGTGCCTGTGCCTCGCGAATTCAGCCGGTGCGAAATTCTCCACTGGGGAGTATTTCCCCATGTAAAACCGCAGGGGTGAGCTTTGAAGAAGTAGGGCTCCGGTGACTCCTGGAAAGAAAAATTGGCTATAATACCGGTCCCATGCCCCCTCGGCGGAGTTGCCGAAAAACCGGCCTGAGTATTTGGTACGCCACCTGCAATACGCATTGCAGGAACGCGGCGCAGGCCGCCGCTTCAACAAGAAACCGACCAACAAAGGAGCACGAAAATGGCCAACAAAAAATTCAAGGTTACTTACGGTGTCGACCAACGAGGAGATGAGTACGATGACAGAGCTCGGATGCAGATGGAACAGCTCATTCAGGGAAGCCTTTGCTCGAACTGCAAGCATCAGGGCGATTGCGCTTTCCTCGGGAAGGCTTGCACCCCCATTCTGGAGTGTGAGCTTTACGAATGCGGCCTTTCGGAAAAGCCCCGCCTCAGGGTGGTGAAAAAAACCTGCGCACCCGCCGAAGCGCAGTCGGAGAGCGACGACTCACTGCTGGGCCTTTGCATCAACTGCGAGAACCTGAGGGGTTGCAACTTGCCCAAACCCACCGGCGGCGTCTGGATGTGCGAGGA
>Ga0075349_1000037_pt1 | contig 14293 bp, 10 predicted proteins | sample RushSE_TuleB_D1_FD_120066 | JGI IMG/M metagenome (GOLD analysis project Ga0075349, IMG submission 120066) | Natural and restored wetland microbial communities from the San Francisco Bay, California, USA, that impact long-term carbon... | ecosystem: Environmental > Terrestrial > Soil > Wetlands ... | reverse complement strand
TGCTGAAAGCCGGTCTGAACGTATCCATTTTCGTTTCAAAGCCGGAGATGCGGGATTTGGTCAACCGTCACGCATCCGAGGTGCGTGACGCACTGGCGCCGTTTTTCGATCATGTAGCCTTTCAGGTGTCTGTTTCGTCCCGGAAGATAGATCGATTTGCGTCCGAGGACTGGCGGCCGGCAGGCCAAAGCCAGGTGGATGTGCGCGTATGAAAACGGAAAAACCGACCCGAGCCGTGGCCCTGCGGTACGACCGTGGGAAAGCCGGCGCTCCCCGCGTGGTCGCCAAGGGCCAGGGGCTCGTGGCGGAGAACATCATCGGCGTCGCCCGGGAGCACGGGGTGCCGCTGCACGAAGACCCCAACCTGGCCGCGACGTTGAATGCCCTTGACCTCGAAGCGGAGATCCCGCCGGAGCTCTACCGCGCCGTGGCGGAAGTCCTGGTGTTCATTTACCGGATGAACGGCAAGCTGAAAGGGCCATGACCCCATTTGACCTCATTCACACGCCCCTGAAAGGGATCAGCCTCATCGAGGCAGCGGCCGGCACCGGCAAGACTTACACCATCGAGGGTCTCTACATCCGGCTGGTGCTCGAAAAGCAGCTGCCCGTCGAGCAGATCCTCGTGGTGACGTTCACCCGCGCGGCCACCGCCGAGCTGCGCGACAGGATTTACCGGCGCCTGGCCAAAGCACGCGACGCCTTTGCCGGGGCCTCGATCGAAGACGACGAGCTCCTGCGGCACGTGACGACCGGCCACCCCGACTTCGTCCAGGCCGGCCGTCTGCTGCGCCGGGCGCTGATGGATTTCGACCGCGCGGCCATCTTCACCATCCACGGGTTCTGCCAGCGGGTGCTCTACGAAAACGCGTTCGAGACCGGCAGCGCGTTCAACGCCGAGCTGCTCCAGGACCAGACGCCGATCCTGGTGGAAGTGGTGGAAGATTTCTGGCGTCAGTGGGTCTGCGACCAAGCGCCGGAATTCCTGCAGTTTGCCAGGGGCACCCTGGGAGACCCGGGTCGCCTGCTGGAGCTGGCCCGGAAATCCACGACGGCCGATTTCGCGGTGACGCCCCGGCGGGAGACGCCGTGCCTGCAGGCCGAAACGCTCGCTGCCTTTCGACAACGGCTGGAGCAACTCGAGAACTGTTGGCGCGCCGGCCGGGACGATGTGGGGCGCATCCTGCTTGCGGCGCCGCTGAACGGCAAGAGTTACGGCACCCTGCCGCCCGGGGAAAACGGCGGGCCGTCGAAGCGGGAGCGCACGGTCCAAAGCCTCATCGAAGCGCTGGATGCCTATTTCGCCCACGGGGCCCCGAACTACCCGCCGGTGGCGGCGGTCGCGAAGCTGGCCGCGTCGAGTCTTGTTAGCGCGACCCTCAGCCGCCGGCAGACACCGACACACCCGGTTTTCGACGCCTGCGAAGCGGTCCGGCAGGCCGCGCAGCCGCTCCTTTTGGAAATGACCGGGCACCTGCAACATCTCAAATGGCGCCTGCTGTGCGGCGTGCAGGCGGAACTTGAACGGCGCAAGATCGAAAAGGGACTGGTGTCCTTCGACGACCTGCTGCGGCGGGTGGCCCGGGCCCTGGGCGCTGGACGGGGAGAGGCGCTGGCCGGCACCGTGCGGCAGCGCTACCAGGCCGCGCTGGTGGACGAGTTCCAGGACACCGACGATCTCCAGTACGCTGTTTTCGCACGGCTGTTCTCTTCACCCCAGCACCTGCTGCTCATGATCGGAGACCCCAAGCAGGCCATCTACGGGTTCCGCGGAGCCGATATTTTTTCCTACCTGCGCGCCGCGCAGGGCGCCGAGTCCCGTTACACCCTCATCCGCAACTGGCGTTCCTCGCCCGGCCTGGTGCAGGCGGTCAACACGCTATTTTCGCAATCGGCCGCACCGTTTCTGTTCCCCGGCATCGAATTCACCCCGGGAACCGCCGCCAGGGAGGAGGGGGCTGCAACGGATCCGCCGATGGTCATATGGTACCTGGATTCCCGGCGGCACCGCGACGACGGCAAGGTCATGACCAAGCCGGAGGCGCAGGCGCTGATCGCACGGGCCGTGACCACGGAAATCCAGCGGCTCACCTCCACCGGGCCTGCAGCGGTTCCGACCGGCGACATCGCCGTGCTCGTGCGGACCAACAGCCAGGCCGCTTTGATGAAGGATCACCTCTCGGAGGCCGGAGTGCCCTCGGTCGTTTACAGCACGGCCAACGTGTTTGATTCGACCGAGGCGTACGAACTGCTGGCCGTACTGTCCAGCATCGCCGAACCCCAGAGCTCGTCCAAATTGAAATCCGCGCTGGCCACCCATCTGCTGGGCGTTTCGGCCGGCGACATCGCCTCCGAGGACCGGTCCGGGGATGCATGGGAGCAACGGATACGCAGGCATTGGGAGTATTTCCGGCTCTGGAGTGAACGGGGGTTCACATTCATGTTCCGGCAGTTCCTGGCAGGCGAGGGGGTGAAGCAGCGCCTGCTCTTGCTGCCGGACGGGGAACGGCGCTTGACCAACCTTCTGCACCTGGCCGAGCTCGCGCACCGTGCCGCCGGAGATGAAAACCTCGGAGTGGCCGGACTGGTGACATGGCTCGGCCGCAACGTCGACCCTGACGCGCAGCGAACCGAGGAAACCCAGTTGCGCCTGGAAAGCGATGAGCTCGCGGTCAAGATCGTCACGGTCCATCGCAGCAAGGGACTGGAATACCCGGTGGTGTTTTGTCCGTTCGCCTGGTCGGGGTCCTCTTTGAGAGCCGGAGATGTTTTTTTCCACGACCCCGCAAACGACGACCGGCTGACCGCCGACCTCAGCGGCGACAAGGATTCTCCCAACCGGATCCGCGCCCAAAACGAGATGCTGGCCGAAAACCTGAGAATGCTCTACGTGGCGGTGACCCGTGCTAAGAAACGCTGCTATCTGGCCTGGGGCCGGATCAGCACCGCCGAGACATCGGCGCCGGCCTACCTGCTGCGCTCAGGCCCGGAAGATGAAAACGACGACAGCGACTGGGCCTCGCGGCTGCGGGCCGAATTCAAAGCCTTGGGGGACGACGAGGTGCGGAGTCGCCTGGACGGACTCGCCGCCGCCTCGGACGGGACGATCGTGATCCGGCCCCTGCCGGAGCAGCCGGCAACAAGGGTTGCAAATGCCGGCCGGCCCTCCCGCCAGTTAACCTGTCGGGAGTTTCGCGGCAGCATCGATTCCACCTGGTCCCTGACCAGCTACTCCGCCCTGGCGTCGGCTGCCGGCGTCGACACACCGGACCATGATGCCGGCCTTTGGATGCCGGGGGGGGAGCCTCCGCCGGAGGATCCTCGACCCGCGGCTGCCGCCGGAATTGTTGATTTCCCGCCGGGGGCTCGGGCCGGCACGTTTTTTCACTCGATTTTTGAAACGCTTGATTTCGCAAGCCCGGAGCCCCGGTCGCTCGTCGATGCAAAAATCAAGGAGTTCGGGTTCGACCCGTCCTGGGTGGACCCGGTCTGCAGCATGATCGCCGGTGTTCTCGCAGTGCCGGTGTTCGACGGCGCCTCCCCGGTACGGTTGGCGGAAGTGAGCCGTGACCGGCGCATCACCGAGATGGAGTTTTACTTTCCTCTCAACCGGGTGACGCCGGCGGTCCTGGAGGCCGTGTTTGCGCGTCACAGGACACCGCCGGTCGTCGCAGGGCCCCCGGCCGCCGCAGGCATCGAGCGTCTGCACTTCGCGCCGACAAGGGGTTTCATGAAAGGGTTCATCGACCTGGTGTTCACGCACGGCGGCCGCTACTACCTGATTGACTGGAAGTCGAATCGCCTGGGCGCTAAACTGGAAGATTACCACTGCAACCGGCTTCACGGCGTCATGCGCGAGCATTTCTACGATCTGCAGTACCACATTTACACCCTGGCGCTGCACCAGTACCTCCGGCTCCGGGTCCCCGGCTATGATTATGCCCGGGATTTCGGCGGGGTGTGCTATGTTTTCCTGCGCGGGGTCGACTGCGGCCGGGGACCTGAATACGGGCTTTTCCGCGATCGACCGGAACCCCGTCTTGTTCACGCGTTGGGAGAGGCGCTGATACCGGACTATGCCTGATCTGATTGAAAGCGGGCTGTTTTCAGCCCTCGACCTGCACTTCGCCCGGTTCATCGGCCGCTTCGGTGGAGCGGACTCCCACGCGCTTTTCCTGGCGGCGGCGCTGGTGAGCCGCGTCACCGGAAACGGAGATGTGTGCCTGGATCTCAATGCCTGCGCGGGAAAACCCGTCGCCGGATCGCAAACAGGGTTGCCGTGCCCGCCCGCGGACCGCTGGGTCGCAGCGCTGCTCGGCTGCCCGGCGGTCGGCCGGCCGGGCGAGCGCCGTCCCCTGGTGCTGGACGAGGGCAACCGGCTCTATCTCCACCGCTACTGGGAATATGAACGCCGACTGGCGGAGCGCATACTGGCGCGCGCAGGCTCCCCGCCGGGGGATATGGACACCGGGTGTTTGAAAACGGCCATCCGGCGTCAATTCGCCGGCCGCTGCGGGACGGGGACCGACTGGCAGCAGGTGGCCGTGGCCGTATCCCTGCTGAAGCGCTTTGCCGTGATCACCGGCGGGCCGGGAACCGGCAAGACAACGACCGTGGCCAAGATCCTGGCGGTGTGGGAAGAACTAAACCAAGGGCGTCCGACGCGCGTGCTCCTGGCCGCGCCCACGGGCAAAGCCGCCGCCCGGCTCAAGGAATCCCTGCGGCCTCGCCCGGAGCGGGCGTCGCCGGCAACCGCCGGCGGCCCCGCGCCCGGCTGGGAGGTCTACACCTTGCATCGCCTGCTCAAACCTGTGGCCGGCACCCCCATGTTTCATCACAACGCCGAGAACCCGTTGCCGGTCGATCTGATGATCGTCGACGAGGTGTCCATGGTCGATCTGGCGCTCATGGCCAAGCTGGTGGACGCTCTGCCCGGGGCGGCCCGACTGGTGCTGATCGGTGATCGGGACCAGCTGGCGTCGGTGGAGGCCGGGTCGGTTCTGGGCGACATTTGCGGCCGATCGCGCCGGCCGGGGTTCTCGCCAGAGTTCGGCGAGTTGCTCCGCCGCGTGACCGGCCAAGCGCTCCCGCCGGCGACCGAGGGCCGCCTGCTGCAGGACTGCATCGTAGAGCTGCAGACCAGCCACCGGTTTGCCGCCGGCAGCGCCATTGGAGAGATCAGCCGGGCGGTCAACCAAGGCGACAGCCTTCGTGCGACAGAGATTTTGTCAAGGACCGGGGAAGGGACGGTCGCTTGGTTGGAATCGCAGGCAGGCTCCAATGCAATCGCCGAGTTGGAACAGCGCATGGCGGAGGGCTACGCAGCGTATCGCACGGAGGGCGGCCCTGACGCGATGTTGCAGCTGCTCGGCCGGTTCAAGGTGCTGTGCGCCCACCGGGAGGGTGTCGGCGGAGTTGCGGCGGTCAACCGGCTGGTGGAGCGCATGTTGGTGCGCCAGGGCCGGGTCCGGATCAACCCGCGCAGCGGCAGCCCCTGGTATTCCGGTCGGCCCGTGCTGATCACGCAAAACGACTACGGCCTGGGGCTTTTCAACGGCGACAGCGGCATCACCCTGCGTGATCCCGCAGAGGCGTCCGAAGGCCTGGCGGTCTTTTTCCCGGATGCGGCCGGGGGATTGCGGCGGTTTCTGCCCTACCGTCTGCCCGCGCACGAAACGGTCTACGCCATGACGGTGCACAAAAGCCAGGGGTCCGAGTTCGAAGATGTGCTGCTGATTCTACCGGCCAAGGATTCACCGGTTCTCTCCCGTGAATTGGTCTACACGGCTCTCACCCGGGCGCGGAAAAGAATCACGCTCGTCGGCAGCCGGGACGTGCTCACGACCGCCATCCACCGCCGCATCGAGCGCACTTCCGGTCTGCGTGATGCGTTGTGGGGAGTTTAGCGGTTTTTCTCGCATGTTTACCGCGTGTGCCGGCTGTGCTATTTTTTAAATAACCATCGTTGGAGGAGATCGTGATGACGGACCCAGGTTTTAGAACGGGCATCGGTTATGATTTTCACCGATTGGTCGAAGGCCGTGACCTCATTCTGGGCGGCGTCAGGATCCCCCACGAAAAGGGTCTCCTTGGGCATTCCGACGCGGATGTGCTGGTGCATGCCATTTGCGACGCTCTTCTCGGGGCCTGTGGGCTGGGCGACATCGGCATTCACTACCCGGACACCGATCCCGCCTACAAGGGGGTTTCCAGCCTCGCGCTCCTAAACAAGACCTGCGCCCTGCTCAACGCCAATGGGTACCGGGTCGTCAACGTCGATGCGGTCGTCCTCGCCGAAGCGCCCAAAATAATGCCTTTCCGTCGCGAGATGATGACCCGCATCATGCAGGCCATGGCGATGGCCTCCCCGCAAGCCCTCAACCTGAAGGCCACGACCACCGAGGGGTGTGGGATGGTCGGACGCGGCGACGGGATCGGCGCCATGGCCACCGCACTGATTGAGCGCCGGCCGCTCGACCGGGACGGGGGCCCATGAGCGCCTTTGACCTGAAGGCCGAGTTCGAGCCGGCCGGCGACCAGCCCGCCGCCATCGAAACGCTGCACCGGCAGTTGCTCGCCGGCAGGAAGCACAATGTCCTTCTGGGGGTCACCGGCTCCGGCAAGACCTTCACCATGGCGCACGTCATCGCACGCTTGAACCGCCCGACGCTCGTCATCGCCCCCAACAAGACGCTGGCGGCTCAGCTCTACAGCGAGTTCCGCCGGTTGTTCCCCGACAACGCCGTGGAGTATTTCGTCAGCTACTACGATTACTACCAGCCGGAGGCCTACATCCCGTCTTCGGACACCTACATCGCCAAGGACTCCTCCATCAACGACATGATCGACAAGCTGCGCCACTCCGCCACGCGCTCCGTCCTGTCGCGGCGCGACGTGCTGGTGGTGGCGAGCGTGTCCTGCATCTACGGCCTGGGGGCGCCGGAGGACTACCTCTCAATGCGGGTGGAGATCGAGGCCGAAGCCGAATTCGGCCGCGAACGGCTGCTGGCCGATCTCGTGGCCATGCACTACGAACGCAAAGACCACGATTTTTTCCGGGGGACCTTCCGGGTGCGGGGGGACCGGGTCGAGATCTTTCCGGCCTACGAGGAGGACCGGGCGATCCGGGTGGATTTTTTCGGGGACACGGTGGAGGGGATCGCCGAGATCGACGCCCTCCGCAACACGGTCCTGCGCCGGCTGACGCGCGGGGTGATTTTTCCGGCCAGCCACTACGTCACGCAGAAGACCACCCAGCAGAAGGCCATTCAGACCATCCGCACGGAGCTGGGCCGCCGCATCGATTTCTTCCGCGACGGGGGGAAGCTCCTGGAGGCGCAGCGGATCGAGGAGCGCACGCATTTCGACCTGGAGATGATCCAGGAGCTGGGATATTGCAACGGCATCGAAAACTACTCGCGGCATTTGACCGGCCGCCGTCCCGGTGAGCCGCCGCCGACCCTGCTCGATTACTTTCCGAAAGATTTCCTGCTGTTCATCGACGAGAGCCACATCGCCGTGCCCCAGCTCCAGGGCATGTACCGCGGGGACCGCTCGCGCAAGGAAACCCTGGTGGAGTACGGCTTCCGGCTGCCTTCGGCCCTGGACAACCGGCCGCTGACATTCGAGGAGTCCCAGGCCCGCTTCAATCAGACGGTCTTCGTTTCCGCCACCCCGGCCGACTACGAACTGAAAATGGCCGGGGATTCCGTCGTCGAACTCATCGTGCGCCCGACGGGACTGATCGACCCCGTGATGGAGATCCGCAGTGCGCGCCACCAGGTCGACGACCTGCACGACGAAATCCGCAAACGCCAGCAGCGCCGCGAACGGGTGCTGGTCACCACGCTCACCAAACGCATGGCGGAGGACCTCACCGAGTACTACTCGGATCTCGGGCTCAAGGTCCGCTACCTGCATTCGGACATCACCACCCTGGAGCGCATGGACATTATTCGCGATTTGAGGATCGGCCACTTCGACGTGCTGGTGGGCATCAATTTGCTGCGCGAGGGCCTCGACATCCCCGAGGTGTCGTTGGTGGCCATCCTGGACGCCGACAAGGAAGGGTTTCTGCGATCGGCCCGATCGCTCATCCAAACTTGCGGCCGGGCGGCGCGCAACGCCGGCGGCATGGTCATTTTCTACGCCGACACCGTCACGCGCTCGATGCAGCAGGCCATCGACGAAACCGGTCGCCGCCGCAAGATTCAGCAGGCCTACAACATCGCCCACGGCATCACGCCGGAATCCGTCCACAAAGCCATCACCGGGGCCTTCGATTTCGCTGCCGGTCAGCCCTCGTCCCCGGTCGACCGGGTGGCCGAGGAGCTCGCCGAGTACGGCTCGCTGGAAGACGTCGAGGCCGAGATCCGCCGGCTTGAAAAGCAGATGCGCCTGGCCGCCAAGGAGCTTGATTTCGAGCGTGCCGCCGACCTGCGGGACCAGGTCAAACGGCTGCAACGGTTGGTCGTGCTCGAAACATGAACGTTCGCTTGACACCTCAGCCGCCACCGGCCGGCGACCCCGCCCAAAAAGCCGCGGAGGCCCCTTCCGAACCCGGTGTCTACCTGATGAAGGGGACCGACGGCCGGGTCCTTTATGTCGGCAAGGCCCGCAGCCTTCGCAAGCGGCTGGCGGCCTATTTCAAGACGTCTGTGCATGCCGATTCCAAAATCGATGCGCTGGTGGGCCGGATTGCCGACATTGAAATCATCCTCACCCGCACCGAAAAAGAAGCCCTCATCCTGGAGTCGAACCTTATCAAGCGCCACCGGCCGCGCTTCAACGTGGTGCTCAAGGACGACAAGCGCTACCCCTCCTTGCGGCTGGACCTGCAGGAGGACTATGCCCGGTTCACCGTCGTGCGGAAGATCGGCGAGGACGATGCCCTCTATTTCGGGCCCTTCGCCTCGGCGCATGCCGTGCGCGAAACGCTCAAGGTGCTCAACCGGACCTTCAAGCTGCGCAAATGCAAAGCGAGCGAATTCCGCACCCGGACGCGGCCCTGCCTGCACTGCCAGCTGAACGGCTGTCTGGCCCCCTGCTGCCGGGATGTCCCGCGGGAGGTTTACCGCGAGCAGGTCCAGGAAGCGATTCTCTTTTTGAAGGGCCGCACCCAGGAGTTAATGGGCAAGATCCGTGGGGACATGGAGGCCGCCGCCGCCGCTCAAGAGTATGAAAAGGCGGCCCGCCTGAGAGACAAGCTGTTTGCGCTGCAGCGGACGACCGAGAAACAAGTGGCGGTGACCACCGATTTCCTGGACCGGGACGTCTTCGCGGCGGTGTCATCCGACGGCGCCGCGGTCATCACCCACCTGGAAGTGCGCGGCGGTTTTCTCGCGGGCACCCGCCACTTCGGTTTCCCCGAGACCATGGCCGCGGAAGATGAGATGCTGGGGGTGTTCATCCGCCAGTTTTACGAAGGACGCGCCTTCGTGCCCGGGGAGCTGTTCGTGTCGCACGCGCTCGAGGACGCACAGTGGATCGAGGAATGGCTGGCCGCCCAGAAAGGCCGGAAGGTGCGGATCCGCCGGCCGGAGCGCGGTGAAAAGGCCCGGTTGCTGGAGATGGCGCTGCACAACGCCCGCACGGAGCTCGAGGCCCTTTTGCTTCGGCGTTCCAACGGCGCCGACCTGCTGCCGCGGCTGCAACGGCGCCTGAACCTTACCCGCTGCCCGCAGCGCATCGAGTGCGTCGACAACTCGACCCTCATGGGGTCCGACCCCGTGGCCGCCGTGGTGGTGTTCGTCGACGGCCGTCCGGAGCCCTCCGCCTACCGCCGGTACCGCATCACGGGAGTCGCCGTCCCGGACGATTACGCGTCCATGTCCGAGATTCTGCACCGCCGGCTGGGAAAAGGGCAGGCATCGGAGCCGTTTCCCGACCTGCTGATGGTGGACGGCGGCAAGGGGCAGCTGGGGGCGGCGCTGGCCGTAATTAGGGATTTGCAGATCGAGGGCCGGATGGGCGTCATCGGAATCGCGAAAAAAGACCCGGACCGGGGAGAAGTGCACGACAAAATTTTTCTGCCGGGACGGTCGAACCCGGTCCATTTCGGACGGGAGGGCGACTTGCTGCTTTTCCTGCAGCGCGTGCGGGACGAAGCGCACCGCCACGCCGTCACCTTCCACCGTCGGCGGCGCCGCGCGTCGACCCTGGCTTCGGCCCTGGACACGGTCCCCGGGATCGGCAAGGCCCGCAAGGCGCAGCTGATCGATCGTTTCGGCAGCTTTGAAGCCGTCCGGGCAGCCACGCTCGATGAGCTGGGCGCGCTGCCCGGTTTCAATCGAAAACTGGCCGAGGCGATCAAGGCAAGCCTGAGCTCGAAGCTCGAAGCTTGAAGCTAGTATTTCAGCTTGGCCATGGCGCTTTTCAACTCTTGGACCGCTGCCGCGGATTTCTGCAAGGCCGCGTTTTCTTCGGCGGTCAGCTTGATCTCCAGCACCTGTTCGACGCCCTTGGCACCGAGCTTTACCGGCACGCCGATGAACAGGTCGCGGATGCCGTACTCGCCCTCGAGATAGGCTGCGCAGGGCAGAACTTTTTTCTTGTCCTTGAGGATGGACTCCGCCATCTCCACCGCGGCCGAGGCCGGGGCGTAAAAGGCGCTGCCGGTCTTGAGCAGGCTCACGATTTCCGCCCCGCCGGTGCGGGTGCGCTGCACCAGGGCCTCGATGCGTTCCGGGGTCATGAGTTCCGTGATGGGGATGCCGGCGACACTCGAATAGCGCGGCAGGGGCACCATCGTGTCGCCGTGGCCGCCCAACACGAACGCGTGGGTGTTTTCGACCGATACCTTCAATTCCATGGCGATGAAGGCGCGAAAACGGGCCGAGTCGAGCACGCCGGCCATGCCGATGACGCGCTGCTTGGGGAACTTGCTGGCGTCGAAGGCCACGTGGCACATGGCATCGAGCGGGTTGCTGACGATGATCAGAACCGCCCGGGGGGAGCGGCCGGCCACCTCCTGGGTCACCTTCTTGACGATGCCCGCGTTGGTGGTCAGCAGGTCGTCGCGGCTCATGCCCGGCTTGCGCGGAATGCCTGCCGTGATGATGACGATGTCGGACCCGGCGGTGGCGTCATAGGCGTTCGCTCCGAGCAGATGGGCGTCGTGTTTTTCAATCGGGGCGGCCTGGGCCAGGTCCAGCGCCTTGCCCTGGGGCACGCCCTCGATGATGTCCACGAGGACCACGTCACAAAGCTCTTTCTCCGCCAGACGCTGGGCGGCAGTGGCGCCGACGTTTCCTGCACCGATCACTGTTACTTTCTTATCCATGGGTTACCTCCGCTTCTCTGAAGTTGATGTTGACTCAAGAAATATCCTGTTTCAGCCGAAGTTGGTAGAAGGTCTTGTCGATAACATAAACCACCCGATTGTCAACAGAATTCAGACAACAGGATTTCCCTTTGCGGTGATCAAACCTTGTGATATGATAAGGGATTAGAATCGGCGGGGAATTGGCCGAAAACGGAACGGCAACGGCCGTCGACGGTGGGGCGCGCTGCGGGACGGATGACATGGCGGTAGTCAATCTCAAAAAACGTCAGATCGAGTGCAAGATCGTTTATTACGGGCCCGCGCGCTGCGGCAAGACCACCAATCTCGAATATATCCACAGGACGTTCACCCAGCATGTCAAAGGGGAGATGATATCGATCGACACCGAGGGCGACCGCACCCTGTTTTTCGATTTTCTGCCCCTGGAGCTGGGCAAGCTCAAGGGGTGCGACGTGCGGGTCCAACTCTACACCGTGCCGGGGCAGGTTCGCTACTCATCCACGCGCAAGCTGGTCTTGAGGGGGGCGGACGGTATCGTGTTCGTAGCGGACTCGCTGGAGGTTCGGCGGGAACAGAACATGCTGGCCTTGAAAGACCTGCAGCAGAACCTTCGGGATTACAACCTGAGCGTCTTCAAGGTCCCGTTGGTCTTACAGTTCAACAAGCGGGATCTGGCCGATGCCGGGATTTCCCTGATGACGGTTGAGCAGATGTCCACGGAGCTGAATCGGCAGTTGAAAGCCCCGGCCTTTCCGGCGGCGGCGCTCAGCGGGATGGGGGTCGGCAAGACCCTGCAGGAATGCCTCCGGTTGGTTTTGCGCTCGCTGCAACAGGAACTTAATTTCTAGCTGAATTCATGCCTTCAGACATCGATTTTTCGGGCAGACTGAGTTTTCTGAACTTTGGGGAACTTCTCCAGCTGATCGGAAGCAGTTCGGCCACCGGTACGTTGCGAATTTTCAACGCCCACGCGACGGAACCCGGCGTGATCCTCATCGAAAAGGGAAACCCGATCAATGCCGCCAACGGGGCCTTGGCGGGCCTGGAGGCTTTGTTCTCGCTCTTCGGCTGGACCGAGGGTCGCTTCGAGTTTACCCGGGAAGCGGTTGCCGGCGAGCGGGTCATCAAAAAAGGGCGGATGGAAATCATCCTGGACGGCCTGCGGCTCCTCGATGAGGGCAAGATTCCCAAAATAGAGCCGTCGGCACCACCGGTCGTGGATGAGTCCCGGGCGGCCGAACCGCCGGCGCCGAAGTCCGAACAGCCGCCTCTCATCAAGGGGCCGCTCGTCGACTATGCCTTCGTGGTGGATGAGGAGAGCTTCTACGACGGCGATGAGATTGTCCGGGAGGGCTCCCATGGCAACTGGATCTGGGTGATTCTCGAAGGCGTTGCTGAGATCATCAAGACCACGCCCAACGGGCCGATCAAGCTGTTGCGAGTCGGCGACGGCGCCTTTTTGGGCAGCGTGGCCTCCTTCCTGATGGGAGATAATGTGCGCAGCACCACCGTCGTGGCTGCCGGCAACATCCAACTCGGCATGCTGGACTCTCAGTTGCTGGCCGGCGAGGTGGCCAATCTGTCGGCCGATTTCAAAAACCTGATCAAGAGCCTGAACAACCGACTGCGCGGCGTGACTTCCATCGCCGCCCAGGCGCATGCTCGCGACGCCTCCTTCATGGAATCGCTTCTGGACAAAAAGATAGCCATCAAGGAAGGCCAGAACGAAGAAAGGCTGTTCAGCATCCGTGAAGGAGACGTGGTGGTGGCACGCAACACGCCCACCGGCTACCTGCCGCTGGCCCGTCTCGAGAAGGGGGATTTCTTCGGTCACATTCCCTTTCTGACCATCGGCCACGAGCCCTACGAGGCCGCAGTTTTTTCATCCGCCGATTTAAAACTGGCCTCAGTGGATTCCAAAAAGATCGAAAGCGAACACCGGAGGCTTTCGCCCACTCTGCGCAACATCATCGAGCACCTGGCGGCTTGCATCTCGGCGACAACCCTGGTAACTATCAACAGCGTTCGCAAATCCGGCATTCTCTGATCTGCCGGCTGCTGGACAGGAGAACCGTCGTCTCATGAAAAAAGATGAAAACCGAAAGCATCGACGAATCAACTCCCTCAACCTGTCCTATATCTGTCTGGATGAGGACCGAAAAACCGTAAAACAAGGCATGGGCCGGACGTTGAATCTCTCCGAGTCCGGCATCCTGCTGGAAACGCATTTCCCTATCGCCGCAGAGCACACGGTGATCCTGAGCATCGGACTGGAGGACCGGGTGGTGGACCTGAAGGGTCGGCCCGTCCATGTGCGCTCGACCGATAAAGGCGTGTATGAGGTCGGCATCGAGTTCATCGACCCCGATGCAAAAACGCTCAAGGCCGTGAAGCAGTACCTCGGCTCCGTTGCCCGCGAACGCTGATCGTTTTTCCCGACACCGGGATTCAATTTGAATCGAAAAGAGGACCGCTGCAATGAATCAGCCGCTCAGTCAAACGGATTTTCCAGGCCTTACGCTCTTGAAACGAGGCAAGGTGCGCGACATGTACGATCTCGGGGAACACCTCCTGATGGTGGCCACCGACCGCATCTCGGCCTTCGACGTCGTCATGACCGAACCCATTCCCGACAAGGGGGTCATCCTGACCCGGATTTCACTTTTCTGGTTCGAGCTGATGAAACCGCTCGTCGCCAACCACGTGGTCACCGACAACGTGGACGAGTACCCGAAGAGCTGCCGGCCCTATGCGTCAGTTTTAAAAGGCCGCAGTTTGCTGGTCCGGAAGGCCCAACCGCTGCCGATCGAATGCGTGGCCCGGGGCTACATCTCCGGTTCCGGGTGGAGCTCCTACAAGCAGTCCGGAGAGATCTGCGGGATCAGGCTCCCGGCCGGCCTCACGGAATCCGACCGGCTGCCGGAGCCCATTTTCACCCCGGCCACCAAGGAAGAGATCGGCACTCACGACATCAACATCGATTTTGAAGAAGCAAAGAAGCGCGTCGGCC
>Ga0075349_1000033_pt1 | contig 14405 bp, 14 predicted proteins | sample RushSE_TuleB_D1_FD_120066 | JGI IMG/M metagenome (GOLD analysis project Ga0075349, IMG submission 120066) | Natural and restored wetland microbial communities from the San Francisco Bay, California, USA, that impact long-term carbon... | ecosystem: Environmental > Terrestrial > Soil > Wetlands ... | reverse complement strand
TTTGTTCCGGAAGACCACCTGATCGGGCTGCGGGGAAGAGGGCTGCAGCAAGTGCTCTCGGTCTTCACCCACAGCCGGGTGGCGATCGCCGCCCTCACCCTGGGCACGGCGGTCGGCGCCTTCGATCTGGCCGTGAAACGCGCCGTGAAGCGCACCGCCTTCGGCAGGCCCATCGCCGATTTTCAAGCCAAATCCTTTGAGATCGCCGACCTGCACGCCGGTATCGAAGCCGCCCGGCTGATGCTCTGGAAGGCGTGCTGGAGGGTGGACCAGGGGGCTGAGTTCCGGGAGGAAGCCTCGCTGGCCAAATACCTGGCGGTGGACATCGCCCGCAAGGCAACCGTTTGGGCGGCGGACGTGTTCGGCGCGGCCTCGGTCATGCGCGACCACCCCATCCACAAGTTCCCCTTGGACGCCTGGGGGTCCTCCCTGGGAGAAGGCACCCAGGATGTTCAAAAGCTCATCATCTTCCGCGAAGTCATGAAGCGCTACAGGTAGTAACCCGCAGCCAGGCTGCGGATTATTTACGGTTGCAGAACGATCTTGCCGAACTGCCGGCCCTCCTCCATCAGGCGATAGGCTTCGATTCCGTCCCGGAGGGGGACCACCCGGCTGATCACCGGCGTGAGCTTGCCCTGTCGGAGGAGTTCGATCACGACGCGGAAATCCTGATGGTTGCCCATGGTGCTGCCGATCAGGCTGATTTGTTTTCCGAAGATGAAGCGGATGTCGATTTCGGCTTTCGGACCGCTGGTGTTGCCGACGATCACGATGCGCCCTCCGCGGGCCACGGCCTGCATGCTGCCGCCGAGCGTCGCCCGGCCGACGTTGTCCACCACCACGTCGACGCCGCGTTTGCCGGTCTGCTTGAACACCTCCCGCACCCAATCCACCCGTGATCGATCGATGACGACATCGGCTCCGAGGGCGCGGGCGCGCGCCGCTTTTTCTTCACTGCTTGCCACGGCAAAGACAACGGCACCGGCCAGCTTGGCGATCTGGATCGAAAGGCTGTTGACTCCGCCGCCCGCGCCGACGACCAGAACGGACTCGCCCACTTTGAGGGCGGCCCGGTGGATCAGCATGCGCCAGGCGGTCAGCCCGGCCAGCAGGGGGGCTGCCGCCTGCGAATAGTCCAACCCATCGGGCATCGGCGCCAGGTTTTCAGCCGGCACGGCCACGTATTCGGCCGCCCCGCCGCGCACGTGTTCACCGAGAATCTGATAACCGGGGCTGACCGACGCCTCCCCGCGGCGCGTGTGCTCGTCCTGCACCCGGTTGATCCCGGGATCGATCACCACCCGCTGCCCGACCGACCAGCCGGAAACGCCGTCGCCGATGGCGGCGATCTCGCCGGCTACATCCGCACCGCACCAATGCGGCATCTCAAGCTTCAGACCGGGCCAACCCCGCCGCACCCATATGTCCAAGTAGTTCAGCGCGCAGGCACCGACCCGCACCACCACCCGGCCGGGCGTTGCAGCCGGGTCGGGGACGTCCCCGTAGCGAAGAACTTCCAACTCACCGTGACCTTCGAAAAAAACGGCTTTCATCGCTGCACCTCCTTGATGAAGGGGAGTAGGAAAATTCCGGCGTCTTCCCCTCAGAAAAAGGGGGCCGGGGGGATTTTGTTGCCAACAGGATGTCGCTGCACACCACCGCCCGCTTTATAAGATTAGCCCTCCTGCGTGTAAAGCATTAAAGCTCGGTGATCCCCGAGCCGACGGGCTTCTTGACAACGCCTGACCGATCGTTAGATACTGCAGCATCGCCACGACCCCCTCCGCAGCGCGCTTTGCCCTATCCCGGCGCGACCGATCAACCGACTGACAGGAACCGCTTCCATGACGCATCTGCCTCAGACCCGGGAACCCATCCGACGTTTCAAGGAGGTGGAGCACACCGCCGACCGGGCGTTGCGGATTTCCGGGCGCGACCTCGCTGAGCTGTTCGCCAACGCCGCGCTGGGGATGAACAGCCTGATGTTGACTGCCGCCGCCCGCCGCCCGTCGATCGCCAAGCACATCGAGCTTGAGGCCATCGATGCCGAAAGCCTGCTGGTGGCCTGGCTGAGCGAGCTCGCATTCTGGGCGGAAACCGAATCGCTCCTGTTCACCCGGTTTGAATTTCTCCGGATTTCGGCGACAGGCCTCAGTGCCGTGGTGCGCGGCGACCGGGTCGGGGCGTTTGAAAAACACGTGAAGGCGGTGACGTTTCACAACCTGGACATCCGAGCCGAAGCCGGCGGATTGACGACGACGGTGGTGTTTGACGTCTAACAGGGTGTCGAAAAACAGACATCACACCGTCAGCCAAGGCGCGAGGCGAGTTGGAACGCGCAGCCGATCGGCGGACATGTCAGCATTTACAAGAGACTCGCGACGCCGGATCAGGGGCTGAGGCGCTGTTTTTCGACAGCCTGACAAGGAGGTGCCCATGGCCAACATCCGGGGCTTCCAAAAAATAGACGAGTTCCTCTACGAGATCCCGGCATCCTTCCGCGAAGGCATGCGTGTGTCGGCACGGTTTTACGCGGATGATGAATTGGCTGCGGCCATGACCGGCGACCGCAGCCTGGAGCAACTGGTGAACACCGCCACCCTGCCCGGGGTCGTCGGACACGTCCTGGCCATGCCGGACATGCACCAGGGCTACGGCTTTCCCATTGGCGGCGTGGTGGCGACCGCGCTTCCGGACGGCGTCATCTCCCCCGGCGGCGTGGGCTACGACATCAACTGCGGGGTCCGGCTCCTGGCAAGCCACCTCAGCGCGGAGCAGGTCGCGCCCCACCTGGATGAACTGGCCTCCGCGCTCTATGCCAACTGTCCGAGCGGCGTCGGCAAGGGCGGGCTGGTGAAGCTCAAGCCCGGGGACCTGGACGAGGTCATGGAAAAGGGCGCACGCTGGGCGGTGCGTCGCGGCTACGGGACCGAGGCCGATCTCGAGCGCACCGAGGAAAACGGCTGCCTGCCGGGGGCCGATGCCGCCAAGGTCAGCGCCCGCGCCAGGGACCGCGGCAAGGACCAGGTGGGGACGCTGGGGGCCGGAAATCACTTCATCGAGGTGGACCGGGTCGAGCGCGTCGTGGACGAGACGATCGCGCGGCGCATCGGTCTTTGCCCCGGCCAAGTCGTCGTTCAGATCCACTGCGGCTCGCGCGGACTGGGGCACCAGGTCTGCACGGACTACGTCAACCTGTTCCAGAAAGCCGTTCGAAAATACCACTTTGAGCTTCCGGACCGGGAATTGGTGTGCGCGCCCTTGAGCAGCCCCGAAGGCCGGGACTACCTGGCCGCCATGACGTCGGCCGCCAACTATGCCTTTGCCAACCGCCAGGTGCTGGCGTTTCACATCCGGCGCAGCTTCGAACAGGTCTTGGCCGGCAAGGTGAAAAATTTCGGTCTTTACCAGATCTACGACATCGCTCACAACATGGCCAAAATCGAAACTCACGTGGTCGACGGCCGCAGGCGCGAGCTGTGCGTCCACCGCAAAGGAGCCACCCGTGCCTTCGGCCCCGGTTCGGAGGTGCTGCCGGAGGTCTACCGGGACATCGGCCAGCCCGTGCTGGTGCCGGGGTCCATGGGCACCTCCAGCTGGGTGCTGGTCGGCACCGAGGGCGCCATGGCGCAAACCTTCGGGTCCACCTGCCATGGTGCGGGGCGGACCATGAGCCGGCATCAGGCCAAGCGCTCCGTGCACGGGGCCGCGCTGCGCCAGGAGCTGGAAGCCGGCGGGATCCACGTGCGGGCGGGCAGCCTGGGTGGACTGGCGGAAGAGGCGCCGGCCGCCTACAAGGACGTAGATCGGGTGGTCGATGTCGTCCACGGCGCCGGCATCGCCAAACGGGTGGCTCGGCTCACGCCGCTTGCCGTCATCAAGGGGTGATGACTGAAAGGAGGTTCCATCATGCGAATGCAATTCCGAAGCATCCTTTGTGCGACCGATTTTTCGGAACATTCCAACCGGACCATTCCTTACGGGGTGGCGATCGCTCAGGAGTTCGAGGCCCGGCTTTACGTCTGCCATGTGATCGATCTCTCGGCGGTCACCATTTACGGTGAGTTCCAGCTGGACCCGATCGGCCAGCAGGAGCGGATCCGGCAGGAAGCCCAGGAGCAGTTGTCCCGCATGCCGGGGCTTCAGGAGGTGGATTGGGAGCCGCTGATCCGCGTGGGGCAGCCGGCGGCGGAGATCGCCCGGATCGTCGAGGAAAAGGGGGTGGACCTCGTGATCGCCTCCACCCGCGGCCGCTCCGGCTTGAAGCGCCTGATCCTGGGGTCCGTGACCCAGCGGATGATGCGGACGCTGAACTGCCCGCTGCTGGCGGTGCAAAGCCTCGAGGAAGCCTTCATCGACAAGGGCGCCGGCGGCGTCCGGTTGAAGAAAATCCTGGTCGGGAGTGACTTTTCCGCGGACTCGGTCCTGGCCTTGAGCTACGGCCTCAGCCTGGCGCAGGAATTCGAGGCCGAGCTGCACCTGATTCACGTCATGGAGCCGCCGGTCTATCCGGAGTTCCTCACACCCGCCGAGCAAGGCCAGGACATGGTCCGCGCGGACGTGTTCAAGGAAAGATTGAACGGGCTGGTTCCGGAGGAGGCCCGCAACTGGTGTTCCCTGAAAACCATCGTCCTACGCGGTCAGGCCTATGAAGAGTTGGTGGCCTATGCGATGACCCAGAGCATGGATATGATCGTTGTGGGGGTGCGCGGCTACGGCCTGGTCAAATCGCTGCTCATGGGCTCGACCACCGACCGCGTCGTGCGGCGCTCGCCCTGCCCGGTGTTGACGGTGAGCGCCCACGCGGGAAAGGGCTGAGCCGGGCTGCGCCGTGTACGGCTTTTATGAAGCCATGCGCAATCCGGCCGCGACCACGCTGCGGTCCTCCTGCAGTCGACCGTCGGAGACCTGCATGATCCGCCGCGCATGGCCGGCGCACTCCGCGCTGTGGGTCACCATGATGATGGTCATGCCCCCATCGTTGAGGTGTTGGAACATGTGCATGATCTCCCGGCTGTTCCTGGAATCCAGGTTGCCGGTGGGCTCGTCGGCCAGCAGGATGGGCGGCTCGTTGACGATTGCGCGGGCCACCGCCACCCGCTCCTTTTCCCCGCCCGAGATTTCCCCCGGCAGGCGATCGGCCTTTTCCGTCAGCCCGACGCGGGAAAGCGCCTCCAGGGCCATGGCGCGCTTCCCCGTTTTGCTGCGGCGGGTCACGGTCAGCGGCAGCATGACATTTTCGATGACCGAAAGATAGGACACCAGGTGAAAGCTCTGGAACACGAATCCGAGGTACTCACGGCGGAAATCCGCCAACTGTTCTTGGTGGAGGCGGTACACATCGATGTCATCCACCAACAGACGGCCGGAAGAGGGGGCGTTCATGGCGCCCAGGATTCCGAGCAGCGTTGATTTCCCGGCGCCGGATTCCCCCATGATCGCGATGAACTCGCCCGGTGCAATCTGGAAACTGATCTCGGACACCGCCGACACGGCCGAGCCGCCGGCGCCGAAGGTCTTCACCAAACGGTCTGCAATAATATAGCTCACGCTGGACTCCTTTATCGTGCCGCTGCGCCCCGAGCCCCTGACGGGGTTATGGGCGGCGGGCATTCCGTGGAACGTAACGGCCGGCTGCTAAAGCGTCCGCAGGGCCTCGTTGGGGTCAAGTCGGGCGGCCATGGCCGCGGGATAGGCACTGGCCGCAAGTCCGAGCGTCAGCGCCAGGACCAGAGATCCTATTGCCAGCTCCGGGTTGAACGGCACATGCCCCCCCTGGCTCTCCGACAGAAGCGACAGTGCCGCCTGGGCGCAGCCCAGCCCCAGCCCATAGCCGATGATGCCGGCCAGGCCGGAAATGATCCCGGCCTCCAGAAAAACGATCCGCATGATGTGAGAGCGCCGGAACCCGATGGCCCGGAAAATTCCGATCTCGTCGGTGCGTTCCCGAACGCTGCCCATCATGGTCACGAGCACGACCAGCCCGCCGATGAACAGGATCACGCCGGAGATGCCGTAGGAGAAATGCGAGAACTGGGCGAGCATCTCCATTCGGCTCTTGACCACCTGCTGAATCGCCATGACCTTGGCGCCCGGCAGGACCTCCGCGATCTGCCGGACCATGTCGTCGATCGGGCAGTCCTTGCACAGGGCGGCCACCTCCACCATGGAGATGCGGCCGGTCTTCTGGAAGGCCTGCTGGGCGGTGGTCAGGGCGGCAAGCGCCAGATGGTCGTCCTGGGAGCCCGTCGGCTCGAGGATGCCGGAAACGGTGAGGTCAAGCCCGTTGACCGGCAGCCGGTCGCCGACTTTCAGGTTCAGCAGCCCGGCCGCCTCTGACCCTAAAAGGAGGCCGTTCGCGTCCGGGTAGGCCCCCTGAACGCGCCACCAGGGTTTCAGGATTCCGGCGGCCTTGAAGTCGACTCCCGCCATGAGGATGCGCCGGCCCTCGACCGACGTCACCCCCAGTACCATCGGGCCGACCGCAGCGATGTTGCGGTTGTTCTTGATGGCGGCGAGCCGGGACAAGTCCGACTCCCGGATTTCTTCCAGGTCGAAGGACACCCCGCCCAGGGAGAGCCCGCCGTAGCTGAGGGAAAGGTTTTCCGTGCGCGGCACGATAAGGATGTTGGCCCCGTACTGCTCGAGCTTGTGAGCGATGTCATGGGTGGTGGCCTCAACGAAGCTGATGATGCCGACCACGGTCGCAACCCCGATCACGAGCCCGGCCAGGATGAAGGCCGCCTTGCCCTTACGGCGCATCAAGTTGCGCAGGGATATCAGTTTGAGCGTCATGGTTCAGACCTTTCCGGGCAAATCGAAGTAGGTTTTTCCTTCTAGGATGTCGCTCACGCGGATGAGGAGCATCCCGTTTTCAACGCGGCGCTCGAGCGGTGCCGGGTTGCAGCCGCCCTTGACCTCGTTGACCTTGGACGAGTGGAAGCGCTGGCCGCAGTTGCGGCACACCATGAAATCCCCTTCCTGGGCATAGCCCTTTCCGGCCCGCCAGCACACGTCGCAGGCGTCGAAGGCCGCCCGCACCACGCCGTCGGCGCTCTTGATGACGAAGTAGCGAATCGTGAGGTCGCCGGTCTTGTGCTGGAAGTAGTGGGCCTTGCCGTCGTCGAAGGCGGGTACCGGCATAGAGACGATATCTCCGGAGGCGTTGGCGGTGGCCGTCGGGGTGGAAGCGTTTTCCGTGGATTGAGCGCCGAAATACCAGAACGCCGCGCCTGCCAGCAGGACAACAACGGCGAGGCCGGTGAACAGCGGCTTGGGGCTTTTGGGTTGGGTACCGAGAACGGCGGCTTTCTTGGCCGCCAGCTTTTCGTTGGAAGATTTCTGAGGCATGACAACACTCCTTGGTAATTTTGTGGGAAACGATCGTGTGAATAAAATATCGGCACAGTCCGGCGTCCGCCATCGGGCGTCGGAAGCGGCGTTTCGATCAAGGACGAAAAACAACCAGGTTTTCGATGAGGGGGATCAGATCAACAGGGTTTGAAGGCGCAGATAAAGCGGTGTGTCGGGGAGGAGTGAATCCAGGCACCACGCTGCCGGTGTCGAAACCCGCAGCATGATCGGGTTTTCGATCGCCGCTGCAACGACCGCGGCGGTTGCGACAGGGCCGGCGTCTCCCGCGGCAGGCAGGGCGAGGTTGTATTGAACAAACCGGCATCCAGGGTCGATGCCCGCAGAGGCGTCCGTCGTCTGTGTGCAACAGGGCTTGGAATGCGCAGGCTCGCTATGGTGAGAAGCCGGCTTGGCCTTCTGCCGGCAGCAGGGCATGCTGCAGTCCTCAGAGCCGGCGCAGGCAGGCACCACGGCAGCTGCAAGGATGAACAGTGCGAGAAGAACATGGATGCATTTGGCGCCGGCTGATTTCATAGCCGGGGACTATAGAATCTTCGGCGGATATCTGTCAAGCCGAAAATGAAAGGGCATCGGGCTTTCAGTGAAGTCGCTTTTTGGCAACCCCGTGGGAGTGGCTTCCCAGAAGCGAAATTCGAGGCTGAGAGCCTCTCCCGCAAGAACCATGCTTTATCGCCGATTAGGATGGCGCTTCGCGCCATCCTAACTACAGGCTCTTGCCCGACTGGGCCAGGTCCTGCAGGCCGGCGGCGTCGAGCAGTGCGATTTTACGGCCTTCGACCTGGATGAGCTGCTGTGCGGACAGCTTGGCAAAGATGCGGGAGAGCGTTTCGGGGATCGTGCCGAGAAGGCTGGCTAGCTGGCCCTTGGAAATGTTCAAGTTGACCTGATCGGCGCGGCCCTGCTCTTCGGCCAGATACAGGAGATAAGTGGCCAGGCGTGCCGGGATCTCCTTGAGCGAGAGGTTCTCGATTTGAACGGTAAACTGCCGAAGCTTGAGCGACAGGTCGGCCAGCAGCTTGAGGGACAGCGCCGGGTTTTTTTCAAGCAGGGCCACAAATGCCGAGCGCGGGAAAAACAGCACGCGGGAGTCGTGCAGGGCCTCGGCGTTCGCCGGGAAGTGCTCGCCGGCGAACACCGGGACCTCGCCGAAAGTCTGGCCTGCGGTAAAGATGTGAAGAATGTGTTCCTTGCCGTCCGGGGAGACCTTGAATACTTTGACGGTACCCGCGAGGATGACGTAGAAGCCGTTGCCCTCGTCCCCTTCGGAAAAGATCATTTCGTTTTTGCCAAAGTTTTTTTCCAGCGCGATGCTCCGGAATTGGGCGAGCTGTCCGAGGCTCAGGCCGCTGAAAAGCGGGATTCGGGCAATGACGTCGAGCGCTTTTTCCATGCCGTTTCTTTTGACAACATTTGAAAGGCAAGTCAAGGCAATATGGCCGGAGAGAAGCAAGGCCGGGGTCGAGCTCAGTCGCGAGTGGACACCGGCGGCAGGGGCTCTTATTTTCTCGATTAAACCCCCTTCCAGACCGGACGCACGCGAGCACCGCGAGCACGACATTTCGCCCACGGATAAAAAAATCATTTTTTTGATCTAGATCAAGGCGCAACCCTCAAACAGCCTATAGCATCCGGACACGCTTGAAAAAGCGAAACTCTATTCGCTCAACAATCAAACCGAATCATAAACGAAAGGAGCAACACCATGTTTTGTTACCAATGCGAACAGACAACCAAAGGCGAAGGCTGCACCAAGATCGGGGTTTGCGGCAAAACCGCCGAAGTGGCGGCTCTTCAGGATCTCCTCGTTTACGGCTTAAAGGGCCTTTCCCTGGTGGCCGTGGAGGCCCGCAAGCTCAAGCTCGATCTGGCCGAGGTGGACCGCTTCACCCTGCAGGCCACCTTTTCGACGCTGACCAATGTCGATTTCGACCCCGCCCGGTTCGTGGAATTGATCGGACGCTGCGTTGCATTGCGGCAAGACCTTAAGAAGAAAGTGAAACAAGCCGGCGGCAAAGCCGATTTCGGGCATGAGGCCGCCGCGTTCGTGCCCGCCGACGCCGTGGAGGCCCTCGTGGCCCAGGCTGAAAAAACCGGCGGCGTCAAGGCGCCGGCAACGGACGCCGACACGCAGGCCCTGCGGGAGTTGCTGATCTACGGCCTGAAAGGCACTGCGGCCTATGCCGATCATGCCTGGATCCTGGGCAAAAAAGACGAAAGCGTTTATGCCTTCATTCACGAGGCTCTTGCCGCCACCCTGAATCCATCGCTGGGCGTGAACGACTACCTCGGCCTGGTCCTCAAGTGCGGAGAAACCAACCTGAAGGCGATGGAACTTCTGGATGCCGGCAACACAGGTGCCTACGGTCATCCGGTGCCGACCAAAGTCCCGCTCGGCCAGAAAAAAGGCAAGGCTATCCTGGTTTCCGGCCACGACCTCAAGGACCTGGAGGAAGTCCTCAAGCAGAGCGCCGGCAAAGGGATCAACGTCTACACGCACGGCGAGATGCTGCCCTGCCACGGCTACCCCGAGCTGAAGCAGAAATACCCCCATTTTTTCGGGCACTACGGCACGGCTTGGCAGAACCAGGCAAAAGAATTCGGCAAGTTCCCGGGCGCCATCGTCATGACCACCAACTGCATCCAAAAGCCCACGGATGCCTACCGCGACAACATCTTCTCCGCCGGCCTGGTGGGCTGGCCCGGTGTTCGGCACATCGCCGACGGGAACTTCACGCCCGCCATCGACAAGGCCCTGGCTCTGCCCGGTTTTGCCGATGATGCGGCCGGCAAGGAGGTCATGGTGGGCTTCGGCCGCAACACCGTGATGAGTGTGGCCGGAAAAGTGATCGAGCTGGTCAAGGCCGGCAAGATCAAGCACTTCTTCCTGGTGGGCGGCTGCGACGGCGCCAAGCCAGGCCGCAGCTATTACACCGAGTTCGTCGAAAAGGTGCCCAAGGACTGCGTCGTCCTGACGCTGGCCTGCGGCAAGTTCCGTTTCTTCGACCAGGACCTGGGGGCCATCGACGGCATCCCGCGTCTGCTCGACATCGGCCAGTGCAACGATGCCTACTCGGCCATTCAGATCGCCGTCGCCCTGTCCAAAGCGTTCAACTGCGGCGTCAACGATCTGCCTTTGTCCATGATCCTTTCCTGGTATGAGCAGAAGGCGGTGGCGATCCTGCTGACGCTGCTGTTTCTCGGCATCAAGAACATCCGGCTGGGCCCGAGCCTGCCGGCCTTCGTGACCCCGAACGTGCTCAACGTCCTGGTGGAGAAGTTCAACATTGCCCCCATCAAGACGCCGGACGAGGACCTGAAGGCGATCCTGAAGTAGCACCTCCCGTGCGGTGCAGCCGGCCGGGGCTTCCGTCGGGGGCCCCGGTTTATTTTTCATTCAAAGCCCTTATCTCTTGATATAGGTCAAAGACGGCGGAAAACGCCTGACTTAGAATCGGAGCCAATGGAAATAATCTGTACCAGGGAGATCCGCCAATGAGATGCCCAGGCCAAGACATGCAGTACTGGAAACCGGGAGCCATCTTCGAGGCCACCTGTCCTGAATGCGGCGCTCCGGTGGAGTTTTTCAAGGACGACACGGCGCGCAAATGCGGCAAATGCGGCCACCGCTTCGTCAACCCGCAGATGGACTTCGGCTGCGCAGCCTACTGTCCCTACGCCGAACAGTGCCTCGGCACGCTGCCGGAGGGACTTGCGGCCCAGAAGGAAAATCTGCTGAAGGACCGCGTGGCCGTCGAGATGAAGCGCTACTATCGAAACGACTTCAAACGCATCGGCCGCACCGGCCGGGTGGCCCGCTACGCGGAGCGCATCGGCAAGGCCGAAAAGGGCAACCTGGCGGTGATCCTGAGCGCCGCCTACCTGCACGACATCGGCAGCGTTGCCGCCGAACGAACGCATGGCAGCGACGCACCGGAGCCCGTGGAGGGCCGAGGCCCTGCCGCAGCGCGGGAAATTCTCGCCAAACTCGGAGCCCGCGAGGAGTTGATCGACGAGGTCTGCGACATCATCGCCCGTCACGGCCGCCTGCGGTCAGGGGAATCGGTCAACTTCAAAGTGGTTTACGATGCCGGTGTCCTTGAGAACCTGGATGAGGAAAACAAGAACGGCGCGCTCGATGCCGGTCAGCTGGCCGAGCGTATAGAACACTCCTTTCTGACCGCGGCCGGCCGCCAGACGGCGCGGGAGACTCTTCTAACTTCGAGGTGATTTCATGAAAGTCATTCGCAAAATAATCAAGATCGACGAAGACCTGTGCAACGGTTGCGGCAACTGTGTCCCGGCCTGCGCCGAAGGGGCCCTGGAGATCGTCGACGGCAAGGCACGCGTGATTGCAGAGATTTACTGCGACGGCTTGGGGGCCTGCCTGGGGGAATGTCCGACCGGGGCACTGACCGTAGAGGAACGCACCGCCGATGAGTTCGATGAGAACGCCGTCGAAAAAATGCTCGCCGGGAAAAAGCGCGAAGAGGTCTCCCCGCAGGGACACCGGGTGCTTCCGATGGCGGCGGGCGGCTGCCCTTCGGCGCGGATGATGCAAAGCTTCGAGCCCGCCGGCGCCGTCAGCCCGTCGGCGACCGGGGTACCGGCTGAATCCGCGCTCAGCCACTGGCCGGTCCAGATCATGCTGGTTCCGCCGACGGCCCCGTTTCTCAAAGGCGCCGACCTGTTGGTGCTGGCGGACTGCGTGCCCGTGGCCTTCCCCACGCTGCACCGCGATTTTCTCCAGGGCAAACGCGTGATGATGGGCTGCCCGAAATTCGACAACACTGAAGCGTACATCGAAAAATTCGCGCAGATCTGCCGGCAGTCCGGCATTCGCAGCATCACCTCGGTGGTGATGGAGGTTCCGTGCTGCGCTGCGCTGCCGGTGATCGTGAAAAAGGGCATGGAGCGCTCCGGGGTCAAGGTCCCGATGGAGGAAGTCGTCATCAGCGTGCGGGGCAAAATCCTGGAACGCCGTCAGGTGCAGGCCGCCTGATATTCTTCCGGCTAACCATCCGGTGCGACGTTAGCCGATGTCGGGCGGAGAGATACCTCTTGGCTTGCTGCGGGGTTATTCATCCGCCGGAGTGATAAAAATGCAAGGCCGCAGGGGATAGGCTTCGGCCTCGCGCTTTCCCAGGCAACTACCTCTTTTGTGGGAGCGGCATCTTGCCGCGATGATCGCGGCCGGAAGCTGCTCCCACGAAAAAACGAACCGCCGACTTCAACGGCCCCCGATGCCCACACCGGCGCTCCCGTTCGGGAAGCCGCACACAGAGCCAATTTTCTCGCGTGCTTGTTCGCTGTCACTTGCTCCCAACCGGCGAGCGTGTCAAGCTTGTCTTATGAGACATGACTGTTTCATATTGCAATCCGAGACCGGGTTGCATTGTGTTTTTTACTGTGATATTCAACGATTATTTCAAGAATACGAAACAGGCGACGGGTTGAAGCAGCCTGTGCCTGTATCGGGTGAAGCGCGTGATTGCAGGGCAAGGGGCTGCCCCGAGACTGCGGCCGTCGGTTTAACTCAATAAAATCGTTGCCGATTTAAGGCGCTTCCATCGGCGGTTATTTCCTGGCACAGAATTTGATTAGCCATGGTAGCTCATGCTGCCATGCGATGCCGGGAGAAAAACCGTGAGACCATGCAACCTTCACATTGCCAGAACCCTGCAGTTGACGGAAGAAATGATCCGCTTGGCCGATCTGGGAGAAACCGACCGCGAGGACAACGGCTGCGGCATCCTATACGGGGTCTTGCGGGATTCGGCCTTCAAACTGAGAAAACTGGCGGAAGCCGAGAGACAAAACCACATCCGCAAGGGATGGTGGCCTGAAGACAAACATTAGAACATCACCTCAACCAAGCTCATCAGAACAGGGAGGTTGTCCGAACATGGTGAAGTTGAAAGGGAGCAAGACCGAAAAGAACCTGTTAACCGCATTTGCCGGAGAATCCCAGGCGCGCAACCGCTACACCTATTTTGCCGGCCAGGCTCGCAAGGACGGCTTCGTCCAGATTGCCGACATCTTCCTCGAGACCGCCGACCAGGAAAAAGAGCATGCCAAGCGTTTCTTCAAGTTTTTGGAGGGCGGCGAGGTGGAGGTAGCCTGTGCGTTTCCGGCCGGTGTCATCGGGACGACTCTCGACAACCTCAAGGCGGCTGCGGCCGGCGAGCACCACGAGCACACGTCGATGTACCCCGGTTTCGCCAAGATTGCCGAGGAAGAGGGCTTCAAGGATGTCGCCGTCGCTTTCCGGGCGATTTCGGTAGCCGAAAAGCAGCACGAAAAACGCTACCTTGACCTGGCCGCCAACATTCAAGCCGGCCGCGTATTCAAGCGGGACGCCAAGGCGACCTGGCGCTGCCGCAACTGCGGGTACCTTCACGTGGGTGTGAGCGCCCCCGAGCTTTGCCCGGCATGCCTGCATCCGCAGGCCCATTTCGAGCTGCTGGGGGAAAACTGGTAACATTTCCATCCTACCCATTCCTTCGAAAGGAGAGAGAACATGGCCGAACAACTTCAGGTTTACAAATGTGATGTGTGCGGGAACATCGTCGAGGTGATGCACGCCGGCGCCGGGGAGCTGGTGTGCTGCGGGCAGCCCATGAAACTGATCAATGCCAACACCGTGGACGCCGCGAAAGAAAAGCATGTGCCGGTGGTCGAAAAAACAGCCGACGGGTTCAAAGTGAAGGTCGGCAGCGTGGCCCATCCCATGGAGGAAAAGCACTGGATCGAATGGGTCGAGCTGATCGTCGACGGCAAGGTCTACCGCCAGTTCTTGAAACCGGGTCAGGCGCCGGAGGCCGCGTTCTGCATCAAGGCCGACAAGGCCACGGCCCGCGAGTACTGCAACCTGCATGGCCTTTGGAAGGCCTAACAATTAAACCCGGATGCCGGAAGTCCCGCCCCCTTGCAGCCGCGGTGGGGGCGGGGTCCCGGGGATGGAGGTGAATCATGCCGAGCTGGAAATGCTCCAAATGCGGATACTCGTTCGAGGCGGACGCCTATCCCAACCA
>Ga0075349_1000032_pt1 | contig 14563 bp, 7 predicted proteins | sample RushSE_TuleB_D1_FD_120066 | JGI IMG/M metagenome (GOLD analysis project Ga0075349, IMG submission 120066) | Natural and restored wetland microbial communities from the San Francisco Bay, California, USA, that impact long-term carbon... | ecosystem: Environmental > Terrestrial > Soil > Wetlands ... | reverse complement strand
GTATACGGCATCTGCGAAGTCTTCAACAAATCTCAGACTCAATACAAAGTGGTGCCGATCTACAAGGGCAGCTACTTCGATACCATGAATGCCGGCATCGCGGCTTTTCGCGCCAATAGCCCACCCCACATCCTGCAGGTCTTTGAAGTCGGCACGGCCACCATGATGGCCGCCAAGGACATTGTGAAGCCGGTATACGAGGTCATGAAGGAATCCGGGCTCCCCTTCGACCCGAGCGCCTATTTGCCGGCAGTTGCCGCCTACTATACCACCGCGGACGGCCGAATGATCTCCATGCCCTTCAACAGCTCGACCCCTGTGTTCTACTATAACGTCGAGATGTTCCAAAAAGCGGGGCTGGATCCCGACAGGCCGCCGAGGACTTGGCCGGAGGTGGGCGAAATGGCTAAGAAACTCTTGGCGGCAGGAGTTTGCCGTGCCGGTTTCTCCTCGGCTTGGAGCGGCTGGATTCATCTTGAAAACCTGGGCGCCTGGCACAATGTACCCTTCGGAACGAAGGCCAACGGTTTCGGCGGCTTGGACGCGCGCTATGCATTCAACTCGCCCCTCTATGTGAAACACATCCGGCAACTCGCCGACTGGCAGAAAGACAGGATATTCGTTTACGGCGGCCGGTACGACGCAGGAATGGCCAAATTTTCCTCAGGCGAAGTCGCCATGTTCACCGACTCCTCATCCGGGTATGCCGACTTCGAGAGGGACTGCCCGTTCGAGTTCCGGACCGGCATGCTGCCCTACTGGCCGGAGGTGAAAGGCGCGCCGCAGAACACCATCATCGGGGGCGCCAGCCTCTGGGTCCTGAGAGGCCACGAGCCGGGGGAGTACAAAGGCGTCGCGGCCTTCTTCAACTTCCTCTCCAAGCCTCAAATTCAGGCCGGATGGCACCAGGGCACCGGCTACCTACCCATTACCGCGGCCGCCTACGATCTGACCAAGAAAGAGGGGTTCTATGAAAAAAAGCTCGGCTCGGAGACGCCTCTGAAGCAGTTGACCCTGCACCAACCGACCGAAAACTCCAAGGGTATTCGCTTCGGCGACCACGCCAAGACCCGGGAGATTATGGGCAACGAGCTCGAGGCCATCTTCTCAGGCCAAAAAACGGCCCAGCAGGGCTTGGATGACGCTGTCAAGGCAGGCAACGAGTTGCTGCAGAAATTCGAAAACGCCAATAAATAGCGGAATCGGTTCACTCCCCACCATCCCTCCTCCTCCGTTCAAGGGGGATCCTTAATTTGCCTTTTATGATCACATCCACCGAAGATAGGAATGCCATTTTCCGATCTTTCAAGTTTGGTTTTTGTGCCTGACTCGAACCTTGGATGGGGCAGAGTGGATTTTGGATTAGCAGATCAAGGGTGTCGGTTCAGGGGATCGCAGATTTGTTCCAGATTCCGGTGTGGTTAAGGTCAATCGCTCCCACTAATAGCCACGGGTTATCTCAGAAATGATATCTCGGCGACAGGCCGGTAGCCTGGGCATCGCCAACCCTGCAATGGGCAACAGAAATCAGACGAATTCCGAGATGGTTCCCGGATGATGTTGCTTTCTTTAACGGGTAAGGAAGAAAACGGGCATGCGCATAGGAGGGAGTCAAAGGCGCATGCCCGTCGGGTCGGGGAACCCGAAGGTTCCCCGGGCGGAAATCAGATGTCAAAGTACAGGAAAAACTCATGCGGGTGCGGCCGCAGACGCACTGCGTCGATTTCGGCGGCGGTTTTGTATTCGATCCACATGTCGAAAACGTCCTGGGTGAAGACATCGCCTTTGGTGAGGAACTCGTGGTCTTCCTTCAGGCATTTCAGCGCCTCTTCCAATGATCCGGGAGCCGAGGGGACCTTTGCCAGTTCTTCGGGCGGCAGGTCGTAGATGTTCTTGTCCAGCGGGTCGCCCGGGTCGATCTTGTTCTGGATGCCGTCGATGACCGCCATCAGGATGGCGGAGAAGGCCAGGTAGCCGTTGCAGGACGGGTCCGGGGTGCGGAACTCGATGCGCTTGGCCTTGGGGGAGGTCGAGTACATCGGGATGCGGATGGCCGCGCTGCGGTTGCGGCTGGAGTAGGCCAGGTTCACCGGCGCTTCGTAGCCGGGCACCAGGCGTTTGTAGGAGTTGGTGGTCGGGTTGGTGATCGCGCAGAGCGCCTTGCAGTGCTTGAGAATCCCGCCGATGGCATAAAGGGCCATCTGGGAGACCCCGGCATACTTGTCGCCGGCAAACAAGGGCTTGCCGCTCTTCCAGATGCTCACATGGGTGTGCATGCCTGAGCCGTTGTCGCCGAAAAGGGGCTTCGGCATGAAGGTCACGGTGTGGTTGTTGCGGCAGGCGACATTCTTGAGCACGTATTTGAACCACATGAGCTGGTCGGCCATCTGTACGAGCGGCCTGAATTTCATGTCGATCTCGGCCTGGCCGGCGGTGGCGACTTCGTGGTGCTGGGCCTCGATCTCGATCCCCAGCTGCTCCAGTGTCAACACCATCTCGGTCCGAAGGTCCTGGAACTTGTCCGTGGGGGGAACCGGGAAATAGCCTTCCTTGGGACGCGGTTTGTAGCCCAGGTTCGGGCCTTCGTCACGGCCGGTGTTCCAGGTGCCCTCGACGGAGTCGATTTCATAGAAGGCGCCGTAGCTGGTGGACTCGTAGCGGATGTCGTCGAAGATGAAAAACTCCGCCTCGGGCCCTATGAAGGCCGTGTCGCCGATGCCGGTGCTCTTGAGATAGGCTTCAGCCTTCTTGGCGATGTTGCGGGGGTCGCGGGTGTAGGCAGCGCGGGTGACCGGATCGGCGATGTCGCAGATCATCGTCAGCGTGGGGGCCTGAGTGAAGGGGTCCATCTTCGCCGTGGCCGGGTCGGGAATCACCAGCATGTCGCTTGCGTTGATGGGCTGCCAGCCGCGGATGCTGGAACCGTCGAAGCCGAAGCCGTCCTCGAAGTTGCTTTCATCAAGCTGCCCGATGGGCACCGAGAAATGCTGCCAGAGTCCGGGGAAGTCCATAAAACGCAGATCCACCATCTTGGCGCCGTTTTCCTTTGCATAAGCCAACACGTCTTTGGGTTTCATTGCAATTCCTCCTTGGGGTTAAGTGATAGTGTGTGTAGGGGTAGTGTCAGATCGCATCCGTTCCGGTCTCACCGGTGCGCACGCGCACAGCTTGCTCGACCGGGGTTACAAATATCTTGCCGTCGCCGATCTTGCCGGTGTAGGCGGCCTCGCGGATCTTGGCGACCACCTGGTCGAGGAGGTTTTCGGCGACAACGATTTCGATTTTTATCTTGGGGATGAAATCGACCACGTATTCGGCTCCCCGATAGACTTCCTTGTGGCCCTTCTGGCGGCCGTACCCCTTGACCTCGGAGACGGTCATGCCCTGGATGCCGATGGCGTTCAGCGCCTCCTTGACGTCATCCAGCTTGAACGGTTTGATGATGGCTTCGACTTTTTTCATCATGGGATATTCCTCCTGTTTTCATTCCGCCCGGTTTATTCGATTTCAAAGGCCCGCTCGCCGTGCACGGCACTGTCCAGGCCGATTCTTTCATCTTCCTCTTCCACCCGCAGACCGCCGGCCAATGCCTTGGTCACGTAGATCAAGACCAGCGTTGCGATCGCCGTGAACACCGCCGTGGCCAGGATGGACACCAGTTGAATCAGCAACTGCTTGGGGTTGCCGAAGAAAAGCCCGGTGCCGGCAGGGTTCACGGCCGGGTCGGCGAAGAGCCCCGTGGCGAGCGCCCCGAGGGTCCCGCACATCCCGTGAACTCCGAAGGCGTCAAGCGAGTCGTCATATCCGAGCTTCTGTTTCAGGCGGGCCACCGAGAAGAACCCCAGGGCGCCTGCGGCCAGGCCGATGATGATCGACGACCCCAGCCCGACAAATCCGGCCGCCGGCGTGATGGCGACCAGGCCCGCCACAACGCCCGAGGCGATGCCGAGCACGGTCGGCTTCTTGTTGATCATCCATTCGGCAGACATCCACGCCAGGGCGGCGGCCGCCGCCGAGGTGTTCGTGACGAGGAAGGCCGAGCCGGCCAGGCCGTCCGCGACGAGCGCGCTGCCGGCATTGAACCCGAACCAGCCGAACCAGAGCAAGGCGGCGCCCAGGGCCGTCAGGGCGATGCTCGACGGGAACATGGCCTCCTTGCCGAAGCCGATGCGTTTGCCGAGCACCAGCGCCAGCACCAGTCCGGCCACACCGGCGTTGACATGAACCACGGTTCCCCCGGCGAAGTCAAGCGCCCCCATGGAGGCCATCCAGCCCTTGCCCCACACCCAGTGGGCGATGGGGCAGTAGACGAAGGTCACCCACAGGACGGTGAAGAGGATCCAGGCCGAGAATTTCATGCGGTCGACGATGGACCCCAGCACCAGCGCCACCGTGATGCAGGCAAACGTCATCTGAAACAGGACGAACACGTTGGTGGGAATGGTCCCTTCGAGGCTGGCGGGCGTGATCCCGGAGAGGAAAAAAAAGTCGAGGCCGCCGATGATGCCGACCTTGTCTGGGCCGAAGGCGAGGCTATAGCCCCACATCACCCAGATCACGCTCGCCAGGCAGTAGGCGACGAAGGTCATGGCCAGGGTGTTCAGCAGGTTTTTGTAGCGCGACATGCCGCCGTAGAAAAGCGCCAGCCCGGCGGGGGTCATCATCATCACGAGGGCCGTGGACACGATCATCCAGGCCGTGTCCCCGGAGTTGAGCGCAGCCTCCGCAGACCAGGCGGAAGAAACCGGCAAAAACCATCCTAATCCAATGACCGACCACCAACGCAGTTTCATGATTCGCTACCTTTCTTGGGGGCTTCCCCCGAATCGATTTTAGGAAGCCGCTGCAGCAGGGCCTCCTTGATGGCGGACACCCGATCGGGGTCGTCCACTTTCTGGCCGCTCAAATCCCTGACATAAAAGACGTCCACCACCTGATCCACCTTGGTGGCGATCTTGGCCACCCAGATGTCGAGCTCGCAGCGGAACAGAGCGTCCGATATGCTGTAGAGCAGCCCGGGAAAGTCGTAGGTAAAGACTTCGAAGATGGTGAAAAAGCTGGAGCTGGTGTTGTCGACCCGCACCCGGTGCGGTCTTCTGACGGTCCGAGGCTTGACCCCGCGGGCCGCATCCAGGCGCGGCTTGAGGGCGGCAGCAAGGTCCAGCGTCCCCGCCAGCACCGCATGGAGGTTTGCCTCTGTCCGGCGCCATTTTTCCTCCTCGAAAATCGGATCCGGCGGCGGCGTCACCTCGAAGATGTCCAGGGCCGTGCGGTTGCGCCAGGTAAACACCTGCACATCGAGAATGTTGATGTTGTTCAGTGTGAAGACCCCCGCCAGGCTGGCCACCAGGCCGGGCCGGTCCTGGGCACAGACGGTCACCTTGCGAGTGGTACCCTCGGCGGAGGGTTGGATGTCCCAGACGAAATCGGACGTTCCCAGCCGTTGAAAGAGGTCGATGTGGCCGGCGATGTGCTCCGCCGGCACAGACAACAGGTAGCGCGGGCTCAACACCGGGAAAACGGTTTCGATCCTCCGCCGGACAACTTCGGGACCGGCGGCGGCCAGAAGCGCCTCACGCTTGTGCTCAATGGCGGCCGTGGCTTTATCGCTGGCCAACTCGCCTTTTTCGAGGACGTTCAGCACGTTGAGGAAAAACCCCCGCAGCAGGTGCGAGGTCCAGTCGTTCCAGGCGGCCGGGCCGGTCGCCGCGGAATCGGCCACCGTGAGCAGATAAAGCATTTTGAGGCGCTCGGCGTCTTTGATGCGCCGTGCGCAGACGACGGCGGTTTCCTCATCGTGGATGTCACGGCGCGTGGCCGTCTTGATGAGATACAGGTGCTCGCGCACCAGAAACACCACCGTTTCTACTTCCTCCGGGGTCAGCCCTTTCTCCTCGAGGATGCGCCGGACCATCTCCGCGCCGCTTTCGGAGTGGTCAACGTCGGCCTCGGCCTTGCCGATGTCGTGCAGCAAGGCCGCCCAGAAAAGGGGCACCTTGTTTTTCAGTTCGCGGTGGATCCGGGCGAACAGCTTTTCGGCGGAGCGTTCGTCGAACGCGAGCTCTTTGATCGTCTGAACGGTTCGCAGCAGGTGTTTGTCGACGGGGTAGAGATGGTACTCGTCGTATTGAATGCGGTTGGAAATTCCCTGGAACTCGGGGATAAAGGCGCCCAGAAACCCGGTGGCCAGCATGTCGTCCAGCAGTCCGGCGCTTGTCTCCGGCGCATGAAGGATGCGTTCGAAGGCACGAACGATATCCGGCGCCGAGCGATAGGCCGGTCCGACGAGGTGCAGGAACTCCCGAATCAGGCGCTTGGCCTCGCCTGTCAGCGGCGCGTTCAGGCGGGCGCTTTCCTCGAAAATGCGGATGAGCAGCTCGGGGCGCTTGAGGATAGCCTCGGGGCGCTCGAAACAGAGCATGCCCGAGGACACGATCTCGATGCCCTCCAGGGGGGTCTTCGCTGCCTTCCGCCGCCTCTTTTTCTCGGTGCCCATTTCATGCAGGAGCATGAGGTGCTGTTGTTTCACCAGCTCCATTCGGCTGTGGAGGTCCCCAAGAAAACGCTCCACCGGCTGCTGTCCGGCCTCGGGTCTGTATTTCAGCCGCTCGGCGATCGTGATCTGGTTCTCGAAATGCAGTTGGTCGCTTTTGCGCCGGCTGATGTGATGCAGATGGTTGCGAACCGTCCAGATGAACCGAAGGGCATCCCACAGCTCCTGGAACTCGGTGTGGGAGATCAACCCGAAGTACTCAAGGTCGCGGGGCTGGCGCAGGTCGGCCTCCAGCCGCGCCACCCAGAGCATGGTGTGGTAATCGCGCAGCCCACCCTGGCCTTCCTTCAGGTTGGGCTCAAGCAAATAAGCGGAATCGCCGAATTGGGCATGCCGGCCGCGGGTGTAAGCCGCGAGTTGCTCCAATATGCGGTCCGGATGCTTGCGAATGACCTTGTCCCTGATCTTGGACATCAGGTCGGAGTACAACATCGACATGCCGCAGACGAATCGGGCATCCATGACCGGCGTCAGCACATTTAGGTCCTTGGATGCGAGCGACAGGCATTCCTTGAGGGAGCGAGTGGCATAGCCGACGTCCATTCCGATGTCCCAGAGCGGGTAGATCATTTCGCGGATGAGATTTTCGGCATCGGCCGGGATGCGCTTGCCGAACAGGAACAGAAGGTCCACATCCGAATGCAGGCTCTGTTCTTCCCGGCCGTAGCCGCCCAGGGCGACGATGGCGTAGGGGTTTTTGTTGATCTCCATGCGTGGGCCGATCATGCTCGTCTCAAAGGCCTGCTCGAAGTAATCGTCCAGGATGCGGGCGTGCTGTTTCATAAAGTCAGGCTGCTTGCCTCGCAAAAAGCGTTCGGTCAAGTGCGCAACCTTTTCCTGCAATTGCCTGGTAGCTGTTTCGTGTACGCTTCGCATGCGGGTCTTTCCTGTGATGCTGCCGGGTCTGTTGGGATTGAGCAATGCGTGTGCCAAGTGGTTCTGGGGATGGCTAAGTGTTGGTAGATCAGAGGGTTGGGAGAAAACTGGCGGCGGCGAAGCGGGGCTGAAAATTTACAAAATTGGCATTTTTATTATTTTTAACAATACAAATTTGTATCTTTTCTGCGGCTCAGCAACCGCCACTGTTAGCGGAAGACGGCCTGCCAGATTTGCCGGATGCGCTGTTGCAGACGTTCGAATTTTTCCACCGGGACGAGGGCCGGCTTTTCCTGGAGGCTCAGTTGGTGGGCGGCGGCGCGGTAGATGAGGTAGGCGTGCTTGAGCACGTGGGCCGTGATCTCGTTGAGGACGGCGGATCCGATCAGCGTCTGGATCAGGCGCACGTTGTCGGTCCAGACCACCAGCTCCGGATTGCGCTGGGCGTGGAGCAGGGCCAGGTACTGAACGAGAAACTCGATATCGACGATGCCGCCGGGATCCTGCTTCAGATCGAACGCTCCCTCCTGAGGCTGCCGGCGTTCGCGGCGCATGCGTTCACGCATCTCCATGACATCGTTGCGCAGTTTGTCCTTCGGCCGCCGGCGAGCCAGGATCTCGGAACGGATGGCTTGGAAACGCGAGGTGATCAGGCGGTCCCCGCTCACCGGCCGCGCTTTGATGAGTGCCTGATGCTCCCAGGTCCAGGCCTCGGTGAGCTGGTAGTCGCGGAAGGCCTCCAGGTGCTGGACGAGGATGCCGGAGATGCCGCTCGCCCGGAGCCGGGTGTCGATGTCGTAAACCCGTCCGGCGCGGGTGTGGGAGGTCAGGATGTGGATCACCCGCTGGCCCAGCCGGTTGAAAAACTGGGCGTTGTCGATCGGCCGGGGGCCGCCGTTTGTCTGGCCGTCGATGCCGGCGTGCAGAAAGACCAGGTCCAGATCGGAGCCGTACCCCAGCTCGAGCCCGCCCAGCTTGCCGTAGGCGATCACGGCAAAGCCGCGGCCACCGGGGGCCCCATTCAGTCGGCAGACCGGTGTACCGTGCCGTTCCACCAGGTGCTGCCAGGCCAGGTCCACCACGGCGTTGATGACGACCTCGGCAATGTCCGAGAGATAGTCGCTGACGCGCATGAGGGGCAATTGGCCGCTGACGTCGGCGGCGGCCACCCGCAACACGTTGACCTGCTTGAAGATGCACAGCTCTTCGATCTGGACTTCCAGATCGTCGCTCGGTGCCTGGCATAGGCGGCGCTTAAGCTCGGCGGTGATGGTGTCTCGGGCCGGGGGGCGGTAGAGGGTGCGCGGGTCGAGCAGTTCGTCCAGCAGCACCGGGTGCTGGGCCAGAAAAGAGGCCACCCAGGGGCTCGCATCCGTGAGCTTCACGAGGTGGCCGAGGGCGGCCGGGTATTCCAGGAGCAGGGCCAGGTAGCTCGTCCGACGCTCGATGGAGCGGATCAAGTCCGCCACTCTGCGCAGCGTGGGCAGGGGCTGGCCGGCGCGGCCCGTTTCCATCAGCACCAAGGGAATCAGCCGGTCGAGGCGCTGGCGGCCCGTTGCGCTCAGGGCGCGGGTTTCGGAGTCTCCGCGCAGTCCTTCCAGAACCTGAAGCACCTCGCCGGCCGGGTCATAGCCGATCTTCTTCAAAATGCCGGCCGCCTCGGAGGGGCCGATGCGCTTCTGCCAGATCGCGCTCAGCTCGTTTTCAAGTTTACGGTCCAGCCGGTCGCCGTCGGTGCTTTGGAGCAGCATTTGGAAGTGACCGTGGACCGCCTCGCGATGCCGATTGAGCACCGTCCAGAACTGAGCCGGGTCTTCAAACCCCAGGCTGGCCGCCAGCCGGGCCAGACCCTTCGGGTCGGCCGGCAGCTCATGGGTCTGCTGGTCGGCGACTTCCTGAAGACGGTGCTCGACCGTGCGCAAAAAGACATAGGCGGCATCCAACTCCCGGCGGACCGTTTCCTGGATGGTGCCGCTGGAGGCCAACGCCATGAGAATTTCGCGGATCGCGCGTTTCTGAAGGCCAGGGCTGACGCCGCCCCGGATCAACTGGAACATCTGCCCGAAGAATTCGATCTCGCGGATACCGCCCGGTCCGAGCTTGATGTCCTTCTGCATTCCCTTGCGGGCGACCTCCTGCGCGATCATCTGCTTCATCGCCCGCAGGGATTCGAAGGCGCCGAAGTCCAGGTAGCGTCGATAGACGAACGGATGCAGGCGCTTGAGGAGTTCCTCGCCGGCGACCGGGTCCCCGGCGACCACCCGGGCCTTGATCCAGGCATAGCGCTCCCAGTCGCGACCCTGCTCCTGGTAATAGCGTTCCATGGCATCGAAGCTGATAACCACGGGCCCATTGTCTCCGAAGGGGCGCAGCCGCAGATCGACCCGAAAGACAAAACCCTCGGGCGTCGGCTGGCCGATGACGTGGATCAGCTTGCGGCACAGGCGGGTAAAGAATTCCTCGTTGGTCACCGGACGGCCGGTTCCCCGGGTTTCGCCGGCGCCGGAGAAGGCGAAAATGAGGTCGACGTCCGAAGAAAAATTGAGCTCCCGCGCTCCCAGCTTTCCGAGGCCCAGAACCACCAGGCGGGCGGGGGTTCCGTCAAACGAGACCGGCGGGCCTTGTTCGACGCACTGCCGGCGGAAGAGCCAGGATAGGGCCTGTTCGAGACAGGCCCCGGCGAGATCGGACAAATCGGCGGTCACTTCGGCAAGATCGGACCGGCCGAGGAGGTCGCGCCAGGCGATGCGGACCATCTCTCGGCGCCGGAAGCGCCGCAGGCGGGCGGCGAGGTCTTCGGCGTCGGAGGTTCCTTCCAGAGCGGCTGCGAGCGCTGCGGCGGTTTCCCCGGGTGCCGCGGCGTTGTGCAGCCTTCCACGGGTCCAGAGGTCGGCCGGCAGCGAAGGGTCACCGATCAGGCTTTCAGCCACAAAATCGCTGAAGGCCAGGACGCGTTGCAACTGATCCTGAAATGCGACCTCTGACGGCAGACAGAGGTCGGCCTCTCTCAGCGCCTGCTGAAGGCGCACCTGTTTGATTTCGACATCCGCTGCCAGGATCTCCGGCAGCTGTTCTGATTTCATCGCCGCCCTCTGCCGTCCGCACGGGCATGGATTCCGGCTCGTGCAGGCTTATCGCGCATAGCCCCATTCCCGCAGTCGCTGGGCGGCGTGCTGGGCGTACTTGCCCTGCTGTACCTGCTGCAGATAGCGGCGGTACTCGCGGGCGGCCTCCGGCCGGTGGCTCATGCCCTCCTGGGCATATCCCATGAAGAAAAGGGTGTTTGGGTTTCCCGGCAGCAGCCGCTGGGAGGTTTGAAAGTCCTGGTAGGCGGATTCATACTCTTTCAGGTTGAGCCCCGCGAAGCCGCTCAGATAATGGCCCTGGGCTTCCTGGGGGTAGACGGCTTTCGCCTGGCGGGCATACCGCGCCCCCTCGCTGTATTTCTTTTGGATGAGCTGGCACTTGGCCATCGAGACCAGCCCGGCATAATCGTTCGGTGCCTGCTTCAAGGCGGCCTGATAGTGGTCTTCGGCCTGGCCGAAATTCTTGGCGCCGAGGGCCTTGTCGCCTTTCTGCATCTCCTCGATGGCGCCTTTGATGGACCGCAGCCGTGCCGTGTTGTCCATGTAGCGTTCGTGGTAAAGCGGCAGGCCCTTGGAGGAGGCATAGGTGGTGCGCACGGCTTTGACCGCGGTCTGATAGCGCTCCTCGCTCATGGGGTGGGTGGCGAACATCACTTCGATGGAACTTGGTTTGGATTTGTTCAGGCTGTTGAGCATCTCCATCAAACCGACCATGCCCTCGGGGCCGTAGCCGGCCTTGACCATGTATTCCGTACCGAGGGCATCGGCCTGGCGCTCGTTGTCGCGGCTGTAGCTTGCGAGAAAAGCTCCGGCGCCGAAGCCGCCGAGGGCGGAGGCGACTTGGCCCATACCGGGTGCGGCTACATCGGCAATGATCGACAGCCCGCCGACCAGAATGTTTGAAACCTGGCCCTTGGACATCTGTTCGGCTGTGTGCCGGGCGTTGACGTGGCCGATTTCGTGCCCGAGCAGGGCCGCCAATTCGGCTTCGTTGTCGAGCTTGAGCAGGATGCCTCGGGTACAGGCGATGCTGCCGCCGGGGAAGGCGTAGGCGTTGATATAGTCGGCGTTGACCACCCGGAAGGAGTAGGGCATGTTTGGACGGTGGGTTTTGGTTGCAATGCCGCGGCCGACGCCGTTGACGTAGGCGTTCAAGGCTGCGTCCTGGACGGGGCCGTAGTCGTCGGAGAACTGCATGGGCGAATACTGGCGGTCGATCTGGATCTCCTCCTCCTCGGAGACCGTCATGAATTGGGTGCTCCCCGTGACCGGGTTGGTGGCGCAGCCGGCGGCGACCCCTGCAGCCGCCATGCCGGCCAGCCACATGAACTGGCGGCGGCTCAGGCCGCCGCGGACATCAAGGTCAGCGTCATACGGTTTCATGCATTCCTCCAGGAAGTGTTCATCGGCAGCCAAAGCATCTATGCAGACTGTACACGATGATTGCGAGCGTGGGGAAAATGATAAAAGAAATGCCGAGGGCTGTCAAACGCGTTCGCCCTTTGGATTGGAACCAGCGTTCTACAAATTTGTAACATTTTGTCCATTCCCAGCGCGGCGGTGTAATTTCGGTTGACTCCGCCCTTTTTTTAATTCATAAAATCCCCTTCCAGGCAACGCTCGCTTACGCCCCCGGGCATTGGGCGCGGCCTGAACGCGCATCCACCGCGGGCTTGTCCGGTACCGATTGGAGGCTATGGCACGCGGATTGCAAACTCTTGCGGATGAGGTGGGATCCACGAGGGGGATTCACGGGATTGCAGCGGCATCAGATTCGATGTTCAACCCCATCGGGCCTCGCGCCTTTTCCGAACCGCCTGAGTCCGTCATCTTTCCCGGGTTGAGTTGCAGCGTTGCTTAAAGCGGTATCCCGCTGATCGGCGCGGGAGGGAGGGGCATTTCCTCGAGCGGGAATTCCGCCGCCCTGCCGGGAGCGCTTGTTTGCTTCCTGCGGACCCCGGGTGTTGAATCACTCTTATAGTGTTTAGGAGTCTCACATGTGTCGCTTGTTTGCCATCACCAGCCGGGAGCCGCTGTCGCCCATGGTGGCTGTCGAGGCGCTCAACGTCATGCGGGAGGGCCACGACGGCTCCGGCGTCGGTCTTTTCCTGCGGGATTTGAGCGGGCCCTTCGAGGACATGAAAGACGCGCCGATCCTATCCGGCATTTTCAGCGAAGAGGGGCTGAAGCGCCTGGATGCCTATATGATGGACGTCGGCTTCATGACCAAGTACAAGATCTCCATCAAGGTGCCCAAGACCCCGCCGCCCGGGGTGCCGCGCCGGGACATCTACCTCATCCGGGCCTATGAGTATCCGGAAGAGTGGGAGGGCATGAGCCGCGAGGAACTCCAGCACCGGCTGATGACGACGCGCCTACGGCTGCGGGCGATGGGCGAGGAAAAAGAGGACATGATCGTCTTCTCCTTCTGGCCGGATGTGATCATGATCAAGGAGATCGGCGACCCCATGGCGGTGGCGCGGCACCTGAAACTGGACCGCAAGGAACTGGGCGCGCGAGTGATCATGGCCCAGGGCCGTCAGAACACCAACTACGCCATCGACCTGTATGCCTGCCATCCCTTTTTCATCCAAGGCTTTGCCAGCATGACCAACGGGGAGAACACGGCGTTTGTCCCCATCCGGACCTTCCTGGAGTCAAGGGGCTTTCCCGGCTATGTCGGCTACAACTCGGACTCGGAGGTTTTCACGCACATCCTGCACTACGCCCACCGCACGCTCGGCTTCGGGATCGAAGCCTACAAGCATGTGATCACGCCGCTGCAGGACGAGGACATCGAACAACACCCCGACGCGCATTTCCTGCGCAACTTGAAACAGACCTGCCGGCCGCTCATCATCGACGGACCGAACTGCGTCATCGGCTGCCTGCCCGACGGGAGCCTCTTCATGGTCCAGGACCGCAAAAAGCTGCGCCCCGGGGTGGTCGGGGGCAAGCCCGGGGTGTTCGCATTCTCCTCGGAGATCTGCGGCCTGGACGCCGCGATCCCCCTGCGGGACAAGAGCAGGGATTTTCAGCCCATGTACCTGGACACGGCGGTCGTCGGCCCGGACCGCCAGGAGGTTGCCATATGCAGCCAGAAAGACCCATTACCCCCAGCTCGCTGAGCGTCAAGGATCTTCCTTGGCAGATCCGTTGGGAGAAGGCCACCTGCACCCTCTGCGGCAAGTGCACGGCCGTGTGCCCCGTGAACGCCATCGAGCTCGGCGTGTTCCGCAAGCGTCTGATCGATCCGCCGATCGGCTTCATGGAGGCGCCGGAGACAGCCTACACGTCCTACTACGGCGTGCGTCAGAAGACCGATCCGGCCTACAGTTGTGTCGGCTGCGCCATGTGCAACATGGTTTGCCCCAACAACGCCATCGGTCCGGTGCGCGCCGACGAGGCCGACAAGCTGCGCTATCACATCGACCGCGGCGGCCAGCCCCGGCGCCGCGGCGGCCGGCGCAACGTGCCCGGTGTTCTGCTGGACCGCATCAAGTTCATCCGCATCTCCATGCTGACCGACCCGGCCCTCGATGCCGGCCGACATGAGTTCGAGCTGCGCACGTTGCTGGGGCGGGTGCTGCCGCCGGAGGAAAACCTGAAGCACATCCGCGAGCACGGCTGGATCCCCCCCGTGCGGGAGATCTACCCGCTCATCATCGGTGGGATGTCCTTCGGCGCCCTGTCGCCCAACATGTGGGAGGGGCTGCAGATGGGGGTGGCCTACCTGAACGAGGAGCTCGGCATGCCGGTGCGCATGTCCACCGGCGAGGGCGGCTGCCCGCCGCGGCTACTGCGCTCGCGCTTCCTCAAGTACGTCATCCTGCAGATCGCCAGCGGCTACTTCGGCTGGGACGAGATCCTGCACGCGATCCCCGAGATGAAGGAGGACCCCTGCGCGATTGAGATCAAATACGGGCAGGGCGCCAAGCCCGGCGACGGCGGTCTGCTCATGTGGTACAAGGTCAACCACCTGATCGCCGCCATTCGCGGGGTCCCGTCGGGGGTGAGCCTGCCGAGCCCGCCCACCCACCAGACCCAG